>ERZ772875.698-NODE-698-length-37053-cov-5.991486_pt1 | contig 37053 bp, 30 predicted proteins | sample MGYA00580585_ERZ772875 | MGnify/ENA primary metagenome ERZ772875 (study PRJEB29015, sample SAMEA2737736) | human gut metagenome | biome: human gut; feature: human-associated habitat; material: faeces | place: China | collected 2012 ... | reverse complement strand
CACCTAAAGAATACTTAAAAGTAATCATCAATATAAAGCGGCTTGCGGAAAAAGACGCGGTCAAGCGGCGCGGATTCGTGGAACACTTCGAGGCCGGGGAAATACTGCCGCGCCTCTGAAAAATCGCACACGCCGCACAGCAGCGCGGAGAACATGCTGATCTCCAATTCTGCATCCGGCTGCGTATCTGAGCGGCTGACAGAAATGGCCCGCCCGTTTTCAAACTGGACGGCAAAGCACGCATTGTTTTCCTCGATCTGCGCGTCATGCAGCCGGAGCGTGGCGCTTCCGCTGCCGAGGTAGCGCGCGGCGCGGAGCGCCGCCTCCGCGTTCACCACACGCACCATACCGGCGCTTTGCAGTTCCCATCGCACCGCGCCGAGCGACCATTCCGGCAGCAGGTACTGCATGGCTGTGCAGCATGGGAGCGGGAATTTGACAAAGCGGTGGTCGGAAGCAAAGCGCGAGAACAGGTGCATAAGCGCTGCGAAGCCGTCTTTTCCGGAAAAGCGGAGGCGGGAGCAGACAAGATTCCGCCCGTCTGGCTCGTCCTGCTTTTTGAACGCCGCATAACCGAGCGGTTCACCGGCTGCTGAGAACGCGGCATATATAAATTCCTGCTTTGATGCGGGCGCTGCCGAAAGAAGCCAGCGGTAGTCTGCCTCTGCGTGCTGAACCATCATGTTATACTGCGCTTCCCACCTCTCATCGAGCTGCCGGATAGCGGGCAGCAGCATATCGCCGCCTCGTGCAAGCCGGAACGAGCCGGAAAACTCCGCCGGGCGCAGCTGCCGCAGGTCAAGAACGGCCAGATACCGCTGTACACAGCTTTCATAGCCAAATTTCCGGTAATACGCTGTAGAGAACGGATAGAGATAGGAAAAGACATAGCCTTCGCGGTACAGAATGGGCAGCGCTTTCTGAAAACAGGCGCGGATACCGCCCGCGCGGCGGTACTGCGGCAGAGATGCCACGCCGCCGATTCCGCCCATTTTGTAGCGACCGCCGTCAAACTGCACCCGATAGTCTGTCACATAGACTGTGCTCATCATCTCTCCGCTTTTCTCGTCAAACGCGGCCCAGATGCAGGGATTTTCCGCAAACGGTGTCAGATCGTTCGGATCAAACGGCGATTCAAAAGCAATGGCAAACAGCTGCGCGGACTGAAGCCGCTCTTCCTTTGTGATGGGGCGTACAAGCATATGCAATGATCCTCCTGATATTCTATAAGAACATCTATCTTTATGTTGGAAACGAACAGGAATTGGCTGCACCCAAGCCTCCTCCTGCCGCGTTCCGCGCGGGAAGGGGAGGCGTTAGCTGCGTAAGCAGCTGACAGAGGGGATGGGGCGCGCAGTTCAGAACGCGCCGAAATTTGCAGGATACGAAATCTCCTCAGCCAGCTTGCTGACAGTTCCCCTTTCAGGGGCGCCTCTTGGTTGCTTACGCGCCACTGACAGTATATCATCCTTTCCACGATTTGCGTGATGATGTCCTGCGGATATCCTTGCTTTTTTTTGCCCGTTGTTGTCGATGTCGGACAGAGCCGTTGCATGCGAAAAGCAGGGCGTCTATAATCGAATCAGAATAAACGAAAAAAGGAGGGCGGAATCGGTGCGGCAGGCTGTTTTATACTTTGCAAACTGGAATCTGAACCGAAGACCGGCGCGGAAGGGCGAGGTCTGCGCGCTGCCGTGGGACTGCGCGACGTATCTCAATCACGCGTTCTGGGCGCTTGAACCGGCGGAAGGGAAACAGGAGTCGTCGTTTGCCCGCCGTGCCGCGAAAAAAAACGCGCGGACTGCCTGGCGCATCGTCTCTCTGCATCCGGAGTGCGACACGGATGACGCATCGCCCAGCGTAATCGCGCCGGGGCTGCCGCGCAATCACTTTGCGCAGTACGCGGCGATGCACAAAAACTATCCGGCAGTGAAAATTCTACTTTCCATCGGCGGTTGGACACGCTGCGGGTATTTTTCCGAAATGGCGTACACAAGGGAGGGGCGCGCGGACTTTATCGAGCACTGCCTTGCGCTTCTGAGCCGGTACGAATGGCTGGCCGGATTTGACATCGATTGGGAATATCCCGCCTGCGAGCGGAAGGGAAACCCTGCCGACCCAGACGGCGACGAAGGCTGCTGCGTCTTTGGAACGGAAACGGAGGACCGGGAGAATTTTGTCCTGCTGCTTGCAGAACTCCGCGCCGCCATGGATGACGCCTTTGGAACAGGAACGAAAGCACTGACGGCCTGCGCCTCCGGCGCGCCGGATACGCTTGCACGGCAGGACTGGGCAGGCGCTGCGCAGTACCTCGACCTCATCAACCTTATGACCTACGATCTATGCGGCTGCTGGGCAGGCGTCAGCGGCCACGCCTCAAGCGCAGCGCAGGCGAAAATCGCCGTACAGTGCATATTGGCGCAGGGTGTCGCGTCCGGAAAGGTCTGCATCGGTTCGCCATTTTACTGCACGGCCATGCGCCTGCGGGAAAAACCTGTGTCTATACAGGCAGCGCTCGGCGCTCCTGTCGAGCCGGAGCGGCCGACGTGGGATACGCTTGCGCAGGAGGATTTATTGGAACTTCTGCAGACGCCCGGCTGGCACAGCGCCTATGACGCGCGGGCAGGCGGCGCGTATCTTGTCTACGACGGGACGGATAAAACATTCAACCGCTGGTTTTTATCGGTGGAGACGGCACGCTCACTCGGGCAGAAGCTTGACCTCATCCGTAATGCGGACTTGGCCGGGATTATTGTCTGGGAAGCAAGCCTCGATACGAAGAATCATTCCTTCGCCGCGCAGCTGCGCGATACATTATTGAGATAAGGTGGGAGAAGCTATGCAGTACGGCCATTTTGACAACCAAAGCCGCGAATATGTGATCGACCGTGTCGATTTGCCCGTTTCTTGGACAAATTACATCGGTGTCGGCGATATGTATGGCGTGTTCAATCACACGGCAGGCGGCTATCTTCTGTACCGTTCGCCGGAATATCACCGCATCACGCGCTTCCGGCCGAACGGCGTGCCGATGGACGGCCCAGGGCATTATATTTACATCCGCGACAATGATACCGGCGATTACTGGTCTGTTTCGTGGCAGCCGGTGGGGAAGGACAAAAAGTTCTATTCCTGCCGCCATGGACTGAGTTATGTGAAATACCTCTGCGATTACAGCGCGATTCATGCCGAGCAGAAGCTGTTCGTCGCCATGGATGAGCCGATCGAACTCTGGGACATCAGGCTCCGCAACGACTCAGGTATCCCACGGAATCTGTCCGTCTTTTCCTATCTGGAATTCAGCTTCCACCAGATTCAGATGGATAACCAGAACTTCCAGATGAGTCTCTACGCCTCCGGAAGCCGATATGAAGTCGGCGTAATCGAAAACGATCTGTATTATGAAGAAAATGGATTCCAGTTTTTTGCGTCCGATTTTACCCCTGACGGTTACGCCTGTCTGCGTGACCGCTTTCTCGGCCCGTACCGCACGGAGCGCGATCCTCTCGCGGTTGAGACAGGCATATGTGAAATTCCCGGCCAGAAGGGCGGAAACCACTGCGGTGTGCTGCAAAAAAACGTGACGCTTGCGCCCGGGGAGGAAGCGCGGCTTCTATTCCTGCTTGGCGAGGGTGATCTCGAGGCCGGAAAAGCGGCTAAGGCCCGCTGGACACCGGAAAAGGCGGATGAGGACTTTTCACGCCTTGCAGAATTCTGGGATAAGAAGCTTTCCTGCCTGCAGGTCAGCACGCCGAACGAGGGCATGAACACCGAACTGAATATCTGGAACCTCTACCAGAGCGAGATCAACGTTATGTTCTCCCGGTTCACCTCGTTCATTGAGGTCGGCGGGCGCGTTGGCCTCGGCTACCGCGACACGGCGCAGGACGCGATGATGGTTCCGCACTCAAACCCTGAAAAATGCCGCAGCCGCCTTGTCGAACTCCTGCGGGCGCTTACGAAGGAGGGCTACGGCCTGCATCTGTTTGAGCCGCGCTGGTTTGAAAAGGACGCGCCGCAGCAGTCGTTCAAATCGCCCACGGTCATTCCGACACCGGATAAGAGCCAGATTGTCCACGGTCTAAAGGACGCATGCGCGGACGATGCGCTCTGGCTCGTCCCGGCTGTTGTACAGTATGTCAAGGAGACGGGTGAACTTTCCTTCCTCGACGAGCCTGTGACCTATGCTGACGGCGGCGAGGAGACGGTCTACCGGCATCTGATGCGCATTCTTGATTTCTCTGCCCGACAGGTGGGGACGCACGGGATCTGCAAGGGTCTGCGCGCCGATTGGAACGACTGCCTGAATCTCGGCGGCGGCGAAAGTGCCATGGTAAGTTTTTTGCATATTTGGGCACTGGACAATTTTGTGCAGTTGGCCAATCGCCTTGGGCGTACGGTCGATGCGGCGCGCTATGAAAAACTCCGCCAATCCGTCACGAAAACCTGTGAAAGCGTCCTCTGGGACGGAAAATGGTATATCCGCGGCATCACCGCCGACGGCCGAAAAATCGGCACGCAGCAGGATACCGAGGGCCGCGTCCATATGGAGAGCAACACTTGGGCGGTTCTGTCCGGTGCGGCCAGCCGGGAACGAGGGCTTTCCGCCATGGATGCGGTAGACGAATATCTCTATACGCCTTGGGGCCTGATGCTGAACGCGCCGTGCTTTACAAAGCCGGACGATGCCATCGGCTTTGTCACTCGCGTTTATCCCGGCCTCAAGGAAAACGGTTCTGTGTTCAGCCACCCGAATCCGTGGGCATGGTGTGCCGAGGCAAAGCTGGGCAGGGGAGACAGGGCTATGAAGTTCTATAACGCGCTTTGCCCTGCGCTGCAAAACGATAAAATCGAAACACGCAAAGCCGAGCCTTATACCTACTGCCAGTTCATCTCCGGTAAGGCGCACACAACCTACGGCGAGGCGCACCACCCGTTCATGACAGGCTCGTCTGGCTGGGCATATTATGCCGCGACGCAGTATCTGCTCGGCGTGCAGCCGGACTTTGACTGCCTGCGCGTCAACCCGTGTATCCCGGCGGACTGGAAGGAATTCACCGTCGTGCGCCGTTGGCGCGGCGCGGAGTATTATATTCATGTTACGAACCCGGACAGTGTGCAGAAGGGCGTCAGGAAGATTCTGATAAGCGGCAGACCGGTCGAGGCGCTGCCGGTGCTGCCTGCGGGCAGCGTGTGCCATGCGGAAGTTATCATGGGAGGAGCAAACAGATGATTCATTTCGGTACTGGCGGCTGGAGAGCCGTCATTGCGGACGAATTCACCAAGGCGAACATCCGCCTGCTCATCGCGGGCCTTTGCAGCCTCATGCACAAGGAGGGACACGACGGCGCGGAGATCTGCGTCGGCTATGACCGGAGGTTTTTATCCAAGGAATCTGCCCACTGGGCGGCGGAGGTCATGGCGGGCTATGGCTTCCGGCCCTATGTCATCAATCGTTCCTCGCCAACGCCGCTCATGATGTTCATGGTCAAAAAACGCGTCATGCCCTATGGCATCGCAGTCACGGCCAGCCATAACCCGGCCATCTATAACGGCATCAAGGTCTTCACCGCCGGAGGCCGCGACGCGGACCGCACCGTCACGGACAAAATCGAGTCCGAGATCGCCCAAATTGACCCGGACAAAATTCAATCCATGGACTATGACGCCGCCGTCGCGGCAGGCATGATCACCGAGCACAACCCGACGAACGAATATATCGACAGCATTCTGTCCGCCATCGACGTCGAGGCCATCAAGAACGCGCAGCTGCGCATCGCGCTCGACCCCATGTACGGCGTCAGCCAGACGAGCTTGAGCATGATCCTCATGACCTGCCGCTGCGATCTCGAGATCATCCACGACCGCCACGACACACTCTTCGGCGGAAAGCTTCCTGCGCCGAATGAAGACACGCTCGGTCCGCTTGCGGCGGTCGTTATGGACCGGTACCGCTGTGATCTCGGCATTGCAACCGACGGTGACGCCGACCGACTCGGCGTGATCGACGATCAGGGCCAATTCGTCCACCCGAATAAGCTGCTCGTCCTGCTCTATTATTACCTCGTCAAATACCGCGGCTGGCAGGGCCCCTGCGTACGCAACAATTCCACGACCGTCCTGCTCGACCGCGTCGCGGCGGGACTGGGGCAGAAATGCTATGAGGTTCCTGTCGGCTTCAAGTGGGTGTCGGCCAAAATGACGGAGACGAATGCCATCATCGGCGGCGAATCGTCCGGTGGTCTTGCCGTTCGGGGGCATATCTCCGGCAAGGATGGAATCTACGCTGCCGCGCTGCTCGTCGAGATGCTGGCCGTGACCGGCAAGAAGCTTTCCGCGCTCTACCGTGAGATCGAGGCGCAGTACGGCGCACTCAGCTATGCCGAGGCGTCCTTCACCATGACCCCGGCCCGCAAGCTTGCGCTTCAGCAATATCTGTTTGAACAGCACGCCTGCCCGGAATTTGAATGCGTTGACCACATCAGCTGCGAGGACGGCTGCAAGGTCTATTTTACGGACGGCAGCTGGGTCATTTGCCGCTTCTCCGGCACAGAACCGCTTCTACGCATGGCCGCCGAGGCCGAGACAGATGAAAAAGCCCAGTCCTATATCCGGACATGGAAAGCTTTCCTGTCGCTCTGAACATAAAACTGACCAACCTCCCCTTACCGCGCAGGACACGGCAGGGGGAGGTTTTGCTGCTGCTGGGGATTTTGAAAAAGAGAACTTGACAAATTAAATACATTTAACTATAATGCATAACTCGGTTATGAAACGAGGAATCCGATATGAAAGAGAAAAGCCCGGTCCAGCGAATCTGGGAGTTGGGCGAAGCGGATCATTGCGCTGCTGCTGGCAGGCGAAACGGCGTTCAGCATCTATGCGCCATGGCTTGCGGCGGCATTGTGCGGGTATCTGCTCCGCACTGCGCTGTATAACGGTGCGCTGTCCGTCTCCCACCAGGCGACGTTCCGCATTCTCAAAACCATCCGACAGAAGCTGCTTGCCAAGCTGCCGAAGCTTCCGCTCGGAACAGTCGTGGACACGGCCAGCGGCAAACTCAAGCAGATCATTGTCGATCAGGTGGACAGCATGGAGACGACGCTGGCGCACCTGTTCCCGGAAATGACGGCCAACATCACAGCTCCGGTTTTGACGCTTGTCTATCTGTTTGTGCTTGATTGACGTCTGGCGCTGCTGTCGCTCGCGGTGTTTCCCATTGCGTTCGTGTTCATGATGTCAGTCATGGGCGGCTATGCGAAGGACTACGAGGGCGCGGTGCAGGCAACCAACGAGATGAGCAGTTCCATGATCGAATACATCAACGGCATTGAAGTCATCAAGGCGTTCAATCAGGGGAAGACCTCCTATGCGCGGCTGGCGGAGAAGGTGCGGGCGAACGCGCAGTATTATTTCGACTGGATGCGCCGCAGCCAGCTTGGCATGTCTATGGCTTACGCCTTCTTTCCGGCGCAGATGCTCACGGTTCTGCCGTTCGGATGGCTGTTCTACACGCACGGCACGCTGAGCATCGGAACCTTCCTCACAGTCATCATTGATCCTGAAAACGGGGCGGTCATCCAGAAGGCAGTGGCGCGGCTGGTGGCGGACAAAACGGTTACAGACATAGAAGCAGTCTGTATGATACTTGCGAGAGCGGAGTATCTTGTCCTCCCGCAGAGAACAAGACCAAAGAAACAGGTGGAGGGCCGACAAGAATTGTCGGCCCTCTACGGAAATTCGGCGTGCTGCAATGACAACTGACGCTAAAACAAGTCCAGCATCGCATCCAGATAGATCTCCTCGCGCACGCGCAGCTGATAGTCCGGTTTTGTCAGATAGTAGAGCAGAAACTCGAGAATCATGGCGCTGCCAAGGCTGCGGCCTTCCAGCTTGAAGTTGGAAAAACCCAGGGGAAGATAGACTGTTTGAATATCGCGGACGCTGAGAAAGCCGGGGTTTTCCATTGCCCGGGAAAAACGGTAGCCATTCGCTGAACCCGGCGCAGTACAGCGGTGCGGTGCATGCTCTCCGAGATTTTTTCGGCTGACAGCCTCATAACAGGCCTTCCGGTCCTTGCAGCCGAACCAGCAGCATTCGTTGCACAGAAATTCCACCTTGCCCTTCAGCGGCTGCGGCAGCGTAAGAAGCTGGTCAAACGCCTTGTTCAACCGGAAATCCGGCACGACGAAACGGAAGGCTTCGCGCTCCAACTCCTGACGAAGCTGGGGAAAATCGGTCAGCACTTTGGTCGTGGAAGAAATGAAGTAGAACTGCGGATAGGCGGCGCGCAGATAGTCCAGCAGCAGGTCGGAATGGACGATCACACCGTTCTGCGGACCGTCTGCCTCCGAAAACAGGCGGCAGAGTGCATTGCAGACCGAATCTGCGAGATGCGCCTTGGTCAAAAGAGAATTGCTGAACGTCAGGCGGGCGGAAAGACCGTATTCCTGCGTCAGCGCCAGAACTGTGTGCGGATCCTGATTGCCGCAGCCTACGCGCCCGCCGCCCCAAAGGCAGCCTTCCGGCGCACCGTAAATCGAGGCAATCTCGCACCAGTCGTAAAAATACTCCCGATGCGTCCGGTAAAGCGGCAGAAAGACGCGATAAAAGTCATAAAATTCAAACAGGCCGGGAAGATGAAACTGTGCGCGCTTCGCTTCGTTCATAGGTCTGGCCTCCTGTACTTAAGAAGCCCCGGTTTCCATGTGGAAACCGGGGCATTGTGCATAATGGGATAGGGGAGCGATTAAGCCTCTTCCTCTTCCTTCTTGGCGTCTTCGATGATCTTGGCCTGGTTCATCTGCGGGACTTCCTCGTAGCGGACGAACTTGAGCGTGTAGCTGCCGCGGCCCTGGCTCATGGCGCGCAGGTCGATGGAATAGGTGGTCATTTCGCCGACGGGAACTTCCGCCTCGACGATCTGATAGCCAGGGTTCTCGGGATCGGGGTTCATGCCCATGACGCGGCCGCGGCGCTTGTTGAGGTCGCCGATGACGTCGCCCATGTTGCCGTCAGGGATGAGAACCTTGAGTTCGCCGATCGGCTCGAGCAGGGTCGGGCCGGCAGTGGGCAGGCCTTCCTTGTAGGCGATGCCGGCAGCGGTCTGGAACGCCATATCAGAGGAATCGACGGGATGGTAGGAACCGAAGTACAGCGTGGCCTTCAGGAACACGACCGGATAACCGGCCAGAACGCCCTTGCCGACGCAGTTGCGCAGGCCCTTTTCAACGGACGGGATGAAGTTCTTCGGCACGCAGCCGCCGACGGTCTCGTCCGCGAAGATCATCTCTTCGGATTCGGACTGCGGCTCGAAGCGGATGTAGACATCGCCGAACTGACCGTGGCCGCCGGACTGCTTCTTGTGACGGCCGTGGATCTCGACCTTCTTCTTGATGGTCTCGCGGTATGCGATCTTGGCGGGCTTGAGCACAGCCTCGACCTTGTACTTGCTCTGGAGCTTTGCCATCAGGACGGACAGCTGCATGTCGCCCGCGCCCGCGATGATGAGTTCCTTGGTTTCGGGATCGTTGCCATAGGTGAAGGAAGCGTCTTCTTCATTCAGCTTCACAAGACCGGCCGCGATCTTATCTTCGGTGCCCTTGACCTTGGCGTAGATCGCCATCTTGTACATGGGCTCGTCGTACTTCATGGGAGCGATGGTAGCGGTCTTGCCCGCTAAGCCCAGGGTGTCGCCGGTCTTGACGGAGGCGAGCTTCGTGAAAACACCGATATCGCCGCAGCAGATCTTGGAGGTCTTGGTGTTGTCCTTGCCCTTCGGGAAGAACATGTTGCCGAGCTTTTCTGCGTCGCCCGTGCGGACGTTCACGAAGGACATGGTGTCCTCGACGTCGCCGGAGATGACCTTGAAGTAGGAGTTCTTGCCGTACTGGTCAGCGAGGGTGTTAAAGACGAAGACCATCGGGCTGCCCTTCGGGTCGAGCTTGAATTCCTTGGTGCTGCCCTCTTCGTCGACCTGCGCCATGGCCTTGCCCTCGAGGGGGTTGGGCGCGAACTTCACGAGGTTCGACAGAAGGTTGGTGGTTCCAAGGCCCGTGTATGCGCAGCCGCAGAAAACGGGGGTGACGCTCCGGTCACGGATACCGGCCTTGATGCCGGTCAGGAGCTCTTCTTCGGTGAAGGGCTCTTCCATGAAGAACTTCTCCATGAGCGCTTCGTCGGTCTCGGCGACCTGCTCATTGAGCTCTGCCATGTACTCTTCGATCTTCTCTTCGGCCTCGGCGGGCAGGGGGATTTCCTTGCCGTTTGCGTCATAAGCCTTCTTCTCGATCAGATCAACCAGACCCACGGCCTGCTCGCCCTTAAGAATCGGGAAGGTGAACGGAATGACGGACGCGCCGAACATTTCGCGCAGGCTGTCAAAGACATTGAAGAAGTTTGCATGCTCCTCGTCGAGCTTGGAGATGTAGAACATTGCGGGAAGGCCGGCCTTTGCAAGGTACTTCCAGCCCTTTTCGGTGCCGACGCCGATGCCGCTCTTGGCGGTCAGGCAGATGATGCCCGCGTCGGAAACGCGCAGGGACTGCACGATCTGACCGGCGAAGTCGAAGTAGCCGGGGTTGTCGAGGACGTTAATTTTGCACTTATTATATTCCACCGGAATCACCGACGTCGAGATGGAATACTGGCGCTTCTTCTCTTCGTCGTCGAAGTCAGAAACCGTCGTGCCGTCGGCACGCTTGCCAAGACGCGTGATGGCCTTGGTGGTAAAGAGCATGCTCTCGCACAGCGCGGACTTGCCGTCGCCGCCGTGACCCAGCAGGCAGATGTTGCGAATGTCATTGGCAGTATAGCCCATAGTCAAATTTTCTCCTTTCTACAGCCCGACCGCGTCTGACATTACGCGCGCGAGCCCTCGGCAGTTCACTTTTCAGCCGACCTTTAAATTTCATTATATACGAATCCTGCGCGGATTGCAATTACTATCTTGTGCAAACAGATAAAAATACCCCATTTTTTCACAGGCCTGCCGTGCTTTTTACCGTTTGGCGGCCATCGACGTGATGAGCAGCTCCGGCAGCAGCCACAAAATCGTGTACAGAAGCAAATTCCACGAAGATACGGCCAGCGTTGAGCCGATGAACGTCAGGAAAAACAGCACCAGAAGCCCCATAATACTCGCGGTAAAAGCCACGGCGATGGCTGCAATGGCAGCGCTTCTTGCCGCGCGCGCCCCCGCAACGGCCATGGAAAAGCACGCGAAGCTTGGCCTTGACAACAGCGCGCCCTGCTTTGGCTCCTGGATAGCGTCCGGCGAGGAAAGCCTTGCCCGCTCTTCGACGGTCGGGAACTCAATGCGGTCGGGCGAGAGCTTGTAGCGGTGCTTCAAAAACTGCGGCGTGATCATAAAGTCGCGCGTTGCAAGAATCGGCGTGAGGCCCGCGCAGTGGGAAATCGCCTGCAGGCTCGCCTTGACATTTGTCGCCGGGGCATAGCTGAGGGCAAAGACGGCCGCAAGCTCACCGTTGACGGATAAATAAACCGCCTGCTTGACTCTCGCGCCCTCGGGCATGTGGACGCGCATGAGCTTCATAAAGCCAAGAGAGCCCATGAGTATCACGTCGCCTCGGATTTCCGCGCCGAGGCCGCCGCCTTCATAGCGCCGGAAGGTGTCTACGCCGTAGTGCCGGCCGTTCTGGTTGTGCATGATCTCTTCAAAAAGCGGCGCAAGACCACTTCCCGCTGTCTGCACCACGGCGTTAGCAAAGCCGATGATCTGGCTGACCGAGCGGTCGGAATAAATTTTCATGCCGTTGAGCGTGACGTTCTGCGGCGGAAACAGATCTGCGTCTTCGATTGCAATACCAGCCTCGCCTCCGAGCATTCTGGCCCCGAACCAGCCGCCAATGGCAGCGCCCGCGCGCGAAAGCCGTCTTGCCTGTGCGGCAAAGGGCCGGGAAAAGCTCAGGAAAATCCCGACCGGGAAACTCGCGATCATAAGCGCCGTCCACGCCCAGAGGAAGCTGTCTTCCGCCTGGAGCATGCTTAAAACAGAAAGTCCCAGCGTTACGAGCGTGAGGATCGGTGCATAAATGCGCATGATCCGGCTGCCCGCGTCGGGAATTTCGAGCTCCCGGACAAACGTTTCGGGATGGCCCTCGCTTCTGAAAATGCAGTCCTCCCCGTGCCACGCCTTTTCCTCGCGCACGGCGGCCTTCGGCTCGTTCATGGAGCACGCGGCCTTGAGCGTGCGGACTTTCGCAAGCTGCATGGAATACTCTCCAAGAAGCGCCATGCTCAGCTGCAAGGTCACCGCCGGGCAGAACGGAATGCGCCCGGCCCGAATGGCAAACACCCCATCCACCGCGCACGCAAGCGTCAATACCACCAGCATGCTCGCGTGGTCATACCGCAGCTTCATCACCGCGCGCACGCCGCGCAGCATCACATCAAAGGCGATAAACGCCTGCACTACCATTATAATGAGTAAGGCCTTCGAAAAAACGTCCGCGTTCGCGGTAAAATCGTAGCTTCCGAGGCTGTAACTCGCAAAATACGCAAGCGCCCCGGACACGATCGCGAGCAGGATGCTCAAAAACAGCCGCAGCCGCTGGAACGTCCCCTGCGCGTAGTAGGTATAAGCCGCGCGGCAGTCGGGAAATTCCCGCTCGGGCTGCTCTTTGCGCCGCTCCATGCGTTTGGCCTGCTGCTTCTGGTGGCGCTCCAATTGCTTCTGGCGCTTTTTTGCCTCTTTCTCCGCGCGCTTTGCCCGCTGCGCCGCCTTCTTTGCTTCCTTCGGATCATCGGACACGGGCTCCGGGTCTGGCTCCGCCTGATACGTCCAGATCTTCGGCTTTTCTTCCGGCGCGGTATCCTCTCGGATGGGCGTGAAGCGGATGGTCTGGCCCTTGAAATCCGCCGGGTTCTTCGGCTCCTTGGGCTCTCCCTCGGCGCGGATCGGCTGCCCCTTCGGGAAACGGACGACCTTGGCCTCCGGCTTTCTGCTTTCCGGCGTTTTCTCCGGCGGCTTTTGCGGGTCAGGCGGCGTTTGCACCTGCTTTTCCGGCTCCAGCTTTTTACTCCAGCCGCCGAACTCGTTCATAATATCCTCTAAGGAATATTCCTCCTGCGCAGCCGCAGCATCGTCGATATGCAGTTGTTCGTTTGTCTGATCCTGCGATTGCTTCTTCATGCACTGCTCCTGTTTTGGTTTCTCAGATACCTCAGACGCTTCTCTGGCGCACGGCCTCATAGAGCATGATGGCCGCGGCAGCGGATGCGTTGAGGGATGAAATGCTGCCCTTCATGGGAATACTGACCTTGAAGTCGCAGCGCTCGGAGACGAGGCGGCTCATGCCCTCTCCCTCGTTGCCGATGACGATGGCGGCAGCGCTTTTGAGGTCTGCCCTGTAGAGCGTGGTGTCGCCCTCCGCCGCCGTACCGTAGACCCACACGCCCGCCTTTTTGAGCGTATCGATAGCCGCCGTGATATTCGATACGCGCGCGACCGGCATATACTCCAGCGCGCCCGCGGAGGCCTTTCCGACAACCGCCGTCAGCCCCACGCTTCTTCTTTTCGGAATGATAATTCCATGCGCACCCGCGCACTCGGCGGTCCGGATGATCGCGCCGAGGTTGTGGGGGTCGGACAGCTCGTCGCAGATGACGATCAGCGGCGGCTCGCCCGCGTCCTGCGCCTTCTTTAAAATATCGTCGATGCTCGCGTAATCGTGCGCGGCGACCATGGCAATCACGCCCTGATGCGCGCCCGTGGCCGACATATAGTCTAACTTTCTGCGGTCGGTCGGGACGACGACAGCGCCCGCCTGTTTTGCCATCGCGCAGATGCGCCCAAGCGCCCGGTCAGTGTCTCCGTCGGCGACGAAAAGCTTATCGATCGTCCGTCCGGCGGAAAGCGCCTCTGTCACGGCGTTTCTGCCCTCTAACATATTTTCCGGCGCGTCTTCGCGTTCGCGTTTGGGAAATTCCTTTTTGCGCTCGCCTCTCTGGGGCTCTTGCTCGCGGTTTTGTCTGTAAGTTCTCTTTTCTTCCATCTGTAGCTCCAATTCAAGGCCCGCGTGAACCGCATACGGCCTCATTAAAATAATCCAACATATATTATATCAGTTCTTCCCCTCGGACACAACCATAAATCCGCAGGAAATTCACAGAAAATTTACCGTTCGAAAAATACCGGATTCTTGTAAAACCCCCGTCCCTGTGTTAAGATGTTCAAAACAAGCCGCGTTTCATGCGCGGCTTTGGGATTTCCCAAAGAAAGCAGGTGCCATTTTGAGCAACGACCCCAACCGCCGCAAGCCGAATAAGCCGCAGCCCGGCGGTGATGACGAAAACCGGAAAGCAAGGCGGATCGTCGTCCTGATCGTCGCGGCGCTGATTGCGACGCTTCTGATCAACTCCCTGTATACCACCATCTCCAACGCCTATCTCACGGTGATCACCTATACAGAATTCAAGGAGCTCCTCTCCTCCGGGCAGATCAGCGAGGTGGAGTTCCAGTCAGACGACCGCATCGTCATTCTCACGAAGGACCAGGCCGAAAAGCCCAAGAGCCAGCAGCGGCTCTATTATACCGGCCTCATTCCCAATCAGGACACGACCTCGCTGACGAACCAGCTCGACACAGCAGGCGTCAAATATAACCGCGACCTTCCCGAGGAGGTCAGCCCGATCGTGACGTTCCTCGTCTCGTGGGTACTGCCGGTTGTGTTTATGTACGCGCTGTTCTCGCTTCTCATGCGCGGCATGACGAAGAAGATGGGCGGCGGCCTCGGCGGCATCGGCGAGAGCAAAGCGAAGGTCTACATGGAAAAACAGACCGGCGTGACCTTTGCGGACGTGGCCGGTCAGGACGAGGCGAAAGAATCGCTCGTCGAGATCATCGATTTTCTCCACAATCCGCAGAAATACACTGCCATCGGCGCGAAGCTCCCGAAGGGCGCGCTTTTGGTCGGCTCTCCCGGTACGGGCAAGACGCTGCTCGCAAAGGCTGTCGCAGGTGAGGCAAACGTACCGTTCTTTTCCATTTCCGGCTCTGACTTTGTGGAAATGTTCGTCGGCGTCGGCGCGAGCCGCGTGAGAGACCTCTTCCAGCAGGCCGCAAAGGTCGCTCCCGCCATCATCTTTATTGATGAGATCGACGCCATCGGCAGAACCAGAGACTCCAAGTTCGGCGGCAACGACGAGCGTGAGCAGACGTTAAACCAGCTGCTGGCCGAGATCGACGGCTTTGACTCTTCGAAGGGCGTCGTCATCCTCGCGGCCACGAACCGGCCCGAGATTCTCGACAAGGCGCTTCTTCGCGCGGGCCGCTTCGACCGGCGCATCATCGTCGACCGGCCGAATCTACAGGGCCGGTACCAGACCCTTCGCGTCCACACAAAGAATATCAAGCTGGCCGAGGACGTGGACCTTCACAAGATCGCGCAGGCAACGGCTGGCGCAGTCGGAGCGGACTTGGCAAATCTCGTCAACGAAGCTGCCCTCCGCGCGGTGCGGCAGGGACGAAAGGCCGTCAATCAGCAGGATCTTCTCGTCTCCTTCGAGGTTGTCATCGCGGGCACCGAGAAGAAGGGCACGGTGCTCACCGACATGGAAAAGCGCATCGTCTCGTACCACGAGGTCGGTCACGCGCTGGTCGCGGCGCTTCAGAAGCACACGCAGCCCGTCTCCAAGATCACCATCGTCCCCCACACCTCCGGCGCGCTCGGCTATACGATGCAGACCCCGGAGGAGGAAAAGTTCCTCTCGAGCCGCGAAGAGCTGCTTGTCGAGCTGCAGACGCTCCTCGGCGGACGCGCAGCAGAGCAGATCGTCTTCGGCATCGCAACGACCGGCGCATCGAACGACATTGAGCGCGCTACCGATCTTGCCCGCAAGATGGTCACGCAATACGGCATGAGCGAGAAGTTCGGCCTCATGGCGCTTTCCACCGTCTCCAACCAATATCTCGACGGCAGCACTATGATGAACTGCGCCGACGAGACGGCTTTCGCCGCAGATTCCGAAATTCAGAAGCTGCTCGAGAGCTGCTACGAAAAGGCCAAGCAGATCCTCCGCGAGCACCGCGAGCTTCTCGATGAAGTCGCCCTGTATCTTCTGCAGAAGGAGACCATCACCGGCGACGAGCTCATGACCTATGTGAACGCTGAGGGCAAGCGCTTAAAAGCGCCGGAGGAGCCCGAAGAATCCGCGCCGGAAGCCAACGCCGACTCCGCTTCTGTGGAGGACGCCGCCGGTTCTCCCGCGCAGGAGCCATAATTTCCTTTCCAGCACCCATCCGCGCAGCTGTTTCGCTGCGCGGATTTTTCCGGAAGCGCGCGCCGTATTTCCAATTTTTCGTTTTTAATAAATCCGAAGGAGGATCACTTTTTGCGAAATTTTCTCTTTTTAAGCGCCATGGAGCCGCTTGCATCGCAGGTAGCCGATGAATTGTCGGAAAATGCTGAGCAGACAAGATCTGCCATTGAAAAATTTTTTGATCATTTTTCTCTGCCCAAGCTGGTCTCCGCGGCTATCTTACTGGTGATATGTATTATATGCATAAAAATTATTCTGAGAGCCACCGAGAAAATGCTCAAATCATCCAAATTGGACAAGAGCTGTCACGCCTTCATCCGCTCCTCCATTAAAATCGTGCTGGTGTTCCTTGCGATCATGCTGCTGGCCGGGACGCTGGGAGTCGACACGTCGTCGCTGCTCGCGATTTTAAGCGTGGCAGGTCTGGCCGTCTCGCTTTCCATTCAGGATTCGCTTTCGAATCTCGCCAGCGCCGTTGTGCTGCTCACAACGCATCCCTTCAAGGTCGGTGATTTTATCGAGGTCAGCGGAAAATCCGGCACCGTGCGGCAGATCGGTGTGTTCCACACGCAGATCGCCACCCCAGACAACCAGCTTGTCTACCTTCCGAACAGCCAGATCACCTCCGCGCAGATCACAAACGTCACCGGAAACGCCCTCCGGCGCATTGAAATCGTCGTGCAGGCCAGCTATGACGCAGCGCCGGATACGGTCAAAGAAGCGCTCGTCCGCGCCGCGCAGCATCCCAGGCGCGTGGATTTTGAGCCCGTCTTCGCCCGCCTCTCCGGCTATGGCGACAGCGCGATCAGCTACACGCTCCGTCTCTGGACAGCGGGCGGCGACTACTGGGACGTATATTACGATGTGCTGGAAAACATCTCGCGGGAGTTCAGCCGCTCTAACATAGAAATGACATACCCGCATATCAATGTTCATATGGGTTCGTAACTCTAACTGCCTTCGGCTGGAAGCTGCCGAGGGCAGTTTTCTTTGATTTTTTGGCGAGTATTATATCATTTTTCTTGAAAAGGCTTCCAAATAATACATTAAGAAATTATCGATAAAACCGCACTGCTTCGGTTGACAATCTTCGTGCAACTTGTTAGAATAGGGTTAAGCTGTAATGGGCGGACTCTGCCGTCTGGTTTCCGGCATTGCCTGTTCGCTCGGTACTGTTCTCCCCGGACAGACCGTTTTTCCCCAGCGCCTGTTTTGCACCTCAGCAATCCGGGCACGCCGTTAGAACATAAAAATTAGGAGGAGACATCATCGATGGATTGGGATCGCTTAATCACTATTGAACAGATGGAAGAAGCGACCAACACCTTGCTTGAAACCGGCAAGAAGGTTGGCGCGGATTCCTGGCAGCAGCGTGTGAAAAACCAGACGCCGCACTGCGGCTTTGGCGAAGCCGGTACTTGCTGCCGTATTTGCTCCATGGGCCCCTGCCGTATCACCCCGAAGGCTCCGCGCGGCATCTGCGGCTGCGACGTTCACGGTATCGTCGGCCGTAACTACCTGCGCTTCACCGCCGGCGGCTCAGCAACGCACTCCGACCATGGCCGTCAGATCTGCCACACCCTGTATCAGACAAAAGAGGGCGGTGCATATCAGGTCAAGGACCCCGAAAAGCTGAAGAGAATCGCAAAGGAATGGGACATCGAGACCGAAGGCAAGGATATCTACGATCTGGCGCATGAAGTTGCCGAGACGGGTCTTCTGGAATACGGCAAACCCTTCGGCGTCCAGCGCTACCTGAAGCGTGCTCCCGAGCACACACAGGAGTTGTGGCACAAAGCCGGCATTGAGCCGCGCGCGATTGACCGTGAGGTTTCGCAGTCGCTGCACATGACCCATATGGGATGTTCTTCTCTTCCCGAGGCACTCATCAAGCAGTCCCTGCGCGCAGGCCTGTCCGACGGCTGGGGCGGCTCCATGATGGGCACCGAGTTCTCCGACATCCTGTTCGGCACCCCGAAGCCCGTTGACACCACTGCCAACATCGGTGTTATGGAAAAGGACATGGTCAACATCATTGTCCACGGCCATGACCCCTCTTTGTCCGAAATGATCGTCTTCTATGCGCAGGATCCCGAAATGATCGCGCTTGCCAAGGAAAACGGCGCAAAGGGCATCAACATCGCGGGCGTCTGCTGCACCGGCAATGAAGTTGCCATGCGTCAGGGCATTCCGATGGCCGGTAACTTCCTGCAGCAGGAAAACGTCGTTCTGACGGGCGCATGTGAAGCCATCGTCGTCGACGTGCAGTGTATCTTCCCCGCGCTTGGTCCGCTTTCCAAGTGCTTCCACACCAAGTTCGTCACCACCTCTCCCATCGCCCGTATGCCGGACAGCGACTACATCGAGTTCCACGAGGAAACTGCCGCTGAAAACGCAAAGGCAATCGTGAAGATGGCTGTTGAGAACTTCAAGAACCGTAACCAGGATCTCGTCAACATTCCGCAGCTCAAGACCAACGCCCGTGTCGGCTACTCGGTCGAGGCCATCAAGAAGGAACTCGACGGTGTCTGCAACTCCCATGTTGACGCGCTCGGCACGCTGAAGCCTCTGGCTGACGTTGTCAAGGCCGGCGTTCTCCGCGGCGCTGTCGCGATGGTCGGCTGCAACAACCCCAAGGTTCGCCCCGACACCGCGCACATCGAGCTCATGAAGAAGCTCCTGAAGAACGATATCATCGTCATCGTCTCCGGCTGCTCGGCACAGGCTGCTGCGAAGGCAGGTCTGATGAACCTCGAAGCTGCTGAGTACTGCGGCGAGGGCCTCAAGCGTGTCTGCAAGCTGGTCGGTATTCCCCCGATCCTGCACATGGGCTCCTGCGTTGATATCTCCCGTATGATGATCCTGGCTGCCGACCTCGCGAAGGACTGGGGCATCAACATTTCTCAGATTCCGCTCTGCGGCTGCGCACCGGAATGGATGTCTGAAAAGGCCGTCTCCATCGGCAACTACGTCGTGGCGACCGGCATCGAAACCTACCTCGGCGTCGACCCGTACTCCAAGGGCTCGAGCGAAATCACCGCACTTCTCCAGGGTACCGAAGGCGGCTGCCAGGAGTGGGTTGAAGCGCACTTCGTTGTCGAAAAGGATATCGAGAAGCTGGGCGACCGCATGATCGAATCCATCGAAGCCAAGCGTGCGGCTCTGGGCATCTGATACATTTTAGAGTTTAGAAGGTCTTTAACATATGAAAGTAGCGATTACCGGCAAGGGCGGCGTCGGCAAGACCACGCTCTCGTCCACACTGGCAAGGCTTTACGCCGACGAAGGCCGAACCGTTCTCGCCGCCGACGTTGACCCGGATGCAAATTTGGGTCTTGCGCTCGGTCTGACAGAGGAAGAGGTCAACGCCATCGTCCCCGTCTCCAAAATGAAGCAGCTCGCCAAGGAGCGCACCGGCGCAAACGACCAGAACAGCTTCTATAAGCTGAACCCCGAGGTCTCCGACCTCCCCGAAAAGCTCGCCAAGGACATCAACGGCGTCAAGCTTCTCGTCATGGGTACGGTCGATACCGGCGGAACCGGCTGCGTCTGCCCCGAGCACGTGATGCTCAAGGCGATTTTGTCCAACCTCGTCTTCCGCAAGGACGATGTGGTCATCATGGACATGGAGGCAGGTCTCGAGCACCTCGGCCGCGGCACGGCGAGCATGATGGATCAGTTCATCGTCGTCATCGAGCCCGGCGCAAGGAGCGTGCAGACCTACGAGCGCATCAAGTCCCTTGCAAAGGACATCGGCATCACCAAGGTGCGCGTTGTGGCCAACAAGATCCGCGACGACTCCGACCGTGCGTTCATCCGCAGCCGCATTCCGGCGGACGACCTGCTCGGCTTTATCAGCTACAACTCCGACGTCATCGACGCCGACCGCAAAGGCCTTTCTCCCTACGATTGCAGCCCGCAGGCGCTGGAAGAAATCCGCGCCATCAAGGCAAGAATCGACCAAGAATGAATCTGAAAGGAATGAATAACAACAATGAAGACATTGTTTGAACGCGTCTTCAACGGCTCTGACCAGATGTTCGCCAAGGCCGAAGAAGAAGTTAACAAGATTGCTGCTGAAGTCGGCCGCGACGCTCCCTTGGCCATGCCCTCGACCGCTTACTGCCTGGCATGTATCTATGCCTACATCGGCAAGAAGGTCACCACCGTCGGCGAACTGCAGGACACTCTGGCCGACGTGAAGGCCATGATGCTCCGCGAGCCGCGCACCAACTCCATCTTCCAGTCCGGCGTCGGCACCGCCATCGCCGCTGAAATGATCGAGGCCTGCAAGTATGTCAAGACCGACGCTCCGTACGATGGCACGCCGTATCACGGCCACTTCGTCGACGCGGAAGTCCGTGAGCTCGGTGTTCCTCTGGTCACCGGCGACATCCCCGGCTTCGTCGTCATCATCGGGCCCGCTCCCTCCACTGAAGAAGCGATTGAGACCATCAAGGGCTATCAGTCCCGCGGTATCTTCGTCTTCCTGATCGGCGGCATCATCGAGCAGGCTGTTGAGGCAGGCCTTTCCATGGGCTTCCCCGTCCGTGTCGTCCCCGTCGGCGAAGAGATCTGGTCTGTCGGCCACGTTATCTCCCTCGTCGTCCGCGCTGCCATGATCTTCGGCAACGTCCAGCCCGGCGACTGCGACGGCTTCCACAAGTACACCTTCGACCGCATCAACGCGTTCGTCAACGCCTATAAGCCCGTTCCCGACATCACCGTCGCCTGCGGCGCCGGCGCCATCAAGCTCGGCTTCCCGGTCATCACCAACGACCACGACGATATGTGGGCGGTTCCGAAGTCCCTCATCATCTATGATGATACCAAGGACTGGATCGACACCTCCATCGAAGCGCGCGGCATCAAGCTGAAGATCACGAAGATCGACATCCCCGTCTCCTTCTCCTCCGCATTCGAAGGCGAAATCATCCGTAAGGGCGATATGCAGATCGAAGTCGACGGCTCCCGCAAGGACTGCTTCGAGCTCGTTTCCACCAAGGAAGCTTCCGAGGTCGAAGACCACAAGATCGAGGTCGTCGGCCCCGAGATCGACGAGTTCCCGGCTGGCTCCAAGATTTCTCTGAGCTACACCGTCGAGGTTGCCGGCAAGTCCATGCAGCCCGACTTCGAGCCCGTCTTCGAGCGTAAGATCCATCAGTTCCTCAACTGCGTGGAAGGCGTTATGCATACCGGTCAGCGCGACATGATCCGTATCCGTATCAGCAAGGCTGACTACGAGGCAGGCTTCAAGTTCAAGCACATCGGCGAGGTCCTGTACGCCAAGATCAAGTCCGAGTTCGACACCGTTGTCGACAAGTGCCAGGTCAAGATCGTTGTCGGCGACGAGGCCAACGCAGAGCTCCGCAAGCATGCGAACGAGATCTTCGACAAGCGCGACGAGCGCCTGAAGTCCATGACCGATGAGTCCGTGCCTGTCTTCTATTCCTGCATCATGTGCCAGGCGTTCTCCCCGAGCCACGTCTGCATCGTCACCCCTGAACGTCTCGGCCTCTGCGGCGCTGTGTCGTGGCTGGACGCGAAGGCGACCAACGAGCTCGACCCGCAGGGTCCGTGCCAGGTCGTCACCAAGGAGCGCTGCATCGACGAGCGCACCGGCCGCTACGAGGACGTTGACGAGGCTGTCGCCGAGTACTCCCATGGCGCGCTGGAGCATGTCACGCTGTACTCTCTGCTTGAGGACCCGATGACCTCCTGCGGCTGCTTCGAGTGCATCTGCGGCATCGAGCCCGTCTCCATGGGCGTCGTCATCACCTGCCGTGAATTCGCCGGCATGACCCCGCTCGGCATGACCTTCTCCGAAATGGCTTCCATGACCGGCGGCGGCGTGCAGACCCCGGGCTTCATGGGCCACGGCAAGCACTACATCGCCTCCCATAAGTTCCTGAAGGCCGAAGGCGGTCTGGGCCGTCTGGTCTGGCTGCCGAAGGATCTGAAGGATCAGATTCGCGACAAGATGAACGAGACCGCCAAGGACCTGTACGGCATCGAGAACTTTGCCGACATGGTCGCTGACGAGACCACCTGCGCTTCGGGCGATCCCGAAGAGCTGCTGAACTTCCTGACTGAGAAGGGTCACCCCGTCCTCAGCATGGAGCCGTTCGACATGTAAGAACTACCCCGCCCCTCCGGAAGCTCGCTTCCGGAGGGGCGTTTTTAACAAGCGCTGATGAAATCCTGCTTGCAAACATATCATATTCCTGATATACTATGGATAGAAAATACAGGAGGTGATTGTATGCAGATCAAAGCATCCACGGCATTGCGGAACGAATATCTGCAAATCTCGCAGCTTGCAAAGGTATCCGGCGAACCGATCTATATTACGAACAAGGGCGAAGCCGATCTGGTCATTCAGAGTATTGAAGCCTATGAGCAGCGTGAAAAAATGCTGGCACATCGGGCCAGTGTCCTGGAAGCGGAGCTGGATCGTCTGAGCGGTGCGCCGACATATTCTCCAGAGCAGGTGCGCGGCAGAATGAAGGAGATTTTTGATGCAGCAAGAGTATCAGATTAAATACCTGCGCGCTGCCATGCGTGATCTGGAGAGCATTGCGCAGCTTTATCTCGGTCTGGCCGGTGCGGATTCCGCTGAAAAGTTCATTGGCGAGATTCTGCATACCGTGGATACTCTGCGGACGTTTCCGTATTCCGGCGCACTGCACCCGGATATGGTGCTGGCAGAACGGGAGTTCCGAAAGGTCATTTGCCGTGACTATGTATGCGTCTACAAGGTCATTGACAGCGAAAAGACGGTCTATATTTACCGCATCGTGAACGGCAGGACAGACTATCCGCAGCTTTTATATTGATTGCATTGTGCATAAAACCAGTCTCTTTTCATAAGGGACTGGTTTCTTTACGCAATTCATTCGTGGCTGCTCTTCCGAAGTGCGTCTCAAGGCAAAGACAGCGAGTGTACCTGTCCGGCAGAAATTCTTAAGATTTTCTGTCGGGCGTTGACTTTTATTCCTCCGTGTGCTATAAGTGTACTAGAACAAATAGTACAGTCAAGGAGGGAGGTTCCCATGCTGCATCTGGACTACCGCGACCCGCGGCCGATTTACGAGCAGATTCGGCAGGAGTTCATGCGCCTGATTCTCTCCGGCGCGATTGCCCCGGGTGAAAAGCTGCCGTCCGTGCGCGATCTGGCCGGAACGCTTTCCATCAACCCGAACACCATTCAGCGCGCCTACCGCGAGCTTGAAGCGGCCGGCTACCTCATCAGTGTCCCCGGCAAGGGTTCGTTTGCCGCCGAGTCAAGCCCCCTGCAGGCGCAGAAAAAGCAGGAGCTCCTCGCGCAGATCCGCTCCCTTGCCCGGGAGGCTATCGTGCTCGGCGCGACGAGAGACGAGCTGCTCGCGCAGCTGGACGCAAAGGAGGAAGAAGCATGATTGAAGTCAAAAATCTCACCAAGCGCTTTGATGGGTTCACGGCGTTAAATGGCCTGACGATGACCGTCCCGACGGGCTCTGTTTACGGTCTGGTTGGCCCCAACGGCGCAGGCAAATCGACGATCATCCGGCATATCACGGGCGTATACCGCCCTGATTCCGGCGAAGTGCTCATTGGCGGCGAGCCGGTATTTGAAAATCCGCCCGTGAAGGCGCGCATCGCCTGCATCCCGGACGATTTAAGCTGCCATGCGGGGGCAACCATCCGCGAGCTCAAGACCTTTTATAAGGGGCTCTACCCCGCGTTCAGCGACGAACGCTTTACCGCCCTCGCGGATATTTTCAAGCTCGACCAGCGTCAGCCGCTGCGCCGTTTTTCCAAGGGCATGCAGAAACAGGCGGCGTTCTGGCTCGCCATCTGCACGCAGCCGGACTATCTCGTGCTCGACGAGCCGGTCGACGGACTCGACCCCGTGATGCGCAAGCAGGTCTGGAGCGTCATTTTAGAGGACGTGGCCACGAGGGGAACGACGGTTCTGGTCTCGTCTCACAATCTGCGGGAACTCGAGGATGTCTGCGACCATGTGGGCGTGCTGCATGAAGGAAAGATGCTTCTCGAGCGCTCGCTCTCCGATTTGCAGGAGAACATCGTGAAGGTCCAGCTCGTCACCGACCGGCCGGTTCCGCCGGAGCTGAACGTGCTGCACAAATCCATGACCGGCCGGATTCAGACGCTCATTGTCCGCGGCGACCGGCGGGAAATTGCGGGGCTTCTTCAGCAGTGCAATCCCCTGCTCTGCGATCTGCTGCCGCTGTCTTTAGAGGAAATTTTCATCTACGAACTGGGAGGTGTGAACTATGACGTCAAAAACCTCGTACTTTGATGCTGCGATCTTCAAGCGCAGTCTTCGAAAGACGATGCCGCTTTGGATCTGTTATCTGGTCTTCTGGCTGTTTATTCTGCCCGGTGATCTCATCAGCTTCGTCTATCAGCCGGAATACTACGACTCTCTGTCTGGGCGTCTTTGTGAGCGCATTCTGAATTTCTGCACGGTCGGCTCGATTCTTTCGGCGCTGATCGGCCTTCTCGCGGCGTGGCTGCTGTTTTCATGGCTCTTCCGTGCGAATGCGTCGTATTTCTACGCCAGCCTACCCGTGCGGCGCGAGGCGCTGTTCGTCAGTAACTTTGCAGTCGGCTTCCTCATGGTCATGCTGGGTAATTTTCTGACTGCCCTTACCGCTTATTGCATCACGCTCCTGCATGGCTATCCGCAGTTTTACGCCTGCACGTGCTTCTTCGGAACAAGTATGCTGGCGTTCACCGGCTTCTACGGCTTTGCCGTGCTTCTGGCGATGATCATTGGTCAGGCTGCCGCCATGCCTGCAGTATACGTGATTTTGAACTTTACCAGCTCCGTCATCTATTACGCCGTGCAGTATCTGCTGTCGGACTTTGTCTACGGTATGAGCGGCCGAACCAGCCCCGCTGCTACCTTCTTCTATCAGCTCAGCCCCATATTCTATATTATGACCTACGGCTTTTCCGTCTTTTCGCCGCAGACGGCGGACGGCGTCGAAGATCTCTCCCGGTACTGCTTTTCCAGCTGGGGCTATCTCGCATCACTGGCCGTCGCCGGTATCGTCTTTGCCGCGCTTGCGCTTCTTGTCTTCCGCCGCCGCGAAATGGAGCGCTCCGGAGATGTGATCGCGGTAAAGCCACTGCGCCCGGTGTTTCTCTACTGCTTTACCATCGGCTGCGCCATTGTGCTCTGCTACGTGATCTCCTCGATGCAGTCGTCTCTGTTCGGAGCCGAGGCCTTCCGCCGGACACTGCTGTTTTTGATCATCGGCGCATTTTTGGGGTATTTCATCGCACAGATGATGCTTCAAAAAGCTGTTGCCGTCTTCCACGGTGCAAAAACATGGCTGCGCTTTGGTTCAGTGTGCCTGGTTCTTGTGCTTGGCTGCACAGCTGCGCGGTATGATGTTCTGGGTTTGTATTCCCGTGTGCCCGATGTGGACGAGATCTCCTATATCGACCTTGCCTATCTCGGAACAGCGTATGATCGGTCGGATATTGCAGCTATCAGAGATTTTCAGACGCTCGCCATCGAACGCCGGAAGGAAAACGAAACAGCCGGCGCGGACGGTGCGACCTCCGTTTTCTTCACCTACTATCTCAAGGACGGTACTGCGCTCCCGTATCGCTACCGTCTGGCTGACAACGACGCCATGCGAAATGACCCGGACAGCCTGATCCGCCGGTATGACGCGATCACAAACTCTGCGTCCATGGTGCTCAGCCGCTGCGCCATCCCGGAGGAGTTCACCCCGGACAAATCCGCCTTCGTCTATTGCGGCATTGAGGACTACAGCGCAGACCTGCCAAAAGACGCGTCCGCCCCCCGGTATCTGTCCGCCGACGAAGCGTACGAGTTCTACACGACCTGCATTCTTCCCGATCTCAAGGACACAGAGCTTGGCAAAACGCATATCACCTCCTTCTCACAGGAAACAAAGATGTCTGACTCTGCTTCTATCTACGTATCCTTCTTTCTTACCCCGACTGACGCGCAAATCGATCAGTATGTTGCTCGTCAGGTTGCAGGCGGCCCCGGCTCCTTCTCCAACTACTATTCTTTCACCATCACCAAAGACGCCGTCCGCTCAGCCGCCTATCTTGAAAACCTCGGCTATACCTTCGATCAACCCCTTGGATAAACGAACCCCCCGCACTCCGTAGGGGCGGACGACTCTGTCCGCCCGCAGAAAAATCCGGTTTTCACGGAACTCTTCGGCGAATTCGATACTTCCCTTGGGCGGACAGGGTCGTCCGCCCCTACAAATCGCTTCAGATCACAGCAAAAGCCTCTCTGCTTTCCGGCAGAGAGGCTTTTGCATTGAAACAAAGGTTTTATGCGCTCTGCTTTTCCAGCTTCCGGTTGCGGAAGTAGAGGCAGATGTCAATGGTAACCATGGTGATATTGAGAATGTAAAAATAGAACGCGAGATTGTGATTGTGCTCGATGAGCTTCGCGGAAATGCCGCAGAGATAGCCGAACAGGATAAAAAAGCTGAAAAAGATGCTCTTGCCCTTCGTCGAGCGGCTGCGGTAGGAACGGATGATGGAAAGCGGCCACGAAATGCCGAAGCTGATGATCATCATGGCCTCTAAAAGCTCTGCAAGCTGCATAGTCTCAATCTCTCTTTCTTGTATAGTCCGGGAGCAGGCGCGGCGAGAGCGTGTCTGTCTCAATGCCCGCTGCGCTTCGTTCTTCCTCAAAGGCCGCCACATGCGAAAGCGTCAGAGCACCAACCGTGACGGATTTTGACTTTTCGCCCGCGTTCCGTCCGGCATTGCGGCCAAAGACGATGATATCGAGTAAGCTGTTGCCCATGAGTCGGTTTCTTCCGTGGATACCGCCCACGACCTCGCCCGCGGCGAACAGGTTCTCCACATCCGTCTGGCCGTCCGGCGTGATATGCAGGCCGCCGTTCTGGTAGTGAAGCGTCGGGTAGACGAGGATCGGCTCGGTGCGGATGTCGATGCCGTGCTTTCCAAACATGCGCATCATCGCAGGGATCCGCTTTTCGATCGTTCCCTTGCCGCCCTTGAGTTCGATCATCGGCGTATCGAGCCACACTGCGTCACCCAGCGGGGTCTTGACGCCCTTGTGCCGCTCGGAGCATTCGCGAATGATGGAAGCCGCCGCCACGTCTCGCGTCTCGAGGGGATTCATGAACGCCTCGCCCTCTGCGTTAATTAACATCGCACCGACCGAGCGGACCTTTTCTGTCACCAGCGCGCCGTAGATCTGCGCCGGGAAGGCCGCACCCGTGGGGTGGTACTGGAGCGTGTCCGGATACAGAAGCTTTGCGCCCGCGCGGTAGCCGAGAATCAGACCGTCTGCCGTCGCGCCGTAGTGGTTGGACGTCGGGAATCCCTGATAGTGGAGTCTGCCCGCACCGCCGGTCGCGAGGATGACAGTTTTCGCCCGGGCAATCAGAATTTCTTTTGTCTCCATGTTCTGGAGCACCGCGCCCGCGCAGCGGCCGTTTTCGTCCTTGAGAAGCTCGATGGCCGACGTGAAGTCCACGACCTCAATGCCGCGGTTTAAAACCTCGTCGCGGAGCGTGCGCATGATCTCCGCACCAGAGTAGTCCTTGGCCGCGTGCATGCGCTTTCTGGATGTGCCGCCGCCGTGGGTCGTGATCATCGTGCCGTCCGGCGCTTTATCAAACTCTACGCCAAGGCTGGATAACCACTGAATGGCCTCCGGCGCTTCGGTGACCAGCTTGTAAAGAAGGTCTTTCTGCGCCGCGAAGTGTCCGCCGCCGTAGGCATCCAAAAAATGCTGCGCGGGAGAGTCGTTCGGCTTGTCCGCCGCCTGAATGCCGCCCTCAGCCATCATCGTGTTCGCGTCGCCCATGCGAAGCTTTGTGACTAACAATACCTTCGCGCCCGCGTTGTCGGCTTCGATCGCTGCCGAGCAGCCCGCGCCGCCGCCGCCGATGATCAGAACGTCCGCATCATAGTCTGCGCGCTCCAGGTGCGGGTGCTCCAAATCAATTCTCGGCTTGCCCTCTAAAAGAGCCGCCAGCTCGAGCGGCACCTTGCCGCCCTTGTTAGGACCAACACGAAGGGTCGTGAACTGGTTTTCGCGGTAGTCGGGGTGGAAGGTCCGGAGCAAGACCTCCTTTTCCTCCGCGCTCATACGCGCCGGGTTCAGCTTGACGTTTTCCGCCCGCGCGGCCTCGACTTTGCGGATGGATTCCAAAATTTTCCCGTCTGTATACATCTCGCCGCCTCCTTACGCTTCAATCTCGCGGTGGTTGTAAAGCTCCTTGATTTCGCTCAGGGGCTTTTCCATCAGGTTTTCTATCAGCGCCTCAAATTTTCCCTCGCGGATCTCTTCGACGCGAACGTCCAAGTGCTCACAGTGGGGGGCCAGGTACTTGCCGTTGAGCCGGCGCGCGAGCATCGCGACCTGCGGGTGCGAGATCCCGGCGGGACATCTCGACGAACACACGCCGCACATCACGCAGTCAAACGATTCTTCGGCGCACTTTTCATATTCTCCGCGCTGGGCGTAGGCGATGTACTGCATGACGTTCAGGCCCTGCGTGCAGGCCTTCGTGCAGGCGTTGCAGCCGACGCAGGAGTAGATCTCCGGGTAGAGCTGCATCATGATTTGCTGCGTCGGCTTGACTTTTTCGATGTCGTAGACCTCTTTCACGAGCGGGAAAAACGGCAGCGTCGCTACATACATGTTGTTTTCGACCTTCGTCGAGCAGGCAAGACATGCCTTCAGCTCCCGGTCTCCCGCGATGCGGTAGATCGTCGCGCATGCGCCGCAGAAGCCGTTGCGGCAGCCGCAGCCGCGCACGAGCTGGTAGCCGGAATACTCCATGGCCTCCATGATCGTCAGGCTCTCCGGCACCTCATATTTTTTGCCGAACAGAAAAACAGTTACCATATTTTCCATTGCGATTCTCCTTAATATTCATCTGGCAACTCATCGAGCTGATCGAACCGGAACACAGGGCCGTCTTTGCAGACGTATTTGTTTCCGATGTTGCAGCGGCCGCATTTGCCGAGCGCGCACTTCATCTTGAGCTCCATCGTCGTATACACCTGTTCGCGCGCAAAGCCGAGCTCCATGAGCCCCGCGAGCGTGAACTTGATCATGATCGGGGGGCCGCACATGACAACAGTCTTGTCGGTTGTAAAGCCGAGCTCCTTGACGTAGTTCGGCACGAAGCCCACATGCCCGCTCCATTCCGGCTGCTCGCGGTCGATGGTCAGATGGACGTTGATACCGTCCTCCTTGCACCAAACCGCTTCGATTTCCGGATAGTCGACAAGGTCTTCCTTGGAGCGCGAACCGTAGACAATGTCAATTTTGCCGTAACGGCTTCGGTAATGGCGGCAGTAGTTGATGACCGAGTGCAACGGGGCTAAGCCAATGCCGCCGGCGATGAAAAGGAGGTCCTTGCCCGCGAACGCGGTATCGACGGGGAAGCCGTTTCCGTAGGGGCCGCGGATCGTAATCTCCTGTCCCGGCTCCATGTCGTGGAGCCAGTTTGTGACGCAGCCGCACTTTTTGATGGAGAACTCAACAAACGCCTCCTCCGTGGGGCTCGAGGTGATGGAAAACAGCGCCTCGCCCACGCCGGGAACAGACAGCATCGCGCACTGGCCAGGGATGTGCTCAAAGGGCTTTTTGCCGCTTAATCCCACCACGCGGAAGGTTTTCACGTCCGGCGTGTCGACGCGGATATCCGTCACAACGGCAAGTTTCGGGATCAAAGGGTCATTTCGCATCGTCGCCGCCTCCCATCGTCTTGATGACCTTTACAATATTCATATGAATCGGACACTTCTGCAAGCACCTTCCGCAGCCGACGCAGCCAAACTGCCCGTCGTTATTGTCCGGGAAATAGACCAGCTTGTGCATGAAGCGCTGGCGGAAGCGCTCGAGCTGCGTGGGTCTTGGCTGCCCGGCCGACATTTTGGTAAAGTCGGAGTACATGCAGCTGTCCCAGCAGCGGAAGCGCCGGACGGTTTTGCCGGTATTGAATTCCTGCACATCGTAGCATTGGCAGGTCGGGCACACGAACGTGCAGGTACCGCAGCCAAGGCAGCTTTCAGACAGGCTCTTCCACACCGGCCGGTTGAACAGCGCCTCGGTTTTTCCTGCCCCGACCTTGCTCAAATCGAGCTTTGAGAGCGGCAGTTTTTCTAAAATTACATGCAGCTTTTCCTGCTGGGCCTTCACAGCTTCCTCACCGCCGTCTTCAAACATGGGAAGCTCACTTGTGAGCGTCTCACCCTTCGCGGTATTGGCCTGCCAGTAAAGAGTTTCCTCATCCATCCAGCACGACACGTCGCCCGCAGGATCGGCAGGGTCGATGCCGAAGCTCCGGCAGAAGCAGGTCTCGTCCGGCTTCGTGCAGGCGAGCGTGATAACGGTTCCCATCTCGCGCCGGGAGGCGTAGAACGTGTCTACCGGCTCTTTCAGAAATACCTTGTCGAGAATTTCAAAGCTTCTCGCGTCGCACGCACGCACGCCAAAGACCGTGAACGGCCGGATGTCCTCGCGCGTCTCAAAAATTTCGATAGATTTCCCTTCCCGCTTGAATCCGGCGAGGTTCTCCACCTGCGGGAAGAATAGATCCTTGGCCGAGCGCGCGGTATTGAGCCGCTTGGAGAGCGCTGCGCCCTCCTTCCAGGCAGCAAACTGCGCCTGACCGGCCGCGTCGTCCTGCGGCAGATAGAGCGCCTGCTGCGCCGCGATGGCGGCAAAGAGACTGTCCAGTTCTTTCAAAGCAAGCTTCTTCATCCCTTCACGCCCCCTCTCTCATAGACCACAGACGGCTCGCAGTCGTCCTTGCGGAAGTCCATCAGAGGCGGCCGGGAGTCTAAATCTGCGCCAGCCTGATACGTGCCGTAGAGCTCGTTCGTGTCCTTGATGAACTTGCGGTTGAGAAGATGCAGCGGGATATGCTGCGGACAGACGCGCGAGCACTCGCCGCAGTCCGTGCAGCGGGAGGTCACGTGGAACGCCCGGATGATGTGGAAGAAGTTCTCCTCAAAGTCGCTTGCCGCTGCCTTGTTGTCGGTTCCAAGGTTATGATTGTCAAACACGCACGTCTCGCACGTGCAGGCGGGACAGACGTTCCGGCAGGCGTTGCAGCGGATGCAGCGCGAGAGCTCCCCGCGCCAGAATGAGAACCGCTCTTCGGGGCTCATTGCTTCCAGCCGCTCGACCTCATCAAACCGATGACTCTCAGGACAGTCTTCCCCCTGCTCGCCCAGCAGCTCGTCAAAGATCACGAGCTTTTTACTCTTGCAGGTCTTGCACTTGAGAAGCAGCGCGTCCGCCTTTTTCATCGTCTCTTCGCCGTAGATCGTGGAAATTTTTAAGGTTCCACCGTCTTCCGAGACTGCGGTCGCACCGGAAATGCCGGCAGCGCGGATTTTTTCCATGTCGCACATGCCATCGCACTGCACGCCGACGATGTAGACCTTTTCCCGCTTGATCTTATATTCCTTCAAAAGCTGGACAAAAGAGTATGTATCGCACGGCTTTAAAAATACCGCCGTCACGCCGTCTTTTTTGCTCTCCGGAATGCAGTATTTCGACAAATTCGCGCCCGCGAACACACCGTACTCAAATTCCTGCTCGACCTCCTCCGCGCTTTCAAATACGCCGGGAGTCAGATCGTAGAAAAACTCGCCCGTCTTCCAACCAAGCACCCGCTGTGCCTTCCCGGATGCCAGCAGCTCTAAGGCTTTCTCCTTTACTCCTTGCATCTGAGATCCTCCAATCTGCGGTTTTCGCCCAGCTCCGTGATGGTTTTGACAAATTCGTTCATCGTCGCGGCAAACTTCGCGCCCTCCGCCGCCGAGACCCATTCAACACGCGTGCGCTCCTTTTCAATGCCGAGGAAGTCGAGCATCGAGAATAGCAGCGTCATGCGCCGCCGGGCGTAGTAGTTGCCTGTCGTATAGTGGCAGTCGCCGGGATGGCAGCCGCAGAGGATCACGCCGTCCGCGCCCTTCTGGAACGCGCGGAGAATGAACATCGGGTTCAGGCGGCACGAGCACGGAATACGGATGATTTTGACATTGGCGGGGTATTGCAGCCGGTTCGTGCCGGACAGGTCCGCACCCGCGTAGGAGCACCAGTTGCAGCAGAACGCCACAATCGTCGGTTTCCATGTTACCTGCATATCGCATCCACCTCCGCCATGATCTGTTTATTGGAAAAGCCCTTGAGGTCCATCGCGCCGGACATGCACGCCACGGTGCACGCGCCGCAACCCTGACAGACTGCCGGGTTCACCTGCGCCACGCGGCGAATGAGCGTCGTGCGATTCGGGCCGCGGAACTCCTTGTCGATGTACGTAATCGCGCCGTAGGGACAGACCTTTTCGCAGTTCGAGCAGCCGTTGCACATGAGTTCGTTCGGCTCAGCCACGCACGGGTTACAGGTCAGGCTGTCCTTGCAGAGAAGGCCAATGACCTTTGCCGCCGCAGCGGAGGCCTGCGCGACCGTCTCGGGGATATCCTTCGGGCCCTGACACGTGCCGGAGAGGAACACGCCCGCCGTCGGGCTTTCGACCGGACGGAGCTTCGGGTGCGCTTCCGTAAAGAAGTCGTTCGTATCCATGGAGGCCGTCAGCATCGTCGCGACCGAGCGCGCAGATTTATCGGGCTCAATCGCCGCCGCAAGGACAACCATGTCCGCGTCAATGTGCAGCTGCCGGTTATCAAGAAGGTCAGAGGCCTGTACCTTGAGCTTTCCGTTTTCAGGCACGACTTTTCCTACCATGCCTTTGATGTAATGCACGCCGTATTCCTCGACTGCGCGGCGGTAGAACTCATCGAAGTTCTTGCCGGGGGTGCGCACGTCGATATAGAACACGTACACGTCCGTATCGGGATATTTTTCGCGGCAGAGCATGGCGTGCTTTGCCGTATACATGCAGCAGATTTTCGAGCAGTAGCTCTTGCCCTTCTGCGCATCCTCGCACCGAGAGCCCACGCACTGGACAAAGACGATCGTCTTCGGGTGCGCGCCATCGGACGGACGAAGAAGCGTTCCGCCCGTGGGGCCTGCCGCGTTCATGAGGCGCTCAAATTCCAGACTTGAGACAACATCCGGGCTCTTGGAGTAAGCAAACTCGTCGAACTGTGAAAGATCAATCGGGTTAAAGCCCGTTGCCGCAACGATCGCGCCGTATTCGCGCTCGATGATCGTATCTTTCTGCTTATAATCAATCGCGCCCGCCGTGCAGACCTTTGCGCACACGCCGCACTTGCCGTTTTTGAGCATGTTGCAGTAGTCGGGGTCGATCGTCGCAACCTTCGGCACCGCCTGCGCAAAGGGGATGTAAATCGCGCGCCGGGTGTCTAACCCGAGGTTAAACGCGTTCGGCACTTTTTTCTGCGGACACTTTTCCGTGCACGCGCCGCAGCCGGTGCAGACGTCCTCGTTTACAAAGCGGGCCTTGCGGCGGATCTTCACGCGGAAATTGCCGACGAAGCCGCCCACCTGTTCGACCTCCGAGTAGGCGTAGATGTGAATTTTTTCGTTCTGCGCGCAGTCGACCATTTTGGGCGTCAAAATGCACGCCGCGCAGTCAAGCGTCGGGAACGTCTTGTCGATCTGCGTCATTTTGCCGCCGATGGTCGGCTGCTTCTCGACGATATCGACCTCAAAACCGGCCTCCGCGATATCGAGTGCCGTCTGAATGCCCGCGATGCCGCCGCCGATGACAAGCGCCCGCTTCGTGACAGGGCTGGTGCCGGCGGTAAGCGGCGCGTTCAGCTGCACCTTTGCGATCGCGGCTCTACCTAAAATAATCGCCTTTTCCGTCGCTTCCTGCTTGTCCTTATGGATCCAGGAGCACTGCTCGCGGATGTTCGCAATCTCAACCATGTAGTCGTTGAGCCCCGCCTTGTGGCAAGCCTTGCGGAATGTCTGCTCATGCATCCGGGGCGAGCATGAACAGATGACCACGCCCGTGAGCCCCAGCTCGTGAATTTTATCCTGAATCATCTGCTGGCCGGTCTGGGAGCACATGTAGGGATAGTCGGTCGCAAACACCACGCCTGGCTCTTTCCCAAGCATCTGGGCGACCTTCTCAACATCCACCGTCGCGGCAATGTTCGTGCCGCAGTGGCAGACAAATACGCCAATTTTCTGCATGTTCTCCCTCCTTTACCGCTTGTATTTCCGGAACGCGCTTACGATTGCCTGCTGCGGCAGCTCGTCGTCCAGCATGGCCGGAATTTGCTCGGCATGCAGGTGATTTTCGCCCTGCTTGCGGATCACCGCCAGCCGGACAGCCTCAATGAGCTTCGCGGGCTCGACGTTTCTCGGGCACCGCTCCACGCAGGCAAAACAGCTCAGGCACGTGTAAATGCCCCGGGAGGCCAAAAGCTCATCAATTCGGCCGTTTTCGACCATGGAGACAAACTGGTGCGGATGGTACTCCATCTCGTCGAACGCGGGACAGGACGCCGTGCATTTTCCGCAGCGCATACATTTTCTCGGGTTCACGCCGGAGATGCGCGCAATGGTATCCATCATATTCTGTTCCATCTCACGCCTCCTCCACACCGAGCGCCTGCGCCAGAAGCTCTGTAAAATACCGGACCGGAAGCCCACCGTCCGTATTCTGCGTCAGATTGTAAAGGCACAGAGGACATGCTGTAATCAGGCATTCTGCGCCCATGGTTTTCGCATTATCGACAATTTTCTGCGCCTGTTTTTGTGCGTACTGCCGGTTCTCGATCGTCGTATATCCACCACAGCACTCGTTGCGAAGGCCGTAGTAGACCGGCTCTGCGCCGATGGCGCGGATGAAGTCCTCCAAAATGGTCGGGTTCTCGGGATCGTCGAAGCACATCTCCCGGCTCGGGCGAAGAAGTAGACAGCCGTAATACGCGCCGATCTTCATCCCCGTGAGAGGTTTTTTGACCGCGGCTTTGACGGCGTCCCAGCCGATTTTGTCCCGCAGCACCTCAAGATAATGCAGCACCTCGGTTTCGCCCTCGTAGGGGGTTTCGAGCTTTAAGTAATTGTTGACCTTCGCGCGGATATCCGCGTCATGTTTCATGTCGCCGTTTACGCGCTTGATGACGTGATGACACGCAGAGCACAGCGTCACAAGCGGCTCTCCCGCCTCTCTTGCGGCCACGAGCGCGCGCACGGAAGATAGCCTTGTCGCAATCTCATCGCGCGCCATCGGGTACACTGCGCCGCAGCACTGCCACTCAGGAAGCTCTTCGAGCGTAAATCCGAGCGCTTTTGCCGCCGTTCTGGCGCACGCATCCAGCCGCACGCCCTTTGTCTTGAGCGTGCAGCCGGGGAAGTATTGAAATTTCATATGTCAGCCTCCGGTTATACCATCTGTTCCGGGTGGAATACCTCGTCAAATTTTTCTGCCGTCAGAAACCCGAGCGCCACGCAGGCCTCTTTGAGCGAGATATTTTCCTTGTAAGCTTTTTTCGCCGTCTTGGCGGCGTTTTCATAGCCAATGTAGGGGTTGAGCGCGGTGACGAGCATGAGCGAGTTGTGAAGGTTGTGCGCCATCTTCTCGCGATTTGCCGTAATGCCGCGGGCACAGCGGTCGTTGAAGGACACAATGGCCTCGGAAAGCAGCCGCGCGGATTGCAGGAAATTATAGATGCAGACCGGCATGAAGACGTTGAGCTCGAAATTGCCCTGAGACGCGGCCATCGAAACGGCCACGTCGTTGCCCATCACCTGCACGGCAACCATCGTCACCGCCTCGCACTGCGTCGGGTTGACCTTGCCCGGCATGATGGAAGAGCCCGGCTCGTTTTCGGGGATAAAAATCTCACCAAGACCGTCTCTTGGCCCGGAGGCCAGCCAGCGCACGTCGTTTGCGATCTTCATCATATCCGCCGCTAAGGCCTTAAGCGCGCCGTGCGCAAAGACCAGCTCGTCCTTCGAGGTCAGCGCGTGGAATTTATTCTCCGCCGTGCGGAAGTCCCGGCCCGTAATGTTGGAGATTTCCTGCGCGACCTTCACATCAAAGCCCTTGGGGGCGTTGAGTCCCGTGCCGACGGCCGTGCCGCCCAGCGCGAGCTCGCGAAGCCCATCGAGCGATAAAAGCAGCATCTGCCGGTCTTTTTCAAGCGAACTTCTCCAACCGGAGATTTCCTGCGAGAATTTGATCGGCGTTGCGTCCTGCAAATGGGTCCTTCCGGACTTCACCACGTCCTCATTTTCCGCCTCGAGTCTTCGAAGCGTCGCCGTGAGCTTGTCAATGGCGGGCAGGACCTGCTCTTCGATGGCCTCGACGGCGGCAATGTGCATCGCGGTCGGGAACGTGTCGTTGGACGACTGAGACATGTTGATATCGTCGTTCGGGTGCAGAAGCTTTTTGCCCGTGATTTCATTTCCGCGGTTGGCGATGACCTCGTTGGCGTTCATGTTCGACTGTGTGCCGGAGCCGGTCTGCCAGACGACGAGGGGGAAGTGCTCGAAAAGCTTTCCCTCCATGACATCGGTCGCCGCCTGCTCAATGGCCGCCAGCTTCTCGTCCGTCATTTTTTCGGGTTTCAGTGCATGGTTGGCTCTGGCTGCGGCCAGCTTCAAGACGCCAAACGCTCTTGTGATCTCACGCGGCATGGTCTCGAGACCTACGCCGATGGGGAAGTTTTCGTGGCTGCGCTCGGTCTGTGCGCCCCAGTATTTGTCCGCCGGGACCTTCACTTCGCCCATGGAATCATGTTCAATGCGGTAGTCCATGCAAACACCTCCTATTACAATAATTTTTGGTTGGAAGCCCAGCATCCGGCTGGGCTTCTTTC
>ERZ772875.659-NODE-659-length-38221-cov-14.015590_pt1 | contig 38221 bp, 30 predicted proteins | sample MGYA00580585_ERZ772875 | MGnify/ENA primary metagenome ERZ772875 (study PRJEB29015, sample SAMEA2737736) | human gut metagenome | biome: human gut; feature: human-associated habitat; material: faeces | place: China | collected 2012 ... | reverse complement strand
TGCCTTGACGAAAAATCTCTCGCCGAATCTGCTTGCCAAATTGCGCGGTGCCGCCCTATATTTTTGAATGTTGTTCAAAACGCCATATTGCAATTTCTTTACGGCGTGCTATAATTTGAGAACTGTTCAGGAAAGGAGCACTCCCTATGGCACGAAAGCAGATGATCGAGGGCGGCACGAAGAACCGCATCCGCGAGGTCGGAGGACGACAGATCTTTGAGCACGGCTACGACGGCACGAGCGTGCGCGGCATTATGCTGGAGGTCGGCGGCGAGGTCGGCTTGTTCTACTATTACTACAAGACGAAGGACGAGCTGTTCACCGATGTGCTCGACCACTTCTTCGAGCCCTACCGGAAGGACCTTGAGGCGCTTGCCGCCGAGGCGAAGGAGAAGCCCTATCGGGCGCTGCTGCGCTTTTTCAGCTACATCAAGCGCGAGGTGCGCGCCTTCCGCGCGAAGTACGAGGGCAATATGCACCGCACGGTCCGCTGGGCCATTCGCGAGCAGACGCTCACGGTCATCGAGCCGTATATCGAGGACATCATCCGCACGCTCATGACCTGCGGCGCGAAGCCGACGATGGACCCGCACACGATGGCCATTTTCCTCGCGCACGGCCTGGGGAGCTGCATCCTGCACGAGGATGCCGACTGGGTCGACGAGGCGACGGACGATATGCGCCGCACGGTCAACCTCATCATGGGGCTCAGCGAGGAGGAGTCCCGCAAAATGTTTGAAGACGCGGATGGGAAAGCAAATGCTCCCGCCGCGGTGGAAGGAGAAAAGGAAAATGAAATGTAAGAAGCTCGTATCCCTATTCCTCAGCCTGCTGCTGGCGACGGCGCTCGCCGTGCCGGCCTGCGCCGCGTTCGAGGACGTTTTTGCCGACGGCTCTGCCGACGGTACGCGCGACGGCTCGCTGTTTCTTTCGGGAGAGACCGTGCGGAGCAGTGCCGCGGTGAACGGCGTTCTGCTCGCCGCGGGCAGGACCGTCGGCGTGAACGGTACAGGAGCGTATGTCATGGCCGCTGGCTATGAGGTGACGCTCGGCGGCAGGGCGGAGAACGACGCGTTCCTCGCGGGCTACAGCATCGGCGTGAGCGGCACGGCGCAGCGCGACGTGTTCGCCGCAGGTCAGAGCATCACGGTGAACGGCACGGTGGGGCGCGACCTCTACGCCGCCGCCAACACCGTCACCATCACCGGCTCCGTCGGCGGCGACGTGTACGTCAGCGCCGAGAGCGTCATCATCGGCGACGGCGCCAAGATCGGCGGGCGGCTGCACTGCAATGCAAGCGCCCTGCGCTCCGTGCCCGACGGCATCGCGGACAACGCCGAGCTTTACGACGACCCGGCGAGCGGCGACGTGAACGTGAACATCACGGTCTCCGAGCCAAGCATCGGCAGCATCGTGCTGCGTAAGGCGCTGAGCTTCGCGGGCGTGCTGCTGCTCGCCTACGTCCTGCTGTGGCTCACGCCGCTGTGGGAGACGGTGGATCGGAAGTATTACGGCGCGCCGTTCGGCCGGTATGCCAAGGCGTTCGGCATCGGCTTCGCGGTGCTCGCGGGCGTGCCGCTCGCGGCGATCCTGCTGTTTATCTCGAATGTCGGCGTGCGCCTTGCGCTGATCGTGCTGTTCCTTTATGCTGCGGCGATCATCGCCGCTCCCGTGTTCCTTGGCTTTTTCCTCGGCGCGCTGCTCTGGCGCGGGGCGATGAAGAAGGAACCCTGCTATTACGCGGAGTTGGCCATCGGTATCCTCGTCTGGCGCGTCGCGGCCAGTGTGCCCGGTCTGTCCTTTGCGGTGGGCCTCGTCTCCGTGCCGCTCGGTCTCGGGGTTGTGACGCTCCTGCTCGGCAAGGGCGCGGCGAAGCCGTCGCCCAAGGCGGAGACGGCTTGCGAGGAGAGCGCGGCGTCCGACCCCGCAGCGCTGCCGGAGGACAGCGACAGCACGGAGCAATAAACTCATATCGCACAGCGAAAAGAGACCGCTCGGGCGGTCTCTTTTTTGATGGGAACATAATTTTTTATTATGTCTACTTGCAATGCGGCGGCGATTCCTGTAAAATGATGTCGAAAACTTTTCCGACCTCGGAGGCTGCCATGAAGAAACGAACCTTATTTTTGAGCTGTTTGCTCGCGCTCGTGCTGAGCACCGCCGCGCTCGCCGCGGACTACACCGACGTTCCCGCCGACTCGTGGGCGAGGGAGAGCATCGACAAGGCCGCAGAGTACGGCCTGATGAACGGCGTGGGAGAGGGGCGCTTCGGCCTCGGAGAGACCATCTCACGCGAGCAGTTCGTCACCATTCTGGTGCGGATGTTCGGCTGGGAGAGCGTGAGCGGCGAGGACGCCGCCATCGACATCGCGGATTCGTGGGCGCGGGAGTTTGTCAACACCGCTGCCGCCAACGGCGTCATTGACGCGGGCGGAAAATTCCGCCCGAGGGACGCCATCACGCGCCGCGAAATGGCGGTGATGCTCGTGCGTGCGCTCGGCCTCGGCGAGCTTGCCAGGGCGGACGCGGACGCGGCGCTGCCCTTCGCCGACGTGACCGCCCAGCGCGGCTACATCGCCATTGCCTACGAGATTGGCATGACCACCGGCGCGACCGAGACGACCTTCGAGCCGGACGGCACCGCCGCGCGCGAGCAGGCGGCGGCCATGCTCGTGCGCGTCTATGAAAAGTACCACGCGCCGACGACGTGGAAGCACGCCTTCTACGCGCTCTCGTCCTACTCGCAGCTCGAGCAGGCCAAGCAGTTCGACGCCGTCAGCTTCGGCTGGAGCCACATGACCTACTCCGCTGAGGAGGGCGCGAAGCTCTCAACCGTGAAGGACGACAGCTCAGGCTTCTACATCCCCGCCGGCTATGCCGATGTGGTTCCCACGCTGCGCGAGGCGGGCGTGGAGCTCAAGCTCAACGTCTTCATGGCGAACGCGCCGCTCCGCACGATGCTCGCCGACGAGTCCTCCCGCGCGGCGGCGGTCACGGAGATCATGGCGGAGCTTGAGCGCGTGTACCCCGACCTCGGCTACAATCCCTACAGTGGCGTGACCATCGACTTCGAGGGTCTGCGCGCCGCGGACAAGGAGAGCTTCAACGCCTTTATGACGGAGCTTTCCGCCGTGCTGCACGCCGAGGGCAAGACGCTTTACGCCGCCGTCATGCCCGCCGTCTACGGCGACGCCTACTTCGACGGCTACGATTTCAAGACGCTCGGCACGCTCTGCGACCGCGTGATCCTCATGGCGCACGACTACGCGGCGAGCGACCTCACCGGCTTCCTCGGCTCGCGCTATTACCGCAACCATCCCTGCGCGCCGCTCTACAAGGTCTACTACGCCGTGCGCACGGCGGCGCGTGAGATGGACGATCCCGCGAAGCTGACGCTTGCCGTCAGCATGGATGCCCGCGCATGGCAGACGGACGCGGACGGTCTGCTGACTGCGGTCCGCTCCACGCACCCGCTGCAGACCACGGTTTACAAGCGTCTGTGCCAGAGCGACACCGTGATGGGCTGGTCCGACACGGCCCGCAGCCCGTGGTGCACCTACAGCACGGAGAGCGGACAGCATATCTTCCTCTGGTACGAGGACGCGCGCAGCACCGCCGAGAAGCTCGCCTGCGCCAGGCTCGTGGGCGTGACCTCGGTCTCCGTCTGGCGGCTCGGTCTCATTCCCGATTACGCGGACGAGGGCCTGCACTACGATGTGATGAGCGTTCTGTAAGCAATGAAAAGCGCAAAAAAGAAGAGCTGCAAAAGCAGCTCTTCTTTTTGGTTTTCAAAGCGGTTCGGCTTAGAAAATGCCCTGAGCCATCATGGCGTCGGCAACCTTCTGGAAGCCAGCGATGTTGGCGCCAGCGACCAGGTTGTAGCCAAGGCCGTAACGCTCGGCAGCCTCAACGGAAGCGTCGTAGATGTTCTTCATGATGGCTTCCATCTTGGCGTCGACTTCCTCAGCGGTCCAGTAGATACGCTGAGCGTTCTGAGCCATTTCGAGCTCGGAGACGGAAACGCCGCAGGCGTTGACAGCCTTGGAAGGAGCGACGGTGAGGTGCTTCTGGCTCATCAGGAAGGCCAGAGCATCGTTGGTGGTGGGCATGTTGCCGACTTCGATGTAGTAAGGAACACCGGACTCGGCGATCTTCTTGGCCCACTCCATGTTGACATCGTTCTGGGTAGCGGCGGGCATGTAAACGTCAACGTCCTTGACGCCCCAGCACTTCTGACCCTCGACGAACTCAACACCGAACTTATCGGCATAGGGCTTGCAGTGCATAGGATCCTTGGCGCGCATCTCGAGGATGAAGTTGAGCTTCTCTTCGCCGCAGACGCCATCCGGATCGTGGATGTAGCCATCGGGGCCGGCGAAATAGGTGACCTTGCCGCCGAGCTCGTCGATCTTCTTCATGATGCCCCAGCCAACATTGCCGTAGCCGGACATAGCGACGCGCAGGCCCTTGATGCCCTTGCCGTCGTGCTTGAGGACTTCGCGCAGATAATAGACAGCGCCGAAGCCGGTCGCCTCGGGACGGAGGATGGAGCCGCCGGTGCAGACAGCCTTGCCGGACATAGCGCCGAACTCGGCAGCGCCGACGATGCGGCGATACTGACCGTACAGATAACCGACCTCGCGGCCGCCGACACCAACGTCACCGGCGGGGCAGTCGATGTCCTGACCGATGTGACGATGGAACTCGGTCATGAAGGCCTGGCAGAAGCGCATGACTTCGCCGTCGCTGCGGCCGATGGGGGAGAAGTCGGAGCCGCCCTTGGCGCCGCCGATGGGCAGGCAGGTCAGAGCATCTTTGAAGGTCTGCTCGAAGCCGAGGAACTTGATGATGGAGAGGTTGACGTTGGAAGCAAAGCGGAGGCCGCCCTTGTAGGGGCCAAGCGCCGCGTTGTACTGAACGCGGTAGCCGCGGTTGACGTGATACTTGAGCTGATCGTCCATCCAAACGACGCGGAACTCGATGGTGCGCTCGGGCTCGACCATACGCTCGAGCAGGCAGGCAGCCTCATACTCGGGGTGGGCATTGATGACGGGTTCGAGAGAGGTCAGGACCTCTTCGACGGTCTGCAGAAATTCGGGCTCATTCGCATTCTTGGCTCTGGTCTCGTCCAGAACTCTCTGGATATAAGCATTCATGATAATAGCCTCCTCTAAATTTACTCGTTAAGAGCATTTCGATGGTGCTTCCATCTCGTCTGTTAGACTATCACAAAACAGGCGCTTTCTCAAGGGGGTACGTCCAAAATCGAAGCGTCCGGCTGTGAGAAATTTTCCCTTCCTTTTTGTGCAAAGCGCAGAAACAGAAATGAAAAAGTTTCGGAATTTTGATAATACCTATTAAAATTCCTGCAATTATTCCTTCATGTCATGCTTAACATCTGAATTTTTTCTGTCATGCTGCGGCGAAGCATGACAAAAGGCGATGGAAAATATCCATCGCCTTTTTGTATATTTGCATGGTTTATGCATCCACGCCGCCGGAGGGCTGCGCGTCGTCCGGCTCGGCGGGCGTGGAGACAGGCAGCAGCTCAAGGTCGCACGCCTCGATCCAGAATTCGCTGACATGACCGTCGTAGTACCAAACGCGCACGCGGTCGCCCACATTGAGCAGCGGCGCGTAGGGCACGTCCGCGGCGCTCATGCGGACGGTGAAGTCCGTCTCGCCTGTAAAGCGCAGGAAGTAGATGCTGTTGCCGTCAACGACGGCGGAGCGGATCTCGGCGATAACGCCCTCAAGCGAGCGGCGGTCGGTCTCGACCGGCTGGTCGATGCCGGTCTGATCGTCCGAGATCAGATTGCTCTGCCGGAGCATCTGACGGTAGTTCGACTCACACTCGGCGACGGTCGCGCCGGTGGCGACGATCTGGTACTGGTTGACGTTGACCATGGCGTACATCTTCACGAGCTCGCTCGCGTCCTTGAGCGCCATGAAGTAGGTCGGCTGCTCGGCAACGTTCAGGAGCAGCGGGAAGGTCGCCGTGTAGCGCAGGTTCTGGACCTGACCCTCGGCGCTGTCCATCGCGCTGTACTCGGTCGCGCCGGCGCAGGGGTAATACTTCGTTTCCTTGGTGCGCTGGTTGGAGAGCAGGAAGCCGACGTTGCTCTCGTCGCCGCCGACGCTCGTCACGCCCGTGTAGAGGTAGACGTCGTCGCCCTCGGCAATGTAGTTGTAGCCGTCGGTGGTGACGGTGACGTCGCGCTGGCCAAGGATGGAGTTGATAAAGCCGTTGTGGTACATACCGTAGTAGTCGTACTGCTCGATGATGAGCTCGGCGGAGTAGACGTGGTCGACCCACTCGGGCGGCTCGGTCAGGTACTCGCTCTCGCCGGTGACGGCGTTGACGAGCACCGCGCCGTTGTTGTCCGTGCCGCCGAAGAGCCCGATGGTCTTTTCCTTCTTGGCGCAGACCCAGTAGGGCGTGCCGTCCTCGTCGATCTCAAAGACCGGCTCCTCGAACATGAAGGTCGGATATTGGAAGCGGAGGTGGCGGTAGAGGTTGCGGGAGAAGTGCTCGGCGGTGGTGTACTTCATGCCCTCGTCAAGGCGGACGACGTCCACGCTCTGATCGACCATGTCGATGATGAGGTAGGCGGGAAGACCGGCGGAGCGGTTGTTGAACCACTTGATGATGTCGCCGTAGCGCAGCGGGGTGACGCGCACGGGGCGGCCGTGGTAGTTGATCTGGGTGTAGTCCTCAGAGACCTCGAACTGGGAGACCATGTCGGAAAGCTCGCCAAGCTTGCGGTCGCCGAGCTTCTCGGCGCTGTCCTTATCGAGCATGGGAATGCGGTCGTAGGCGACCTCGGCGATCTCGGAGGAGAAGTCGCCGGACTGGACGGTGAGGAGCTTCTGGTAGCTGCCCGCGCGGAACACGACCCACGAGGCCACGCCGCCGACGACGGCAAGCGCGAGCAGTCCGGCGGCGAGAAAGAACGGGACGGTGCACTGCTTCTTCACGAAGCGGAAGTAGCCCTTGGCCCCCTCGCCCTGAAAGCCGGAGGTCAGCAGGGCGCAGCCGCAGTAGACTGCGCAGAGAAGCAGGACGAAGCCGTAGAACTCCTCGGCGTGGAGGTTGATGGCGGGCAGCTCGAGGTAGAAGTAGACCGCGCCGACGAGGAGGGTGACGAGGCTATTGATGGCGATGCGCTTGCCGGGGGTGCCGACGGCCTTGCGCGGCTTGCGCTCGCGCTTGGGCGCGGCGCTTCCCTCGCTGCCGCCGGCAGCGCTGTTCGCGCCGGAGAAATCAAAGCGGAAGCCGCCGGCGTCGGAGCCGGAAAATTTGATGCCCATAAATTTTTCCTTTCCTTTTGCACGAAGCCGTGCAACAAAATGAGGTTATTCCACGTTATTATATCACGGCGCGAAGCAAAAACAAGCGGAACGGCGATTTGTTACGGAATTGTTCAAATTTTCCGGCGACGTGGCCTCAGACCCCTTCGCCCACGATGCGGCAGTAGGCATTGGAGGTCAGGCGGCAGGCGGCGCAGTAGAGCACGGTGAACACGGCGCAGGCGCACGCCGTGACGCCGAGCACGAGCGGAAGGTTCTGAAGTCCGAAGAGCCGCAGAATGCGCCAGATCATCGGCTGGGCAAAGGCGAGATGGACGAAGGCGGCAAGCAGCGGCAGGAGGAACACCATGCGCAGCTGGGCGTTGACGCTCGTGCGGATGTCGCGCTTTGTCATGCCGACGCGCTGCATGACGGCGAAGCGGGCGGCGTCCTCGTAGCCCTCGGAGAGCTGCTTGTAGTAGAGCATCAGGACGGAGGCGAGGAGGAACACCGTACTGAGGACGAGGGCGAGGAAGAAGAGGCTGCCGTAGGTGGCGTAGAACTCCGCGCGCGCCTCGGCGGCGATCTCGCGGCTCATCTCGGCGGAGAGGGTGCGGACGACGTCCTCCGCGCCGAAGTAGAGCCCCGCGGTGGAGCCGAGCATGACGAGGATCATGGTCGAGAGGATACAGATGACGGCAAGTCCCGCGCCGGAGCGCTTCATACGATAGACGAGCGAGGAGAGCGCGACGAAGTTTTTCTTCTGGTAATAGAACCGGTCATTGCCTTGGAGCGTGCGGCAGAGGGTAACGCTGCCCGCGATGAAGAGAAGGAATGTCGCAAGGATGACCATGACGACCGCCACGAAGAAAACGAGCATCGCGGTGATCGGCTCGGTGATGGTGACAGCGAGGTAGTAGGCTCCGCCGAGAAGGCCCAGGCCGGGAAGGACGAGGAGCCATTGGGATCTCGGCGGACGCTCGCCGAGGCTGTCGCTGCGGAGAAGGCTGACCGCGGAGGCGCGGCGCACCTGCCGCCATGCGTTCAGGAGGAGAAGAAAGAAGATAAACGCATCGGTCAGGACGCAGAAGCGAACCGCGCCAAGATCCAGCAGCGGCAGAGCGGGCAGCTCCGTGCGGGCGAAATGCGAGAGCACGCGGGCGGAGAGCTGCGTGAGCAGCACGCCGAGGGCGAGTCCCGCGGTGAGGGAGACGAGCGCGGAGAAGGCGGTCTCCCAGAAAAGAAGCGAGGTGAGCGCGCCGCGGTCCATGCCGAGGACGCTCATGAGGCCGAGCTCCTTCTTGCGGCGGCGGATGAGGAAGGCGTTCGTGTAGAAAAAGAAGAGAAGGGCAAACACCGCCATGACCCACTTGCCGAGGGTCATCACGAGGCGGATCGCCGAGGTGCCCATGCCGTTTACGCCGCTGCCGACGGCGTAGAGCGCGGGGCTGTCGGCGAGGAAGGCGAGGTCGTAGACCACCGCCGTCATAAAGACGCAGGCGGCGAGGTAGGGGGCGTAAATGCGCCGGTCGCGGCGCATCCCGCTGAGCGCCAGACGGGGATAGAAGAACGCATTCATGCCGCGCCGCCCCCCGTCTGGGACGCGGTGAGCGCGTCGGCGATGCGGCGGTAGAAGGCGGTCTCCGTGTCCGTGCCGCGCGTGAGCTCCTGTGCGACGGCGCCGTCGCGCAGGAAGAGGACACGGCCCGCACAGCTGGCCGCGCGGACGGAGTGCGTGACCATGACGATGGTCTGCCCCGCGCCGTTGACCGTGCCGAAGAGACGGAGCAGCTCCTCGGTGGAGCCGGAGTCGAGCGCACCGGTCGGCTCGTCGGCAAAGAGCACCTGCGGGCGCGTGATGAGCGCGCGGGCCACGGCGGCGCGCTGCTTCTGGCCGCCGGAGACCTCGTAGGGGTACTTTTTGAGCAGGTCGGAAATGCCGAGCCGGTCGGCGAGCGGGACAAGGCGGGACTTCATCTCGCCGCGGCTCTTGCCCTGCAGGACGAGGGGGAGGAGAATGTTGTCCTCCAGAGAGAAGGTGTCGAGAAGGCTGAAGTCCTGAAAGACGAAGCCGAGGTGGTCGCGGCGGAAGGCCGCCGCGCGCTCCTCGGGGATCTCGGCGAGGTTCTGCCCGCCGAGGAGGACCGTGCCGCCGGTGGGGCGGTCGAGCGCCGCGAGGAGGTTCAGAAGCGTGGTTTTGCCGCTGCCGCTCTCGCCCATGACGGCGACGTACTCGCCGCTCTCGACGGAGAAGGTGACACTTTTGAGCGCCTCGACCTTCGCGCCGCCGAAGCGGGTGGTGTAGGTCTTGGAGAGACCGCTGACTTCAAGAAGGGACATGGGGAAAACTCCTTTCCGATATTTCTGCCGCTATGATAGCAGGCGGAGCTTGTGTTTTTTATGTGCTTTTTTCTTAAATTTTTCTTGATTTTGCGCGCAAAAAGCGGCCGAAAAAGCTTTTTTCGCTTTCCGGCCGCTTTTTCAGATGAGGTGGTTGTTTACTTTTTCCGCCGCAGGAGGGCAAGGCCCACCGCGAGCGTCAGAATGAGGACAAGAAATTTTTTCATGGGTCACTCCAGATTCAGCTTCCTCGTGAGGAAGAAATAGGTGACGAGGTAGAAAATGACGCAGACGATCAGCTCGCAGACAAGGGCGACGGCAAAGATGGCATTGCCTGCCTGCACGCCGGTGAGGCGCGACCACGCGGTGAAGCCGTCGCCGAAGAGATTTGCCAGAACCGCGATGGCCGCGAACTGCACGAGCTGGAAGAACCCGAGGACGGACACGGCGGTGAGGGCGCTCTTGTGCTTATTGAAGCTGAAGCCGACGGCGTACGCCGCGTAGACGATGAGGGAAACGGCGGTGACGCCGAGGACGCAGAACAGGAAGACCTCCAACGCGAAGAGCAGCGCCTGCCCCTGCATCGAGCTGTCCAGCTTGCGGAAGGAGAGGAAGAGGTCGGACGCGAACTGCGGGACCACCCGCCAATCACTGAAATCGAACGCGCCGATCATGCACAGCAGCACGACGGCGAGGAACGCCGCGGCGTACCAGACCGCCGAGACGATCAGCTTGGAGGCAAGGAGTTGGTGCATATTCACCGGCAGCGTCAAGGTGAGGTAGCCCTCGTCCTTGAGGAGATGGTCGCGGAAACGCACGGCGGAGAGCACCAGCGGCGCGAAGCACAGCGCCATGATACCGAAGACGAAGCCGATGGTGACGAGGACCGCCAGCAGGTTGAGCAGCCAGGGAGATTCATTTTGCAGCACGTTCTGCGAGGCGCGCATGGCAAGCGTCAGCGCGAGCATCCCCGCGAAGATGGGCCACATGATGCGGCTTGTGGCACGAAATTCGTGCCGGATGAGTTTGGTCAGCATTTGAACACCTCCCGGAAAAGCTCGTCGACGCTTTTGCCGGTTTCGCCGCGGATGGCGTCGACGGTGGTGTGCCGCTCGACGCGGCCGTTTTGCAGGAAGATCACCTCGTCGAGCACCTGCTCGACATCCGCGATGAGGTGGGTGGAGAGGACGACGGAGGCATCCTCGTTGTAGTTGCCGATGATGGTGCGGAGAATGTAGTCGCGGGTGGCGGGGTCGACGCCGCCGATCGGCTCGTCGAGCAGATACAGTTTCGCCGCGCGGGACATGACGAGGATGAGCTGGAGCTTTTCGCGCGTGCCCTTGGAGAGCGTTTTGACGCGCGCCGAAGCATCGAGGCCGAGGCGGGCGAGCATCTCCTGCGCCGCGTCGCGGCGGAAGTCGGCGTAGAAGTCGGCATAGTAGTCGACGGTCTGCGCGACGGTCATCCAGTCGGGCAGGGCGTTGCGGTCGGGGAGATAGGAGACGATGGCCTTCGTCTCCGGCGAGGGGGCTTTGCCGTCGATCAGAATTTCGCCGCTCGTGGGGGTGAGCAGGCCGTTGGCGAGCTTGATGAGGGTCGTTTTGCCGCTGCCGTTTGGGCCGAGCAGACCGACGATGCGGCCCGGCTCGATGGAAAGCTCCACGCCCTCGAGGGCGGACTTGCCACCGTAGCGCTTGGTGAGCGCCTTACATTCTAAAATATTCATGGTTCTTCCTCCTTTCGGCCTTGCAGCAGGGCGATGACCTCGTCTCTGCCGCAGCCGAGCTTTGCCATTTCGGAGAGAAAATTCTCCACACATTGATCCGCCAGACGGAGCTTCGCGTTTTCGATCATGGAAACATCTCCCGTCACGAAGCGGCCCGCGGTGCGCTGGGAAAAGACCAGCCCGTCGCGCTCAAGGTCGGCGAGCGCGCGCTGCACCGTGTTGGGATTGACGCCCGCCTCCACCGCGAGCTCGCGCACCGAGGGCAGGCGCTCGCCGGGACGGAATTCGCCCGCGACGATGGCCTGCGTCAGGCGCTGCGTGAGCTGGGCGTAGATAGGACTGTCATTGCGGAATTGCCACTCCATACGGTTCCTCCTTTTCTTGATGTATGATTGTATTAGGCAATTAGTACAATAATACATCGGGAGTGATTTGTCAAGAGGGTTGGAGAAAGTTTTTGGGAAAACCGACCGTTGTCAAATATTTTTGATGGACAAAGCCCGCTCATTTCCCTATGATGAAGGCAGAAAGGACGGGATGCCTATGGAGATCGGAGCCAAGCTCAGGCAGGCGCGCATAGCGGCTGGGCTCACGCAGGAGCAGACGGCGGAGGCGCTGGGCGTGAGCCGCCAGAGCATATCAAACTGGGAGAATGAAAAGAACTATCCGGACATTGTGAGCGTGGTGCGGCTGAGCGACCTGTACGCGGTCAGTCTGGATGCATTGTTAAAGGAGGAAGCACCGATGTCAGATTATCTGGATTATCTGGAGGAGAGCACCAACACCGTGCGGAGCCGGAGGGAGCAATCTCTGCTGATCCTTCTGTGCGTATATCTGGGCATCTGGGCCGTTTCCGTGCTCTTTTTCTGGCTGCTCACCGGGCCAGACGACGCCATGGGCTACGGCATCGTATTTTTGTGGCTCGTGCTGCCGGTCGCCGCCTTTGTCATTTCACTGCTCATTGGCCGGGGCGGATACGGCGGAAGACAAGGCTGGCTGCTGCCGCTTGTATTCGGCACGATGCATATGCTCGCGGGGTACGCAACCTTCATGCTGGCCAACATGCTCTCCGTCGGCATCCTGCGTCTGCCGCAGCCGAGTCTGCTGCTGAAGGGAACGATCATCTCCGCCGCCGGTTTTTGGTTCGGAGCTCTGACGCGGAGACGGAGGAGGCAGCGCGGGGAGAGCGGCGAATAGGAGAGATCGGACAAAAGAAAAGCCGCCCGGGAGGGCGGCTTTTTGAGCGATACGTTTGAGCAATGCATTCAGGTGTTGTCGGGGGCGATGGGGCGGCGGACGAGCAGGGCGCGAAGCGCGTGCCAGTTGAAGGGATAAATGGGGTACATATAATGTCCGCCGGCGATGGGCCTGGTGGTGACGAGCAGGACAATAATGAGCAGCGTGCCGAGGGCGAGTCCGACCCAGCCGAGGGCGGCGGAGCTGACGAGCAGCACGAGGCGCAGGAGCTTGAAGGCGTAGCCGAGCTCATAGCTCGGCTGGGCGAAGTTCGCGATGGCAACGAACGCCATGTACGCCAGCACCTCCGGCACGAGCCAATGCGCCTGCACGGCGAAGTCGCCGAGCACGAGCGCGCCGATCATGGAAAACGAGTTGGAAAAGACGCTGGGGGTGTTGAGCGAGGCGAGCTTGAGGAGGTCGACGATGAACTCGGTCAGGAGAAGCTGGGCGAGGATGGGGACCTCGCACTCGCTCGTGACGGCGAGGAAGCTCAGCGCGCTGTTGGGAAGGTCAGGGTCCTGCACGAGCAGATACCACACGGGCGTGATGAAGAGCGTGAGCAGAAAGACGACCACGCGCAGGATGCGGAGGTACGAGCCGACGAGCGGCGGGAAATAGAAGTCGTTCGCCTCCTGCACGAAATCAAAGAAGCGGGTGGGCAGGATCATGGCGGCGGGGGAGTTGTCCACGAGGACGATGATGCTGCCCTCCATGATGCTCGCGGTGGCGGCGTCGGGGCGCTCAGTATAGCGAACGCGTGGAAAAGGGTTGAACCATTGCCTCTGGTCCATCATGGATTCCGCGATGGATTCCTGCGACATGGAGATGGAGTTTGCGTCGATGGCGGCGAGCTTCGCGCGGACGCGCGCGAGGAGCGCGCGGTCCACCTTGTCCTCGAGATAGCAGAGGACGACGTCGGCGCGGGATTTCTCGGAAATTTTGTGGCCCTCGAGCGTCAGCTGCGGCGTGCGGATGCGGCGGCGCAGGAGCGCCGCGTTCTGCACGAGGGTTTCGATGAAGCCGTCGTGCGCGCCGCGCAGTACCTTGCCCGAGGACGGCTCCTCCACGCCGCGGGAGGGGTAGCTCTTCGCGTCGATGAGGATACATTCGCCGTAGCCCTCGGCGAGGAGCAGCGTTTTGCCGAGGAACACGGCGGTGGCCGTCTGCCGGAGATCTGCTTCGGCGTTGACCTCGCTGAAGGTCACATAGCGGTCGATGAAGGTCTGCGCGTCGGCGGCGTCGGCGGTGGAGGGCAGGGCGAGCCAGAAGCCGATCATGCGCTCGAGCACCGCGTCGTCGCCGTAGCCGTCCACGACATACAGACGGCAGCGGCGGCCGCCCGCGACGAGGTCGCGGGCGATCATGTCAAAGCAGCGCTCGACGCCCAGCAGGGCGTCGAGCGTGCGGACATCCAGTTCAAAGTGTCCCGTCAGGCGCTCCATGGCGGCTTACCGTCCTTGTCTGTCAAGATAGTCCCAGACGTAGCTGGCAACCTCGTCGGGGGTGCGCAGGCTCTTGGCGCCGGAGACGAGACGCTGCTGCTCCTCGGGCGAGAGACCGGCGTAGCAGCGGTTGGCGTTGACGTCACCCGCGAGGAAGGATTTGAGCAGGGTGTAGCCCACGCGCTCATCGGAGCAAAATTCGGAATTGGTTCCCATCGTGAAGATCTCCATTCTGCCGCTCTGCCTTGAGCTGCTCTCCGTCGGCGGCGGATGGAGAGCCTGCATACGGCGCGGCTGCCGCCTGTCGGCGTGCCGCAGATGCCGCGATCTTTTATGTGAACACAAAAAATCGCCTCTGCACTATTGTGTGCAGAGGCGGTCTTTTCATACGCGGTTCAGACCTCTTTATCAAAATAGAAGAAGGTCTCATCCTCGCCGGCGCGGTGCATACAGGAGGAGAGCATCCTGTAGGAGGCGTCATTTTCCTTATAGCATTTGGCGACGACGTGGGCGAGGTGGAGCCGGTAGAGCGCCCAGTCGGCGACGGCGGCGAACGCCTCCGTGCCGTAGCCGTGGCCCGCGAAGCCCGGCGAGACACGGCAGCCGAGCTCCGCGCCGCCGCGGGAATCAAAGCGGTAGAGGACGACCTCGCCGATGAGCGCGCCGTCGAGCCGGACGGCAAAGTTCACGGCGCGGGAGCGGGCGTAGTCCTCCCGCGCGACGGCGAGAAAGTAGTCCTCGTAGGGCGTGCCGTCGTAGTCCTTGCGGAAGTCGTAGCCCCACCAGCGGTTGCGGTCGTCGTCGAGACAGAGGGCGGCGTAGGCGGTTTTGTCCGCGTCGGTGAGAGCGTCGAGCGTCAGGCGGGCGGTGGTAAGCGTGGGGATCTCGGTGATATTGACCAGCTCGTTGAGCACGTCGAAGCGCAGCTTCGCACCGAGGTGGTCGGGCAGGTACTGGAGCTTCGAGGTGCGCAGGCCCTTGTCGCCGGCGTCGTCCTCGCGGTTGAGCCAGCGCACGCCGTCCACGGCAAATTCCTGCGCGAACGCCTGCACGGTGGCGGGATAGACGCCCTCATAGCCGTAGAGGGCTTTTTCGATATGAATTTGCAGCGTGTCGCCGCAGCGCTCCGCCATGGCGACGGAGAGGAGCCTGCCGTCGAGCTCCATACCGCCGACGAGGAAGTGCGGGCTGCCGGTCATGCGGAGCATTTTCTCGGCGCAGCGCAGCTCGTTTTTCGCCGAGTCGGACGCCTTGGTGAAGACGGCCTCGTAGTCACGGAAGAACTGCGTGATGAGCGGCAGGTCGCTCTTCCCGAGCGGGCGGAAGGCGGCGTCGGGATAGAGCTTGCGGAACTTGTTGATGTGGTTGCGCTGACCGGAGTAGCGGCGTCCGGCGAAGTCGCGCAGATCCTCGGCGGCGTAGATATAGTCGCGCCAGACGCGCGGGGAGGAAAAGCGGAAGTAGGGGTAGCGCGCGGCAAGGCGCTCCGCCTTGTCCTGCGGGACGACGGAGAGGACGAGGGGAATATCCCGCTCGCGGCAGTCGTCCTCGATGAGCGTGAGCGCCGCGTCCTCGTCGCCGTCGGGCCCGGGAACGGGGTAGTCGAAGCAATACTGACCGTCGATGAAATTGCGGACGATCAGGCAGCCCGCGCCCTCCGCCCACGAGGGGTGCAGGTGGCTGCGCCACATGAGCTTGACGAGGGCAGAGTATTCGCAGAGCTGGTATTCGCAGCTTTTATAGTAGCGGCGCAGGCGGGCAATGTCCCGCTGCGTGACAGGAGTAAAGGTGAGCATAGGGTGTTCCTTTTCTTTCGCGTTGTTTTCTCTGCGCCCGCGGGTCGGCGGGCTTCCTTATTATAACCGCTTCGGCGGTGATTACAAGTGGCTTTTGCAACGGCTCAGGGCTGCATTTCCGCGACGACGCGCTTCGTGCAGTCGATGAAGTGGCGCAGGCCGTCGCTCGCGGCGTCGAGCGAGCGGACGGCAAGGCCGAGCTCGCGCGAGGACGCCGGCTCGACCGGCAGGAGCTTCACGCCGTCCGTGCGGCCGCGGACGGTCAGCTCGGTCATCATGCTCACGCCGAGGCCGTGGCTGACCATGCTGATGACGGTTGGATCGTCCACCCAGGTCGGCAGGATGTGCGGCTTGACGCCGATGCGGTTGAAGATACGCATGATATCCTTATCGAAGCCCTGCGAGGGCATGATGAAGTCACGCGCCTCGAAGGCGGCAAGCGGGAAGGCGGTCATGCCCTGCGTGTCGAAATCCTTCGGCAGAACGGCAAACATGGGATCGTCGGCGAGATGCACCCACTCGTACTGGCCCTCGTCCTGCGGAGAGACGAGGATGGCGTCCATCTTGCCCTGCGCGAGCAGCTCGTAGGGGACGTCGACGTGGTCGGCCATGCGGATGTCCACGTCCACGTCGGGGCACTCCTCGCGGAAGCGCTGGATGATGCCCGGCAGCCAGTGCATGGCGATGCTGGCATAGGCGCTGACGCGGATGATCTCCGTGCGCGAGGAGGCGACCTGCTCGATCACGCTGTCCAGCCGGGCGTTGGCCTGCAGAAATTCGCGCACGGCGGGCGCGATGCGTTCGCCCTCCTCCGTGAGGCGCACGCCGCTGCGTCCGCGCTCGAGCAGCGTGAAGCCGACCTCCTTTTCCAGCGAGTTCATCATGTGTGTCAGGCCCGACTGCGTGTAGCCGAGGACCTCTGCCGCCTTGGTAAAGCTGCCGAGATCGACTGCCATGAGCAGGGCCTCTAATTTCTTGCTTTCCATAGAAGTATTTCCTTTCTATTAGGATCGCTCATATTTTTATTATAATACGTCGCTTTACTTTTGGCAAGAAAGACGGTATCATTTGACTAATTTCTGTTTAATTTATACATCTCATTAAAATATATGAGGACGAATTTGACGGAAAACGGAGAGAGAAACGTAGTTAAAGGAGAAAATCACATGGAAAACAATCGAGCCCAATGGGGAAGCAAGATCGGCTTCATCCTGGCGGCGGCGGGCAGCGCCGTCGGCCTCGGCAACATCTGGAAGTTCCCCGGCAAGGCCTTTGAGGGAGGCGGAGGCGCCTACATCCTCATTTATCTGGCCATCGTCGTTCTCATCGGCTTCCCCGTCATGCTCTCGGAGCTGACCATCGGCCGCGCCGCACAGGCGAACGCCATCGACAGCTTCCACAAGCTCGGCTACCGCGGCTTCAAGTGGGTCGGCGTCACGGGTGTTGCGGTGGCGTTCATCGTCACCTCCTATTACTGCCACGTCGGCGGCTGGGTGCTGCGCTATGTCGTGTCCTACATTACGGAGGCGCAGACGGTCTATGCCGATCCGCTCGGCTATTTCTACGGCCTGCTCGGCTACAACGCCGCGACGGGCGAGACATGGTTCCCGCTGACCGCCATTCTCTTTGCCGCGGTCTTTATGGCAGTCAACGCCTTCATCATCATCAAGGGCGTTGAGGGCGGCATCGAGAAGTTCAACAAGGTCGGTATGCCCGCGCTGTTCGTCATTCTCATTGTACTGCTCGCGCGCACCATCACGCTCGACGGCGCGCAGGTCGGCTTCGCCTATATGCTCAGCTGCGACTGGAGCAAGGTCGGCTTCAACACCTTCCTCTCCGCGCTGGGGCAGGCGTTCTTCTCCCTGTCGCTGGGCATGGCCATCATGATCACCTACGGCTCGTATCTGCCCAAGCATGAGAACCTCGGCAAGAACACGGCGCTCATCTGCACGATGGATACGCTCGTGGCGCTCATCGCCGGCTTCATCATCGTGCCCGCGGTGTTTGCGACGCTCGGCTCCGAGAACGTCGGCAAGGGCGGCGGCTTCGCCTTCGCGTCCCTCGCGGGCGTGTTCGAGCACATGGCGGGCGGCGCGTTTTTCGGCGTGCTGTTCTATATGCTGCTCCTGTTCGCCGCGCTGACGAGCAGCATATCCCTCATCGAGGGCGTGGTGGCGTTCCTGACCGAGCGCTTCGGCTGGAAGCGCAAGCCCACCACCATCATCGTCTGCACGCTGATGTTCCTCATCGGCTGCCTGTACACCATGTCGCAGGCCGCATTCAACATCAAGGGCATCTGGTTTGACTTCGCCAACGGCGTGAGCTTCCCCATCTTCGGCGACTTCATGGAGTTCCTCACCGACCGTCTGATGATCCCTCTGTGCGCGCTCGGCGTGTGCATTTTCACCGGCTGGATCTGGAAGCCCGCGAATGCCGTGCATGAGATCGAGCTGGACGGCAAGCCGTTCAAGCTGGCAAAGGTCTACAGCGTGCTGGTCAAGTACGTTGCGCCCATCTCCATCCTGCTCATCATCGTGGCGAGCTTCGTCACCGGCACGACGCTGAGCTGAGAAAACGAAAAAGCGACGAAAAGCCCTCCGCTCACCGAGCGGAGGGCTTCCTTGTGCGTTATTCCGCCGTGTACAGGCGGCCGCCTTTCCGATAGACGATGCGGACCTCGGGCGTGTTGGTGAGGTAGACGAGCGAGCCGTAGCTCACGCCGAAGTCCAGCACGTCGCCGAGCCGGACGGGGACGGCGGCGTCCTCCACGTCAAGAATGGTGTGGTCCGAGGACGCGCCGAGGACCTCCACGCCCGCGAGGCGCGGCGTGAGGTCGAAGGGATCGCCGTAATCGACGCGGCCCGCGGCGCAGAGCGCGCGGCGGCGGATGCCGCGGTCGGTGTATTCGCGCGTTTTGCCGAAGGCGTCCACGGTCAGCTCGCCGACGGGATAGCTGGGCTTCGGCTTGCACTCCACGACCTCCATGCGGAGGGTGAACACGTCACGGCGCAGAAAGTCGGGATAGCAGCCGTAGATGCCGCCGAGGAGGGCGAACTCGCCGATGCGCAGATGGTTGACGCGCGCGGGCAGTGTGCCGTCAAGCACCATGTGGACGGAGGTGGACGCGCCGCCGGAGATGTATTGCAGCTCGCGGCCAATGGCGCGCTCCACCGCCTCGGCGGCGGAGACCAGCTCGCGCAGCTTCTCCGGCGTGGCGGCGACCGAGCCGTAGCAGCCGAGATTCGTGCCGACGCCCGCCAGCTCCAGATGGTCGAGCTTATACTCGACCTCAAGCGCGGCGTCGACCAGTTCCTCGCGGCTCCAGAAGCCCTCGCGCAGATCGCCGAGGTCAGCCATCAGGATCACCCTGTGGCGCGTTCCGCGCTTCGCGCAGACCGCGTTGAGGGCGCGGAGCGTTTCAAGCTCGCTCTGGAGACTCATGTCCGCGACCTCCGCGACCTCCGGAAGCTCGGAGAGCATGGGGATGCGGATGAGAACGCGCTCGCAGGCAACGCCCGCGCCGCGCAGGGCGCGCAGCTGACTGAGACGGGACGAGGCAAGGCTCCGCACGCCGCATTCCGTATAGACCCCGGCGGCCTCCGGCAGCGCCGAAAAGCCCTTGACCACGCCCGCGACCTCGACAGAAAGGCTCTGGCAGCGCTCATCGAGCGCTGCCAGATTTGCTTTCAGCTTGTCAAGGTCGATCTCTAAAAGAGGGTATCGTGCCGTTCCTCTGTTCATAGACCGTTCCTTTGCCGTTTTGATTTATTCCGCCTTAGCCGCAGCCTTGGACTTCTTATAGGGCTTGCCGGCAAGATCCTTGACCGTCCAGCCGATGAGGGCGCACAGCCAGTTGATGAGCGGCATCAGCCAGTTGAACAGAGCCCACGGGCCGTAGCCGCCCGCGCCCCACGCGTTGATGTCAAGGGTGCTGGAGATAAACACGCCGCAGGTGTTCCACGGAATGAGGGCGGAGGTGACGGTACCGGCGCTTTCCAGCGTACCGGAGAGGAGAGCCGGGTGCAGACCCTTCTCTCTGTATTCCTCGGCATACATACGGCCGGGAACGACGATGGAGATGTACTGCTCGGGCATGACGGCGTTGGAGAGAACGCAGGTGCACTCGGTGAGGAGCACGAGACCCGCGGGGCCCTTCGCCAGCTTCTTGAGGCTGTTGACGATGACCTCGAGCTGGTGGGTGTCCTCCATAATGCCGCCGAACATCATGGCGATGATCGTCATGGCGACGGAAGACATCATGCCGAGGATACCGCCGCTTTCAAGCAGACGGGTCATGGTGTAGCTGGTCTCGGGAGAGAGGGTCTCCTCGAACATGGCGAGCACTTCGTCGCTGAAGTAGTAGCCGTTCATGCCGAAATCAAACACGGTACCCATGTTGCACTCGGGCTGGAAGATCATGCCCATGATCGCGCCGGAAATGATGCCGAGCGTGATACCAGGGATGGCGGGCATCTTCATGGCAACCGCCACGATAACGATGACCGGGGGCAAGAGCAGCGCGGGGTTGATATTGAACACGGCCTCGAGCGCGCCGGAGAACTCCGTCACGCGGCTCATGTCGGCATCGCCGCCGTGATACTGCATGGCGCCGAGAATACCGAAGCCGATGAGGGTGACGACATAGGTGATGCCGGTAGGCAGGATCATGGCCTTCACGTGGGTCATAACGTCCGTGCCTGCCATAGCGGGCGCAAGGTTCGTGGTATCGGACAGCGGGGACATCTTGTCGCCGAAGTAGGCGCCGGAGAGGACCGCACCGGCGGTCATGCCGGGGCTCATGCCGAGACCGAAGCCAATGCCCATCAAGGCGACGCCCATCGTACCCATCGTGCCCCAGGAGGTACCGGTGGCAAGAGAGGTGATGGAGCAGATGAGAACAGACGCAATGAAGAAGATCGCGGGCTTGAGGACCTTCAAGCCGTAGAAGATCATCGTGGGAACGACGCCGGCGTTGATCCAAACGCCGATGAGGATACCGACGATGACGAGGATACAGACAGACTGGAGGGCTTTATAAATACCGTCCATCATGGACTTTTCGATGGCCTCCCACTTGTAGCCGAGGTAGAGCGCCATCAGCGCGGCGCCCATAACGCCGATGAACATGGGGACATGCGGGTCTGTTTCATACTTGACGATGCCGAGCGCCAATGCGCCGACCAAGATCAGCATGGTGACCAGAGCTTCCCACAGCTTTGGCATACGCGGGGTCCTGGCTTTCTTTTCTTCACTCACTTGATTGTACCAACCTTTCTCTAAATACATGGTGCGCACGCGGCGGGAATGCTCCCGTCTGCGCAGCTTCGTAGATGGTGAACACTGTTTTACGGTATTTGCGAGGGTCTGTGCGCCCGCAGACCGGCAGATGAGACCGGCGGCGGGAAGACGTGATCTTGACGGTATTCCCCCTTTATTCGGTGATTTTTCCCTCCTTGAATGATCAGGAAACGATTTGCTGCGGTCTCCCCGTCCTCCCTCGCCCCCCTGCGAAGGGGAGGACGGGGAAATTGCATGTAAGGCTGATACGGGAAGCGCGCGGCGTACCGATTAAATATGCGGATATTTTAGCATATTTTATGCACGGTGGCAAGTGCCGCGCGCTTGCCGGATATCACAAAATTTACCCCTTGGGCTTGGCGATAACGCTGTTGCGCTTTACCAACCGAGCTTGGTCATGGCGTCGTCGACCGCCTTGATGCACAGGTCGATCTCTTCCTTGCCGGTGATCAGCGGCGGAACGAAGCGCAGGACGTTGCCGTTGGTGTTGTTGATGAGGACGTTGGCGTCCTTGTAGCACAGGTCGACGACGGGCTGGCCGCTGGGCTGGTTGAGCTCGATGCCGTTGATCATGCCGAGGCCGCGGATCTCCTTGACCGCCTTGGGATGGTTCTTCTCGATGACCTTGTGCATCTGATCGCGGAAATACTCGCCCATGACGCGGGCGTTCTCGATGACGCCCTCGTTGATCATGACGTCGAGCGTGGTGGCAGCCAGAGCGCAGGCGAGAGGACCGCCGGCGAAGGTGGAGCCGTGGGTGCCGGGGGTGAGGGTTTTGGCCGCGTCGCCGCGGGCGCAGACCGCGCCGATGGGCACGCCGGAGCCGAGCGCCTTCGCCATGGAGCAGGTATCGGGCTCCACGCCGTAGTTCTGATGCGCGAAGAGCTTGCCGGTGCGGCCGGAGCCGACCTGGACCTCGTCGAACATGAGGAGGATGCCCTTCTCGTCGCACAGGTCGCGCAGGCCCTGCAGGAACTCCTGGGAAGCGGGACGCACGCCGCCCTCGCCCTGGACGGGCTCGGTCAGGATGGCGCAGACGTATTCATCCATGATGTCCTTGACGGACTGGAGATTGTTGAACTCGGCATAGCGGAAGCCGGAGGGCAGGGGCTCGAAGTAGCGGTGGACGGCATACTGGCCGGTGGCGGTGCAGGTGGCGAGGGTGCGGCCGTGGAAGGAGTTCTTCATCGTGATGACGACGAAGCGCTCGGGATGGCCGTGATCCTTGGCGTACTTGCGGGCGAGCTTGATCTGGCCTTCGTTGGCCTCGGCGCCGGAGTTGGCGAAGAGCACCTTCTCGAAGCAGCTGTTCTCGACGATGAGCTTCGCGGTCTGGACGGCGGGCTCATTGTAGAAGTAGTTGGAGCAGTGGAGAATGGTCTCCGCACGCTCCTGCAGGCACTTGACGATGGCGGGATGGCAGTGGCCGAGACCGTTGACGGCGATGCCGCCGACGAAATCGAGGTACTTGTTGCCGTCCTTGTCGAAGACGTAGACGCCCTCGCCGCGCTCCATGGAGATGGGCATACGGACATGGTTGCCGTAGAGATACTTGTCACCGTTTTCGATGACTTCCGCATTGGTCTTGAACTTTTCGATCATGGTAGAGTCCTCCTGTTAAAATTTTATGTATGTTTTACCATTTGATGCCAACGCTCGGCTGTGCGGTGCCGATCGTGGTGCCGGTGCCTTCGGTGGTGAACGCCTCGTAGAGTACGGAGTGGGGCTTGCGGCCGTCGATGATGTGGACGCTGGTGACGCCCTCCTCGATGGCCTCGACGCAGCAGTCGACCTTGGGGATCATGCCGCCGGCGATGGTGCCCTTGTCCTTGAGGGGCTTCACGTCCTGAATGTTCAGGTAGCTGATCACGTCGCGCACCTTGATGTCGTTGCACAGACCCTCGATGTCGGTGAGGATGACGAGCTTTTCCGCGCCGAGCGCGCTGGCGAGCTTGCCCGCGGCGGTGTCGCCGTTGATGTTGTAGGTGTTGCCCTGCCCGTCGGTGCCGACGGGGGCGATGACGGGGATGAAGCCCGCGTCGAGCATGGCGTTGATGGCGTCGGCGTTGACATAGTCGATGTCGCCGACGAAGCCGAGCTCCTCACTGCGCTTGTGGCAGTGATAGATGTCGCCGCTCACGCCGGAGAGGCCGACGGCCTTGCCGCCGATCTGGTTGATCCTGCCGACCAGCTCGGTGTTGACCTGACCGACGAGAACCATCTCGACCACGCGCATGATGTCCTCGGACGTGTAGCGCAGACCGTTGATGAACTGCACGGGAATGTTGAGCTTCTCGAGCATCTTGTTGATGCCGGGGCCGCCGCCGTGGCTGAGCACGGGCTTGAGGCCGAGGAGCTTGAGCATCACGACGTCGTGGAGCACGGCGTCCTTGAGCTCGTCGTTGATCATGGCGTTGCCGCCGTACTTGATGACGATGACCTTGCCCTGATACTTTTCAAGGTAGGGCATGGCCTCCATCAGGGTCTCTACCTTCTTCGCAACGTCGCTCATGGGTGGCCCTCCTTAGGTGCGGTAGTCGCCGTTAATCTTGACGTACTCGTAGGTGAGGTCGCAGCCGTAGGCGACCGCCTTGCCGTCGCCGCTGTGGAAGTCGACGATGACGGTGATGTCATGCTCGGTGAGCACGGCCTTGGCCAGCTCCTCGCTGAAGTCGGTGCCGAAGCCGTCCTTCATGACCTGGACCTCGCCGGCGCTGCTCTTGATGATGCAGTCGGCCTTGGTGGGATCGACGTCCGCGCCGGAGTAGCCGGCGGCGGCCATGATACGGCCCCAGTTCGCGTCGCGGCCGAACACGGCGGCCTTGAACAGGGTGGAGCCGGCGATGGCCTTGGCGACCAGACGGGCGTCATGCTCGGTGGGCAGGCCGTAGGACTCGACGACGATCAGATGGGTCGCGCCCTCGCCGTCGGAGGCGATGCGGCGGGCCATGTCGATGCAGATGTGCTCGATGAGACCGGCGAGAGCCGCCTTGTCCTCCTCGGTCTTGACCTCGACGCCGGAGGCGCCGTTGGCGAGCAGGATCATGGTGTCGTTGGTGGAGGTGTCGCCGTCGACGGTGCACATATTGAAGCTCTTGTCGATGGCGTTGTGCAGCATCTTCTGCAGGTCGGCGGAGTCGCACTTGGCGTCTGTGGTGACGTAGGCGAGGGTGGTGGCCATGTTGGGGTGGATCATGCCGCTGCCCTTGGCCATCGCGCCGATGCGGATGGTGCCGGAGGAGAGCTCAAGCTCGTAGGCGGATTCCTTGCGGACGGTGTCGGTGGTCATGATGGCATAGGCCGCGTCGGAGCCGTTGGCCTTGTCGAGCTTGGCGGGGATGATCTGACGGACGCCATCGAGCACCTTCTCGACGGGCAGCTTCTGGCCGATAACGCCGGTGGAGCAGACGAAGACCTCGTTCTCGCCCACGCCGAGGAGCTTCTCGGCCTCGCGCTCGACGGTCCGGGCGTCCTCGATGCCCTGCGTGCCGGTGGCGGCGTTGGCGTTGCCGGAGTTGATGACGATGGCGCGGGCCTTGCCGTTCTTGAGGATCTCACGGTCGAGAATGACGGGAGCGGCGCAGAACTTATTGGTAGTGAACACTGCGGCGCAGGACGCCTCGGTCTCGGAGTAGAGGACGGCCACATCGGGCTTCTGCGTCTTGCGGCTCTTCACGCCGACGTACACAGCGCCCGCGGTAAAGCCCTTCGGGGAGGTGATGCCGCCGCCTTCGATCACTTTGTATTCCATAGTGTTGTTCTCCTTTTCTTATTCTTACCTTATATAAAATCAGTTCCTTACGGATACATCGGGGGCATCATGAGACCGGTGGTCTCGGGGATCCCCATGATGAGGTTCATGTTCTGAATGGCCTGGCCGGCGGCGCCCTTGCCGATGTTGTCGATGACGGAGGAGACGATCAGGCGGTGGGTGCGGGAATCGAAGGTCGGGGTCATCTCGACGAAGTTGGTGCCGTAGGCCCACTTGGTCTGCACGGGGAGATTGGCCGGGAAAACCTTGACGAAAGGTTCATCCTTGTAGAAGTCCTTATACAGCTCGTAGACCTCCTCGTTGGTGAAGTCCTTATCGCAGGTGGCGTAGATGGTGACCTCGATGCCGCGGACCTGCGGGAGGAGGTGCGGCTGGAAGTTGATGTACTGCCAGGTCTCGGGCTTCATCAGATCCTTGCCGGTGATGTAGGCGATGTTCTGCTCGATCTCGGGGGTGTGGCGGTGACCGCCGCCGAGGGCGTAGGCGCAGAAGTTGTTCTCCGCCTCGGTGAGGAGCTTGTTGAGGGCGGGACGGCGGCCTGCGCCGGTGAAGCCGCTCTTGGCGTCGATCACGATGGTGTTCTCAACGATGTGGCCGGTCTTGAGCATGGGCTGGAGGCCGAGGGTGGAGGCGGTGGGATAGCAGCCGGGGTTGGCGATGAGCTTCTTGCCCTTGGCCAGCTCGCGGTTCATCTCGGGCATACTGTAGACGGCGTCATGGGTCATCTGGGGATTGGTGTGCTTGTCGCCGTACCACTTCTCCCAGACCTTCACGTCGCGGAAGCGGATGTCCGCGCCGATGTCGATGATGCGGGAGCCTTCGGCGAGAACGATCTCCGCCCACTTGGCGACCACGCCGGAGGGGACCTGGATCATCACGACGTCGCTCTTGCGGGCGGTCTCGCGCACGTTCTCCTCGGTCAGATCCAGGATGGTCTGATCATAGAAGCCGCGCAGGGCGGGATGATGGGTGGAGATGGCGTCGCCCACGCCGTAGGTATCGAGAACGTTGACGAGCTCGCCGTCGGGATGGTTGACCATCATGCGCAGCACTTCGCCGCAGACATAGCCGGTCGCACCGATGCAGGAATAATGGATCATGGTGATAGCCTCCTCAAAAATTTTCTGCGATTTGCAACAATGCCGTCGTGGGCTTGCAAACCGCTTCACGATAGTGTTTAATTATCTGCGCATACAGTATATAGTTTTAATGCGGAATGCACAAGAAAATCATTGTTCTGCTGAACATTCCGAAATGGAATGCTTGACAGATGATTCACATTCGGCTATCATGGCCTTAACGCCGATGCAAGCAAGGAGATGAGCGCATGATCCACAAATATCTGGCCTACCTCAAGACCATCGAGACCGGCAGCATCACGCAGGCCGCCGCGGAGTTGGGCTACACGCAGTCTGCCGTGAGCCGCATGATCGCGGACCTGGAGGAGCAATGGGACGTCCCGCTGCTCACGCGCAATCGCTCGGGCATCGAGATCAGCTCGGAGGGGACGCAGCTGCTGCCCATCCTTCAATCCATCGTCAAGGGGCAGGAGGAGCTCAATTTTGCCGTCGGCGAGCTGCACGGGCTGCAGAGCGGCCTCATTCGCGTGGGCGCGTTCACCAGCATGGCGACCGGCTGGATGCCGCTGATGATCAAGTCCTTCCACGAAAAATACCCCAATATCCGCTTTCAGATCTTCAACGGCGAGTACAACCAGATCGCGACATGGCTGCGCCGCGGGCAGATCGACTGCGGCTTTCTCGCCCTCCCCTGCGCCAAGGAGTTCGACACGACCTTCCTGCTGCGCGACTCGCTGACGGTCATCCTGCCGCCGAACCACCCGCTGCGCGACGCGGAATGCTTCCCCGTCAGTCGGCTGTCGGACGAGGATTTTATCAGCCTCAAGGAGGAGCAGGACTACGAGATCAATTTGTTCCTCGAGCATCTCAGGCAGTCCCCGCGCATCAAGTTTGAGGTCAGCAGCGACTTTGCCATCCTCGCGATGGTCGAGTGCGGGCTGGGCATCAGCGTGGTGCACGATCTGATCCTGCACCCCAACCGCCACGGCATCGTCAAAAAGCCGCTCGACGAGCCGTACTACCGCGACATTGCCATCGCCACGAGCGCGGCGGCGCAGCCGTCCACCATCACGCGGATGTTCTGTGAGCACGCGCTCGAGTGGGCGAGGGATACCAGCTCCGCCATCGCCCCCGCCACGGCGGAGGCCCCGGAGTACGCGGAGCTGGCAAAGTAAAGAGATTGAAAAAAGGGACCGTTCTCTGCGGAAGAGAACGGTCCCTTTTGCTGTAAAGGCGGCGTTATGCAGCTTCTCCGGGCAGCGCCCGCGTTTTTTGCGCCTGCTTTCCACCCGGGCGTAAAATCTCCTGTTGACATCCGTGCCGCGGCGTGTACTATGGAGATAACAGATCAAACGGAAGCGAGGAAACGTATGGAATACAGGATAGAGCGGGACTCGATGGGAGAGGTCCGCGTCCCGGCGGACCGCTACTGGGGCGCGCAGACGCAGCGCTCACATGAGAATTTCCCCATCGGCGTCGGGATCGAAACGATGCCCGCGGAAATCATCCGGGCGTTTGCCGTTCTGAAAAAGGCGGCGGCCATCGCCAACCGCGAGCTGCTGCCCGAGCGGATGAGCGCGGAAAAATGCGCCCTGATCGGCCGCGTCTGCGACGAGATCCTCGCCGGTGAGCTGGACGGACATTTCCCGCTCGTTGTGTGGCAGACGGGCTCGGGCACGCAGTCGAACATGAACGTCAACGAGGTCATCGCCAACCGCGGCAACGAGCTGGCGGGGAAAAAGCTCCTGCACCCAAACGACGACGTCAATATGTCGCAGTCCTCGAACGACACCTTTCCCACGGCGATGCATATTGCCGCCTGTCTCGCGGTGGAGGACCGCCTTCTCCCCGCTGTTTCCGCGTTGGAGCAGACCCTCCTGCATCTGGAGGCGGAGAACGCCGACGTGCTGAAATCCGGGCGGACGCATTTGCAGGACGCGACGCCCATCACTTTCGCGCAGGAGATCTCCGGCTGGCGGACGAGCCTCGCACGGGACCGCGAGTTGCTCACCGCCGCGCTGCCTCCCCTGCGGGAGCTGGCGCTCGGCGGCACGGCGGTCGGCACGGGACTCAACGCCCCCGACGGCTTTGACCGGGCGGTCGCCGCGGCCATCGCGGAGCTGACCGGGAAGCCCTTTGTCACCGCGTCCAACAAGTTTCACGCGCTCACGTCGAAGGACGAGCTGGTGTTCGCGCACGGCGCGGTCAAGGCGCTCGCGTGCGACATGATGAAGCTCGCGAACGATGTGCGCTGGCTCGCCTCGGGTCCGCGCACGGGGCTGGGGGAGATCGCCATTCCAGCCAACGAGCCCGGCTCATCCATCATGCCCGGCAAGGTCAACCCCACGCAGTGCGAGGCGGTGACGATGGTGGCGGTGCAGGTCATGGGCAACGACGCCGCCGTCGGCATAGCGGCGTCGCAGGGGAACTTTGAGCTGAACGTCTTTATGCCCGTGTGCGCCTATAACTTTCTGCAGTCCGTCCGCCTGCTGAGCGAGGCCATCGCTTCGTTTGACAAAAACTGCGCGTCCGGCATCCGCGCAAATCGGGAGAGGATGGACGAGAACGTGCGCCGCTCGCTGATGCTCGTCACGGCGCTCAACCCGCACATCGGCTATGAAAACGCCGCGAGGATCGCAAAGAAGGCATACGCGGAAAACCTGACGCTGCGCGAGGCCTGCGCCGCGCTGGAGCTTCTGCCGCCGGAGAAATTTGACCGCATCGTCCGCCCCGAGCGGATGGTTTGAAAGCCTGCCAATAAAAAGGAGAACGCTATGGATTACGCAAAGGAATCGCTCCGCCTGCACGGGGAGTGGAGGGGCAAGATCGAAATGGTGACCCGTGTGCCGGTCAAGACGAAGGACGATCTGTCCCTTGCCTACACCCCCGGCGTCGCGCAGCCGTGCCTCGAGATCCAGAAGGATCCGAGCAAGAGCTATGAGCTTACCCGCCGCTGGAACATGGCGGCGGTCATCACCGACGGCAGCGCCGTCTTGGGCCTCGGCGACATCGGTCCCGAGGCCGGTATGCCCGTCATGGAGGGCAAGTGCGTGCTGTTCAAGGCCTTCGGCGACGTGGACGCTTTCCCCATCTGCGTCAAGACCAAGGACGTGGACGAGTTCGTCGAGACCGTCTACAACATCTCCGGCAGCTTCGGCGGTATCAATCTGGAGGATATCGCGGCACCACGCTGCTTTGAGATCGAGCGCAAGCTGAAGGAAAAGTGCGACATTCCCATCTTCCACGATGACCAGCACGGCACCGCTGTCATCACGCTGGCGGGCCTCACGAACGCGCTTAAGGTCGTGGGCAAGAAGAAGGAGGACGTGAAGATCGTGACCTCCGGCGCGGGCGCGGCAGCCATCGCCATCACGAAGCTGCTGCTCTCCGCGGGCTTCCGCGACATCACGATGTGCGACCGCAAGGGCGCAATCTACCAGGGTCGCGAGGGGCTCAACTGGATCAAGACCGAGATGGCAGAGGCCACGAACCTGAGCCGCAAAGCGGGTGCGCTTGCCGATATGCTCGTGGGTGCGGATGTGTTCATCGGCGTGAGCGCGCCGAACACCGTCACGACCGAGATGGTCAAGACGATGAACAAGGACGCCATCATTTTCGCCTGCGCGAACCCGACGCCGGAGATCTTCCCCGACGCGGCAAAGGCGGGCGGCGCAAGGGTTATCTCCACCGGCCGCAGCGACTATCCGAATCAGATCAACAACGTGCTGGCGTTCCCTGGCATTTTCCGCGGTGCGTTCGATGTGCGGGCGAGCGACATCAACGAGGCGATGAAGGTCGCGGCGGCGGAAGCGCTGGCGGGACTTGTGGGCGATGAACTCTCCGAGGACTATATCATCCCCGCGGCGTTCGACCCACGCGTCGGCCCCGCGGTGGCGAAGGCGGTCGTCGAAGCCGCGCGCAGGAGCGGCGTGGCAAGGATCTGAGCCCGACCGGCGGTGCTGTGCGGTATCCCTGCGCGGGCGGCGGAGCTGGAGCCTGCCTATGTGCGAACGGTATTCGACCAGACCAACGGTCTGCCGACCGACGAGGCAAACGCCGTCCTGCAGACGAGGGACGGCTACCTGTGGGTGGGCAGCTACGGCGGCCTTCTGCGCTTCGACGGCTCCGAATTCCACAATTTCAGCACCAAGGGCGCCATTGCGACGCCGTCAATCCTCTGCATCGCTCAGGCTCCCGACGGCACGCTGCTGGCGGGCAGCGCCGGAAGCGGGATCTACGCGCTGGCGCAGGACGGCTCGATCACGAAATTCAGCTACGAGCAGGGGCTGGAGGACGGCGTGGTGCTGCGCATATTGCAGGAGGAGGACGGCCGCAGCGCCTTTGCCAGCGCGGGCAGCCACCTGTATTATTGGGCGGACGGGACTTTCCGCAGGCTGGACGGCCTGCACATCGGTCACGGCTCGATCTTCGATCTCTACGAGCGGGACGGAAAGCTGTGGCTGCTGCAGGACAGCGGCATTTACGCCTTGGATAAGGCGCGGATCTTAGCGGGAGAAACGCCGCACGCTACCCAGTACGGAACGGCCCGCGGGCTCACCGGCTCCCTGCGGGTGAACACCTGCAATTATATGGCCCCGGACGGCAGCCTGTATCTGGCCACACGAAACGGCGTCAGCGTGTTTGACTTCCGGGAGATCTCCGCGCCGATGCCGCCGCTGGTCATCAACAGCATCTGCGTGGACGACCGGACCTACGAGTCCCCGGAGCGGCTGACGCTCGGCAGCGACGCCCGGCGCATGACCATCCGCTTCTCCGCGCTGACCTATTCCGGCGCCACCAATCTGTGCATCGGGTATCAGCTCGTGGGCTTTGCCAAAGCCAAGACCTACACGGTGGGGAGTTGGCTGGAGGTCTGGATGGAAAACTATGTCAAAATCAAACTCAGACCGTCCACCTTCAAAACCAGCCAGGGCTTCCTCAAGAACCACATTAAGCCGCAAATCGGCAGCATCCCGCTGGCAGACTTGACCTCTCTGGACTTACAGAGATTCTACAAACATCTGTTGGACGGCGGGCGGGTAGACCGCGTCGAAGCGAAAAAGAAGCCGAAAGGTCTGGCACCAAAGACCGTGCGGAACATCCACCGGATGATCGGCTCGGCGTACAACCTCGCCATGCCGCGCATCGCGCGGCGCATAACAAAGGGGCTATTCTCTACCGTAGAGAATAGCCCCTTTGAAACCCCAAGAGAACGCAAGGGGCTGCCGCCCCTTGACCCCCGAACTGCTCATATTAAATCACCATCTCAGCAACCGTGTGTTTGATTTTTCTTCTGAACGATTTGGCGTGCTTCTCTTTCCGCTCAGCCGCTGCTGCGGAGCCAGTACAGCAGTCGCTGCAAAAAAATTTGAACCCCCACAGGGGCAGCGGCCAAGCGGACATAGACGAAGGTCAAATCGAAAGCGGCAACAAAAATGGCGGGTATTTCTTTGCGCAGCGCGTGCAGTCGTTCTGTCGCGAGCCTGCAATGAAGTGGGTCACGGGCGCAGCCCGTGCGCGTTTTCTCGCCGCTTTTGCGCGGTCAAAAGCGGTGCCGCCGGAGGCGGGAGCTTCCATGACCTGCGCCACACCTTCGCGACGATGGCCCTGCAAAACGGCGTGGACGTCAAGACCGTCAGCAGTATGCTGGGCCACTACTCCGCGGGCTTCACGCTGGACACCTATGCCCATGTCACCACCGACGCCCAACTGAAAGCCGCCCAGACCATGGGGAGCATCCTCTCCCGTGCCGTCTGATGCTTTCCGCTACCCGCTCCCGTTGGGGTCAGCGTTTGGGTCAGGAAAAAGCAACATCCGAAAATAGCAACTTATGAAAAGCAAAAGTCCTCGAAATCAGACGATTTCGAGGACTTTTGGTACGCCGTGAGGGATTCGAACCCCCGGCCTTCTGGTCCGTAGGTTGTCTCACGCACAAATCGGAGTCATTTCGGCTCCGATTTGTGCTTTTTACCACCATTCGTTTGGCGGGTTTTCCATTGTTTCCGTCCAGCCCTGCCCGATTTTTTCGGATTCTGGGTCAAAAGTGGGTCAAGGCTCCTTGGCAAAGGCGCTCTGAAAGCGCGTGAGCAGCGTGGCCGTCTGCGCCCGGGTAGTGGTATCTCTGGGGGCAAGGAGCATCCCGCCCTTCTGCGCGATGCCGTTCACCATACCGGAACCGCACGCCCACTGCATGGCGGGAATAGCATACTCGCTGACCGTCAGCGCGTCGTCGAAGCTCAGAATATTCGTGTCTTCTCCGGCGCTCACATCATAGCCCTTGTGCTGTGCGTAGCGGTACAGGATCGCCGCCATCTGCTCGCGGGTCACGGCGTCATTAGGGCCGAAGCACCCATTATCGTACCCCTTGACCACACCGCAGCCCGCCGCCCAACGGACGGCCTCGGTATACCACGCGCCGCCGGCGGTGTCGCCAAAGCGCACCGCGCCGGTCGTTTTGGGGCTGCCCTCCAGCCGCCACAAAATCGTGACGAGCTGGGCGCGGGTGGTGCTGCCGTCCGGCAGGAATTTTCCGCCGGAAACGCCCCGCATCAGGCCGTTCTCAAGGCAGTAATGCACGCCGTCGTGATACCACGCGGCCGCGGTGAGGTCGCCGAAGGCCCCGATGGGGCAGCTATCGTCCTTCGCGCAGACGGTATAGGCCGCGCTGCTGTCCAGCTCCTCGATCACATAGTGGGAGAAATGGTGCAGGATCAGCTGTGCGTTCTCCTTGTCATAGCGCGCGGAAACCGGCTCGCGGGTGCCGTCCTCCTTGAGGAACCAGGCGCGGATCGCGCCTTCGGCCCGATAGGGGACGCTCAGCTCCACGCTGCCGCCCTTGAAATCGTGGATGCGCGTGCCGTCGGAGACGAAGTACGCCTCCAGCACGGCGGCATTTTTCATGCCGGCGAGGGTGCTCTTCTGCGCGGCGGTCATGGTGTTCCTTGCCGTACTGTCGGGCTCCACCACCAGCCGGAGCTTGCTGCCCGCCGCCTGCCCGGCCACCGCGGCGAGCGTCTGCCGGTCGACGCGCAGCTCCGCGCTCGGCAGCTTGATGGTCACGCCGTCGGCCTCGGCTTTGCAAATGCTGTCGATGGTATCGGTGGGCAGCAGTACGCCCGTCACGCTCTTGCTCAGGCCGGAGAGGTCGATGACCACGGCGCTGTCCGTGCCGATCTTGTCCAGCTCGGCGCTCTTGATCTCCTTGACCTCCGCCGTGCTGCCGCTGACGCTTGCCGAAACATGCACGGTGTCGCCGCTGCCGCTGACGGGGACGGTAATGGCCGGCGTACTGCTGCTCCCACCGCTGCTCCCGCCGCCGGACGGCGCGGGCGTGAGCTTGGGAATGGCGTGCGTTTCCGTATGAGTGGCGTTCCGCTTGCAGACCCGTGTCTCCACGCCCGCGGCGCTCGTGGTGGCGGGGGTCGTGACGGCCCAAGCGCCCCAGTCGTGGCCGTTGGCGTCAAGGGTGCCGTAGGCTGTGCCGCAGATCGTGCAGACCGCCTGCTGGGTGCAATTCGCCGTGCCGCCGCTGTGCGGGCCGTAGCCGCCTTTCGCGGAGTTCTTTGTCACATCACAGTTTGCGTTTCCGCAATCGTGCCAATGGTGGGTGGCGTCGTGCATCCATTCGCCGGACCAGTTGTGCGCATGGGACGGCGCGGCGTCGTAACGCACCGTCTGGCTGTTCAGCGTGGTCTTGTTCTCCCATGTGACCTGACAAATATAGCTGCCGGTTTCTAATTGACTGGTGTTGAGTGCGGCAGCTGTCTGGTCGGGCAACTTTTTGTCCGGCATGTCTGCCGTCACAGTGGCTTTGAAGGAGGCGACCAGATGATACTCTGTTTCATTATCGTCCTCAAAACTTCTGGGTATTGCCATGACCGTCAGCGTATATTCGCCGTTTGCTGGAGCAGCGTAGGTGCAGGACGTCCACGAAGATTCAACAGGGTCGACCGAATTGTTATTTGAATCAGCAAGAGAGAAGCTGTCAACCCACCTCGCCTCTGTCAGCTTCAGCACGTCGCCCGCGTTCATGTGCAGGGTGAACGCGCCCAGAGATACGGGATTGCCATTTTCAGCACGGCCGCCATAACTCCACTCTCCGTCATTCCAATTGCTTCTAAATTTATCAGCCGAGGCATTCTTGCTTGTCACGGGGACTGCGCCCGATTTTACGCTGTACCACCGGTATGCCGCCTTAGCGCCGCCGTTCGCCGTGACGGTATAGCTGTTCTCCGCTGTGGGCTGTTCGGTAATGGCGCAGGCGGTGAGCTGGAGATCACCGTTGCTGTTGCTTTCCACAAAGTAGCCCTTTTCCGCGGAGACAAAATATTCCGCTTTGCCACCCAACTGCTTGCCCGTTTCCGGCTTGGCGATCCGGACGCTCCCGGTTATGCCAATGGACTTGTAAACGGAGATCGTCGCTCCGTTTACGAGAGCAAAATCGTCTGCTACGGTAATATAATCGTTCAGCGTGCTGGCGGATGCGGTGATAATGCCAATATCCGCCTCGTCCTCGTCAGCATGTATAAGGGGACTTCCGGACAGCTTCAGATTGCCGATCGCCCGAATCGCGTAAAAATTGCCCTTGATCTCCCCGCCGGCAACAAGGACAGTCGCATAGCGGCTGCCGGAGGAATCGATCCCATAAGTATTCTCACTGGCAACGGTCCCGCCGTAAATGTTGACCCCGAAAAAGCCGGTGCCGACACGAGAGTAGCTGACAAAGATGCCGGAGCCTGTGTTGCATACTTCGCCGCCGTACATGTTGAATATCGCAGCGTTGTCTTTTTGGTCGCCTGCGTTGTTGTATAGCATGACCGCGCCGTCGCTGTTCACGCTGCCGCTGACCTTGCCGCCGTACAGATTCAGGGTCGCTGTGCCTTTATAATCTGGGTCTATTTTAATGAGGCTATTAGACTCTGAAGTGTTCGTGATCTTGCCGCCGCTGTCTTTACAGTCGCAGATGTTCAGCACGCCGCCGCCCTCTACAGTGATCACATTGTTTGCGCCCTTCAGCGTCTTCCCGTTCAGGCAGAGATAAAGCTTATGTCCGTTTTTCACCTCAAGGGTATCGGTCAGTGTCGTCTCGCCCGTCAGATAGACGTAGGCGGTTTTGGTGGTCTCATCATACTGAATGGCGCTCGTCCCGTCCCACGCCGTCCATGTCACATTGCCGCAAGTCTCCGTATGGTCACCAATGTCCTTATGCGTCTTTCCGCAGATGGGGTGATCGGTATGTTCCGCCGCGCTGGCGCCCACGCACAGCACGCATGCCGCCGCGCACAGGCACAGCGCCGTGCCCAACAGTCGTTTCCAAATTCTCATGATCGTATCTCCTCTCCAAGGCTCATTCAGCCTTCGGGGGCCCCGAAGGCTGTGGTGCGGGTCCGCACCACAATGTTTTTTGTCCGCCCGCCGAGCTTGACAGCGGCGCGGGATCGTTTATAATGATAATATAACCCGTCCACCCCTGAACGAAGCAAGCGTTTTTTTAGGAGATTTTGCTATGGAAAAGGATACGAGACCTCTCTTTCAGATCACCGAGGCGGCTCACGCCTGCGGTCTTTCCCGCAGTACGCTGCTGCGCATGGAGGAAAAGGGCCTGCTGGCTCCCGCCTACATCGCGCCAGAGAGCGGGCGGCGGTATTACGACAACCACAATGTGGCGCGCATCATGCAGATCGAGAAGCTCAAGGCCATGGGCCTCGGCACGGAGGAGATCGCCGGCTACTTTGCCAGCGGCGGCGAGGTGACGGAGCTGCTGGCCATGCTGGAGGAACGGCTCCGGGAGCTTTCCCGGGGGGTGGAGGAGCTGCGCCTGCGGGCCGGGGGGAGCGGCGGGCTTTCCATCCAGCTGATGACCCTGCCCGCCGTGACCTGCTGTACGCGCCGCTGCGAGGGGCACACCATCGCGGAGAAATACAATGCCATGTACGATTTTTACGGTCAGTGCGTCCGTCGGGGCTATCGGCTCTCCGACGAGCCGATGTTCACCATCTCGGAGCGGCGGGACTATCTGGACGGCTATATCGGCGACGCGCCGTACCCCTATCAGGTGTGCGTTCCCGTGCGGACGGAGAGCGCACCCGCGGAGGCGGTGACGCTGCCGGAGTGCCGCGCGCTGTCGGTGCTTTACTACGGCGATTACAGCGGCGTGGATGAAGCGTTTCTGGTGCTGGGCCGGGAAGTCAGAGAGCGGGGGTTGAAGCCTGCGGGGTTCGTGCGGGTGCTGGGCATCGTGGCCCCCTACTCAGGCCGGGAGATCGAGACACAGCGGTATTGCTCCCGCATCGTCCTGCCGGTGGAGGAATAAGACGTTGGCGGTTCAACCGTTTTTTCGTTGGAATGCCGTGCCCAAATAAAACTGTATTTTGCGCCGCTGGAATCAATGAAGAACCTGTCAGACCGAGAAAACGGCAAGTTAGCCGCTTTGACAAGCGGCCGCCCAGCGTTTCAGCAGCACGTAAAGCGTGCTGAGGGTAGTGATACCACCCCTCGCCTCGCACACACGGAAAGGCCCTGAGCGCAGGGCATACAAGCCGCAATTTCGACAGAAACGGAAAAGATCACGCAGCCCAGCGGGGCCGCGACGCCTTGGGACAGCGACGCGCATAAGCGCATCGCTGTCCCGAGGCTCTCTGCGTTCTTTGAGAGCACCCCCGACCAAGACCCAAAAGCGGCAAAGTACGCCGTTCTGATACCCGGCCCGGGGATGTTTGTGAACGTGCGGAACGCTCCGAGGGTAGTGATACCACCCCCACCCAAAACGCCCCCTGTTTCGTCGTGTGAGCCGCTGTGTGCGATCTTTCTCCGAAAGCCGAGGGTGTACCCGCTTTCGCCTGTGAAAGCGAACGTGAGCCATTTGTGCGAAAAGTTGAAAAGTGGGATGAAAAGCGGTTGGGGCCAGCGTTGTGACGGTAACTTTTTGGCGATATTTGCGGAAACGGTTTTGAGCGTAAAACCGAACTTTACAGGAAGGTTTTTCGAGCGGTGAGGGCCGTTCGATTTTAGCACAAGATAAAGGGCCGCAGTCGCAAGCGCCCACGGCCCGGCCACAAAGCCCCGCAGTGCGGGGCTTTTCACGCTTTCCAAACCGCAGTCTAAGGTGCACCTTGAGAGGCACTTTCGCAGTCATAGGTGAACGTGAGGGACGGAAAAGGCCCGTGGCGGCGGACTTTTCAAGGTGGCCGTTTCACAGGCGGTTGAGAAATTCGCCGTTTTCAACCACTCGAAAAAGTGCTCTTTGAGCAGCGGCGATTTTCGGAGGAAAACGGGTATATTTTGCGCCGCTGTAGTCAATAAAAAGGGTTTCTCATCCGTTCGAAAATCGCACCGCTGAAACCAAAGAGAACGCCCCCGGTAATGCAGAATTTGCGTTGCTAAAACCAAAGAGGACGCCTCCGGCAGCGCAGAAATTGCGCCGCAATAGGCAAAGAAAAGAGCGATGCAAAGTAGATGATAACTTTTTGATAACAGTTCCGCTTTCCGGTAGCTTTCCTCTGTTGGTTACAGTATTGTTCGTTGTGAAAGGGGCTGATACCATGCCGAAAAGACGAGCAAACGGAGAAGGCAATATCAGAAAACTATGATGGAACATCTTTGAATCCGAACATTGCCAATGCCACATTAAATATAGTTCAGACATATGGGGAACAGAGAGTCTCTTTTGTTTTGGCGAATACGTTACATCAGCTATCTAAAGATGGAAGATTTTCTGAAAGGAACAAACAATGGGGAAAGACAATTAAGATTCCGGAAAACATCCGTCAAGGAGTGGATTTGAATAGGGACTATATCATAAACAGTCATCCAGCAGTTTTAAATGTATTTATTGATTTGATTCGTAAGGAATTCAGGGACAGGAATTTGGAAGAAACATTAGATGCTCGAGTGGCACATATTACAGAAAATACCAAAGGATTTGAAGCGGAAGGTCATGAGGGAACCTGGTATACTTTTGATCAAAAAGTATATCAAGGCGAAACATTTTTCCAGATGAGACACGAACGGTATGGATCAGAAGTGGCAGATATTATAGTAGCTGAAGATGGAACACTTGTGGCTGAGGATGTGTGGTATGGATTTGATACCAAAGTTCAAGAAGTCATATTTGATTATCTGAAGGAACATGGAATTACAGTGGAAGACAATGAACTTAAGCAAGTAGAAGAGTCCATTTCTTTTTACACTGCGGAATGTATGGAATTTCCAAACCTGGGAGAATTATATGAGAATCTTAC
>ERZ772875.621-NODE-621-length-39910-cov-11.176364_pt1 | contig 39910 bp, 39 predicted proteins | sample MGYA00580585_ERZ772875 | MGnify/ENA primary metagenome ERZ772875 (study PRJEB29015, sample SAMEA2737736) | human gut metagenome | biome: human gut; feature: human-associated habitat; material: faeces | place: China | collected 2012 ... | reverse complement strand
GCAATTCTGAAAGCAGCTTGGCGAAAAAGTCCAAAGGGACTTTTTTGACAAGCTGCGCGCCGCCGAAAAGTCTGTTTTCCGTTATGCCTCCGCCTGCTCGTCCCAGCCGCGGCAGACATCCACCCACGCCGAGAAGCCGGAATACTGCTCCAGCTCCGGCAGCGTCAGGGCGATGGCGCTGTTCGGGCTGCCGCAGGCGGGATAGACCGTCTCGAACCGCCGCAGGGAGACGTCGAGATAGACGTTCACGTTCTCCGGCACGGCAAACGGGCACACGCCGCCGACCGGGTGGCCGATGAGCGTCAGCACCTCGTCCGGCGTCGGCATTTTCGCCTTCTTGGCAAACCGAGCCTTATACTTTGCATTGTCGATGCGCGCGTCTCCGGCCATGACGATCACCATCGGCGTCTCGCAGACCAGAAACGCCAGCGTCTTGGCAATATGGCAGGGCTCGCAATGCAGGGCCGCGGCGGCCTCCGCCACTGTCGCGCTGGAAACCGGGAATTCCAGAACGCGGTCCTCCATACCGAACCCGGCAAAATAGGCCTTTACTTTCTCTACAGACATGGTGTTTTCACTCCGTTTCCGTATGCTGCGCGCGCAGGGCGGCGTCATACAGCTGATTTTTGGCAAGGCCCGTCTCCGCAGCGACCTGCCGGACGGCATCCTTGCGGCTCAGGCCCTCTGCCAGAAGCGCCTGCACGCGCATAAGTGCCTCCTCCTCCGAAACAGGGCCGCTCTCCTGCTGCTTCGGCGCGCCCTCAACGATCAGAACATACTCGCCGCGCGGCGGCTGGGTCTCATAATAAGCGACGGCGCCGTCGAGCGTCAGGCGCAGGACCTCCTCATGCAGCTTTGTGAGCTCGCGGCACAGGGAAATACGCCGTTCCCCGCCGAAGGCCGCCGCCAGATCGCGCAGCGTCGCGCACAGCTTGTGCGGGGCCTCGTAGAAGATCATCGTGCGCTGTTCTGCGCGCAGGGAATCCAGGTGCTGGGCGCGGTTCTTCTTCGTCGTGGACAGGAAGCCCTCAAACGTGAAGCGCCCCGTCGGCAGGCCGGACATGCTCAGTGCCGTGATGGCGGCGCACGGGCCGGGGATGGCGCTGACCGTCACGCCCGCCTCCGCGCACAGGCGGACCAGATCCTCGCCGGGGTCGGAGATGGCCGGGGATCCGGCGTCCGACACGAGCGCGCACGTCTCGCCCGCCAGAATGCGCTCGACGATGCGCGGACCGCTTGCCGCCTTGTTGTGCTCATAATAGCTGACGAGCGGCTTTTTCAGCTCCAGATGATTCAGCAGCCGCAGCGTCACCCGCGTGTCCTCGGCCGCGATAAAATCCGCCTGCGCAAGCACCTCGCGGCAGCGCTCGGAGATATCGGACAGATTGCCGATCGGCGTCGGCACAAGATAGAGCATCGCGCTCATGGGCAGTCTCCTTTCGCATGACGGGCGGCGCGCAGGGCTTCGCGCTCCGTTCCGTCCGTCTCATATTCCAGCAGCTCCGGCAGCAGCGTCAGGCCGGGCCGCCCGCCCCGCCTTGCCTCGAGCAGCAGCAGACTGACGGGACTTTCGGCATTGTGGCGCACCGGCTGCACCCGCTTCGGCTCCAGCCCGGCCGCGCGCAGGACGCACAGCAGGTCGCACAGGCGCTCCGCCCGGTGCACCAGCGCAAACCGCCCGCCGGGCGGCAGCAGCCACGCGGCCGCCGTGCACAGCTCCGCCAGCGTCAGGCACTGCTCCGTGCGGGCCACGGCGCTGTTCCGGCCAGCCTTGCCGCTGCCCACGGGAAAATAGGGCGGATTGGCGATCACGCAGGAAAAATCCCCCGCCGGAAGGAGCGTGTGGATGCGCCGCACATCGCCCTCCTGAACGGTCAGCCGCTCCTCCAGCCCGTTGATGCGGATATTCTCCTGCGCGGCGCGGCAGGCCTCCGGCCGCAGCTCGACGCCCGCGACCGTGCAGGACGGATCGCGCGCGCAGAGAAGCACACCGAGCGTGCCGCAGCCCGCGCCGAGATCGGCCACACGCGCCCGCTGCGGCAGCGTCAGGAAGTCCGCAAGCAGCAGAGAGTCCGCGCCGAGCGGCACCTCGCCCTCCGGGATACGGAGCCGCAGCCCGTTCCACAGATCGTGTTCCATGGTCGCCCCCCATCACGAATTACGAATTACTAATTACTAATTAAAAACCGGTCTGCGCAAGACTGCACAGGCCGGTTCCGTAAATTACGTTACGCAGTTCCGCACGAGCTTCCGTGGAGCATACGGCGGAAGGGCTCCGCCGTATGCCGGATGTAATCGTGTAGGATCGTCTTACTCCTCGACAATAGCCTGAACGGGGCAAGCATCTGCACAGGTGCCGCAGCCAACACAGGTATCGGCATCGATGACGTACTGGTCCTCACCCTCAGAGATCGCATTCATCGGGCACTCGCCAGCGCAGGTTCCGCACTTCAGGCAGCTGTCGGTGATCTTGTATGCCATGGGTATCTCCTCCTATTACAAGTAGTATCCCCATTTTATCATGTTTTTGGGAAAATGCAATGGGGAAATTCGGAAAGGCAAACTTTTTTCGACGGGTTTGAACCGGGCACAGGCGGGCTAGAATCCCAATGTTGAGGGGAGGAAGCGATTTGGCAAAACGGGACCTGCCGCCGGAGCTTTCGGCCGCGCTCCGGCTGGCATGGGCGCTGGCCGCCCGGCTGGGGCACGCCTGTGTCGGCACGGAGCACCTGCTGCTGGCACTCGCCATGCAGCCCCAGGGGGCCGACGGGCGGCTGCTGCACTGGGCCGGTCTGACCGGGCCGGAGATCGCTGCTGCCGTCCTCCGCCTGCACGGGCGCGGAGCACCGTCGGACGTTCTGCCGCAGGGGCTGACACAGGCCGCACGCCGTGCCGTTTCCCGCGCGCTGAACGGGCCGGAGCGACTCCTGACCGCACTGCTGCGGGAGAGCGGCTGCTCTGCCGTGCGCCTGCTGGAGCACTGCGGTGTCTGCCCGCAGCAGCTTTTTACCCAACTATGCGAGGGCGAGCTTGCCCGGAAGGAGCGAAGCATGCAGAACACAAGACTGCTGGATCAATTTGGCGTGGATATGCTCGAGCGCGCCGGAAAGCAGGAGCCGGTCATCGGCCGGAGGCAGGAGATCGAGACCGTCCTGCAGATCCTCTCGCGGCGGCACAAGAACAATCCCGCCCTCATCGGCGAGCCGGGCGTCGGCAAGACGGCCATCGTGGAGGGCGTGGCGCAGTATCTTGCCGCCGGGACCGTGCCGGAGCCACTGCGCGGCAAGCGCCTTTATGCGCTGGACATGGCCAGCGTCATCGCAGGCACAAAGTACCGCGGCGAATTTGAGGAGCGCGTGCGCGACATTCTGGCCGAGGTGCGGCGCGTGCAGAACGTCATCCTGTTTGTCGACGAGATGCACACCCTTGTCGGGGCCGGTGCGGCGGAGGGCGCCATTGATGCGGCCAACCTGCTCAAGCCCGCGCTCGGCCGCGGTGAGCTGCAGCTTATCGGCGCGACGACGCTGCGCGAATACCGCAGCAGCATCGAAAAGGACGCCGCGCTGGAGCGGCGCTTCCGCACGGTGCAGGTGCGCGAGCCGACGCCGGAGGAGACGCGCGAGATCCTGGCCGGGCTGTGCCCCGGTCTGGAGGCGCACCACCATGTCTCCATCCCGCAGGAAGCCGTTTCCGCCGCCGTAGAGCTGTCGTGCCGCTATCTGACGGATAAATTTCTGCCTGACAAGGCCGTGGACCTGCTCGACGAGGGCGCGGCCTGTGCGCGCATGCGCCAGCTCGGCAGCCGCACGCCGGAGGAGGAGCAGGCCCTGCAGGCCGCCGTGCGCGCCGGAAAATATGAGCGGGCTGCCGCCCTGCGCGACCGTCTGCGGCGGCGCGGCCAGCCCGGCCGGACGGTCTCCGTACAGGACATCGCCGCAGCCGTTTCGAGCCGCACGGGCATTCCCGTCGGGACGATCTCCCGGACGGAGCGGCAGCGCCTGCGCACGCTGGAGCAGACGCTCTCCGCCCGCGTCATCGGGCAGGAGGAGGCCGTCCATGCCGCGGCAGAGGCCGTGCGGCGCGGGCGCAGCGGCCTTGCCGAGCAGAAGCGTCCCGCGGCGGCCATGCTGTTCCTCGGGCCGACGGGCGTCGGCAAAACGGAGCTGTGCAAGGCGCTGGCTGAGGCCGTTTACGGCAGCGAGGACGCGATGATCCGCGTGGATATGTCGGAATATATGGAAAAATTCACGGTCTCGCGCCTCATCGGCGCGCCGCCGGGCTACATCGGCCACGACGAGGGCGGCGAGCTGTCCGAACGTGTGCGCCGCAGGCCCTACAGTCTTGTGCTGTTCGACGAGCTGGAAAAGGCGCACCCGGACGTCTGCGGTCTGCTGCTGCAGGTCATGGAGGACGGTTTCCTGACGGATTCCGGCGGGCGGCGCATCGACTTCCGCAACACGATGCTCGTGATGACCTCGAACCTCGGCGCGCGCACCGGCGGGGGCCTCGGCTTCGGCGCGCAGGCGGAGGACGGAGCTTTGCGCAGCCTGCGGGAGCATTTTTCGCCGGAGTTTCTCGGGCGCATCGATTGCGTAGCGCGTTTTCAGCCGCTTGGTACAGCGGCGCTTGAGCAGATCGCACAGCAGCAGCTCACAGCCCTGCAGCAGCGCGCGGAGCGCCTGCACGTCCGGCTGGAGCTGCCGGACGGCCTTGCCCGCAGCTTTGCCCTGCGCAGCCGGGACGGCCGGGGCGGCGCGCGCGAGATCCGCCGCCTTGTCCGCCACGAGATGGAGGCCCCGCTGGCGGCCCTGCTGCTCGGCGGGCGCGTGCCGGAGCGCGTGCGCGTGGACCTGCGGGACGACCGTCCGCTCTTCCCCGCCCCCTGATAGAAATGTGCCGGAGGGAACCGTTCAGGCCCTCTCCGGCACAGTTTTTTATTGTTCCGTTTCTTCCGTTTCGCGGCGGCCTAACTTATGCTTCGTGCCGTCCGGCTCTACGATATAGGTGTTTTCCAGCTGCGCCGTCAGGTTGCGGCGAACGGCTGCAATATACTGCTGGCGCAGCAGGTCGCGCTCCGCCGTTTCCTCCGGCGTGAGGCCGGTCGTCTTTGCCTTCCGGGCAAGCTCATTGATACGCTTGACAAGCTCTTCCATACGATTTGCTCCCTTCTCAGCCCACGGCGAATGACAGCAGCGCGTCCACGCTTCCGCTCGTCAGCGAAACAGCGCTGACCTCGTCCGGCGCGCAGGCATACAGATAGTCTCCGTCAAAGAAGAATGCCGTTCCAGAATGCACGCTGATCTCCGGGCGCGAGACCTCGGTGATCGCATCGCCCAGCCGGAACAGGTGGGACGTGTGGTCATAGCACACGAGCGCCCACGCGGCATCCTGCGACACGGCGGCATAGACCGCGCCGCCCGCATAGGCTCCCAGCTCCTTCACAAGGCCCGTAGCCGCAACACTGCCTCCGCCCAGCGTCATGGTGGACAGGGCGAGGCTCATGCTGTTCGTCTGCGCCGCCCCGCTCAGATTCAGCAGTGTGCCGTCAGCCGGAAGCAGGACATTGAACAGTTCGCTCAGGCCGGAGACCTCCGCCAAAGCGGGCTTCGTCGGGTTGGAGAGGTCGATGGCCGCAAGCGGTGTGTCCGCATCGAACATTGCGAGCAGGCAGTAATTGCCGCTGAAGCGCGCCGCGCTGAGCGAGGCATCCGGCAGCAGATCGCTGCCGTCTGCGATCTGCTGCAGGGAGAGGTCCAGCACGTTCAGCGCTGTACCGCCATTCTGGCTCTGATCAAGGCGGTTCGTCCAGCCGTAGGTCTTATCTTCAAAGAGCTGATACTGCGACGAGGACAGCGAGTTCACGACATACAGTGCGTTTGCCTGTGCATTGAGCTCCCACGCGGCGACCTCGCCCGCCAGCGGCTTTGTGGCCTGCAGCGTGAGGTCGGCATCCGGCGTCAGGCGCAGGAGCTCCGTTGCGGCATTGATGGCGTGGTTCGTAACGGAATAGTGGTCCTTCTTATAGGCGTCGCCGTGCGACTCCATGCGGATGCTGCGCGCAAGAAACACCCCCTGCTCCGAAACGCAGACATGGTCGATCGTCCCCGTAAAGGCGCGCACGCCGCTGCGCTGCGCATCGGCCAGCGAAATGGCGGACACGATGCTGAACGTCGGCGCGTCGGGCGCGGAGGAGAGATAGAACTGCGAAGCGGGCACGGCCTCGCTTTCGGCATTGTCGCCGATCTGCGGCATGGAGGCTGCGCTCCCGCTTGCCTCGTCAAGGTCCGCCGTTCCCGCGGAAACAAGGAACAGCAGGCCGTTTGCCGTGCCGATGCCCTCGTAAAGGCCGTCCTGCGAGAACGTGCGCAGCAGGGTCGGTGTCGACGGCTCCGAGATGTCATACAGCCGCAGATGGCACACGTCGCTGCCGCTCAGGTCACTGTCCATCGACGAAGCCGTCGTCACAACGGCAAGCCGGTCGCCCTCCACGAGCAGGGCGTTGGCGAATTCATAGGAATCCTCCGAGGACGTTCCCGATGAAATATCCAGCGTATTGAGCTGCGTCGTGCTGGCCCCGGCGGCGCGCAGGATGCGCAGCTCACTGTTGCTCAGCACATAGATATAGCCGTCGTGCAGGGCCGTCGTGGCGCTTGCATCGCCCGCGAACTGCACTGTGGCCATTTCGCCGTCCGCGGAATCCGGCGCAGCCTCCGAGATGCCGGTGTAATTGCCGAGTGCCGTGCGGACCTCCATTTCATTGTGGGCTGCGACCGGAGCGGTGATGCTGTCAAGCGAAAGCTCCGGCATATCCTCGCTGCCGCAGCCTGCCAGAACCCCAATGGGCAGAACGGCGGCAAGCAGCAGCGCGATCCAACGTTTCTTCATGATATTACCTCCAATTGGCCTGCGGCGGTCTGCCGCCGCAATGACAACATCATACCCTTTTCGCGCCCGTCTGTCAAGAATACACTTGTCATGCGGGGGTATATGGCATATAATGAACATAGAAAACAGGGAGGAACGAGCATGAAAGTACTGGTGATCGGCGGCGGTGCATCCGGCCTGACGGCGGCGCTGACCGCCTCGGAGGACCCGCACAGCGACGTCCATCTCGCCGAACGGCAGGCGCGCGTCGCGCGCAAGCTGCTGGCGACCGGAAATGGCCGCTGCAATCTCACGAATCGGGACATGGATCTGTCGCACTACCACGGCACGGCGCCGCAGTTCTGTCTGCCCGCGCTGGAGGCCTTCGGCGTGGAGCAGACGCTGGCGTGGTTCCGCTCCATGGGCCTTCTGACCGTAACGGAGCCGGGCGGCCGCGTCTATCCCGCAAGCGACAGCGCCAACAGCGTGGCCGATGTTCTGCGGCTGACGCTGGCCGGGCGGCAGAACGTCACGCTGCACGCGGGCTGCGAGATCACGGAGCTGCGCCGCACGAAGGGCGGCTTTTCCGTCCGCCTCGGGGACGAAAGCTGCCTGTTTGACCGCGTTATCGTCTGCGCAGGCGGCGCGGCGGGCGGCAAGCTGGGCGGAACGGACCTCGGCTACCGCCTGCTGACGGCCCTCGGCCACAGCCGGACGAAGCTGCAGCCCTCCCTTGTGCAGCTGCGCACGGAGCCGACGTGGGTGCGCTCACTCAAGGGCGTGCGCTGCGAGGTGCGCGCCGTGCTCAAGACGGACGGCGGCCGAACGGAGCGCGCAGGCGAGCTGCAGTTCACGGACTACGGCGTGAGTGGCCCCGTGATCTTCGAGCTGTCCCGCGCGGCCGCGCAGGGCGGGCTCCTGCTGCTCGACCTGCTGCCGGACGTCCCCGCCGGAGAGCTGACGCAGCTCCTGCAGGCGCGGCAGGCGGCTCTGCCGCAGCTTGCGCTGGAGGACCTGCTGACCGGTATGCTCCACAACCGCCTCGGGCGGACGGTGCTGCGCCGCTGCGGTCTCTCACTCGAAGCGCCGTGCGGCTCGCTCCCGGCGGACAGGCTGCCGGAGATCTGCCGGACCGTCAAGACCTTTGCTCTGCCCGTGCTCGGCCCGATGGGCTTTGACGCCGCGCAGGTGACGGCGGGCGGCATCCGCACGGACGAATTTTCCGCGCAGACGCTGGAGAGCCGCCTCTGCCCCGGCCTGTATGCCGCGGGCGAGGTGCTGGACATCGACGGCGACTGCGGCGGCTATAATCTGCAGTGGGCCTGGTCCTCCGGCCGTCTGGCCGGGCAGCTGCTTACCGGGAGGGAACGCCATGCTTCGCATTCGTGACCTGATCCTGCCGGAGACGCACGATGTCTCCGAGCTGTATTATCATGCGGCGCAGGCCCTGCATGTCCGCGCATCGGACATCGCTGCGCTGCACATTTTCCGCCGCTCCCTTGACGCCCGCAAAAAGCCGGACCTCCGCTGGGTCTACACCGTGGACGTCACGCTCCGCAGCGGCGAGGGAGCCGTGCTGCGCCGCTGCCGCAGCGCAAAGATCACGCGGGAGGCGCCCTATGTCTACCATATTCCCCGCTGCACCGCAGCGGAGCGGCCCGTGGTCGTCGGCTTCGGCCCGGCAGGCATGTTCGCCGCCCTCGTGCTGGCGAAGGCGGGGCTGCGGCCCCTCGTGCTCGAGCGCGGCGACCCCGCACCGCTGCGCCGGGAAAAGGTCGAGCGCTTCTGGAGCGGCGGACCGCTGGACCCCGAGAGCAACGTCCAGTTCGGCGAGGGCGGCGCAGGCGCGTTTTCCGACGGCAAGCTCAACACCGGCACGAAGAACGAGCGCGGCCGCTGGGTGCTTCAGCAGTTCGTGCGCTTCGGTGCGCAGGAGGAAATTCTCTACGACGCCAAACCGCACGTCGGGACAGATGTGCTGTTCCACGTCATTCAGAACCTGCGGGAAGAGGTGCTGCGCCTCGGCGGCGAAGTCCGCTTCGGTGCGCGCCTGACGGGACTTGAGACGCAGGATGGCCGCATAACGGGTGTCCGCTGGATTGAGGACGGAGCGGAGCGGTCGTTTGCATGCCGGGACGTCATTCTCGCCATCGGCCACAGCGCCCGCGATACCTTCCGCTGGCTCCACGCAGCCGGGATCCCCATGCAGCCGAAGCCGTTTGCCATGGGCGTGCGCATCGAGCATCCGCAGGCCGTCATCGACCGCGCGCAGTACGGCAAGCCGCGCGGCGAGCTGCCCCCGGCCGACTATAAGCTCGCCGTGCACCTTCCGGACGGCGGCGCGGCCTATACATTCTGCATGTGTCCGGGCGGCCATGTGGTCGCCGCGGCCTCGCAGCCCGGCGGCGTCGTCACGAACGGCATGAGCTATGCCGCGCGCGGCGGCGAAAACGCCAACTCTGCCCTGCTGGCCTCCGTGACACCGGAGGACTTCCCGGAGCCCGGCCCACTCAGCGGCATGCTCTGGCAGGAGCAGATCGAGCAGGCCTGCTTCCGCCTCGGCGGCGCGGACTATCACGCGCCTGCGCAGCTGCTCGGCGATTTTCTGGCGCACCGCCCCTCCGCTGCTGAGGGCGGTATCCGCCCGACCTACCGTCCCGGCGTTCGCCTGTGCGACCTGCACGACGCGCTGCCGAAAAAGCTGACCGACACGCTGGAGCAGGCCATGCCCCGCCTTGCCGGTCTGCTGCCCGGCTTTGACGCGCCGGACGCCCTGCTGACCGCGCCGGAGACGCGCAGCTCCTCCCCCGTGCGCATCGTGCGCGGCGAGGACTGCCAGAGCGAGCTCCGGGGCCTGTATCCCTGCGGCGAGGGTGCGGGCTACGCCGGCGGCATCCTCTCTGCTGCCGTAGACGGCATGCGCTGCGCCGAAGCCGTGCTGTCCCGAACGGAGGACAAGACATGACGCAGGAATTCCCGAACCAGACAAGCTCGCCGCTCTGGACGTCGGAGTCCGTCCGGCTGGAAAAGCTGGCATGGCGGCAGGAGCTTGGCAGGCGGGCCATCGCCCGCAGCCGCATGAACCGCGTGTGCCTGATGCTTCTCATCTGGCTGGCCGTGTTCAGCCAGCTCAGCTCGACCGGGGTCGTGCTCCTGTCTTTCCTGCAATTGGACATTCCTGCATGGCTCACCGGGGCCGGCCGCCTTGCGGCCGCCTGCGGTACCGTCGGCCTGGTGCTCATCTGGAAGCGCAGGCCGTTCTGGCAGAACGTGATGTTTGCCCGCTCAGGAAGGCCGCGCGCGGGCGAGGTCCTGCTCTGGGTCCTCTGCCTGTTGGCGCTGCAGGGCGCGGCCGGTCTGCTGCAGAGCCTGCTCTCCCCGGCCATGGAATTTTTCCGCACCAAAAGCAAGGTCGTGTCCGGCACGGCGGAGACGACCGTATCGCTCGCGCTCTATACCGCAGTGGCCGCCCCCATCACGGAGGAGCTGCTGTTCCGCGGGGCCGTGCTGCGCAGCCTGCAGCCCTATGGCAAGCGCTTTGCCATTTTCTGCTCGGCGCTGCTGTTCGGCCTTGTGCACCAGAATCTGACGCAGACGCCGTTTACCTTCGGCTTCGGCCTGCTGGCGGGCTATGTCGCCATGGAATACTCCATACTCTGGTCCATGAGCCTGCATATCCTGAACAACGCCGTTCTGGCCCTCGGGCTGGACGCCCTGCTGCGGCCGCTGAGCGGCACATGGTACTGGCTGGCGATCCGCGGCGCGCTGTTCCTTCTGCCGCTGGCCGTCTGCCTTGTGCTGGCGCTCGTCTTCCGGAAAAAACTCGCCGCGCGGCGGGTGCGCGACCCCATCGCTCCGAAATGGCGGCGGCTGTTTTTCCGCACGCCCGGCTGGATCATTTTTCTGGTCCTGAGCTGCGTGTGCATCATCCTAAATTTCTTCGTGCTGGGGGCCTGACGGGATTTCCCGCTTGCGTCTTTCCCGTTTCTGCTGTAAAATATGTGAGAGCATCATCGCACAGCTGCATCTTCGGCCTTCGCCGGATTGTGCGGTGCTGCCCTAGATAGGAACCCATCGCCCGCAGCCTGCATAGTCTGGCATGAGGTGATGGTATGGCGCTGACGATCCTGACGGCGGGGCTTGCGGCCTGCGGGCTGCTGCTCCTGCTCTGGTCCGTGGCGGAGGCCATGCTGCTTCCGCTGCCGCGCGAGGATGCCGTGCTCGTTGCGCCGCTGCAGGGCGGCGCGGCCGAGGTGGAGCGGCAGATCCGCGGCTGCCGCTGGATGCGCGAGCATCGCGGCCTGCGCGCACAAATTATCTGGATCGACCGCGGCCTGACCCCGGAGGGGCAGGAGGCCGCCGCGCGCCTGCTGCGGGATGCGGCGGGCGAGCAGCTTTGCGCCGCCGGGCAGGCGGCAGAATATCTGGAGCGGCTGGGGGCCTTTGAGGCCTGAGCCCGGCCGCCCCGGCAGAATGGGAGAACTGGCACTTGGAGCAGGAGCTGGTCAGCGGGACGATCGCCGCTGTGGTCTTTGAAAATCCGGAAAACGGCTATGCCGTCGTCAAGCTGGACAGCGACGACGGCGGCCTGATCACGGTCGTCGGGACGATCCCCGCCCCGGCCGCCGGAGAGCGGCTCATCGTCACCGGAAAATGGACGGCGCACGCCACCTACGGCCGTCAGCTCGAGGCAGAGTTTCTGGAGCGGCTGCTGCCGGACTCCACGGCAGAAATATGTGCCTATCTCTCTTCCCGCGCCGTGCGGGGCGTCGGGCCGAAAACGGCCGAAAAGATCGTCGCCGCCTTCGGCACGGACAGTCTGAAAATTCTCGAGACCGCGCCGGAGCGGCTGACGGAGATCGACGGCATCTCGCGCAAAAAGGCGCTGGAGATCGGCGCCTCGTTCCGGCAGCAGGTCGCCGTGCGGCGGCTCATCGAGTTTCTTGCGGGCTACCGCATCCCGGCGCAGGTCGCCGTGCGGCTGTACCGCGTCTACGGTGCGCAGTCGCTCGAGCGCGTGCAGGAGGACCCCTATCTGCTGGCACAGCCGCAGTTCGGCGCAGGCTTCGGCGCAGCCGATCAGCTTGCGCTGGAGCTCGGCTTTGACGGCGACGATGCCCGCCGCGTCGAAGCAGGCGTTATTTTTGAGCTGCGCCACAATCTCACAAACGGACATACCTTTCTTCCGCAGGACAAGCTCGTTGCGGCAACGTCTCAGCTGCTGAGCCTCGAAGCGGAGCCCGTGATCGCGGCCGTCGACCGTCTGACCGAGCTGGGCCGCGTGGAGCACAGCACCATTGCCGGGATCGCAGCCGTTTATCTGCCGGAATATTACGAGGCGGAGACGGCCATTGCCGCCCGCATCCGTGCCATGGCCCAGCACCCGCCCGCGCCGCTGCCCGATGCGGAGCGCGTGCTGCAGGGCATCGAGGCCATTGCGGGCATCACCTATGCCGAACGCCAGCGCGATGCCATCCGCATGGCGGCCGAGCGCCGCATCATGATCCTGACGGGCGGCCCCGGCACCGGCAAAACGACGGTGCTGTCCGGCATCCTCACCCTGTTTTCCAAGCTCGGCCGCAAAACGCTGCTGGCCGCGCCGACCGGGCGCGCCGCCAAGCGTCTGTCCGAGCTGACCGGCCGCGACGCCGCGACCGTCCATCGCCTGCTCGAGGCGCAGGTCTCGCCCGAAAACGGCGAGATGTTCTTCGCCCGCAATGAGGACGAGCCGCTGGAATGCGACGCCGTCATCGTGGACGAGATGTCCATGGTCGACGTGCTGCTCATGCACAGTCTGCTCGAGGCGCTGCCGCAGGAGGCCTGCCTTGTGCTCGTCGGCGACCCGGACCAGCTGCCGAGCGTCGGCGCGGGCAACCTGTTTTCCGACCTCATCCGCAGCGGCATCGTCCCGTCCGTCTGCCTGACGGAAATTTTCCGGCAGGCCCGGCAGAGCCTCATCGTCATGAACGCCCACGCCGTCAACCGCGGCGAGCTGCCCGTTCTGACCGCAAAGGACCGCGACTGCTTCTTCCTGCGCCGCCGCGCGCCCGCGCAGCTCGTGCAGACCGTCTGTGAGCTCTGCGCGCGCCGTCTGCCGCAGAATATGCATATCCCCGCCGGGGAAATTCAGGTCATCAGCCCCACCCGCAAGGGCGAGACGGGGACGGCCAATCTGAACCGCGCCCTGCAGGCGGCGCTGAACCCGCCGCAGCCCGGCAGGCGCGAAAAGCTCAGCGGCGGCTCGTGCTTCCGCGAGGGCGACCGCGTCATGCAGATCCGCAATCACTACGATCTGCCGTGGAAGCGCGCCAACGGCTCGTCCGGCACGGGCGTGTTCAACGGCGACATCGGCACGATCGTCTCCATCGACCCGAAGGAGGACCAGATCCACGTCCTCTTTGACGACCGCGAGGTCGTCTATGAGCCCGAGATGCTCTCGGAGCTGGAGCTGGCCTACGCCATCACCGCGCACAAGAGCCAGGGCAGCGAATACCGCGCCGTGATCTTTGCCATCGGCGGCGGCTCGCCGATGCTGCTGACGCGCGGCGTGCTCTACACGGCCATCACCCGTGCGCGGGAGCTGCTCCTCCTCGTCGGCAACGAGGAGCTCATCGCCCAGATGACGCAGAACAACCGCCGCAACAAGCGCTACAGCGGTCTGCGCTTCCGGCTGCAGGGCGAAGCATGAGGGCGCTGTTCTCTCAGCTGCTCGACCTGCTGTACCCGCCGAAGTGCGTGTTCTGCCGCCGCCTGCTGCGGCCGGAGGAGCACGACGTCTGCGCCCGCTGCGCGCACGAGCTCGAGCCGATCCCCGCCCCGCTGCGGCGCGGGCAGTTCTACACGGAGTGCTATGCCGTGTATCCCTATGAGGGCGTTGTGGCGGAATCGCTCCGCCGCTTCAAATTCTCCGGGCAGTCGCAGTATGCCGCATCCTTCGGCCGCATGCTCGCGCCCCTGCTCCGGACCGCTCCGTTTGAGATCCTGTCCTGGGTACCGGTCAGCGCGAAGCGCCGCCGCTCCCGCGGCTATGACCAGACGGAGCTGCTGGCGCACGCCGTGGCGAAGGAGCTGGAGCTTCCCTGCACGCAGACGCTGCAGAAAATTCGCCACAATCCCGCGCAGTCGTCCCAGCGGGACGCCGCCGCGCGGCGCGCCAATGTGCTCGGCGCTTACCGCGCCGTTTCTCCCGAACGCTTTGCAGGACGCAGCGTCCTGCTGATCGATGATATTCTGACCACGGGCGCAACGCTCTCGGAATGCAGCCGCGTGCTGCTCACGGCGGGCGCGTCTTCCGTGGTCTGCGCCGCTCTGGCCGCCACGCCGGAGCCGGGGCAGAAACCCGCAGACAGGTAGGTGCAAACTATGTTATTCTTTTCCAGAGACCTTGGGATCGATCTCGGCACGTCCAACGTGCTGATCTATGCGGCCGGGCGCGGCATCGTGCTGCGCGAGCCGTCCGTCATCGCCCTCGATAAAAACAGCGGCAAGGTGCTGCAGGTCGGGGCGGCCGCGCGGAGCATGCTCGGGCGCACGCCCGGCAACGTCGTCGCCGTGCACCCGCTGCAGGACGGCGTCATTTCCGACTATGAGCTCACGGCCCGTATGCTGACGGAGATGCTCCGCCGCGTGCTCCGCCACGCCATCGTCAAGCCGCGCATGATCGTCACAGTCCCCAGCGGCATCACGGAGGTCGAGGAGCGCGCCGTCATTCAGGCTGCCATGGAGGCAGGCGCCCGCCGCGTCTACCTCATCGAAGCGCCGCTGGCTGCTGCCCTCGGCGCCCAGCTCGATATCACCGCGCCCGAGGGCCGGATGGTCGTCGACATCGGCGGCGGCACGACGGATATCGGCGTGCTGACCATGAACGGCATTGCGCAGTCCGCCTCGCTCAAGGTGGCGGGCGCGGCCTTCGACGAGGCCATCATCCGCCATCTGCGCCGCCGCTACGGCCTGCTCATCGGCACGACCGTTGCAGAGGAGATCAAGATGTCCATCGGCTGCGTCACGCCCCGGCCGGAGGCACTGACCATGACCGTCAAGGGCCGTGACCTCAAGAACGGCCTTGCCCGCGAGGCCACGCTGACATCCGAGGAGCTCATGGAGGTCCTGCGCCGCCCCTCCCGTCAGATCATGGACAAGGTGCTCGATGTGCTCGAGAGCACCACGCCGGAGCTCGTGGCGGACATTGCGCGCAATGGCATCGTCCTGACGGGCGGCGGCAGCCAGCTCTTCGGCATGGACCGCCTGCTGTGCGAGCGCACGGAGATGACGTGCGTTGTTGCGGACGACGCGGATTCCTGCGCAGCCTACGGCTGCGGCAAGAGCCTGAGCTGGATGAACCACATGCAGGAGGGCACGATCAACCTCGCCCGCCGCCGCCTGCTGAAGGAGTGAGTTCCTGTTTGACAAGCCTTTCAGGCTTAAGAAGATCCCACTTTTTTCGCCGCCTGCGGGCGGCGAACTCTGCGGGGCTCTTTGAAATCACCCCTCGCCGGCCGGGCCGGTAGGGCGTTCTGCAAAAACAGGGACCGGAGAAAGCCTCCGATCCCTGTTTTTGGTATTTCCGAATTATTCTGCGTCGTGTTTCTGGACATGCGCCTTGATGGCGGCAAAGCTCTCTGCGCTGATCACATGCTCGATGCGGCAGGCGTCCTCCGAGGCGATCGCAGGATCGACCCCGAGGCCGGTCAGCCACTTTGTCAGCAGGCGGTGGCGCTCGTAAATGCGCTCGGCGATCTCCTGTCCGGCCGGGAGCAGCGTGATAAAGCCGCCCGCATCCACGGAGACATAGCCGTTTTCGCGCAGATTGCGCATGGCGATGCTGACGCTCGGCTTGGAAAACTCCAGCTCATTTGCAATGTCGATGGAACGCACAAGGCCCTTACGCTCCTTGAGCACCAGAATGGTCTCCAGATAATTCTCGGCGGATTCCTGAATCTTCATAGGTCCTGAACATTCCTTTCGTATGAATAGAATTATTATAACACGAAAAACGGAGTTAGGCAAGCCAGAGATTTGTGCAGGAGAAAAATCCGGGCTTGATTTTTGCCCTGCCTGCTGTTATAATATCTGCGAAGCTTTGCTGCGTCTGCAATACGGAGCGGTATCGAAGTGGTCATAACGGGGCTGACTCGAAATCCTCCGCAACTCAGGCTTTTTCGTCCACCCGTTTCCCTTTGTTTTCAAGGGTTTTCGCGGGTTCTAAAAACTAAATATTTCGCTGTTCTAACACGCCGTTCTAACATTTTGGTTTTTCCTCTTTTTTGAGGTTCAAGGTGTTCTGACCGTGTTTGACATACACGGAGAGGTATCGAAGTGGTCATAACGGGGCTGACTCGAAATGCGCGTTGGCTCTGGCCGTTTCCTCCGCTGAAAATCCTTGATTTATAAGGGCTTTCGCCGGATCGAATTTCAAAATTTCATATCGTTCTTGCCTGTTTTTCTTGCATTTTCTCAGCGCACGGAAAACAGTTGAGATATACGGAGGGCTATCGAAGAGGTCATAACGAGAACGACTCGAAATCGTTTGACGGCCAAAAACCGTCCGTGGGTTCGAATCCCACGCCCTCCGCCAGCGAAAAACCCAGTCATATCAAGGCTTTGCGCCCATATGACTGGGCTTTTCTTTTTGCTAATCTGCCATTGCTGCACATGATTTTCGGCAAGAAGTCATGTCTGCCATCCGACGGCCTCGGTTTCCGGCAGGGTCAGGACATTGTCCATGACGTTTGCGGACATAAGTTTGGACTTATAGTCCAGATGGCTGTAGATATTCGCCGTGGTGCTGATGTCGCTGTGACCCAGCCACTCCTGAATTTGCTTCAGAGGCACATCGTTCGCCAAAAGCAGTGAGGCGCAGCTGTGTCTGAGGTCGTGAAAGCGAATGTGCCGCAGGCCGTTCTGCTCCAGCAGCTTGCTGAAATTGGCGGTAACGCTTCTGGGGTTGAAGATATTGCCCATGGCATCCACAAAAACATAGCCGTCATACTTTTTGCTGTATCAATTTCCGCATACGCGCCGATTCTCCTTTTGCTGCTCCCTCAGCGCCAGCAGCTTTTCCCGGATGTTGCTGACCAGCGGCAGGGAGCGCAGACTGGATTTCGTCTTGGCGCGGTCGGCGCAGACGATTTCACATTTGCCGTCTATCTTTGCGTTGGTTACAATGTGCTTAATGGTGATGGTGTCCCGCTCAAAGTCGATGGCGTCCCATTTCAGCCCCAGCGCCTCGCTGCGGCGCAGGCCGTAAAAGGCGGTCATCTGAATCAGCAGGGAGTACGGATGATCCTTGGACGCTTCCAGCAGTCTCTCCAGCTCCTCCTGCCGGTAATAGTCTGCAATGTACCGCTGCTTCTTGGGGCGCTCCACCTTGTCGGCGGGGTTGAAGGGAATCAGGTCCATTTTTACGGCGTATTTCAGTGCCTTGTGGATATTGGCGTGATAGTGGATCACCGTACCGGGCGACACGGTTTTCAGCTCATGCAGATAAAAGCTCTGAATGTGCTTGGCTTGGATTCCGTCCAGCGTCAGTCCGGTGTTTCGGAAATACGGTGCGATCTTCCCCTTTACCATCTGCGTGTAAGAGGAAAAGGTGGTCTTTTCCACCGAGCTGCGGATAATCTCCAGCCACAGCAGCGCCTCCGTGCCGGGATATCATGCATAAGCACTGCCGCAGCCAACAGCAGGCGTACGGTAATTTCTTTCATAGGGGTTCTGTCTCCTTTCCTTCGACGCAAAAACGCAGAGCAAACCTGGAATGGGATCAAGTTCGGCTCTGCGTCTGTGCGTCTGGCATGATTGCTCTGTATTCTATTTTTCCACTGTGGGCTGCCACCAGGAAGGTCTGTTTACACTTGGGGCAGAACAGCGGGAAGTTTTCCGGTACGGTATCCTCCCGGATCTAGGTGTGGGTTTTGCCCCAGCAGGCCGGGCACAGCACCCAGTGGATCTTTTCACACTCCATGGGACAGCCTCACTCCCCGTGATGCGCCACACTGGCGATCTCCTGCAGCTGGAAGCGGTATTCCTGGCGGACCTCCGGGTATTTTTCCCGGTCTACCCGGCTAAGGAACATCTCCAGCGGGCGGACCCACAGGCCGCCATCCCCGTACAGCTTGCGGTAGATGACACAGGGCACGCCGCTTTCCGAATCGTGCGCCAGGCCCTCCACCAGGTAATAATCGCCCTTAAAGTGGCGATAAACTCTGCCGATCTGCAATTCCTGCATGGTGTTGTCCTCCTTAATTTGTCAAGCATATTTTTGCGGATATTTGGAATACCGGGCGGGGGTTGTATTGACTTTTTCGATGTAAAGCGCTAAAATAGCAAGGAGCAGCAAGCCGGCCGCGAGGCACGGCTTGTTCTATGGAAACGGAGAAAATGAAATGAAACATCAAAAAAGCACACGGAGCTTTGCCAGCCGGTGGGGCTTCATTCTGGCCTCGGTCGGTTCGGCGGTGGGGATGGCCAATGTATGGGGCTTCCCCAATAAACTGGGCAGCAACGGCGGCGGGGCATTCCTGCTGATCTACCTGCTGTTTGTCTTTATCTTCAGCTATGTCGGTCTTCCGGCGGAATTCGCCATGGGGCGGCGGGCGGCCACCGGCACCCTGGGGGCCTACCGCAATGCCTGGGCCACCCGCGGAGAAGCGGCCGGGAAGGTGGGCGGTGTGCTGGGCTGGCTGCCGCTGGCGGGCTCCCTGTGCATCGCTATCGGGTATGCTGTCATTGTTACCTATGTACTGAAAGCGCTGGTGGATTCCCTGACCGGCACCCTGATGACCGCCGATGCCGCCGCCTGGTTCGCTTCCTTTTCGGCGCAGCCCTATTCGGTGGTGCCTTATCACATCATCGTAGTGGTGGGTACCCTGCTTACGCTGTTCCTGGGTGCGCACAGCATAGAGAAGACCAACAAGATCATGATGCCGCTGTTTTTCCTCATCTTCCTGGTGCTGGCGGTGCGGGTATTTTTCCTGCCAGGCGCCGCGGAGGGATATCAATTTATGTTTACCCCGCGGTGGGAAGCCCTGGCTGACCCCATGATCTGGATCTGGGCCATGGGGCAGGCGTTTTTCTCGCTTTCGGTCACCGGTAGCGGCATGATCGTCTACGGGGCTTATCTCTCTCCGCAGGAGGATGTGGTGGGAGTGGCGCAGCATACCGCCCTGTTTGATACCATCGCTGCGGTGGTGGCCGCGCTGGTTATTATCCCGGCCTGCTTTTCCTACGGGCTGGATGTAGGCGCGGGACCCAGCCTGCTGTTTGTCACGCTGCCCACCATTTTGCAGGATATTCCCCTAGGTCAGCTGTTTGCCGTTATCCTGTATATCGCCATGATCTTTGCCGGGGTCAGCTCGCTGCAAAACATGTTCGAGGCCGTGGCGGAATCGCTCCAGAACCGGTTCCCCCGGCTGAGCCGCACCGCTACCCTCATCATCCTGGCCGTACTGTGCCTTGGCTTCGGCATCGGTATGGAGACCATCTCCCAATGGGGGCCGTGGATGGATCTTGTTTCCATCTATATCATCCCCATCGGCGCTACGCTGGGCGCTGTTTCCTGGTTCTATGTAATGAAAAAAGACGAGCTGCTTTCGGCCATCAATACCGGCAGCGGGAAGACCCGCGGCCGCCTGTGGTATGGCATCGGCCGGTACCTTTATGTTCCGCTGGCTGTTATCCTGTGCTGCGTTGCCCTGTTTATGAAGGTCGCGTTCTGATCCCATAAAATACTGCCTCCCGCCGGAGAGCCCGGCCGGGGGCATTCCTTTTGCGAAAAAAGGGAGGTACCCACACCGGTATCTCCCTTTATGTATTACGGCTTACAGCACTACCCGCAGTACAAAGCGGTCATCCACCACCGAGAACTGGCAATTGCCGTGCAGCTTTTCCGCCACATAACGGATGCTTTGGCTGCCAAAGCCATGACCTTCTTCCTTGGCCACCGGCAGGCCGTCCCGCAGCTCCGGAGCTTCGGCAAAGGTATTCTTGATGGAAATGAGCAGCTTGTTTTCCTTCATGCGCAGGTCCAGCTCGATATAGCGTTTTTCCGGCGGCAGCTTTTTGACCGCGTGGATAGCATTTTCCAGCGCGTTGGAGAGAATGGCGGTCAGATCCACCTCGGAATAGGGCAGTTCCTCCGGTATCTGCACCGAGTATTTGAACTCGATGCCGCCGGCTTTAATCTTTTCCTCGTAGGAGGAGAGGATCAGATTGACTACCTCATTTTTGCTGTAACACTGGGTGGCGGTATTATCGGTGGCGGTGATGACCTCGCGGATGAATTCCTGCGCCTTTTCGGTCTCGCCATTTTCGATGTAGCCGGAAATATTGGTGAGGAAGTGGCGCATATCATGCCGCAGGATGGAAATTTCATATTGGGAGCGTTTGATTGCCTCGATCTCTTTTTCGGACTGAGTACGCTTCATTTCCATCAGCTGGTTGCGCAGCTCCGCTTCCCGTTTTTCCTCATACTGCTTAAAGTACATGAACAGGAACAGGATGTAGGCGATGCACAGCACAAAGCCCAAAAATTCCGTTACGACCTCCCGGCCGGAATACAGCAGCGTGGTATATACGCCGGTGATATAATCAAACACATAGTAGACTAGGGGCATTAGGCCCAAGATGAGGAGGGACCGAGTGGGCTTTTGCAACAGCTGCGCGGTAGCATCGGAGACAAACCGTATAAGGATAATGAAGGTGATGACTGTGACGGTGATGCGTACCGCGTAGTAGATCCACATCTGGGGCATGGCAGCATAGGCCACCAGGCCCACCCACTTGCTGATCTGGCAGCAAAGATAGGCAGTAAGCACCGAAAGGACGGAAAGCGCCGGTTTGTACTTATAGTAGCGGGAAAGGAACAGCACCAGCGGCAGGTGGATAATAAGAGGATAGATTTTTTCGGTACCCTCGGTGCCCAGGCCCAGGTAAGCAGCGATATAGATGATTCCCACCGCGCCGGAAAAAATGAGCAGAGTAAAGACATTGTGGCGGTTCATGCGAACGCCCAGGAAGGCTGCAGATATGTAAACGCCAAACAGAAGCGTAGTAGCATTATGCAGCACAGCCAATATGCTTTCCAGCATGGAGGTCCCTTCTTTCTTTATTCCTCTTGGAACATATGCGCGAAATAAGCCTCCTGAAAGGCTTTGCCGTAGCCCCTCGCGATGGGAATGCTGCGGCCGGATTTGGTAAAGATCTCGTTATTATTAAAGTGATCGACATTGGGCAGGTACACCAGGTAGCTGCGGTGGCACTTGAAGAACCCGCTGCTGACGGTCAGGCGCTCCTCAAAAGAACGCAGCGGTTCGGAGGTTTCCACCACCTTATCTCCGCGCAGATAGAATACCACCCGTTTATTCTGGGCTTCAGCGTATTCGATGTCGTGGAAATAGAGCTTCTGGAAGCCGAAGGAGGTCTTCAGCACCATGTTTTTCGGCTCCGCCTCGAAAAGGTGGCTGCAATCCTCCAGGGCCCGCCGCAGCCGCTCGTAGGTGATGGGCTTGAGCAGGTAATCCTGTGCCCTTACCTCGTAGGATTCCAAAGCGAATTCCGGAGAGGAGGTCAAAAAGATGATCTTTACCGCAGTATCCTGCGCGCGCAGCTCCCGCGCGGTATCCATCCCGTTCAGCAGCGGCATCACAATATCCAGCAGGATGATATCCATGCGGAAGGCCGCGTTTTTGGCGATGAGCTCGTCCCCGTTATCAAAGGGATACAGCTCGGTGGGGATCCCGCTGTGATCCGACCAGATGCGGATCATCTGCACCAAGCGCTGCCGGAATTCTCTATCGTCATCACATACGCCAATGCGCAGCATGCCCCTCACCTCCTCTTGTCGTTAGTCTTATTCTATTTTATCCATGTCGATTTTGCAACTATATCGCGCTGCATTTCACACCGATTTTTTCGCATTTCGCACTTGGGCCATTTCCACTTGCTTTCCCATGCTACAATGAGGGTAATTGAATAGTGTACTCTTGTCGCAATTATCCTTTTGTACCCAATCAACATGGAGGAACTACCCTTGAAAAAAAGAATACTGAGCTCTTTGCTGGCGCTCTTTCTGGTGCTGGCCTTTGGTGCGTGTGGAGAAGATATCTCCACGCCCGAACCCAACGCCGAGGCCGGCACCTGGGCCATCTACTGGTACCTGTGCGGCAGCGACCTGGAATCGAACGGCGGCTTTGCCACCAGCGACCTGATGGAAATGATGGAGGTGGCCCTGCCTGAGAATGTCCGGGTCGTCATCCAGACCGGCGGCGCCAAGACCTGGCAGAACGATGTTGTTGATGCCGATATCCTGCAGCGCTATGTGTACGATAGCGAGGGGCTTACCCTGGTGGATGAGCTGCCCCCCGCCAGCATGGGCGATGCCGCCACGCTGACGGATTTTCTGCGCTACTGCAAACAGAATTACCCGGCTGAAAAGACTGCCGTTCTCTTTTGGAATCACGGGGGCGGCTCGGTAAGCGGCGCGGCCTTTGATGAACGCTACGGCTATGACTCCCTAACCCTGGATGAGATGCAGACTGCCTTTGGCCGGGTGTGGGAAGCCGATGAAAACAATCCGCCCCTGGAGCTGGTAGGCTTTGATACCTGCCTGATGGCCACGGTGGATGTGGCGGGCACCTTTGCCGGTACCGCGCACTATCTGGTGGCCTCCGAGGAAGTGGAGCCCGCCAACGGATGGGACTATACCGGCTGGCTGGGCGCCCTGGCCGCCGATCCCGCCATGGACGGCGCCGCACTGGGTGAGGTCATCTGTGATGCCTACTACGCCGGCTGCCAGGCGGTGGGCACCCACAGCAACGCCACCCTTTCCCTGACCGACCTGACCCGCACCGGCCCGCTGCTGGAGGCCTATGAGGCCTTTGGCGCTGAAGCGCTGGCCGCTGCCTGCGAGGATCCCGGGTTCTTCTCCCGGTTTGCCCGCATTGCCGCGCAGAGCGAAAACTACGGCGGCAACACCCGTGAACAGGGCTACACCAACATGGTGGATCTGGGCCACATGGCCCGGCAGAGCACCGGCCTGCTGCAAACCGCCGGAGATGTGCTGAATGCCCTGGAGGACTGTGTGCTGTATCGGGTCAGCGGGCCCTACCGCGCCGAATCCACCGGCCTTTCCTGCTACTATTCCTACAATGGCGACCTGAACGATCTGTATGGCTACACCAATGTCGGCGCCGGCCAGGCGTTCAAATATTTCTACTCCTACGAGCTGACCGGCCAGCTGGATGACAACGGGATGGAGTATATCTCCGGCATGAACTACGAGGAGCTGCCGCAGATACAGAGCCTGGCCGCTATGGGTTGGGACGGTATGCCGCTGCAGGTGGATGAGAACGGCGTTTCCCATCTCACCCTGGGGCCGGAAGCCGACAGCATCCTGGCCGGTATTGGCTTTTCGCTGTACTACTTCGATGAAGAAAACGATATCATGCTGCTTCTTGGTACCGATAACGATATGAACGCTGACTGGGAAAACGGTGTCTTCTCCGATAACTTCCGCGGCGTATGGGGCGGCATTGATGGGCATATGGTCTACATGGAGCTATGCTTTGAGGGTGAGGATTATAACCTTTACTCCGTGCCGGTGCTGCTGAACGGCGAGCCCTACAACCTGCAGGTCGCCTACGACTTTACCACTGAGGAATGGAGTATTCTGGGGGCCCGCCAGGGCATTGGCGAAGCCGGTATGTCCGATAAGGAGCTGCGGCTGCTGCAGCCCGGCGATGCCCTCACCACCATCTGGTATCTCTCCTCCTATTCCGGGGAGGATGGCCTGGAGGCCTATGCCGTGGAGGAGCTGACCGTGACCGCTGATACCTCTTTTGCCGAAATGGAGCTGCCGGACGGCCGCTACGGCATGGTATTTGAGATGCGCGACGCCATGGATAATTACGCCTATTCCGATAGCGTATTCTTCCTGTGCGAGGATGGAAAGATCTCTACCCTGATCTACGAATGAACCACTATCCCGTTATAGACCGCACTCCGCGGTTTATATAAAAGAAAAAATTTTTTGGAGGAACCAAACCATGAACAAGAAACTGCTTGCAATCCTGTTGGCTGCTGTAATGCTGCTGGCGCTGGCCGCCTGCGGCGATGAGCCCGCGCCCACCCCCACCCCCGATCCCGACCCCGTAGATACCCCCAATGAGGGCGGCGATGAGCCCCAGAGCGTCCTGACCATGTACACCTTTATGGATACCGCTCCCGAGCTCGTCGACACTTCCTGGTCCTTTATCGGCGGCTGCGTTGATGGCAAAATGATGACCGAGGATGAGGTCGCTGCTGCCTTGAGCCAGCTGGACGACTACTATATGTTCTACTTCAATGATGAGTCCACCGTCACCCTGTATGAGGGCGCCGATACCGCTACCACCGGCACCTATTCCGCCGCTAACGAAACCACCGTTAAGATCGAGGTCGGCGGCGTGACCTATGCCGCTGTCTTTGCCGAGGGTGAGAACGGCCCCATCATGGTCGCCCTGCTCAATTCCACCGGCACCAACGCCTTGATCTTCGAGATGGTCGTTGAGGGCTGATTCAAGCCATTAGGAACCGCGCAGTAAGTTAAAACCGCGGGCGGGCATATGGGTTCAACCCACGCCCGCCCCTTTCCTATCCCTGCGCCGGTTGCGAAAAACTTCTGCGGTTTGCAAAAAAGACGCCTTTCGGCGTCTTATTTTGCGTGCTTTATTCCTTTGGGGATTTTGTATCAGCGGCCCTCCCACTCGGCCTGCCTGCGGGAAAATTCACACCCGCAGTAGGGCTGGCGGTACAGACCATATTCCCGCGAAAGCGCGATGGACCGCTGATAGCCGCCCTTTTTCTTAAAATCAGAGGGCAGGTATTCTACCCCATACCGCTTGCCCAACTCCTGCCCAATGGCATTGAGCAGCGGAGCGTTTTTATGGGGGCTTACCGTAAGCGTGGTGGCAAAAAGGGGAAATCCTTTCTCTTGGGCATAGGCCGCCGCGCGTTCCAGCCGCAGCCGGAAGCACCGTTCACACCGGCTGCCGCCCTCAGGGGCGTCCTCCAGGCCGGCCGCAGCCCGCAAAAAGGCCTCGGAGGAGATGGAATCCTCCACCACCGTCACATCCCGGCAAAAGGGCGCCTCGGCGCAGAAGCGCCGCAGCTCCGCCAGCCGCTTTTGGTATTCCGCTGGGTCGGTGATATTGGGATTGCAGAAAAACAGCGTAATGGAGAAATATTGGGTCAGGTACTCCAGTACATAAGAGGAGCAAGGCGCGCAGCAGGCATGCAGCAGCAGCGGCGGGCGGGACACCACGCACAGCCGCTCTATTGCTTTTTCAGTCTCCCGCTGGAAGTTCGGTTTTTCCATTTTACCGCGCCTCTTTTCCGCTTTACTATCCCTATTATGCCACACCCGGCCCCAAAAGAAAAGCCCCCGCTAATGGCGGGGCTTTTGCTCAGCTGCCGTGCGTGCGCACCAGCAGCCGGTCCAGGTTATTGTGCTTGCGATAGGCTTCGCAGTACAGGCGGGTGCACTTCTGGTACAGGGCAAATTTCTTCCGGGCGGATTCCTCATCGCCGTATACCTTCCAGGTGCCCACGCACTTGGCACAGCGGGCGCCATGCCGGATAAATCCGCTGACATCCTCCGCCGGATAACCCAGGAACAATCCGATCTCATGCGGAAAATCCTTTCCCCTGTTCAGGCGGCGCACCAGCTCCACCACACAGCGCTCGGGGTCTTCGGTGGGGTAGCGCTTTTCCCTCAGAATGGCGCGTGCCCCCTGCTCCCGCAGGTCCCGCCGCAGTTTTTCCGGGCGATACATGTAGATGAGCTCTCGGTCACCCAGGCTTTTTACCGGTACCAGCCGGATACCACAGGGCACCAGCCGTTGGTTCAGTCGGCGGATACTCTGCCACAGCGTGCGGGTATCCTCCGCTGGGCAGCTGAATAGGTTTCCTGTTTTTAGCCCCGCCATGGTGGGGCTGCACTGCTCCACCACCAGTTCTTCCGACATCCCGACGCCCCCTTTCCGCTTGTGCTGTTAGTATATCATTTTGGCTCCGCTTTATTTACGCTGGAACAGCCCGCCCAGGCCGTGCTTTTCCTCACAGGGCGCGGTGGTCACGCTTTTCAACTCATAGCCAGTCTCGGCGATCACCGCCCGCAGGCGTTCCTCCTCCAGCGGTTCCTCACACTGGATGACCGTTTCGCCCTTGGTGTGGCTGGAGCTCACCTTCTTTACAGCAAAGTGGCTGCGGATGGCATCATTGATATGCGCCTCACACATGCCGCAGGCCATACCATCCACCTTCAGCGTCATCTGTACCATCTCACTCATCCTTTCTTCTCCGCCGCGTTTTTCAGCAGTGTTTTTATTTTGTATTTGATGTAACTGAGTCCCGCGGCCACCGCCAGCAGCAGCGCCGCAGTCCAGTACAGTTCCTGTATGTTCATAGGGTCCTCCTTAGGAGGCCGCCTCTTCTACCTCCTGGCGGTCACACAGCCCCGCCAGGCTTTCTTCCGGCACCTGCGCCAGCAGCTGACAGATCATCGTCTGCGGCTCTGTCAGCTCCGGGAAACCCTGCCGCAGCAGTGCCGCCGCGCTGTGGTAGTACCGCTGGTACCGCTTGGCCGTTCTGCTGCCGTATTCGGTCAGCGAGACCGCCCCGCGGGTGCCTTTCTTCACTAACCCCAACGCCGTCATGGTATCCACCATATTATGGACGCTGGGCGGAGAAAGCCCTAGTGCCGCCGCCAGATCGACGCAGCGGGTGTGTCCGTTTGCGGCAGTCAGCCGCAGCAGCACCAGCAGGTAGCGGATATGGGCGGCCGTCAGTGCGTTTTGGTTAGCCATTGCTTACCTCCTGTTAAGGCAAAGGGGAAACGCAGATGCTTCCATCTGCGTCTCCCCGCCTGTTGCTTTGTTACTTCTGGTGGCAGGAGCCCGACATGGCGCAGTGGGCACAGTTGCAGCCACAGCTGGATTTTCCTTTTTTCTTGTCCTTTACCAGCTTCCGGATGATGAGTACAACAACGAGAAGCAATACGGCCGAGATCAGAATCGTACCGATATTTTCCGTGATCCATGCTAGCATAAGTCCGACTCCTTTCTGTTATGTCTATGGTCTAAAGTGATTTTGCGAATTACATCTCTACCTTGGTGGTCAGCTTGGTGGCCTCCTTATAGGGGCGTACCAGCATGTAGATGATAGCAGCGAGTACGATGACCGCAGCGATCACACCAATGATATTGGCATTGCCGGTGAACAGGCCGCCGAACTGGTTGATCATCAGGGCTACCGCATAGGCAAAGCCGCACTGATAACCGATAGCGAACCAGGTCCATTTGGGGCTGTTCATCTCACGCTTGATAGCACCGATGGCTGCGAAGCAGGGAGCGCACAGCAGGTTGAATACCAGGAAGCTGTAACCGGTGATGCCGTTGAACGCAGCCGCGATGGCATCATATACCGTACCGGCGCCGCCGCTGTACAGTACGCCCAGCGTACCAACGATGTTTTCCTTCGCAACCAGACCGGTGATAGAAGCAACGGTCGCCTGCCAGTTACCCCAGCCCAAAGGTGCAAAGATCCAGGCGATGGCATTGCCGATCTTGGCCAGGATGGAAGCGCTGATCTGCTCCTCCTCCAGCATACAGAACTGACCATCCAGCCAGCCGAAGCGGGAGGTAAACCACACAAAGATGGTGGAAAGCAGGATGATGGTACCGGCCTTCTTGATGAAGGACCAGCCGCGCTCCCACATGGAACGCAGGACATTGCCCAGCGTGGGCCAGTGATACGCGGGCAGCTCCATAACGAAGGGAGCGGGATCGCCGGCAAACATCTTGGTCTTCTTCAGCATGATACCGGAAATGATGATGGCAGCCATGCCGATGAAGTAAGCGGAGGTGGAAACCCAGGCGCTGCCGCCAAACAGAGCGCCGGCGATCATGCCGATGAAGGGAACCTTGGCGCCGCAGGGGATAAAGGTGGTGGTCATGATGGTCATGCGACGGTCACGCTCATTCTCGATGGTACGGGAAGCCATGATGCCGGGGATACCGCAGCCGGTACCGATGAGCATGGGGATGAAAGACTTACCGGAAAGGCCGAACTTACGGAAGATACGGTCCAGCACGAAGGCGATACGGGCCATATAGCCGCAGGCCTCCAGGAAAGCCAGCATCAGGAACAGCACCAGCATCTGGGGAACAAAGCCCAAAACAGCGCCGACACCAGCCACAATACCGTCAAGAATCAGACCGGAGAGCCAGTCGGCAGTGCCGGCAGCTTCCAGGGCATTGCCTACCAGTACAGGAATACCGGGTACCCATACGCCGTAGTCGGCGGGGTCGGGCTCCTCCCCGATCCTCTCGATGGTCGCCTTGGCCTTTTCATAGTCTGCCATGGTCGCCGTCTCGGTGGAGACAGCAAGGGTTTCCTCATCTTCTACCTCATAGGTAAAGGTGCCATCTGCGGCCAGAGAGCCATTTTCTTCGATGTAGGCATCATAGCCGTCTACGATTAGGGAAGCCTCGCCGTATTCCTCGGCCAGCTTCCCGTATCCGCCGTCGATGCCCAGCAGATGCCAGCCATCGCCGAACAGCCCGTCATTGGCCCAGTCGGTCGCGGGGGCGCCCACGCCCACCATGGCCACCCAGTAAACGATAAACATCACCGCGGCAAAGATGGGCAGTCCCAGCCAACGGTTGGTCACTATGCGGTCGATGCGGTCGGAGGTGGAAAGGCCGCCGTGATTCTTTTTCTTGTAGCAGGCCTTAATGACCTCGCCGATGTAGATATATCTCTCGTTGGTGATGATGGATTCGGCATCGTCATCCATTTCGGTCTCTACGGCCTTGATGTCGTTTTCGATGTGCTCCAATACTCCCTTATCGATATTCAGGGAGGAAAGCACCTTATCATCACGCTCAAAGATCTTGATGGCATACCAGCGCTGCTGCTCTTCGGGCATATTGTGCACGGCGGCTTCCTCAATGTGGGCCAGGGCGTGCTCTACGCTGCCGGAGAAGGTGTGCTGCGGAACGGTCTTGCTGTTCTTGGCGGCATCAATGGCAGCCTCGGCGGCAGCCATCACGCCGGTCCCCTTCAGGGCAGAAATCTCTACAACCTTGCAGCCCAGCTGGCGGGAAAGCTCCTCAACATTGATCTTATCGCCGTTTTTCTTTACCAAATCCATCATGTTGATGGCGACGACGACCGGGATGCCCAGCTCGGTCAGCTGGGTGGTTAGGTACAGGTTACGCTCCAGGTTGGTACCATCAATGATGTTCAGGATGGCATCGGGGCGCTCGCCCAGCAGATAATTACGGGCTACTACTTCTTCCAGGGTGTAGGGGGAAAGGGAATAAATGCCGGGCAGGTCGGTGATGGTAACACCCTCGTGCTTTTTCAGCTTACCTTCCTTTTTCTCTACGGTAACACCCGGCCAGTTGCCTACAAACTGGTTGGAACCGGTAAGAGCATTGAACAGGGTAGTTTTACCGCTGTTGGGGTTACCGGCAAGGGCAATTCTTACATCCATGCGTTATGGCCTCTCTTTCTGATGATTTTGATTAGCATACGCTAACCATGTGTCGTTAAAAATGCGGGATGCAGCCTCCCGCGGGGTCCGACTTATTCTACCTCTATCTGTTCGGCATCGGCCTTGCGCAGAGAAAGCTCGTACCCGCGCACCGTTACCTCGATGGGATCGCCCAGCGGCGCTACCTTGCGGATATAAACATCAACACCTTTGGTCAGGCCCATATCCATGATGCGTCGCTTGATGGCGCCTTCGCCATGGATCTTTACCACACGGACGGTCTCGCCGATCTTGGCCTCTTTCAGATTTTTCATCGTCTGGTTCCTCCTTCTTGTCACATTTCGCTTGTGCTTATGTAGTGTAAAAAGGCATCGCTGCCGTTATACCATAATTTTTACCGCCATCTCTTTGCTGATGGCCACGCGGGCTTCCTTTACATTCACTATCACATTGCCGCCCAGGGTGTTTACCACCGTCACTTCACCGCCTACCACAAAGCCCAGATTCTCCAAATGGCGTTTTACCTCCGGGCTGCCGCCAATGCGCTTGATGATATTTTCTTCCCCTACCTGCGCCAGGCTTAAAGGCATCATTTGTTTGTCCTCCGTTCCTCAGCCGGTGTCTTTCTTTTGGCTGATGTCACTTTGCAGTTAGCGCTTGCTAACCATGCATTATAATACAAAAACCGCCCTCTCTTGTCAATGGATTTTTCTCAAAAAAAATTCTCCTCCCGCATTTTCGGCAGTCCTGCCATCAGGTTAGCCTTGACTAACAAAAAACTTGTGCAGTTTGCCAAGGCTAACTCGTCATTTCCCCCGCCGCATTACTGTTTTGCTCCTTTTTTATGGAGAATTTCCCCCACAGCCTTGCACTTTGCCCCAAAAATGTGTAAACTATACTCGTAAGGTCTTATTTGCGACCCGTCCATCTCTTATTATGTAAGGAGTATTCTATGCTGGAATTGCAACACATCAGCTACGAAACCGAAGAAAACCGTGAAATACTGCACGATATCAGCCTGACGATCCAGGACCGCTTTGTGGCCATCACCGGCCCCAATGGCGGCGGTAAATCCACCCTAGCCAAAATCATTGCCGGTATCTATACCCCCACCTCCGGCCGCATCCTGCTGGATGGCGAGGACATCACCGCCCTTTCCATCACCGAACGCGCCCGCCGGGGCATCAGCTATGCCTTTCAGCAGCCGGTGCGCTTTAAGGGCCTACGGGTCGGCGACCTGATGAACCTGGCCGCCGGAAAGGACGCCAATATCGCCGAAGTCTGCGCCTACCTCAGCGAAGTTGGTCTTTGCGCCCGGGATTATATCGACCGTGAGTTGGATGCCAGCCTCTCCGGCGGTGAATTAAAGCGCATCGAGATCGCTATGGTACTGGCCCGCGGCACCGCCCTTTCGGTCTTTGATGAGCCGGAAGCCGGTATCGATCTCTGGAGCTTTCAGAATCTCATCCGTGTCTTTGAAAAGATGTACGAGCAGACCCGCGGCAGCATCCTCATTATCAGTCATCAGGAGCGTATCCTTAATATCGCCGATACCATCGTTCTGCTGAAAGATGGCCGCCTGGCGGAATGCGGTCCCCGGGAGGAAGTCCTCCCCCGCCTGCTGCGCAATATCGATACCGCCCCGCCGGTGTGCAGTATGCTTTCCGATCCCATCAAGGAGGTGCGCTGACCATGATTGACGAAATCCAGAAACGATTGCTGAAAGAGGTCGCCGATCTCGACAGCCTGCCCATCGGGGCCTACAATATCCGCGCCAACGGCGCCCCCGCCGGGCGCAATACCACCGCCCATATCAATATCGTCACCAAGACCGATAAGCCCGGTATCGATATTATCATCGCCCCCGGCACCAGGAATGAAAGCGTCCACATTCCCGTGGTCGTCAGCCAAACCGGCCTTAAGGACCTGGTCTACAATGACTTCTATATTGGCGAAAACGCCGATGTGGTCATCATTGCGGGCTGCGGCATCCACTGCGCCGGGGCCGAGGAAACCTCCCACGACGGCATCCATACCTTCCATGTGGGGAAAGGCGCCCACCTACGCTATGTGGAAAAGCACTACGGCGAAGGCGAAGGCCGCGGCAAGCGGGTAATGAACCCCACCACCATTGTCTACCTGGAGGAAGGGGCTTCCATGGATATGGAGACCACCCAGATCGCCGGCGTAGATGACACCCTGCGCAAAACCGGTGGCACCCTGGCAGCCGGCTCCACCCTCACGGTGCACGAGAAGATCATGACCACCGGCGACCAGCACGCCATCACCGATTTTGCCATCGACCTGAACGGTGAGAACTGCAGCGCCGATGTGGTAAGCCGCAGCGTGGCGCGGGACCACAGCAAGCAGGAGTTCCGCAGCAGCATCAATGGCAACAATGCCTGCGCCGGTCACAGCGAATGTGACGCCATCATCATGGATAAGGCCTGCGTCATCGCCACCCCGGCCCTTACCGCCAACCATGTTGATGCCGCCCTGATCCACGAAGCCGCCATCGGCAAGATCGCGGGTGAGCAGATCATCAAACTGATGACCCTCGGCCTGACCGAAGAGGAAGCCGAGCGGGAGATCGTCAACGGATTCCTAAAATAAACGAAGGAGGCTCATCCCATGAATATTACCGAACGCTTCTTAAAATATGTGGGCTACGGCACCAACAGCGATGAAAAGAGCGAGACCTGTCCCTCCACCCCCAATCAGCTGGTGCTGGGGGCCGCCATTGCTGAAGAACTGAAAGCCCTGGGACTTACCGATGTAGAGCAGGATGCCGATGGCTATGTTTACGGCTATCTCCCCGGCGAGGGCGAAGCCCTTGGCCTTATTGCCCACATGGATACCAGTCCCGCCGTCCGCGGCGATCATATCAAGCCCCGCATTGTCACCTACCCCGGCGGCGTACTGGAGCTAGGCACTTCCACCCTTTCCCCCACCGATTATCCCTTCCTGGAGGAATACATCGGCCAGGAGCTTATTGTCACCGATGGCACCACCCTGCTGGGCGCCGATGATAAAGCCGGTGTGGCGGAGATCGTTACCCTGTGCGAGTACCTGCTGGCTCACCCCGAGGTAAAGCATCGTCCCATTGCCGTCTGCTTCACCCCCGATGAGGAGATCGGCCGCGGCATCGACCGCTTCCGCATGGATCGCTTCCCTGCCAAGGAAGCCTATACCGTGGATGGCGGCGAGCTGGGCGAGATCGAGTATGAAAACTTCAATGCCGCGGCGGCGACGGTCAAGGTGCGGGGGCTCAATATCCACCCCGGTAGTGCCAAAAACAAAATGAAGAACGCGGCCCTGCTGCTGGCGGAATTTATCGGCCTGCTGCCCGCCGCCGAAACTCCCGCCCACACCGAGGGCTATGAGGGCTTCTTCCACCTCTGCGAAATGTCGGGCGATGAATCCTCCGCCGAAGCGCACTATATCATTCGTGACCATGACCGCCAAAAATTTGAGCGTCGCAAAACGCTTATGCAGGCGACTGTCGATTACATGAATGCAAAATACGGCTCCGGCACCTTTACCCTGCATATGACCGATAGCTACTACAATATGAAAGAGAAGCTCACCGACCATATGGACCTAATCCATAACGCCGAAGCCGCCATGCAAAAGGCCGGCGTCACTCCCAAGATCGTCGCCATCCGCGGCGGCACCGATGGCGCCCGTCTCTCCTACGAGGGGCTCCCCTGCCCCAACCTCTCCACCGGCGGTCTCAATTTCCACTCCATCCACGAATTTATCCCCGTCCGTTCGCTGGAAAAGATGGTCGAAGTTCTCCGGAACCTTGTCACCCTGTAAAAGCACAAAAATATTCCCCCTGCCGCTCCTTTCCGGGAACAGCAGGGGGAATTTTTATGTCAGCTTATTTTTCATAACGCTCAACCATGCGCCGGAAAGATTCTGCGGTGTAAAAGCCACCGGATCGACCGCCACAAAGGGGGCAGGCTCCACTCCAAGAAAATAGTGAGCACAGGCGTATGCCAGCAGCCGTCCTATTTCATAGCTGTTCGGCACCACCACGCCAATGACATTACTGTGCTCATCCAGCTGGTCTATCACTTCCTTACTTACGCCCTGCGTCACCACCTTAATATCGGTACGCCCCAGCAGCGACAGTACTCCCAACACCGCCTCCGCCATGCGGCTTTGGCTGATGTACAGCGCCTCTATCTGCGGCAGCTCCCGCAGCAGGTCGTTTATCATCGTGTACGCCTGCGTTTCCTCGGTATACTGCACCACCTTATCCAGTGTGATCAGTGGGAACTCCTCCTCCAATATGCTGATGGCACTGCGATCACGGTGCCGCGCCGGCTGGGAATCTCCGCCGTAGCACAGGTAGGCGGCATGGGTCAGCCCATGCGCTGTCATGTATTTGCCCAGCAGCCAGCTGGCCTGCTTACCGCTTTCCACCATGTTGCTGGCAATACAGCAGTCGTACTGGTTCGCGGTAAAGCCTGTCGGCACACAGGAGGAAAACAGCACCTTTGTGCGGCGGGGCAGGTGCTTCCGGAAAGGCGAAACACTGCATTCATCCAGGTTAGGGATGCAGATAACCGCATCCGGCTTGGCCGCAGCAAAGCTCTGCAATTGCAGCTCCTGGATCTCATAGCTGCCGTGGGCGTCGGTCTTTTGCACCAGATGGATCCCCAGCGTATTCAGGCCGTCCCGCAGCCCCTCCAGCTTGGAATGGCTCACCGGCGTGGTCTCCATATAGGTGGAAACGCACACCTTGTAGTCACCCGCCCGCACCTTTTGGATATCCGCCTCGGAAAGCTCCAGTGAAAGCTGACTGGCGCCGGGGCGGTCAAACTGGTCAAAAACCAGAGCCTTGGTGCTGTCCCCGGTGATGAACTCCGGCGAGATGCTGAAAAACCGCTGCCCGCCGTCCCCTTTTATTATTTTGATGATATCCTGCACCACCTCGATGATCCTCATATCGATACGGGTGCGGTTAAAAAACAGGTACTTGGTAAGGAAGATATCCCCGATGGCCAAAAGGGAGATATCCTGCGGCATGGTGACGCCCTGATGCTGCAGGTAATCCACCACATGCATCGTCGCCATCATTTCAGTGGTAATAATGCCGGTAATGCCGCGGCTTTGCAGTGTTCCCAATACCTGGTCCAGGTTTTCCAGCGCCAGCGTACGGAACAGGTAAGTCTCGATCTCCACCAGGTTTTCATCAGGAAATACCATATGGTTCTGCTTGTAAAACAGCTTGCATGTCTCCAGCACCAGCCGATTGGTGTAGGGGTTCTCCTTGGGTGTGATAACCAGAATGTTGCGGTGCCCCAGCGAGACCATATGCCGCAGCGCCGCTACCATCGCCGCACGGTAATCAAAGTTGATGTGGTAGCAGCGCGGGTACACCTTCGGGTCGTGGTTCAGGAAGATGATGGGTGCCTCCACTGTCTCGTGATAGCGGGTCTGCACCAGCCGCACCGTGTAGTCCAGTATGATGTAGTCCAACCCATAGCGCTTCTGATAAGTTTTCAGCTCCTGCAGGGTCATCTCGGTCTTTACCAAAATCGATACCACCTCGATATCACCGGGACCCACCACACGGTGAGAAAGCTCCTCGCGGTTGTGGATATCCCCACAACAGTGCAGGGCATCGATCAGGTCCTCGGCAAAGCTGCACCGATAGTTGCGCAGTAAAAAGCCCACCGTGATCTTCCCACGCTCCTGCTTTGGCGCACCCAGCTCCTCCATGGCCCGCTCCACACGGCCGCGCAGTTCGTCACTGACGAACCTTGTCCGGTTGATGACATGCGACACCGTCGCCACCGATGTACCCGCCCGCTTCGCGATCTCCTGAATGGTCGCCATATTTTTCACACCCTCTCGTTTTGTCAAAAATTCGTTATCGCTTTTGTGCAGTTTACCGTTTTAGCCTCCTCTAATCTTTTTTTGGTGTCAAAATTTGCGTAAAACAGCACTTTCATGTGCTTTCCGCTTCATTGTCTTGCCTTTGATAACCTCTTCCTCTTGTTCAAAATCGTCAAATTGTTGTTTATTTTTTGGCATATTTGTGAAATCCAGCACCATTTTTACCTTAATCAGAAACAGTGAAGTCCAATTTGCGTAAATAATACACTTTTTCGGCCCAAAAAGCAATGTTTTTCCGTTCTATTTCAGTCAAAATTCTCTTTTTCTCATTTGACACTCCCGAATGTTGACGGTAACATGAAACTGTAATGTGTGGCGCGCGCACAAAACAGTGTTCAAATAATAGAAAGATTCAAGAATATTTGAGGAGTGTAGTTTTATGAAGTTAGAAAAGGAAGGCTTGGTCGTAACCCCATTGACCGAGCAGAAAACCGGTCTGTGGGATATGGCATTCATCTGGTTCTGTGCCAATGTCGCCGTCCCCCGTCTGATGATCGGCGGCTCGCTGGCGGAGCTGGGCTTCGGCAAAATGATACTCATTCTCATCGCCGGCAACATTCTGGTATTCCTGCCTCTGCTGGCGCTGGGCGTCATCGGCTTCAATGTTCGTATCCCCACCATGGCTGCCACCCGCATGACCTTCGGCGTTAAGGGCTCCTATCTGCCTTCCGTCGCCAACGGCATTCAGCTGCTGGGTTGGGGCGCCAATGTCACCGTTATCTGCGGCGCTTCCATCAACAGCATCATTAAGGCAATGACCGGCTTTGAGAACCTTGCCCTGTGGATCGTTGTCACCGGCATCGTTCAGCTCGTCATCACTGCCTACGGTGTGCGTTCCATTACCTGGCTGCAGCGTGTTTCCGTTCCGCTGCTGGCTATTCTCACAGTTGTTTCCGCCATTCTCATCATCAAGAACTACGGCTGGAGCAGCATCACCAATTATCAGCCTGTCGCCGCCATCGGTCTGCTTGCCGGTCTTGATATCGTCGCCAGCAACGCCTTCGCGTGGGGTCCCATGGTCTGCGACTACACCCGCTACGCCAAAAGCAAGTCCTCCTCCAGCTGGGGCACCCTCATCGGTTCTCTCGCCGGTGCTGCGGGCTTCATGTTCGTGGGCGGCATCTCCTATATGACCACCGGCAATGCCAACCCTGTTGATATGCTGCTTTCTCTGGGGCTTGGTATTCCCGCGCTGCTCATCATCGTGCTGTCCTCCGTTACCACCAATGTTATGAACCTCTACTCCGCCTCCATCTCCTTCGTCAATGTCTGGCCCAAGGCGAAGCCCTGGCAGATCATCGGCATCGGCGGCATCGTTATGACCGGTATCGCGCTGATCCCCAACCTCATCGGTCATTTCATCAGCTTCCTCACCATCGTCGGCTCCATCTTCGTTCCGCTTATCGCTATCATGCTGGTAGATTACTTCCTCATCAAGAAACAGAAAGTGGTTCCCGAGGAAATGCTGGCAGAGGATAGCACCTCCAAGTACTGGTTCAAGGGCGGCTTTAACTGGAAGGCCATCATCATCTGGCTCATCGGTGCCGTTATGTACAACATGCTCTATTACTTCTGGCCGGTTCTTGGTTCCTGCATTCCCACCTTCCTCGTCATCGGTATCCTGTATTATCTGGTCGCCGATAAGAAATGATCCATGGAGAAAGGCGGTAACTAAACTATGAGCACTATTCTCATCAAAAACGCCAGAATGCGCGGTCATCAGGAGCTCACCGATCTCTACATCAAGGACGGTGTCTTTGCCGAGATCGGGGGCGGGCTTTCTTACCCTGCCGATGAGATCATTGATGTCGCCGGCAAGCTGGTCTCCGCCCCGTTCTGCGATGCCCATCTGCATCTGGATGCTGTCCTCAGCGTCGGCAAGCCCCGCTACAATATGAGCGGCACCCTCATCGAGGGCATCAACATCTGGGGCGAGCGCATGCAGGGTCTTACCAAGGAGACCATCAAGAAAAACGCCCGCGATGTCATCAAGTGGGAAGTCGCCAATGGTTCCATGTTCCTGCGCACCCATGCAGATGCCACCGAGCCGACTGGTACTGTGGTGGAAGCGCTGCTGGAGGTTCGTGAGGAAATGAAGGACCTCGTCGATCTTCAGATCGTCGCGTTTCCTCAGGAATGTATCTTCACCGAAAAGGGTCACACCGACCTGATGGAAAACGCCATGAAGCTGGGCTGCGATGCCGTTGGCGGCCTACCCTACATGGAGTACAGCCCTGAGGACGGCCTGCGCGATGTCAAGTTTGTCTTTGACCTCGCGGAAAAATACGGTGCACTCATCGATATCCACTGCGATGAAAATACCGATGACCAGTCCCGCTTTGTGGAGGCAATGGCACGGGAAACAATTGTCCGTGGAATGCAGGGCCGTGTTACGGCAAGCCATACCACCGCCATGCACAATTACAATAATGACTTCGCGTTCAAGCTCATAGGCTTCCTCAAAAAAGCCCAAATGAACATGGTCACCAATCCCTTCGCCAACTCCTGCCTGCAAAACCGCACCGACGGCTACCCCCGTCACCGCGGGCACACCCGCGTGGATGAGCTCCTGGCCAATGGCATCAATGTCTGCATCGGCAGCGATGACATCATGGATCCGTGGTATCCCATGGGCAAGGGCTCACCGCTTGCCGGCGCCGCCCTGCTGATGAACTACGCCCAACTCAGCGGCTATCCGCAGGTCGCCCAGCTCATTGATATGATCACCTGCAACAGCGCCCGCACTATGTGCCTTACGGGCTATGGTCTCGCCGTTGGCAATCCCGCCAATATGATCGTACTGGACGCCGAAAGCGAGTTTGACGCTATCCGCCTGCAAAGTGAATGTCTCTATGTCATTCGCCATGGCTGCGTCGTCTGCCGCACGGTACCCGCCCGCCGCACACTGGAATTCGAGGGCAAGCAGGAAAATATCGACTTCCGCCTCACCGCGGAAAACCTCTAAGCAAAGGAAGGCAAATCTTATGGCAATGAACAATAAAAATGACAACCGCAGCAAAAAAATCGTCTTTTGCTCCAGCTGCCTACTGAATACCAATAATAAGGTGCTTCCGCTGGCACGCTACGGTGGCTTCAGCAAGGAATTTATTGATATCCTCGCGAAGTACGATCTGGGCGTACAGCAGATGGATTGCCCCGAAACCCTATACCTTGGCATCCAGCGCTGGCAGCACACCAAGAATCTTTATGACAATGTTGGCTTCCGCCGTCACTGCCGTCAGCTGGCGGAAAAGGAAGTAGACTATATGTACTCCTACATGCAGATGGATTATGATACCGTAGCAGTGCTGTGCTGTGATGGTTCCCCCACCTGCGGTTGCGGGCTGACCAGTTGGGATGAAAACTGGGGTGGCCCCCCTGAGGCTCCTCTGGATTACGGCAATGCTGTTATCGAAGGTGTCGGCGTTTTTGTCGATGAAATGCAAAAGGCGATCCGCGATCGTGGCCTACCCATGCCTCCGTTCTATGGTCTGGGGCTCGATGATGCCTCTCAGCCCTTCGATCAGATCATCGCAAACTTTGATGCCTTTCTTGCAAAGTGCATGAAGGAACTCGAAAAGTAACAGGTTTTCCCTCTCTCTTTTGGGGCCAGCCGGAATTGTCTCCCCGGCTGGCCCTTTCTCTTTGTCCTTTGCCCTATTTCTTCATTTCCTGGGCGCCCCTCTCCACCGGCGGTCTCAATTTCCACTCCATCCACGAATTTATCCCCGTCCGTTCGCTGGAAAAGATGGTCGAAGTTCTCCGGAACCTTGTCACCCTGTAAAAGCACAAAAATATTCCCCCTGCCGCTCCTTTCCGGGAACAGCAGGGGACATTTTTCTGCCAACCGGTACGGTTTTCCCTCCTTTTTCCTCCCTTTTACCTTTTGTGTGGATATAAGCCTATCCGCCAATCCATCCGTCGATTTGACGGAAAATGGGCGTAGAAAAAGGACAGTCGATTTCTCGGCTGCCCTTTCGATATGAAGATAGCTCATTCAGTTTGCGGCAGGGTCTTGTTCTGATACTTCTTCACCAGAAGTTTGGTTATTGGGGAGCGGGCCATACCCGTCTGGGTTTCCGTCGAGGTCTGTGCTATGATAGTTTTCATACAACCAGTATTTCCCGCCAATCCCAACGACGATGTTTTCGCCATATTGATAAACTTCTGCGCCAACAATAGGGTGATTTGCCTGGAAGTTTTCTTTGGGTATGCCGTCCAAATAATTACCTGCGTCATTTGTGCCTTGGAAGTTGGTAACATCACTTTCAATGACACCTAAATAAACAAAATCGCCTTTCAATTCGTTGAACGATGTTTGCGAAGTGGACTGCTTATACAAGGTGTCATTAACATAAATCATCGGTGCTGCGTCTGCTATACCCGGAGTAGTAACACTATCGTTGTTGTGGGGAAAATGGGAAATTGCCGCGACGCATACTAAAGCCAAACAAGCTGCAACCGCTCCCCATTTAGCCCAGATGGACTTCTTTGCTTTTTGGTATACCCTTGCCTCGCTGACATATTTCTCATTGATATCGCCAAGGACCTCATACAGTTTTTCGTTAGTCATAGTTCAAAGCCCCTTTCTAAAAGGTAGTTGTG
>ERZ772875.616-NODE-616-length-40059-cov-7.546045_pt1 | contig 40059 bp, 18 predicted proteins | sample MGYA00580585_ERZ772875 | MGnify/ENA primary metagenome ERZ772875 (study PRJEB29015, sample SAMEA2737736) | human gut metagenome | biome: human gut; feature: human-associated habitat; material: faeces | place: China | collected 2012 ... | reverse complement strand
CACCTTGAGCCGATTTACCCGATGATTGCTCGGCGGCATAACGGGATTTGCTGTCATAAAACCGCCATACAGGGATATTGAGCTCCTCTAATCTTGACTTATAAGTCACTTTGTGCTCTTTGCAGTAGTTCATTATCTCTACTACTTCTTCTCGTGTCATCATAACTTTGCTTTTTGGACGTAAAGTTAATGATGGAAGTTGGAGACAAAAATACGTGGTTTACCGAATGCTTACAAAATAGGGATGCAGTCTGGATGAAACGTCTTCGGATTATTGACTCCACTACTATCACACTGTTCTCCAATCTGTTGTTCAAGGGTGTGGGTCGTCATCCCAAGACTGGCAAAAAGAAAGGGGGCATAAAGGTGCACACGGGTCATACACGCCAATGCGAGAGTCCCTTCAGATATTAAGTTTATATCTGCAGTCACCAACGATTCTTTTATGTTAAGGCCGTCAACACTGGGCAAGGGAGACATAGTTGCCATGGATTGTGCATATATTGACTATGAGAAACTGAAAACTCTCACATAAAGAGAAGTATTGTATGTGACAAAATGAAGAAAAAACTGAGATACAGCATTATAGAGGACTGTATGTACAAGAACACAGACGGCCTTATGGAAGTGCGCATATAATATATCACATTCTCAAAAGTTCTGAAGGGAAGTGGATTGCTCGTTCATCATGCCCTTATCATCACTTATGCCGATGCAAAAAGAACAAACTGATAGCATTGCTTACAAACGATATGGAGTCAGACTCGAACGAGATTATAGAGATTTACCGTAAACGCTGGGAAATTGAACTGCCGTTCAAACAGATAAAACAAAACTTCCCGTTGAAATACTTCTATGGGGAAAGTGCAAATGCCATCAAGATACAGATTTGGGTGCGCTTATAGCCAATCTGCTTCTGATGGTAATGAAAAAGGACTGACACGTTCTTAGAGTTTCTCCGTACTTGTCACCACGATGTGGATTACACTTATATATTATGTGGATTTCTACAGTATGTTCAACCATCCCGGAAAAGGATTGGAAGGCACTATTGAATGTAGATCAGGAAGAAGATTATTAACTATCCATCTTTTGACGGGGCTTGGAATAAGACTCGATCACTGAAAACACAATGGTCGAACGCTACATTTTTATATTTAATCGTTTTTATCGGATTGCAATATTTGTAAATATACATTTTCCCTCATTGCCTAATCATTGTTTCTTCTATTGAAATCTTGTCCGATAACCGAAATTGGACTGAAAGCGAGAAAGCAGGCCTTTCAATCCAATTGGCTATAAACTTACTTACGATTTATTCGTAAACAAATTTGGTCTCATTAAGTATCTATATACAACTTGAACTTGCTAGACTAAGTTTGTCATTCATGTTTTCTGTTATTAAAGGATTTCAGCATATCAAGACGAATAGTAAGTGTAACTATCTTTTTTCCAAAGCCAATGAAGTTTTTTCAGTCTTTAGAATGGGAGTAACTTGCTATATGCAATCGCACAAATTAATCAACCGGGCGTATAATCACCCTTCTATATCCAGTCAGTGCAGGAGAACCATTGTCCATTACTTCACAAATCATATGTAATTCCTTGCCTGCTGCATCTTGTGGTATATCAAAGAATGCGACAGGCTTATCAGTTTGCATAATCTCTATATGGCCTGTATAGGTACCAGCTTCTGGCAATATCCACCAATGATATGCTAATGAGTCATTATCCACATCAATTGATTCAGATGCGTCCAGCCATATTCTTCGTCCCACTTTCGAAGTAATGATGATAGGATCCAAACCCTTTTTGCCATTTACATAGACAGACGGATTATGATTTCCTTCGCCACAAGCTGCCCAATCCATCCGGGCTGCAAAATCGGCAAATATGGCCGGATAAAAATATTTCTCGTATTTCTCGGATACAGCTTTAACATCCGGAGCTGCATTGGTGTAACACTCCGTCAGGCTGTCAGGCGAAAGCGCCCAACGGAAATAGCCGCCCCAACCCACCTGATTGCCCACAGCAGGATTATTCAACCCATTGGGAAAGACATGCAGATAAGAAGGCGTATCCCCTTCTACTCCATATTTGTTTTTCGGATAGACCTTTCCTAAATGGCCATGTCCCTGTATATGGGTGGCATATTCATTCCAATTCATACTTCCAAGCGTGTTCTGCACAAGCCAGGCACTTTCATCCCAGAAGAAACGCAACTCCTTTCCGCAAGTCTTACGCAGCCATTGATGGGAACTGAACGCATAATCTACAGGAGGCCCCCCACATACGTCCTGATCTGTAATCGTATATACACACAGTTTATCCAGAAACTTATGCACCTCCGATTCGCTCCGTTCCTTTCTAACCCGCCACACAGCCTGTGCCAATGTGTTGGCACCGCCCCATACCGTAATCCATAACGGACGGCTGTCCTCTTCATCAACCAGCTTGATTATCAAGTCACTTCCCGGAGAATCATTGTTTTCACCAATCCGTTCTATTCCCAGCCCTCTGCTTCCCAACACCGTCCGACTGCGCAGATAACCGGCAGTGGGCCAATAGCCCAATTCCTGCTTTCCGTTCTCCTGCCTTTCCGGTAAAAAACCTTCCTGCTCCGACCGCTTCATCAGATTAGGCAAATCTTTTTCATAAGCGTCGATGACCGTCAACAAACTGTCCATCCAACTTTCGGGATAGGTACCGCCACAGATATTCCATCCGCCTGTAGCGACCAGTCCTTCTATCTCAAACATATCTGCATGAGCCAACAAACGGACCATGGATTCCATATCATCAGGCTCAACATCAGCCGGAGCAATATCTGTCAAGACGACAATACGAGGTTTCAACAAGGACTCTTCATTCCGTTTGCCTGTCTCCGCCGATACAGAAAGACCCAGGACCAGCAATCCGAAAAAGGTCCAGAATTTCCTTGCTTTTAAATTCATGACTATTTTTCTTTTTTATTTTTTATGAATCTATGTAATTCGTTGAATCAGTCAATCGCAATCTCCACATCAGCCGGCTGCAACCCGTCAGACGTCGCCATTAAATGCGCTGTACCCTGCTTTCCCCTATTCTGAACCACAACCAGACATTTCCCATAGAACGCCCGGCGTTTGTTATCCTTGAAGCGTTCCATCGAAATCGGACTTCCATTGTCCACACCGGCAATGAATGCGTCACCTTCAACTTCAAAGTTCACCAGATTGTCCGCATTCGGACATAAATTTCCTTCTTCATCCAGAATCTCTACAGTGATAAAGCTCAAATCCTTTCCATCGGCCGTCAACTGCGAACGGTCAGGAGTCAGACGAATCTGTACCGGTTCACCCGCCGTACGGATTTCTTTTTCTCCGACAACTTTGCCATTCTTCCGTGCTATAACTTTCACGCTTCCCGGCTCATATTCCACGCGCCACATCGCATGCAGGCAGTCCGGAGTCTTTGACTTCACTCCCTGCGATTTTCCATTGACGAACAATTCCACTTCATCCGCCTTGTTGTAATAGCACCACATATCCACAACCTGCCCCGGCTTCCAATTCCAATGCGGGAAAAGATGCAAGACCTGCTCCTCCGACCATTCTGACTGATACAGATAATATGTATCCTTCGGGAAACCTGCCAGATCCACAATGCCGAAATAGGAACTGCGCGCCGGCCATCCGAAAGGTGTCGGTTCACCTATATAATCGAAACCTGTCCATACATACTGCCCGCTGACAAAGTCATTGTCACGTACCAGTTTGAGTGTCTCCTCATGCGTATTGCCCCACGGAGCATGACAATTGTCATAAGAAGAACAGGAGAAACTGGAATCATAGAACGGCTTGTCCCATCTCTCCGGCCAAAGAAGCTCCTTGTCGCTCGGCATCCTGTAATATCCGCGTGTAGCCAATGCCGAATTGCTTTCAGTAATGATGAACGGCTTTCCCGGAAAGTTCTTCGGCACATCCGGAATATTGGCATTATGATAGTTATAACCTATAATATCCAGTGCCCCCGATTTAAACAAATGATTGCCCGGAGCCGGTTCATTACAACCTGCCGTAACAGGACGCGTCGGGTCAAGTGCCTTCACGAGATCCGACAGTTTCTTCGTAAGTAGGGAATTCACACTCATTTCTTCCTCCTTCGCCAACATACTCTTTGAATGGCCGAAGTTTAGAATCAGGTTCGCTTCTTCCAGACTTAACGTATCCGCATCCGCATGGCTCCACTGTTCAAGCACTTCGTTACCGATACTCCACATAAAAATCGAAGGATGGTTACGGTCGCGCATGATAAAGTCGTGCAGGTCGCGCTCATACCAGTCATCGAAATAGCGTGCATAATCATGCACCGACTTTTTCTTGCGCCACATATCAAAAGCCTCATCCATTACGATAAACCCCATCCGGTCGCACAGGTCAAGCAATTCGGGAGCGGGAGGATTATGGGAACAACGTATGCCATTACAGCCCATTTCCTTCAGGATTTCCAACTGACGTTCAATGGCACGAATGTTCACGGCAGCTCCCAAGCAACCTAAATCATGATGCATGCACACTCCGTTTATCTTAGTCGGCTTTCCGTTCAACACAAAACCTTTTTGTGCGTCAAAGCTGAACGAACGGATGCCTGCGACAGTTTCATACCGGTCGATACAATGCCCGCCATCCATCAATTCCGTTACAAGCGTATACAGATAAGGGGATTCAATATCCCAACGATGCGGATCTGCCACACTCAACTGCTGGACAGCCACTGCATCCGCCTGCCCGCCGACTTGGCACAAAGTATCAGCTTTGGCTACACATTTACCTTCCGCATCAAACAGCGATGAACAGACGGTCACTTTTATATCCACATCTGTTTCATTGGAAACGGTCGTCTGCACATGCACAATAGCCTCCGACTTGTTTACAACAGGAGTCGTGACATAATTACCCCACTCGCCGACATGCACAGCTTCCGTTTTCACCAGCCATACATTCCGGTAAATGCCGCAGCCCGAATACCATCTGGAGTTCGGCTGTTCCGAATTATCCACACGCACCGCCAGCACATTCTTCTCCCCCCATTTCAGATGAGGAGTCAAATCATAGCTGAAAGTTATATAGCCGTAAGGACGACGTCCCAACAGGATACCATTGAGATATACTTCCGAATTCATATAGACTCCATCGAACACAATCCGGAACTTCATGTCTGAATCCGCTTTTTCAGGGACAAATGTTTTTCTGTACCACCCTATGCCGCCGGGAAGCGCACCGCCTCCCGTACCGGAAGAATTGTCCTTACTGAAGTTACCTTCTATGGCCCAGTCATGGGGCAGGTCTAGCAACTGCCAGCCTGTATCCTCAAAATTTGCATCGACAGCTTCAGGTTCATCTCCATTGTGAAAACGCCAGCAATCACCGAAGTTTATCCTTTCACGGCAGGTACTAACAGTTGTACTAAATACCATAAAGCAGGAACAACAAAACACATGTAAGAAAAGCAATAATTTCTTCATATTTTACTCTTTCTATTGAAAACCTATTATATTACCCAGTCATTTACAAAGGCAAAAAAGCCCTCGAGATCATCCCTGTTGTCGGGATTCTTCTCTCTTTGAAAAAATCAAACGTACTTCAGCAGTTGTTTAAATTTTTTTCGGTGAAACGACGCAATCAGACTTCTTCTGCTTCCTGTCTGTTTCCCTGGAACAATTCACCAAATAAATCTGGTATTATTTAAACAGGTCCTCAATCAAATCTTTATTGAAACTTCTTTACCCGTATATTGCACATCAATACCTTTGGCTTTTATATCAAAAGCCTGCGGTCTGTCCTTATTGACCACCACTACCGTAAATGTACGTTCCTTCAACATACCCGGGAACGAGCCTTGACGTTCGCCAATAGTCAGCGTACGGCTGTTATCGTCATATTCCATCGGAATCATCGCGTACATCCCCTTTTCATAGTTGTAGTTCACGCCTTCGTCCTCATAAAGTGTAAACTCGCCGTCCGCTCCCTGATACACATACAGCCTGATATGGTCAGCCGGCTTCTCGTCCGTATATTGGATGTCTTCGCCGAACGGCACGATAGAACCTGCACGCACATATAGCGGAACGCGTTCATAAGGTGCCTCCACCTCGGCTTTCACTCCGCCTTTCTGATATTTCCCTGTATAGAAATCATACCAGCCTTCTGACTTCGGGAAATAGACCTCACGGCTGCGGTCTCCATAACGGTAGACCGGAGAAACCATAAACGCCGGACCGAACATGAACTGGTCACCGATATTGTTGACATTCACATCCGACGTGAAATCCATAACCAGCGGACGCATGATGGTATAGTCCTTGAACCAGGTCATGCCGGCAAGCGAATAGATGTAAGGCATCAGGTTGTAGCGCAATTTCGTATAATATACGATGGAATTGTATGCAGGATGACCTTCCGGAGCGATTTCCCACGGCTCACGGTACGGATATTGCCCGTGCGCACGATACAGCGGGCAGAAGGCTCCGAACTGGAACCAGCGCGTGTTCAGTTCACGCCATTCCTTGCAGTCTGCATTTTCTGTCCTTGTAGCATTCCATTGCTGTTGTCCCGCCACATAACGGTTCTCTACACAGAAGCCACCTATATCCATTGTCCAATAGGGAATTCCGCTGACTGCAAAATTCAGACCGGCGGAAATCTGTGCCTTCATATCTTCCCAACGGGTCGCGATGTCACCGCTCCATGTAGCGGTGGAATAACGCTGCAAGCCGGCAAAGCCCGAACGGGTCAGCAGGAATACCCGCTTGTTGTTGTCCACACTGCGCTGTCCGTTGTAGATGGCATCCGCGTTCATCAGCGCATACGCATTGAAATATTCCGCCGACGGACCCAATGCCGTAGGCCCGCACAAGTCCTTACGGTACTGCAAATCCGTACAGTCGCGTACATTCGGTTCGCTGGCATCCATCCACCAGGCATCGATGCCCAACGGATAATAGTGTTCGTACATCTGTTTCCAGAACAGCTTGCGTGCCTCGGCACTGTATGCGTCATAGAAGCCGTATGTGTATCCTTTGCCAATCCAATCCTTCAGACTATCCTTCACCGACTGGCGGTACATCCAGCCCTTCTCGTCAAACTCCTTGAAATGTTCTGTTGTAGTATAGAACTTCGGCCAGACGGAAATCATCATCCGCCCGTGCATGGCATGAATGGAATCGACCATCGCTTTCGGATTCGGGAAATGTGCCTTGTCGAACTCATGGCTTCCCCATGCGTTTTCCGGCCAGTGGCTCCAGTCGAGCACAATGTTGTCTATCGGAATTTTCCGGTCACGGAAACCTTTCAACGCACCCAACATTTCATCCTGCGACTTGTAACGCTCCCGGCTCTGCCAATAGCCCATCGCCCATTTAGGCATGATGGGAGACTTGCCTGTTAAGGTACGGTAGCCGCTGATTACATCATCCATATCATCACCGGCGATAAAATAATAGTCCAGCTGAGGAGTCATTTCACTCCACCACGACTGGTTGCCCTGCTCTTTCGGGTCAACCGGACTGAACACACGCAGCCCGGAATAAGAAACCGCTCCGTCCGGATTCCATTCCACCTTCAACGGCACACGCTTCCCGGCTTCCAGATTCACGGAGAACTTATAGCTGTTTGGATTCCATGCCGTGCGCCAGCGCTCCGGAACCACCAGTTTGTTGTCGATATACACTTTGGTATAGCCTGCATAATAGAGGATGAACTTGAATTCCCCGCTTTGCGAAGGCTCAATCTCCCCTTCATAAGTGACCTTTGAACCATACAGCGGAAAGTCTTCCGGCAAATTCACCACATGATTCAGGTCGCCTCTGACCAGATGCTCAAAATAAAGCGAGTCCTCCCGGCGGACCAATGTTCCGGCACCCGATTCCGGAGCGGGGACATAAGTACCTGTTATCGCTCCCTCTTTTCCGTCCTTGTCATACAGCTTGAACACATCCCCCAACTGGGAATAATCGTTCGGATTGCCGAAACGGCAGAGCGAATAGCTGTCAAGAAGCACGCCGTAATTCTTGTTGGAAATGATGAACGGAACGGAAACCTTCGTGTTGTACTGGAAGAGTTCTTCATTCTTTCCCTTGTAATTGAACTCATCCGATTGGTGCTGTCCCAGTCCGTAGAAAGCCTCATCGTCCGGTGACTTAAAAACCTGACGGATAGTATAGCCTTTGGTCCCTTCTACCTCTATAGGAGTGAACGTCTTGCCGCCTCCCTTGTTTTCCTGAAGAATCATGTTCCCTTCTTCATCTGTAAACCAGACCTCCCCGGTCGATGCAAGTACGGAAGCACGGAGCTCGGAAGTAACGACCGTCACCGTATCACCTTTCTGCTCCACACCGAACGGCGTCTGTTCCTTCTGCGGAATCACAACCAGACTTTGGGGGTCGGCGAACTTACTTTCCGGTGTCGCCGACACGTGGACAAGTTTGTCGCCCATCACTTGCAGACGTACCAGCTGCACATCTGTATCGTTTTTCTGTTGTACTTTTATAATCACTCCATTATCTGTTTCTTCATAAATTTTTGAACAAGAGCCTAATAACAGACAAGCTAGTAGATAATAAGAAATGTTTTTCATATCCATATCCCTGATATTAAAGTTTAATGATAATATTTCTTTTTGTAAAGGTATAGGTTATTATCCAAACTTGTGAATCCAAATGTTTCATATAAAACCTGCATTTATCTATCATCTGTTTTATATGTTTTCACTCAGGGTATGATTTGTTACTTTCCCTCTTTTTCCTGGTAGACGGAAGGTAAAACTCCGAACTCATCCTTAAAGTAACGGCTGAAATATCTCGGATTGTTGAAACCTACTTCGTATGCTACTTCCGACACATGGAGTTGGCTTTCACGCAACAACTGTGCGGCTCTTTTCAAACGGATTACGCGGATGAACTCAATCGGAGTCTTGCCCGTTATTTGCAACAGCTTCTTGTACAGATGCACACGGCTCATCCCCAGTTCGTGGCTCAGTTCCTCGACCGACAAGTCACTTCGGGAGATATTGTCTTCCACATACTTGATTGCCTTTTCTATCAACTTTTCATCCAGAGAGGTAATAACAATTTCACTGGGGGCAGGATCTATCTTGGAATGAGTGACCTGCCGATAACGGCTCAGCTCAATTAGCTTGCGGATACGCAGAACCAGCGCAATCATATTGAAAGGTTTGGTCACATAATCATCGGCACCCGTCTCAAGTCCTTTCACCTTTGATTCAACCTCTTGTCGGGCAGTAAGCAGAATTACCGGAATATGCGATGTCCGCTTGTCCGACTTAATCATCCGGCACAGTTCGTTCCCGTCCATACCCGGCATCATCACGTCACTGATTACCAGATCCGGACAATTCTCCTGAATCATCTTCCATGCCTCTTCACCGTTTAACGCGACATCCACACGGTACTGCAGTTCCAAACTATGCTTCATGAACATGCGGAAATCTTCGTTGTCGTCAACCACAAGCAGAAGCGGGAAACTGCTGCGGTCGGTCTGCTCCACAACCTGCTCCGATACACTATCTGCATCCGATTGCCCCACAACAGGTTTCGGCAGTTCGGCCATGACATCCACATGCCTTACCGGAATGCGCACCACAAACACAGTCCCTGTCCCTATGTTGTCGAACACTTCCACTGTCCCCTCATGCAGACGGACGAAATCACACACCAGACTCAACCCAATTCCGCTACCCGTCGTTTCCTCCATACCCTTATGGTCAGTCTGATAGAAACGCTCGAAGACATGCTCCTTATCCGCATCAGGAATGCCGATTCCTGTGTCGGAAACTTTTATCTCCATCATTTCCTTTTCACCCTCTATACGCTCCATTATCACGGTCACACGTCCACCGTCGGGAGTGTACTTGAATGCGTTTGAAAGTAGGTTCATCATCACTTTCCCTACTTTGTCCACATCGAAGGCCATCGAAAAGCTTTCCACTCCGGAAAAGAAAGAGAAACGGATATGCTTCTTGTCGGCCATCAGCAGAAACGAATTGCAGACCTCACGGACATAGGACACAATGTCTCCCTCCGCCAACGATAGTTGATGTCCGTTCATCTCCCCTTTCCGGAAATCGAGTAACTGATTGACCAGCATCAGCAGCCGCCTTGCATTCCGGTACATCAGCGTCAGCACCGATTTACGCGACTCATCCTTCTCCTGTGCCAGCAGTTCTTCCAGCGGAGCGATAATCAGAGTCAGCGGAGTCCGGAGTTCATGACTGATATTCGTGAAGAAACGAAACTTCATCTGATTCACCTCCTCATTCTTAGCTGCTTCATGTTCTATCTGCTGCATATGATACTTTTCGCGTTCCCTTCGTAGGATATGCCTGCGGGCAAGAAACAGCAGTGACACAAAAACGAGCGCATAACACAGCCATGCCCACCACGCAAGCCAGAAAGGAGGATGCACCACAATCGTCAGGCAGGCGACATCTGTACCTTCATATCCGTCACTGTTTGTGGCCTTCACATTCAGTGTATATGTTCCGGGAGCAAGACTGGTAAAAGTCACACGACTTGTTCCAGAAGGAAGAGTTACCCATTCATCACTGAGTCCTTCCAACCGATACATATAGGTTGTCTTTTCCGGCAGACAGAAATTATCGGAGGAAAGTTCTATCGTAAAAAGGTTCTGGTCATAGTTCAGTCCGATTTCCCGGAAAATATTCAAGCCTTCCGGAAGAATCACACGCCCGTCATATTCCTTACCCACCTCTATTTCCTTTCCAAACAGATACAATGCGGAAAACATCACCTTCGGCAATACCTTATTATAATGGATATTGTCCGGATTGAACACATTCAGTCCATACAGCCCACCGGTAACAACCGTTCCGTCACGCAAAGTCTTTATAGCCCTCATGTTGAAATCACAATTCTGTAGTCCGTCCTTCTCGTTGTATACATGCGAATCAAACGCATAGCTTCCGTCACTGTTTCTTGATACTTTCAAATGAACCATACGACGTGTGGACGAAACCCACATATCATGATTATGATCTTCCGTTATGCCGGAAATGATATCCCCCGACACACCTGTGATGCTTGAAAAGACTTTAATGGACTGAGACTTTTTGTCATAAACCTTCAAGTTTCCCCTGGTCGCAATCCAAATCAATCCTCTGCTGTCACTATACACTTGGTTCACCTCTTGTTCGGCAACATTACCTTTTATTCTATGGCACTTGTCCGGATGTCGCAAATCAACCAAAGCAGTACCTCCATACATGCCTACAATCAGTTCGTCATCTTTTGTCAAATCCAACGAAGACACAAAATCCCGGATTTCCCCATAAGTATACAGTTTGTCATTCTTCAAATCCATATACTGGAGCCCCCCTTCCAAAAAACCAATCCAAAGTCTCGAATCATTGGCGGCCATAGCCCATACACTGTTATTCAGCAACCCGTCCGACATTGTATAATGCTTCAGACGGCCATTCTTCATACAGTAAAGTCCTCCATTGAACGTCCCGATCCACAACCGGCCGTCCTCCGACCGGCACAAAGATACTACAGGACAATCAAAACTATATGACTTTTCCGTTACGCCTGTTTTTAGGTTCCATAAAATAAGCCCTTCATCATTGGTTCCCAACCACAGATGTTCATCATCCACCTGCTCAATGCACGTTATATCACCTACCCCATACATTTTGAACTTGAACATGCTTTCCCCATACATGGAGACGCCTTTCTTGTAAGTTCCGGCCCACATCAGTCCATCCCGGTCAGCATACAGCGCATAAACCGTATTATGCGACAAGCTCCGGGGATTCCCCGCATCATTTGCCACCTTAATCACCTCTCCGGTCTTTTTGTCGAATACATCTATGCCACCATAATCTTTCCCGAGCCAAATTCTTCCCTCCCCGTCTTGGGATATGACATGGATAAAATCAGCCTGATTTTTCCAGGGGCTGACCAAATCGGTGAGCCATTTCCCCGTCGGCACATCATAAACCCACAAGCCATCAACACTACTTATCCAAACGCTGTCATCCCCATCCACAAAAAAAGAGAAACGTGATGCTTTCCCCTGCGATTGTCTCTCTATTTCATCTTTAATCCATTTTATCTTCATGTCCGAACGGTCCAGACAAACTATCTTTCCGGTTCCACAAAGCAAGAGTATTCCGTCACGGCATTCAGCCATGGCATTGACACCGGAGGCTGGCAATCCCAATGCCTGTGAAGACTTGAATTTCGTATATTTTCCTCTCCCGTACTGATAGATGCCTTCATCCGGCACACTGAGCCATGTATTTTCCGCCGAATCAACGTAAACACATTCCGGGCTTTCCCTCTTGCTTCCTATCCTTTTCATAAACCCGTCCAGATTTCCGATGAACTTATCCTCCCTCTTGTCAAACAACACATATCTTGTACCCAACCGCACCCATAAGAAATCAGGAGCTTCCATCAGACCAACCACATAATTGTCCGGAATGGATGTCGAATCTTCCGCCACATGCCGATAGACCTTGAAACGATATCCGTCATAACGGTTCAGTCCGGAAGCCGTTCCGAACCACATGAAACCGTCCTTATCCTTCAGAATGGCATAAACGGAGTTATTGGAAAGCCCGTCAGCCACTTCCAGATGCTTGAACATGAAATTCTGGGCGGACAATGGAACCACAACCGACAAAAAACTTAATATAAACAGGAAACGCACTTTCATTCTGATAGACCAAAAATGTTTTTTTGAGAGTACAAAAGAAGAAAAAAGAAAGAAAAAAAGCAAATGCCAACTGCACTTTCACAACAAGTCCGGACAAAAGAAAAACAATGGGGAGCTACCCCATACGGATATACTCCCCATCTCTTATTTGTCAATCAGTCTGCTCCCTTTTACTCTCCCGTTCCACGAACCAATTGGATTTTATGTACAGTGAGATTTTCTCCACTGATAATCAAAGACCTACACGCAAGTCCCAACATAGTATTACAAGTGGTCTCATCAATAGTAAAGTCAACAGTACCATCGCCTTGAGGAACAGTTATTTTTGCAAGTATTCTTTCTGCATTCGGGAAATTTCCCTCTGGGTTGTTTTGCGCATCTCCCGCTACACCTTCAAGGTAAGCATTCTCTCCAGCACCATAGTAAGTAACACGAATTTTATCACCGGATTTTAAAGATGTAGGAATACCAACCAATATCTCACCCCAGCTCATACTACAATCATCACCGCCTTCAGCCTGATGACACCACAACAAATTAGTAAAATCTTCGTCATCCGAAGCAGGAACTAATTCTACTCGTTCCAATTGTATATTACTCCAGTTCTGCCCAAAAATCATAATATTTCCATCATCTTTCACTTCATCACACATTGCAAAAGTTAATATATTTGTCAGGCAATTACTATCATCATCAAATATTCCTAAATTATTCCACGGATAATAAAGCTGCAAAGTCCCCAAACGTAATACAGCAGCATCATTACCTTCTGCCAAATAGCATCGTAATATTGCACCTGGGACAAACAATTTCTGTTGTTCCTCACTAAGAGCAATACGTGCTATAACTGGGTATGTATCAATATCATCTCCGACAGTTCCGTTTCCAGGTGTTCCGTCACCGGTCCAAAGCGTTATTGGCAAACCAACAATATTATTCGTATACACCATTACCTTAGTCAGGGTTATACCCTCATTTTTAGAAGATACCGAGAAGCCCGTAACATTTTCTCCAACTGGAATCAGAAGCGTTCCGTTCATCTTCCCGGCAGGTAAGCTGTAGTTGGTTCCACTTACGGCAATGGAAGCATCGGCCTCAGCAGCAGTTCTTGTATATTCAAGACTATACACATCATTTTTGTAAAGTGTTCCTTCAAAATCACCGATTTGCTGTGGAGTAGCACTTAACTGCACATTTTCAGCCAATGAACAGGCCCTTTTCCCAGACACTTCAAATGTTTCACCCTCACCGAATATCCACCCGGCTTCAATTTTTTCCGGTATCCAATCTTCCACATCGGCAGAGACCTGAACATGATTTGTAGAGACCGGTCTGCTCTTGTCAATAGTTGCAGAGAAAATTATCTTCTTTCCTGACTCAAACACATAAGCGTCTACCGGACAAGGATAATCCACGCCATTATATGTAATTGTAATGACCCTTTCAGGCGTAGCTCCCGAAGGCATTACAATGGTCTGATATTTACCGGGGACATTAGAGTTAGCGGCAAACTCCAACGTACTTTCAGCACCTTCGGCCCGCACGGTTCCGTCTGTCAAATCCAATGAACCTGATGTCTGCTGCTTGTTGATTTTCAAGGTTGCACCCGAAAGTCCGGCTCCCTTTTCGTCACATACTTGCATCACAACTTTTACAAGTTTATGGACAAATGGCAAAGAAATATTATTTTGGTCTTTGGCAATATTTTCTGTTGACGCATACATAACATCATTCTTACTTAAAGCCACGCCCTTTTCTGTCGAAAGGCTGATGGAATAAATTCCATTCTGTACAGCACCGTTCCGATAAGGATACACTCCCATAAACCTGACAGTAGCTTCATCTCCTGCCTGATCCCATGTTATCGGTGACTGTGAAGTGAAGTCACTGCCATCCGAAGTGGCATACTGCACATTTTCAGCACCACTGGCAAATGAATTGCCCACATACATTGAAACTCCAATTATGTCATTAGGCTCAAAACTCGTGTCTGTAACACGAGAAGCCACCGAAGAAGTAAAAACGATGGCATCACCGGACATTCCTTGCATCAAACCATCCTCTTCAGAACAGGAAGCTAACCCCATAGCAGTTATCATCCCGAATAAAATTGTCTTTTTCATAATTACCAGATATTTAAACTTATTAATCTTTCATATTTCCAAGCACCAATATCACTCAAATTGCCACCAGTCAAAATAGACACCTGCACCGCTCAATAAGAAACAGAGATCGACCTTTTCACCGCTGTCCACATGCCCCACTTCACTTTCAAAGAGCTTCATTTCATCGCTTTCGACAGGTATTGACGCTATGATTTCGCCCTTTACAGAACCTTTGCGCACTATAATTTTTCCATGCCCAGAAGCTCTTATTTTCAAAATAGAGGGTTTTTGGCTGAATTCGGCCCCTCTTACAGCGAACACGCTCACTCTGCCCGGAGAATTCACCACCCATATATCACCAGACTCCTCATCCTCACAGAATTTCAAATCCTGAGTCGCAGCCGTAGTCTCAGCCTGCTGTTCTGCAAAAGGATCCAACGGCTTTATCTGCGACACACCCTTCAAGGTCTGTTGTCCCATATCTATCCGCACTTCATCCTCAACAACATTGATTTCATCTACATTTATATTTCTAAAGCCCTTGTCTGTATTAAAACTATGCTGTAAACTCATCGCATGGTAGAATATATACCATTTGTCTTTAAACTTCTGTAGATGGGTATGATTGTTGGAAAAATCAAATCCATAATCTCCCGGATTCATGAGGTAATTGTTCCCATACGTCCATTCGTCCCCCAATGGATCATTAGTCTTCATATACACCATACAGCATGGAGTAAGCTTTCCCAAAGGCTGCGGCCATGTCGTAAAGTCGCCTTCCCAAGCCACATTATACGTGTACACGTATGTGCCATTGATATAATTCAATTCATTTGCCTCGAATTGGAACGGGGCATCAATTGCCTTAATTTCACTGTCGATAGATATCATATCATCACCCAAACGGAATATACCGGGATGCCCGGAGGCTCCAATGGTCAGCCACCCTTTTCCATTATCATCAATGACAGCACCAGGGTCAAAAGGAATTGTAACCTCACCCAATCCCGAAGTGTTCCCGTCAATCAAGCTTTTATCAAGCGGACTTGTCCATGGACCTAAAGGAGATGTGGCTGTCAGTACTCCTGTACCATACCCGCTGTTCGAGAAATAAAGATAAAAATGAGTCTTCCCGTCACTTTCTTCGCGCTTTACTATTGAAGGTGCCCATGAAGCGAGAATCCAAGGAGCAATCTCATCCACTTTTATTGTTCCATGATAAGTCCAGTTCACCATATCGTCTGTCGACATCATAACCAATGACTTGATGCACTCATAAGAATTCTGCTTGTCTCCCCCATTCTCTTCATACTGTTGCTGGTCATTCGTCCCATACACATACAACCGTCCCTCATGTTCGATAGCCGTAGGGTCAGCCACAAACATGAAATCAAGTAATGGATTGGCATCCCCTGAAGTCAATTTAGGAGAAACGACTTCAGCCACCACCGGAGGAATAATCTCTTTACTCGTATATACAGAAACATCATTCAGCACAAGCCCTTCCGTTGTAGAAGAAACCGCTATACCATTTTTGTTTTCACCAACTCCAACTAAAATTGTACCATTAGTCTGTCCAGCCGGCAACGCATACTCTTTAACCTTTGAATATGCATCCAACGAAAACACTCTCAACACCCCAGGCTCTGCAGCATTACTTCTCGTATATACAAAGCGGTAAACGTCTTTGGAGTCAAGTTCTCCCTCAAAATCTCCCACGAGAACCTTTGCTGTAGTCAAAGATACGTTACTTGCCAACAGATAACTGCTTCTCCCTTCCGTATCAAAATCTTCACCGGAACCGAACACCCAACCAGACATTGCAATTTCATCATTCCAGTCACCAATATCCACGCGAATTTTCACAGATTCACTGGTAGATACCGACCCGTCCGGATTCAAGACAACCGAAACCATAACTTGCTTGCCTGATTCAAACTTATAAGCATCCACCGGACAAGTATAGTCCTTCCCGTCATAGGACACCGTCATACATCTTCCCTCCACCGCATCAGACGGAAGGACAATGGTCTGATACCTGCCGGTGACATCCGGATTGGCGGCAAAGTCCAGAACAGCATCCTGACTGCCCGTAACGGTAACCGTCCCGTCCTCAAGATTCAATGTTCCGGCTGTCTGCTGCTTGTCTATTTTCACCGAAGCACCAGAAACATTATTTCCGTCCGTATCGCAAACCTGCGTCACCACCTTTACTAGTTTATGGACAAATCTCAAAGGAACATTTTCCTGACCCCAAAGTACGTCCGACGCATACGCATACATAACATCGTTCGCACTTAAAGCCACCCCATCACCCGTAGAAAGACTGAACGAATAAATACCATCCGAAACAGCGTCAGCACGATGCGGATACACACCCGCAAAGCCCGTCTCGGACGCATCTCCAATCATACCCCATGTAATAGGAGACTGAGAAGTGAAAGAGGAACCGTCCGAAGTAACATATTGTATATTCGATGCACCTCCAGCAAACGAACCGTTTACCGACATTGAAACGCCAATCGCGTCATCCGGCTCAAAACTCATATCTGTTGCACGCGATGCAATGGTAGAAGTAAACACAATGCCGTGCCCGGAAGCTCCCCCAGACACATCATCGTCCGTACAAGAAGTAAGGAAAAACGCGAATGCCATTCCAAGAACAAACGTCTTTTTCATAATAATTAAATGTTTAATGATTCAACAAATGCATTAAAAACCGCTTTTACAGTAATAGCAAAATTACGGAATATTATTATATAGGTACTGACTGATTCGTTTCAGGAACATGAGAGTTTGTTATGTAACATGATAAAATGTTACCGGACAATGCCCGTTTTGTTTCCTGCCTCCCCAATTCAACAATCGGAGCATCAAAGCGAAACATACACCCCCCTCACTTTCAATATCCATGCAACGGAGAATCTGTAGGAGGATACGGGAAAAAGACTATCTTTGCAGTTGGGAGAACAATTGGAGCATCCGCAGCCGGAAATGCGGACTATCTGCTAAAATAGTATCGACATAAACGGCAAATTCCTCCTTCGTACATTTGTATATTACAAACCAAAAATAGATAAGAATTTCATGAAAAACATTTCCAAATTCGCAGTGGTATTCATGCTATGTACAGGTGCTCTGCTACAGACCGGCTGCCAACAGCACACGGTAAGTTCCGCCATCCCTTCCGATCCACAAATCGAAGAAAGCATCAAGCAATGGCTGGACAAGATGACATTGGAAGAAAAAATCGGACAGATGTGCCAGATTACCATCGATGTAGTGACCGATTTCGATGCCAGCCGAAAAAACGGATTCACGCTTGACAAGGCGAAACTCGACACCGTAATAGGCAAATACAAGGTAGGTTCCCTGCTGAACGTACCTTTGAGCGTGGCACAAACAAAAGAAAAATGGGCCGAATCTATCAGGCAGATTCAGGAACTCTCGATGAAGGAAATCGGAATCCCCTGCATCTACGGCGTAGACCAGATACACGGGACAACCTACACGCTGGACGGAACCATGTTTCCGCAGGGAGTGAACATGGCGGCCACATTCAACCGGGACCTCGTAAAACGGAGTGCGGAAATCTCTGCCTACGAGACCAAGGCCTGCAACATTCCGTGGAACTTCGCGCCGGTAGTCGATTTGGGAAGAGACCCGCGCTGGTCGCGCATGTGGGAGAACTTTGGCGAAGACTGCTATGTGAACGCCGAGATGGGCAAGGCAACTGTAGAAGGCTTCCAGGGGAACGACCCGAACCATATCGGGAAATACAACGTGGCGGCCTGCATGAAACACTACATGGGTTACGGAGTACCCGTTTCAGGAAAGGACCGTACGCCTTCATCCATCTCACGGAGCGACATGCGCGAAAAACATTTCGCCCCATTCCTTGCCGCCGTACGTGACGGAGCGTTGAGCGTAATGGTCAATTCGAGCGTGGACAATGGAATGCCTTTTCATGCGAATGAAGAGTTCCTCACCCAATGGCTGAAGAAAGACTTGAACTGGGACGGACTTATTGTGACCGACTGGGCGGACATCAATAACCTTTGTGTCCGCGATTATATCGCCGCCACAAAGAAGGAGGCCATCAAGATTGCCATCAATGCCGGAATAGACATGTCGATGGTGCCATACGAACTGAGCTTCTGCGACTATTTGAAGGAACTGGTGGAAGAAGGTGAAGTGCCGATGAGCCGCATCGATGATGCGGTGTCACGTGTGTTGCGTCTGAAATACCGCCTCGGACTGTTCGAGCATCCTTACTGGGATGTGAAAGAATACGACAAATTCGGTTCGGAAGAATTTGCGGAAGTCGCACTGCAGGCGGCCGAAGAATCGGAAGTGCTGGTAAAGAACGAAGACAGCCTGCTCCCGCTCGCAAAAGGGAAACGAATCCTGCTTACCGGTCCGAACGCCAATTCGATGCGGTGCCTCAACGGAGGATGGTCGTACAGCTGGCAGGGACACCGTGCCGACGAATGTGCGCAAGCCTACAATACTATCTATGAATCACTGTGCAACAAATACGGGAAAGAGAACATCATCTATGAGCCGGGCGTAACCTATGCGCCCTACAAGAACGACAACTGGTGGGAAGAGAACACGCCGGAAATCGGGAAGGCCGTTGCCGCAGCAAGCCGTGCCGATGTAATTGTCGCTTGTGTAGGCGAAAACTCCTACTGCGAGACTCCGGGCAACCTGACCGACCTGAACCTGTCGTCCAATCAGCAGGAATTGGTGAAAGCACTGGCAAAGACCGGAAAGCCCATCGTCCTGATTCTCAACCAAGGCCGTCCCCGACTCATCAAGGATATCGAACCGCTTGCCAAGGCTATCGTGAACGTGATGCTTCCGGGAAACTACGGGGGCGATGCACTGGCAAACCTGCTCGCAGGAGACAGCAATTTCAGCGGAAAGATGCCGTTCACTTATCCGAAACACATCAATGCACTCGCCACATACGACTACAAGTCCTGCGAGGACATCGGACAGATGAACGGGAACTACAACTACGACTCGGTGATGGACATCCAATGGCCGTTCGGATTCGGATTGAGTTACACTACTTATAAATATGCCAACCTGAAATTGGACAAGACAACTTTCAACGCCGACGATGAACTGACGTTCACGGTAGACGTGACCAATACTGGAAAGACGGCAGGAAAGGAAAGTGTGCTTCTGTTCTCGAAAGACCTTGTGGCAAGCAGTACGCCCGATAACATCCGCCTGCGCAACTTCGACAAGATTTCGCTGGAACCGGGTGAGACTAAGACCGTCACGCTGAAACTGAAAGGAAGCGACATGGCTTTCGTAGGCTATGACGGCAAATGGAGACTGGAAGAGGGTGCCTTCAAGTTCAAGTGCGGTGACCTGTGGATTGACGCAAAGTGCAGCAACACCAAAATCTGGGAGACGCCAAACAAATAAACTTAATAAAAAGAAAACCTTTGAGGGCCAAGGGGATGTCAAAATAGAATCCCGCCATCAACAAGCAATGTCATCTTGAACGTATTGACAAAAAGAAAATGACATTTTATTCTGACATACCCGCTTACTGACTTTTATGGGTTGTGTGTATTCGGGGAAAAAACTGACATAAAAACAATCAGCCATCATCCGAATGCGCACAACTTTTTTAATTCATAGGCTATCTTAAAATATTCATTCAATAAAACGATAAAAATGAAAAGAAATCTATTCCTGTTTATAATGAGAATGCAGATGCGGAAAATCCTGTCATTAGCCGCCATTCTCAATCTAGCAATTCTTGCAGCATGGGGACAACAGAAATCCTGGACAGCCGACAATGGAAACGGGACCTTTACAAACCCTTTGTTCTACGATGAATTTTCAGACCCCGATATGATTCGGGTAAACGATACGTTCTATCTGGTAGGTACAACAATGCACTGCAATCCCGGTCTGGTTGTTCTGGAATCAAAGGATCTTGTCAACTGGGAGTTCTGCAGCTATGCATTCGACCGCATTCCGGTCGATGATTCCAGATTCCGGCTCGAAGGTGGAAAGGAAGCATACGGACAAGGCATCTGGGCTCCCTGCATCCGATATCATGAAGGAAAGTTCTACATATTCTCGAACATCAACGGAATCGGAATGCAGATTTTTGTTTCCGAAAATCCGAAAGGTCCATGGAAACACCACAATATGGGAGGGGCTACCCACGATGTATCCGTATTGTTTGACAATGGGAAAATATATGCGATTTACGGCTATGACGAGGTTCATTGCGTTGAAATCAAACCAGACCTGAGCGGTTTTGTGGAAGGCAGTGACCGTTGCATTATACCTCGTGGAAATGCTATGGGGGAGGGACATCACGCCTATAAGATTAACGGAAGGTATTACATTATCAGTGCTGACTATGCGCCTATGGGACGGATGATGTGTGCGCGTGCCGACAAATTGGAGGGCCCTTACGAGACACGCGTAATCAGTTGTCGGGAAACAATGGGAACCGAGCATTCCACGTGGATTACAAATGTACCGATGGACGGTGCCATGCCGGAAATGAAGAAATGGAAGATGGAAATCCGCAAGCCCAATGCGGACAATATGGGATGCGCGACACTTCATCAGGGAGGGATAATCCAGCTGGAGAACGGCGACTGGTGGGGCTTCTCCATGCTGGACTTCCTTGCAGTCGGACGCACCACTTGCCTTTCACCCGTAACATGGGTGGACGGATGGCCGTATTTCGGACTTGAAAACAACCTGGGACGCTCCCCGAGAACATGGTTCAAGCCCGATGTGTCAACGAAAGTCACGCCCCACGCCCCATACGTCCGCAGCGACAACTTCGACTCAGGGAAACTATTGCCCGTCTGGCAATGGAACCATCTCCCCGACGACAGCAAATGGGCCATAAAGAAAGGTAGGCTCCGCCTGCACACGATGCCTGCAAAAGACTTCTATTGGGCAAAGAACACCCTGACCCAACGGGGCATCGGTCCGGTTTCCGTCACTACCGTAACGCTGGACGCTTCTCACATGAAAGAAGGAGACATTGCCGGTCTCGGACTGCTGAACATTCCTTATGAGTGGATAGGTATCGCCATAAAGGCCAAAAAGCCCTGCCTGCACTACTATAATCTGGGTACGGACGAAACTATAGAAATGCCTCTGGACCAACCAAGAATGTTCCTGCGCATCACCGGCGACTTTGAGCACGAATGGGCAGAATTCAGTTACAGCTTTGACGGCGTCAATTTCCGGAATATAGGGAAACGGTTGCCCGTACCGTATCAGACCAAGATCTTTCAAGGTGCGAGATACGCACTGTTCGCATTCAACCGCCAAGGGAAAGAAGGCGGATATGCCGAATTTGACGATTTCAATGTGGAAGAGCCTCTTGCCGACCGCAGCCGCAATATCCCGTTGGGAAAGACCGTCAGTTTCCTGAACCTCGGCAACAGACAATGGATGCAGGCAAACCCGCGCAAAATAGTCTATTCCGTATGGGAAGACATGAAAAAACGCAACCCTTCGGACTGTATGTTTGAAGTGCAGGACAGAGGAAACGGGAAAGTCGTCCTCAAGGCCGTAAACGGGACAGGCTATATGGCCGTAGCCGGTTTGGGCATGTCCGGTGACCTGCGTCTGTCTTCAGTGGAAACGGAGGATTGCCTGTTCATGTGGCAGGACATGCTTCACGGACAATGTATGCTGATGTCATTGAAAACACACCGCTATGTAGGACTGGATCCTGCATCGGGCGAAGCCTATGCCGCCGACTGGCCGGGAACATCGGCAAGCCGGATGAACGGAACAGTATTTCTCTGGAAGGAAGTGAAAAGCAACGGCAAATGAAAAGGGGAAACGGAAGCCGGCATACATGAAAGACGACTGCCAAAGTCCGACATTTGTCTGGAGAAGGGGTGTGTCAAAATAGAAATGGCTTTTTATTTGACACACCCCCTTCTGTCCGATGCAAGTTCCGACTTACAGCAAGCACACGAAAAGGTACAACATACACGCAGTGATTCTAGAAGCTTGTTCCCTAGTCTTCAATATCCTTTGAAACGGGTATGAAAAGTTCCGGAAACATTCTATACATCCGAAAAAAACATTTAAACATCCTATCTTGAAAAAACAACGCACCTCAAAAACATCCTGGCATCCGCTTCGGTACAACTTTTCTTACATTTGTCTAAACAAAAAAAATAAACAGACAAAAAATCAGAAACGATTCAGTTAATCTTAAAAATGTTGTATCATGAAAAATGATTTTAGGACAAGACGAAAAAGTCTTTATCTGTGGTGCATTGCGTGGATCTTATTTTTAATGGGTTCTGCCAATCCCACTTCCGCCAGTCCACTTCAGAACAGGACAGTAACGGGAACAGTTACATCTGGGACTGACGGCGAAGCCCTGATTGGGGTCAGTGTACAAATACAGGAAAGACCTGCAGTGGGAACAATCACTGATCTGGACGGGAAATATTCCATCCAGGCCCGTTCCAACGAAACACTGATTTTTTCCTACATCGGCTACCAAACCCAGAAAATCAAGGCGAACAAAACGATTGTCAACGTACAGTTGAAAGAGGATTCAAAAATATTGGATGAAGTAGTTGTAGTGGGTTACGGTACGATGAAAAGAAGTGACTTGACAGGTGCGGTGACTTCTGTTAGCGAAGACGAAATCAAGCAATCGGTCGTCACCTCACTTGACCAGGCACTTCAAAGCCGTGCCGCTGGTGTATCCGTCACCCAGAACTCGGGAGCTCCGGGCGGAGGTATTTCCGTCAGCATCCGCGGTATCAACTCACTCAACGGAAACGAACCGCTCTACGTGGTGGATGGTGTCGCCATCTCTGGAAACAACAACACCAATTCGAGTGTCCTTTCAGCTATCAACCCGTCCGATATCGTATCCATGGAAATCCTGAAAGACGCTTCCGCAACGGCTATTTATGGTTCGCGCGCATCGAACGGAGTCGTCTTGATTACAACACGTCAAGGGCAGGCTGGGAAAACTCAAATTTCATACGAAGGATACTATGGTCTGCAGCAGCTCCCGAAGAAATTGGACGTCATGAATCTGCGCGAATATGCAGAATATCAGAATATGCGTGCTGAAATCATCGGATTCGGCGAACGTGCGGAATTTGCTGACATCAGTTTATTGGGAGAAGGAACAGACTGGCAGGATGAAATTTTTCAGAATGCCGCCATGCATAATCACCAAATAAACATTTCAGGAGGAAACGACAATGTGAAGTACTCCATATCCGGCGGCTACCTGAAACAGGAAGGAATCGCTATCGGTTCCGACTTCGAGCGCTTCTCCGCACGTGTCAACATTGACAACAAAATCACGAAATGGCTGTCTACCGGACTGAGGGCTTCTGTGGCAAAAACTACTCAACACAATACGATAGACAATGGCAACATTATCCGTACAGCCATCGAACAATTGCCAGATACACCAGCACGTAACCCAGACGGAACATGGGGAGCGCAAGAAACTACAAATTTCGGAACTTATTTTGCCAATCCGGTCGCCGAAGCATTGATGCGTGAAAACTATGACAAAGGAACGCAAATGTATATTGACTTTTTTGCTGATTTTACGCTTTGGAAAGGGCTGGTGTTCCGTGCTGAGTATGCGGGGAACTATTCCTACAGCAACAACTATTACTACCAGCCATTTTACGACTACGGCCATTATACGCAAACTTCAGAAGGAAGACGCAGTGCCAACAATGGTTCCAACTGGACTCTCAAGACCTATCTGACCTACAACGGGACATTCGGGAAGCACAATGTTTCGGCAATGGTCGGACATGAAGCGCAGGAAAATTCGTGGGAAAATCTTCAGGCAAGCCGCACGAACTACCTGTTCAACACGATACACGAATTGAACATGGGCGATGCGACTACGGCAAAAAACAGCAGTGGTCGAGGTTCATCTGCCATCGAATCCTACTATGGAAGATTCAACTACGGGTATGACGAACGCTATCTCGCCACATTCACACTCCGCGGAGACGGGTCGTCCACTTTCGGTCCCGCCAACCGTTGGGGAGTATTCCCGTCCGTAGCGTTGGCATGGAGAATTAACAACGAGAAATTCCTGAAAAACGTCAAATGGCTGAACAATCTGAAGCTCAGGGCCGGATGGGGACTGGTAGGTAACCAATCGGCAGACAGTTATGCTTACGGCGTAACAATGGCATCAGCCGCCAGTATTTGGGGAACTGGTTTCTATGGTGGTAATTACCCGAATGACAAACTTAAATGGGAAGAAACAAAAGCATACAATATCGGACTTGACCTAAATCTTTTCGACAATAGAGTGGAATTTATATTCGATACTTACTTCAAGAATACAGACAATCTATTAATGCGTGCTTCTCTTCCCACTTATGTAAGTGGAATTATCCAATCTCCTTGGGTAAATGCAGGTGCCATGCAAAACAGAGGAGCCGAATTCACACTGAACACGGTCAACATCTCAACCAAAGATTTCGTATGGCGTTCGGGGCTGACCATCTCATTCAACAAAAACAAGATTACCAACTTATATACAGAAACATCAAGTTTGTCCGGAACCATTGATGGAACACAGACATTGACACTTTCAGTTGTCGGACAACCTGTCGGACAATACTATGGTTATAAAGTGATTGGAATGTTCAAAACAGAAGATGACTTTTACCAACGGGACAGAAATGGAGACTTCCTCCTAGACAAGAACGGAAGCAGAATTCCTGTAGCACTTCCAGAAAACCAGCAAATTGCCAAAGATGAGGTATGGGTAGGAGATTTTATTTTTGAAGACTTAAACAAGGACGGAGTAATAAACGAACAGGACCGTACCTTCTTAGGAAATCCGGAGCCCAAATTCTCATACGGGTTCAACAATACGTTTACTTACAAAGGCTTTGACCTAAACATCTTCATCAATGGTGTATACGGCAACAAACTGATCAATATGTTCCGTCAGGATTTTACCAATCCTATGCGGAACAGCAACCTGCTGAAAGAAGCTACGGGCATAGCAAAAGTTGATGTGATTGATTCCAGTTCTCCGGACGATGCAATATGGAACGTACACGTAAGCAATCCGGAATCCGCAACAGTACAGCGCTTGACCACAGCAGATGCAAACAACAACAATCGTATGAGTAACCGCTTCGTTGAGGACGGTTCCTACCTGCGAATCAAAAACATTTCGTTAGGATATACTTTTCCGAAGAAATGGATCCGCAAATGGAGAATTGACAACTTACGAATCTACATGAATGTTCAGAACGCATTTACTTTTACCAAATACAAAGGATATGATCCTGAAGTGGGAGCGTATAACTACAATGTACTGCTTCGTGGCGTTGATTATGTACGCTACCCGTCACAACGTATCTATACATTTGGACTGAATTTGAGTTTCTAAAATATATAAAAACGATACAGCAATGAGAAATATAATATTGCCAATATTAATTGTTCTAGGAGGTCTTTCTTTATCTAGCTGCAAAGACAGCTTTCTTGACAGAGTACCAGAAAATTCATACGTTGCTGACAACTTCTATGCATCGGACGAAGCATTGGAGGCAGCTACGGCTCCATTATACAACAGAGCATGGTTCGACTATAACAGTAGAGCCAGCATGTATCTGGGCAGCACACGAGCCAATGACATGTATAGTCCATGGGGATATCCCGAGTTCACCACATTCCATGTAACCGCACTGGATGAGAACCTGGCGAACGCCTGGAAATCATTTTACAGCGTGATAACTATGGCCAACCAAGTCATAGCGGATATCAAGACCAAATGTACAGCGGAGGTAAGTGAAGGAGCAAAGACGCAAGCCATAGCCGAAGCACGCTTGATGAGAGCCTGCGCCTATTTCTATATGGTAAGAACCTGGGGACCGGTCATCATTATTGAAGACAATCAAAAAATGGTGGACAATCCGGTACTCCCGCTGAACCGTGAAGAAGATGTGTTCCAGTTTATCATAAACGATCTCATCAATGCCTCGGAAAATCTTCCGGAAACAGGAAGCCAGCCGGGAAGAGCGACACGCTGGGCAGCCGAAGGGATGCTGGCAAAAGTCTATCTGGCACGCTCCGGATGGAAAAAAGGAGGACAACGCGATGAAGGGGATCTGGAACTTGCCAGACAATACGCCGCGGATGTCTGCGACAACAGCGGACTGGAGCTGCTTCCCAACTATGAAGACCTGTTCAAATACAAGTTCAACAACAACGAGGAATCATTGCTTGCCATGCAATGGGTACCGCTGGGAGAATGGGGAGTCTGCAATACCCTATTGTCAGAACTGGCTTTCTCTCCAGAAGTCGTGGGAGGAGTGAATGCCTGGGGAGGCTTTTACGGAGGTCTGGACATGCTCGAACAATATGAACTGGCAGACACATTACGCCGTAATGCCACTTTTTTCATGAACGGCTCTTATTATCCCTATATATGCATAGCAGACGGAGGATATACCTATACAGGCACAGGAACGCCTATAAAGAAAGGTGTTCCCGGAGGACCTGATGATGACAATGACGGTTATGTGGCCGGTATGAACTCACCGCTCAATACCTATATACTACGCCTTGCAGATGTTTATCTGACTTATGCGGAAGCTTGTCTCGGGAACAACGAATCACTAAGCTCCGGTCCCGGACTGGAGTATTTCAACAAAGTACGCTACAGAGGGTTCAACGGCAAGGGAAGTTGGAGAAAAACTTCCATTACATTTGATGACATCATCAAGGAACGGAGAATAGAACATTGTGTGGAATTCTGCAATTGGTATGATATGGTATCATGGTACTGCTGGCAACCTCAAAAAATGCTGGAATACTTCAACAACCAAAAACGAGGATATCGTGCCGATGTAACCATAAAAGACAAACAGGGATATCTGCATTTCGGAAACTATGACTCTGAAGGCAATTTCCAGGAAGGACTTGAATATTGCCAGGCTCCTACCATGGAAATCAATATTACAGATGATGATATATTCCTTCCCTATCCGGAATCGGATGTTATCCAGAACCCACTCCTGAAAGAAGAACCAGTTCCCTATACTTTTAACGAATAAATCAAAAAGCCTTATGAAAAAACTAATTCACATAATAGTCCAGAAAGGATGGCCCGGTTTATTATTGGCCTTCTTCATTGCCATGGGTACGGCATCATGCAAAGACAATGAAGGAAACGACGGCATCCCTGTCATCAAATATCTACGAGTCACCGACCCGACATTGGCTGACAGTACATTTACCGATGTAAATCCGGGCACAATGATTGCCGTCATCGGAGAAAATTTGGGTGGTGTCACGGAAGTCTATATCAACAACCAGAAAATCAGCTTCAATTCCACTTACTCAACGCCCACGAGTTTAATCATTACAGTGCCCTATGATGAAGATTTCAAACTATCAGGTCCAAATCCGGAACTACCTTCCGAATTGCGTGTGGTCACAAACCACGGGATTGCAGTATACCCACTACATGTACTTTCGCCCGGTCCTGGCATAACACGTATTGCAGCAACATATCCATTGAAACCAGGCAGTCAAGCCACTCTAATAGGTACTAACTTCTATGAAATACAGCGGATTTATTTTACGACTGACTCCATTAATGTTACCCAAGAAATTACAGACTATCAGATTAGCAATGATTTCAAAAATCTCACATTCACCGTCAGTGACAAAATGACCACAAACGGATGGATTATCATGGATTGCTATACGGATGACGCTTGCATAGAATACACACCGGAAGGACCCAAACCGATAATTACAGGCATCAGCTCCATCATGCCGGTCGTAGGAAGTGAAGTAACGATAACCGGGCAAAATTTCATTGACGTGTCAAATATCAACCTGAACGGTGAGATTGACATACCTGGTGAGAATGTAACCGTTTCAGAGAGTTTTGACGAACTTACGTTCATTATGCCACAAGCACCTTCCCATTCAGGACATATCTCCATCACATCAATGGGCGGAACAGCCGAAATGGAAGACTTGTTCTATCCTATAGAAAATATGATAGTAGATTATGACGGAATCGGCAGCTTTAGTTGGGGCACGGATCCACCGTTCATCGCGGACGGAGCAAATCCGCCATACATTTCAACCGGCAATTGCATAGGAGCCAAAGGTACGATTGACTCCAGCAATCTATATTGGTGGAAACAGTTCATCAATACAGCAAAATGGGCTTCGGCTGATATCATCCCGACATCTACTCCGATTTCCGAACTAGAACTCCAATTTGAGTGTTATCTGGAATTACCTATGGACGGTCCGGTCATCCAAATTTCAATGGGACATCCTAACGGTAATGACACAGGGGGCAATCCATACTTTACATTAGAAAACTATGTACCCATCAACAGTTTTACAGAAGAAAGTGAAACCGGAAAGTGGATGCAATGCTGCATTCCGTTAACAAAGCTTGTAGAAGAAAAGACCTGGGGTGAGTTCCTGAACAACAAGATTAGTGACGAATTGAATTTCTATATTAATTATCCTGGTCTTACTAAAGCCACAAATATAGAAATATATGTAGACAATATCCGGATTATTCCTATCAAGCAAGAAGAAGATTAACCATATAAACTGAAAATATATGAAAACGAAAACAACATACCTTTTTCTGCTCCTTATGACAATGGTTCTTGGACTGCACTCCTGTAAGGCCGACAAAGTGGACGGAGCGGTTTTCTCACTCAGCATTGACGGACAAGAATCGACAAGTATTACGTTCGGCTACGGACAGACTTTCGTCATGGCAAAACTTTCCTCCAATACGGGATGGAGCCTGTCAAGCGACCAACCCTGGTGTACTTTGTCAAATGTATCAGGAAATCCTACTGACGAACAATACATTAAAATCGCAGTAGAAAGGAATACAACTGATGCGGGACGTACAGCAACCATAACCATGAACGCAGGCGGAAATATCCGTCAGTACACAGTCACTCAGACCTCAAAGAATGCGGAGACTTACCCTGTGGGAATGGAAAAGGATGCCATCGAAACCATCAAGTCCATCCAGATGGGTATCAATCTGGGGAACACGCTGGAAGCTACAGGCGGAGAGGAAGCCTGGGGAGCCCCTCATACGACCCAAGCTATAATTGACCAAATGAAAGCATGGGGCTTCAATGCCATCCGTGTCCCCTGCTCATGGAACCAGTATCTGGAAGCTGACGGCATAACCATCAAACCAGACTGGATGAACAGGGTCAAGGAAGTGGTGGACTACTGCATGAATGCAGACATGTACACTATCATAAACATCCACTGGGACGGAGGATGGATGGAAGGTTCCTGCGATGCTTCCATGATGACCTCCGATTCCATTGCAAGAGTGGAAGCAAAAGTATATAAATTATGGACACAGATAGCCACCACATTCAGAGACTACGACGGACGATTGCTTTTCGCGGGAGCTAACGAGCCTGTAGTAGAAAGTCGTGAAGACATGATTGTCCTGAACAGATACGAACAGGCGTTTGTGCATGCCGTCAGAAGAACAGGTGGGAACAACCTTTACCGCAATCTTGTCATCCAAGGCCCGCGGACCGACATCAACAGAACGGACATGTGGATGGAATTGCCGGAAGATACTGTCTCAGCACGTACAATCGTGGAAGTACACTATTACGACCCGTTCAATTTCTGTCTGAATGATGATTTGAGTAGCTGTACCTATTTCTGGGGAGAGCCGTATGCCCAGTATGGACAAATTGACGATGGATGGCAGGAATTACACGTATGTGAACAATTCGAAAAAATGAAAAAGAAATTTGTGGACAAGGGAATACCTCTCGTATTGGGAGAATATAGTGCCATGTACCGTACTCATCCTGACAACTCGCTCCAAGAGGTCTGCCATGAATCGGAAGGTTACTTCACAGGCTATGTTACGGAACAAGCCAAGAACAACGGATTGGCTCCTTTCTTATGGGATATACAACATGGAGGACTATTTGACCGCAGTACCGGAACGATACTGCTGCCGACTGTGTACAACCAGCTGAAAGAAGGAGCGGAAAGAGGACAATATCCATACTGAGATAAATCTTAAACTCAAAGGCACAAAGACACATAGGCCTTCAAACTACTGTCTCGCAGGCTGTGTGCCGATGTGCCTTTGTCTTTTCACCGAAAACAAGACCAAGAAACATGAAGAAACTGGCATTCTATCTGATCACACTATTGTTCCTGACAACAGGAAATAGCCTTGCACAAGGATATAAAAATCCGGTCATTCCCGGATGTCATCCCGATCCGAGCATCTGCAAGGCAGGAGAAGACTATTATCTTGTGAACAGCTCGTTCGAATATTTTCCGGGAGTTCCTCTTTTCCACAGCAGGGACCTCGTGAACTGGGAACAGATCGGGCACGTGCTGAACCGGGAATCCCAACTGAAAATCAAAGGAGGAAACATGTGGGACGGTATCTATGCACCCACTATCCGTTACAATGATGGTACTTTCTATATGATTACAACCAACACTTCAGACAGGGGAAACTTTCTGGTATATACCGATAATCCGTATGGAGAATGGTCGGACCCTGTCTGGATCAGACAGGGAGGCATCGACCCTTCGCTTTATTTCGAAAACGGCCGCTGCTATCTGGTGAGCAATCCCGATGGTGCTATCTGGCTTTGCGAAATCAACCCGAAGACAGGAGAGCAGCTTTCCGAATCGAAGCGTATATGGGGAGGCACAGGCGGACGCTATCCGGAAGGACCGCACATCTACAAACGGAACGGATGGTATTACCTGATGATAAGCGAAGGCGGAACGGAATACGGGCACAAGGTGACCATCGCCCGCAGTCGGAATATCGGAGGCCCGTATGAGAGCAATCCTGCCAATCCGATTCTGACCCATATCAACCAAAATGCAGAAAACAATCCGATACAGGGAGTCGGCCATGCCGATATGGTGCAGGCACACGACGGTTCTTGGTGGCTGGTATGCCTCGGTTTCCGCACGCAAAACGGACAGCACCACGTGCTGGGACGCGAAACATTTCTGGCTCCCGTCGCATGGAATGAAGACGGATGGCCTGTCGTAAACGGAGACGGTACCATCAATCTGGATATGAAAGATGTCAAGACACTTCCCCAAACCACCGTCAAAAACAGTCCGGACTGGGATTTCAACAATCCGCAGTTAGGAGCGGAATGGAACTGGATTGGCATCCCAGACAAAAAAAACTATTCGCTCACGGAGAAAAACGGATTCCTCCGCATAAAAGGAAGCGAAAAAAAACTGGATGACTACGGCTGTTCACCAACATTCGTGGGACGCAGACAGGAAGACATCGATTTCCAGGCCACCACAAGAATGCAGGCAAGAGGAAACGGAAACGCCGGAATGACTGTCTACCTTTGTCCTTCCGCCCACTATGACCTGTTCGTTTCCGAGAACAAGCTGAAGCTGCGCTACCGCCTGAGCGAACTCTGCTACGAAAAGGATATCTGCCAGGTGCCTGATGATTTCATTTATTTGAGAATCAAAGGAGATGCGGCCACATACACCCTGGCTTATTCTACAGATGGCACACATTACACTGAAGCAGGACGTATGAATACCCGTTATTTGAGCACTGAGACCAACGGAGGGTTCACCGGTGTCTATCTGGGACTTTTCGCCGAAGGGCAAGGATATGCGGACTTTGATAATTTTAAATATATGTCTATCGTCCCAGAAGTCTCTCCAAAACTGACTTCAAAAGACGCGAACCCGATATTGGATTTCATGTTTACCGCCGATCCGACAGCAATCGTCCACGACGGACGACTGTACGTCTACGGCACAAACGACCAGCAACAATATGAAGCAGTGGGACGTGACGGCAGAAACACGTATGAACACATCAAAACACTGGTCATGATGTCAACGGACGACATGGTGAATTGGACTTATCACGGTCTGATTAAGACAGACAGCATTGCTCCGTGGATTGTGGCTTCATGGGCTCCATCCATCGTCAAACGGAAAGAAAAAGACGGAAAGACACATTTTTACCTCTATTTTTCCAACAGTGGAGTAGGCACTGCCGTACTGACCTCCACTTCTCCTGTCGGTCCGTGGTCCAGCCCGCTCGACAAAAGCCTCATCGACGGGAACAATCCCGAGTTGGGTGACTGTAGGGTTCCTTTCGACCCCGGAGCCGTCATTGACGACAAAGGTATCGGATGGTTGGCCGTAGGCGGGTCATGCGCACGCATCATGCGGTTAGGAAAAGACATGACAAGCATTGACAGCCCGATAGTACCCATCTATGCTCCACATCATTTTGAAGCAAACGAACTGAATTTTATCAACGGAACTTATGTCTATACATACAATACCGACTGGCAGGATTACAGCGATTGGCCTTTACCGACAGAGAAGCCAACTACTTGTTGCATGACATATATGACTAGCAAGAATCCGCTTGACAGTTGTAGCTGGGAATACCGCCACAATTATTTTAAAAATCCGGGGGATTATGGATTCGATTTCAGCAACAATCACACCCATTTGGAAAAATACTGTGGAAAATGGTATATATTTTACCACACGATGAGTCTGCAACACAGTTATAATACGGATGGAGGATTCCGTAACATTTGTGTAGACGAAATCAAGGTGGATGAAAAAAATCTTAATATCCACATGGGGAATCAGACGCTGAAAGGCGTAGAACAGATACGACCTATGAATCCGTTCATTGTTCAGCAGGCAGAAACTACAGCTGCCACACAGAATGTCAAATTTGTAAACGGGAAAAGAATTGGTGACATGCATGCCGTGACCGTTCCCAACAAGACAGGTATCATTGCCGTCAGAGGGGTAGCTTTCAGTAAAGTTCCTTCCAGTTTAGAAATTAAGGCATCTGGGAATGGAACCATAGATGTTCGTCGGAACAGTCCGGATGGAGAGGTTATCGCTTCAATTAAAGTTAGCAATTCGCAAATGAAATTCATCAAATCTGAAATTCAAACGAAGATGAAAGGCTTCGTAGACCTTTGTTTTGTTTTAAAAGGAAACAATCTCACATTTGATGAATGGCAATTTAAATGATGCTTCCCAAAAGAAATAAGGTTGTCTTCAAAGTTTTATAAAAAGCTGAGATTGATTTATTATAATCTATAAGTTTAACATAAAAATCTTCTGCTTGTAGTTCTATAAGTGACGTAAACAAAGGCTAAAGCAGGAGATTTTTTATTTTTAGGTTTCAATCTTATTTTTGAAATTTATTTTGAATCTCATTCCTCTTTCCTTTCTCTTGAATCTGAATTTTTCTGCCATATTTTAGAGACGCTTAAATTTGGCTTAGACTTTTTAGCCGCTTTGCTTTCCTTAGATTTTCATGTTCTGCGTTAAAAAGCCTTCCTTTTCGGCCCGGGATGAGTGGGAAGAACCAAAAAGGAAGGTCTTTCATTCTAAGTTATAGGAGGCTTTATCCTTTCAACGGATTCCAGCCCTGTGCTTTCAGTTCCAGTTCGTTGCCGTCGCGGGTCACCAGTGCACAGCCCAGTTCAGGTTTGGTGATGTGACCGATGATTTTGACATCCTTCATCTGGGCCACCGTTTCATGCGCAGTCAACGGTACCGTGAAGAGCAGTTCGTAATCTTCGCCGCCGTTCAGGGCACAAGTACTCAGGTTCATGTTGAATTCTTCGGCCATTACGGCTGTCTGGTAGTCAATCGGAATGCGTTCTTCGTACACGCGGCAACCGGCATGGCTTTGCGAACAGATGTGCATCAGCTCAGATGATAGTCCGTCGGAGATGTCCATCATGGCAGTGGGTTTGATACCGGCTTTAGCCAGGCTTTCCACGATGTCCTTGCGGGCTTCCGGTTTCAGGAAGCGTTCCAGCAAGTATTCTTTTCCTGCAAAGTCGGGCTGTACATCTTTTTCGCCCTGGAACACGGCTTTTTCCCGTTCCATCAGCTGCAGGCCCATGTAGGCAGCTCCGAGGTCACCCGATACACAGATGAGGTCGGTTTCCTTGGCACCGTGGCGGTAGACCACCTTGTCCTTGTCGGCTTCCCCGATGCAGGTGATGGAGATGGCCAGACCTGTGACGGAAGAGGTGGTGTCACCACCCACGAGGTCCACGTGATGCTGTTCGCAGGCCAGGCGCAGGCCGTCGTAGAAGTCTTCCAGGTCTTCGATGCAGAAGCGTTTGGAGACAGCCAGTGAGACGGTAATCTGTTTCGGCGTACCGTTCATGGCATAGATGTCGGAAAAGTTCACCATGGCCGATTTGTATCCTAAGTGCTTCAGCGGGGTATATACCAGGTCAAAGTGTACGCCTTCCATCAGCAGGTCGGTGGTGACCAGTACCTGTTTGCCGGGAAATTCCAGTACGGCCGCATCGTCGCCTACACCGTATTTTGTTTCCGGATTCTGTAATTTAATATCCTGGGTGAGGTGCTTGATAAGCCCAAATTCACCCAACGTTGAAATTTCTGTTCTGTTTCCTTCGTGCATAGTATTTTTACGCTCTGTTGATAAGTTCTCTCATAATGGTCGTCATGCGAGGCTGTGCTTCGTCGGCAGCCTTCTGCACTTCTTCGTGTGATACTTCCACAATCTTTCCTTCCACGCCCAGGTCGGTGATGACTGATACGCCGAATACCTTAATGCCGCAATGGTTGGCTACAATTACTTCTGGTACGGTAGACATTCCTACGGCATCAGCACCTAAAATGTGGAACATCTTATATTCCGACGGAGTTTCGAATGTAGGTCCTTGGGTGCCGAGGTAGACGCCTTGCTGCACTTTGATACCTTTTTCCTGTGCAATTTCCAGTGCTTTTGCAATCAGTTCCTTAGAATAAGCCTCGCTCATATCCGGGAAGCGTGGTCCGTATTCGATATTCTTTCCACGAAGCGGATGTTCCGGGAAGAGGTTGATGTGGTCAGTAATAATCATCAGGTCACCGATTTCAAAGTCGGGGTTGGTACCTCCTGCTGCATTCGATACGAAGAGGGTCTTGATGCCCAGTTCACGCATCACGCGTACGGGGAAAGTCACTTCCTTCATGGAATAGCCTTCATAAAAATGAAAACGTCCCTGCATGGCCATGATGTCCTTGTTGCCCAGTTTCCCGAAAATCAGTTTCCCGCTGTGTCCTTCGACGGTTGAAACCGGGAAATTCGGGATTTCCGAATAGTTGATTTCATACTTGTCGGTAATTTCGTGCACCAGACTGCCCAGTCCTGTACCCAGGATGATGGCTGTTTCGGGGTGAGTGTGCATTTTAGCCTTCAGAAAGGCAGCTGTTTCTTGAATTTTTTCTAACATACTCAATGATTTTAGGGTTAAATACTAGTTCTCCTTTGTGCAGAAACTCCACTTCTATAGGGAGCACGTAAATATAGGGTTTCAGTTCTTCGCAGAGCTGCGGATGACCGATAAGCCGTGAGGCATCCTTCTCGGTGGTCAGGATGAGGCGGCGGGTTTCCGGCAGCTGGTGGAATTGCTGTGCAATCTGTTGCATGTCGGCACCGTCAAAATTGTGATGGTCGCCGAAGAGCAGCGGAGTGATACGGGCGGTGTGTCGGCCGACTTCCTCCATTAGTGGTGCCGGTGAGGCAATGCCGGTGACCAGCAGCACTTCTTTATCTTTTAACGCATCTAGCGGTTGGGCAGGAGTATCCATAAATAGGGGATACAGCTTTCCGTAGGCCAGGGTAGTGAAAAACACTTCCTGATGCGGGAGAGGATGTATACGTTGGCGGATGCGTTCGCATTCCTCCAGACTGAGGGTAGGCGGACATTTCGTGACGATGAGCAAATCGGCCCGTTTCTTTCCGCTGGCTGGTTCCCGAAGGCGTCCGGCTGGAAGAAGCTGGTCGCATTCTACGGGGCGATGGTAATCCATCAGCAGAATGCGCAATCCCGGTCGTACATAGCGGTGTTGAAAGGCATCGTCCAGCAGGATGACTTCCGTATCGGGTACTCCTTGCGGAGAGGTAAGTTGGCGGATACCCCGGCAGCGGTCTCCATCTACGGCCACGTGAATGCTGGGAAACTTGCGGGCCATCTGGTAAGGCTCGTCACCGATGTCTTCCATCCGGGAGGTAGAAGAGGCCAGCACGAAACCTTTGGATTTCCGCTTGTAGCCCCGGCTTAGTACGGCCAGCCGGAATGAGTCCTGTAATAGCCGGATGAGGTATTCCGTGTGAGGGGTTTTCCCAGTACCCCCTACGGTCAGGTTACCGATGCAGATGACGGGTAACGGAAAGCGTTCTTCGCGGAGCCAGCCCACGTCGAACAAGAGATTCCGCACCCTCACACCGATACCGTAGAGAGCACTGAAGGGCCATAGCCCCCAATATATCTTGCATTTTCCGCTCATGAACGCGCCTCCTGCTTATTGGATACGCATGTTGAATGGCAAACGGGCTTGCAGGCGGTCAGACTGTTCCACGTGGCGCAACCATTCAAAGCCTTGATAATATTCACCGAAAGTTTCCTGCAACTGGCTGTGAATGTAGCGGTCGGCGTGGGTATTCAGCAGTTCTGTCAGGAAATCCTGCTTGGTCGGGTAGCTTTTCAGTTTATAGTCTTTTACTTTACCCAGTTCGGCAGCTAGCTGGATGGCAGTATCCAGTCCCCCCAGTTCGTCTACCAGTTTCAGCTCCTTAGCCATGCTTCCGGTCCATACGCGGCCTTCCGCAATCTTGCAAAGCTCCTCTAACGGAATATTTCGTCCTTCGGCACAGCGTTTGGTAAACAAGGCATACCCTTGGTTCACCATCTGTTGCATCAGGGCTGATTCTTCTGTATTGAACGGACGGCTCATGCTGCCCATGTCGGCCATTTTATGTGTCTTGACTCCATCAAAATGAAGTCCCAGTTTATTGGTCAGTAATTCAGAAGCATCGGGCATTATACCGAAGATACCGATAGAGCCGGTCAGAGTAGTCGGTTCAGCCACGATTTTGTTGGCAGCGCAAGAAATGTAGTAACCGCCGGAAGCTGCATAGTCACCCATGGATACGACGACCGGTTTTTCAGCTTTCAGCAAGGTCACTTCACGCCAAATCTGTTCCGAACCATAGGCACTTCCTCCCGGAGAGTTCACGCGAAGCACGACCGCTTTTACGTTCTTGTCTTTACGCAAATCGCGTAAATCCTTCGCTACTTTCTCGGAGTTAATACCTTCGTCGTATGAAGAGCCGTTGTCAATTTCTCCGTAAGCATAATAAACGGCTACCACGTCTCTTGTCTTGCTTTTCGGAGTGACTGATTTTACACGAGTCATTTCGTCCAGACTCAGGGTCTGAAGATTATCTTCTTCGGTCAGTCCGGCGAGGGATTTCAGGTAGCTAAGCACTTCATCCTTATACATTAAAGTGTCGGCCAGTCCGCAGCGCACGTAGTCTTCGGCTGGGCGTAAGTCCATATTCTGGTCAGCTAATAAGTTCAGAGAATCGACCGAAATATTTCTGGAAGCAGCTACATCGCTCACAATGCTCTTCCAGGTAGATTCCAGAAAGGCCTGTGTTTGTTCACGGTTGGCCGGACTCATTTCGGTATTGGTCATCGGTTCGACAGCCGATTTGTATGTACCCACACGGAAAATCTGCATTTTAACTCCGATTTTGGCCAGAAAATCTTTCAGGAACATAGTTTCGCTGGCCAGTCCGTGCCAGGAGAGACTTCCTACAGGGTTTACAATTACCTTGTCGGCTACGCTGGCCAGATAATAACCGCCCTGTGTGTACATGTCGGCATAGGCAATCAGGAATTTGCCACTCTGCTTGAAATCAGCCAGTGCACGATGAATGGCCTGCAAAGAGGCTGTAGAACATGCCAATGCTCCAGTATGCAAGTAGATACCCTTAATCTGTTCGTTTTCCTTGGCTTTCTGGATAGAACTCAGAATATCTTCCAGTCCGTATGTGGAAATCTGGTCCTCAAAGAACTGGTCTACAGGACTGGGCTGATAGCGCTCCTGAACGGTACCTTTCAGTTCAAGCGTAAAAACAGAATTGGGCATGACTATGGTTTCGCTTTCAGAAGAGGCCATAATTCCGGCCAGTATGCCGATACCTAGGATGATAAAAATGAATCCGCAAATCAGCACGCCTGTAATGGTAGCCAGGGTGCTCCGAAGAAATTCTTTCATTATAAGTCGTTTTTTGATTACATTACTGTCCACTAAAAATCGCAAATAGTTCTTTGAAATAATTGAATTACAGTTTGTTACAAGAGATTTTCTTGCGCAACGATTTGAAATCATAACTTTGCAGCCTTAACTTAGGCTGTATATGAATAAAGACAAATACGTTTTCGCCCAAATGGTTGAGTTTTTAGACAACTACAAGTTTCTTCGTATCGTAAAGAAGTATGATGGCAACAAGTATGTTAAGCATTTTACTTGCTGGAATCAACTTCTTACTTTGATGTTCGGACAATTATGCAATCGTGAAAGCCTTCGAGACTTGATTGTTGTTCTGAATGCACATCAAGAGAAATGCTACCATCTTGGAGTTGGGAAACATGTCACCCGGAGTAACCTTGCAAAAGCAAACGAAAACCGTAACTACCATATCTTTGAGGACTTCGCATTCTATATGGTAAACGAGGCCAGAAAGAAAAGAATAAATGACATATTTAAACTAAACGGAAATGTATATGCCTTCGATTCTACAACGATTGACTTGTGTTTGAAACTGTTTCCTTGGGCAAACTTTCGTACACATAAGGGAGGTATCAAAATTCATACGTTGTATGATGTAGAGACTCAAGTACCTGCCTTTATCCATATAACCGAAGCAAAGATAAACGATGTCAATGCAATGGATGTAATACCTTATGAGTCTGGCTCTTTCTATGTCTTTGACCGTGCGTATAACGATTATCATCGTCTCTATAAGATACATATGATGGATTCGTTCTTTGTTGTACGGGCTAAAACAAATATTAAGGCGAAAGTACTCAAATGGAAACGTCGTTTACCTAAGAATATACAGTCCGACTATGAGATTGAACTTACTGGTTTCTATACCCAAAAATCATACCCTGAAACGATTCGTTTGGTGAGGTTTTGGGATGAAGAAGACGAAAGGGAGTTCATTTATCTTACAAATGCAAAACATATTCAAGCCTTACAGGTCGCGGAACTTTACAAGAATCGTTGGCAAGTGGAACTGTTCTTTAAATGGCTCAAGC
>ERZ772875.609-NODE-609-length-40245-cov-4.871237_pt1 | contig 40245 bp, 41 predicted proteins | sample MGYA00580585_ERZ772875 | MGnify/ENA primary metagenome ERZ772875 (study PRJEB29015, sample SAMEA2737736) | human gut metagenome | biome: human gut; feature: human-associated habitat; material: faeces | place: China | collected 2012 ... | reverse complement strand
GGCTTTTTCCGTTACACGTAAAATCTTCAAACAACGCGTAGGGGTCGATGCCCACATCGACCCATTGGGAACCTGCGGATTCGCCGAAGTTTTTCATGAAATCGGTGGATTCTGCTGGGACGATGTGGGCATCGTCCCCTACGCAGGTTTTGGTTCATTTTTATGATATGTAGGAGAAAATGATTTGGCTGCGCAGAAAAGCGGGAAGGCGCCGAAGAAGTCCGGAACGGACTGGCGCTGGATCATCACGATTTTTGTCATTACTGTCTGCATTTCGGCGGTGATGAGCCTGATTTCAACCAATTTGCTCGCAAACGCGACGCTCGGCGTTTCGTTTGTGATTTTGATCAGCATCATTGCCATCGGCATTGTGTTTGATATCATCGGCGTGGCCGTGACGGCGGCGGACGAAAAGCCGTTTCACTCGATGGCTTCGCGCAAGGTGCCGGAGGCCGGGGAGGCCCTGAAGCTCATCCGGAACGCCGGACGTGTGTCGTCTTTTTGCAACGATGTGATCGGCGATATCTGCGGCGTTATCTCCGGCTCCGCATCCGCGACGATTGCCGTGCGCGTGTGGTCGATGCACCCCAGCATGCAGGAGCTTGCTATTACGCTTTCGATGTCCGCGCTGGCCGCGGGGCTCACTGTCGGCGGAAAGGCCTGCGGCAAATCCTTTGCCATCGGCTCCAGCACAACGGTTGTGCGCACGGCGGCGACCATTCTGCACTTTTTCCATACCATTCCCGAAAAACTCCGTCCGAAGCGTAAGCGGTAAGCAGGCGCTGCGGCTATGAGGTACGTATGATTTTAGAGAAAATTCACACCAGAGCGGATCTTCTGGCGCTGACCGACGCAGAGCAGGCGCAGCTCTGCCGGGAGATCCGCGATTTTCTGGTTCGTCATGTCAGCCAGACCGGCGGGCATTTGGCGTCGAATCTTGGCGTTGTAGAGCTGACGCTCGCGATTGAGCGTGTGTTCGACACAAAAAAAGACCGGCTCGTTTTTGACGTCGGCCATCAGAGCTATGTTCATAAGCTGCTCACCGGGCGCGCGGACGGCTTTGACCGACTGCGAAAGCTCGGTGGCCTGTCGGGCTTTCCGGACCCTTCGGAGAGCATTGCCGACGCTTTCATCGCCGGGCACGCGTCCAACGCTGTCTCAGTTGCGCTCGGCATGGCGCGGGCCAGAACGCTCGAGAAGCAGGACTACAGTGTCATCGCTTTCGTCGGCGACGGCGCGCTCACGGGCGGGCTTTCGTATGAAGGCCTCAACAACGCGGGCGCGAGCCGGGAGCCCTTGATCGTCATTTTAAACGATAACGGCATGTCCATCACGCCGAACGTCGGCGCGATTTCGCGGCATCTGGCAAAGGTTCGTCTGCGGCCGGACTATCTCGGCTTCAAGCTCCGCTACCGCGCCTTCACGGCAAAAATCCCCGGTGGGCAGAAGCTCTATCAGTTTACCCATAAGCTCAAAGAGCGCTTCCGCCGGACACTTTTGGGGACGAATCTTTTTGACAGCCTCGGCTTTACCTATCTCGGACCCGTCGACGGGCACGATATTCAAAAGGTGGAGGCGCTTTTGAAAACTGCGAAGGCGCTTCGCGAGCCGGTGCTGCTGCACCTGATCACAAAGAAGGGCAAGGGCTACGAGCTGGCGGAAAAAATGCCGGCGGCCTATCACGGCGTTGGAAAGTTCGACCCCGCACGCGGGACAAGCAGCGTCCATCAGCCCTGTTTTTCAGACGTTTTCGGCCAGACGCTCACGGAGCTTGCTTTGGAAAATCCGCGCATCTGCGCCATCACCGCCGCCATGCGCGACGGAACGGGACTGAAAAGCTTCTCGGAGGTCTGCCCCGACCGGTTCTTCGATGTCGGCATCGCCGAGGAGCACGCGCTCTCGATGGCCTGCGGCATGGCAAAGCAGGGACTTATCCCGGCGGTTGCAATTTACTCGACGTTTTTGCAGCGTGCGTTTGATATGCTGCTGCATGACATGGCGCTTTTGCAGCTGCACGTGGTGCTGGGGGTCGACCGCGCCGGTCTCGTCGGAGAAGACGGCCGGACGCACCACGGCATGTTTGACGTGGGGTACCTCCGGCAGGTGCCGGGGCTTAAAGTTTTCTGTCCGGCAAGCTTTGCCGAGCTCCGCGCGATGCTGCGGGAGGCTGTCTTGACGGATACGTGTCCTGTTGCCGTGCGCTATCACAGAGGCGGCGAGGGCGCTTACCGGGAAAACGCGGAAGAAACCCTCCTGCAAGAAGGCAGTGCCTGCACCGTTATCACCTATGGAACGACGATCAACGCAGTACTTGAGGCGGCGGAAGCGGCCGAAAAGGATGGGCTGTCTGCCGAAATTCTGAAGCTGCGGACGATTGCCCCTATCGACTGGGCGGCCATCGAAGCGTCCTGCCGCAAGACGGGACGTGTGCTCGTGGTGGAGGAAACATCCGACCGCGGCTGCGTGGCAAATGATATTTTCTCGCATCTGGCGCAGGCTAACATTTCCTGCGTCTGCGCAAAGCAGAATCTTGGAGCTTCCTTCATCGGTCACGGCGCGATGCAGGATTTGTATGAGTTGACCGGCCTGAACGCGAACGCGCTTTTGGGCAGAATCCGGGAGGTATGTCATGAAGCATAAGGAGCGGCTGGATGTGCTGCTGGTAAGCCTCGGCCTTGCCGAGTCCCGCGCGAAGGCGCAGGCCACGATCATGGCGGGCGAGGTCTATGTAAACGGCCAGAAGGCGGACAAGTCCGGCATGGAGGTTGACATAACTTCGAACATCGAGGTGCGCGGCAGCGCCTGCCCGTATGTCAGCCGGGGAGGCCTCAAGCTTGAGAAGGCGCTCAAAAATTTCGGTGTTGACCCAACGGGCTACGTTTGCAGCGACTCTGGCGCATCGACGGGCGGGTTTACTGACTGCCTGCTTCAGCAGGGGGCAAGCAAGGTCTTTGCCATCGACGTGGGCTACGGCCAGCTGGCGTGGAAAATTCGCAACGACCCGCACGTCGTTGTCATGGAGCGGACGAACATCCGCTATGTTACTCTGGAAGACCTGGGCGAGCCGCTTGACCTTTCCGTCATCGACGTATCGTTTATCTCGCTCGGCCTGGTTCTTCCGGTTGTAAAAACGCTTTTAAAGCCCACGGGGCAGGTGCTGTGCCTCATCAAGCCGCAGTTTGAAGCGGGGAAGGACAAGGTCGGCAAAAAGGGCGTTGTCCGCGACCCGGCCGTGCATGAAGAGGTGCTTCAAAACTTCATATCCCTTGCAAAATCTCTTGATTTTACCATTCGGAACCTGACCTTCTCGCCCGTCAAGGGGCCGGAGGGCAACATAGAATTTCTTGCGCATCTTTCCATGCAGCCGGGCGAGGATTCCTATCTGGCTCCCGGCGATCTGGTCGCGCAGGCGCACGCTGCGCTGAAAGGATGAGCCCCATGAAAATTGTTCTGACGCCGAATCCATACCGGGACAAGCAGTTCCGGACGGTTCAGCAGGCGAAAAAGATTCTGGAAAGCTGCGGCGTGGAGACCGTGATGTGCCTGCCGTTTGACGTGGACCGGGACTATGAGCTCCCGAAGACGATGGACTTTCGGGATTTGCACCGCGAGATCAAAAACGCCGATATGCTCGTGTGCTTCGGAGGCGACGGCACGATTCTCCATGCCTCCAAAATCGCCACCGCGCATGGCCTTCCCATCCTTGGCGTGAACATCGGAACGATGGGCTTTATTGCGGAGTTAGAAGCCGGAGAGCTGGAACTTTTGCGCAAGCTCCCCACGGGAGACTATACGCTCGAGCCGCGCAGCATGATCGATGTGACCGTCACCGGTGCAAACGGCCAAAAGCTGCTGCACGAGACGGCGCTCAACGACGCGGTCGTCACCAAGGGTGCAATCGCACGCGTGGTGCAGGTGTCGGTCTACTGCGATAATGTTGAGGCCACGAGCTTTTCAGGAGACGGCGTGATCATCTCGACTCCGACCGGCTCCACGGCCTACTCCATGTCTGCCGGCGGCCCGATCGTCGAGCCGTCTGCCAGAAATCTTCTGATTACACCGATCTGCGCGCATGCGATGCTTACAAAGACCATCGTCGTATCTCCGGAGCGCGTCATTTCCGTCAGGATCGGGAAAATCGGACGGCACAACGCCTATTTGTCGGTCGACGGCGGCAGAGCGTTCCGGCTCAATACCGGAGACGTTATCACCACAAAGACCGCACAGAAGACGACAAAGCTGGTGCGGCTCAAGCAGACGAGTTTCTTTGAAATTCTCAACAAAAAATTTATCGACAGGCAGAGGTAACGCCATGAAATCAAAACGCCACGAGAAAATTCTCGAGCTCATCCGCGACAACGATATTGAAACGCAGGAGCAGCTTTTGCAGCAATTGCAGGAAAACGGCTTCAACACCACGCAGGCCACCATTTCCCGGGACATCAAGCAGCTTCGCATCATCAAGGAGCTCGGCCCGAACGGGACCTACCGCTACAGCGCGAGCGCAAAGCCTGTGGAGCACGCGTTTTCCTCCAAGCTCAATATCATCTTCAGTCAGTGCGTGACAAGTGTAGACTATGCGCAGAACATTATCGTCATCAAGACCCTGCCGGGGCTTGCAATGGCGGCCTGTTCGGCGCTCGATAAATTAGACCTTCCCGAGGTGGTCGGGACGCTGGGCGGCGACGATACGTGCATGGTCGTTCTGCGGGACGCTTCCTCGGCGGCCGGTATCTGCGCGGAGATCCGCAGCCAGATCACGACCCATGCTCCCCGCGCCTAAAAACTGCCGAAAGGAGAATCGGCCATGCTGAGCGTTCTGCATATCGAAAATATCGCCGTCATCGAGCAGGCGGAAATTCTCTTCGAGGGCGGCTTCAACGTTCTGACCGGCGAAACAGGTGCCGGTAAATCCATCGTCATTGACGCGATCTCGGCCATTTTGGGCGAGCGCACGTACCGTGATGTCATCCGGACCGGTGCTAGCCGCGCGTTTGTGAGCGCGATTTTTACGAAGATTCCGGAATGTAGCTGGTTTTCCGAGAATCAGGTGGAATTTGACCCGCTGGAATTGCAGGTGCAGCGCGAAATTTACGCGGACGGAAAAAATGTCTGCCGCGTAAACGGGCGGCCGGTGAGCGTGGCGGCCCTTAAAAAGTTGGGCGCAAGGCTCATCAACATCCACGGCCAGCACGATTCGCAGCAGCTCTTTGACGAGGAAAACCACCTCACGTATCTCGACGCATTTGCCCGCGATGAAAAAGAGCTGGAAGACTACCGCGCGGCATTTGACGCGCTGCAATCCGTCCGGCGGGAAATTCAGAAGCTCAGCATGGACGAGTCGGAAAAGCTGCGGCTTTTAGAGTCGCTCCAATATCAGATTGAGGAAATCCGGGCAGCAAATCTTACGCCCGGCGAAGAGGAGCAGCTCAAGGAGCGGCGCAAGGTGCTCCAGAACGCGGAGAAGCTCTCGGATGCACTGCGCGCGGCTGATGAAGCGCTCTACGGTGGAGACAGCTCCGACGGCGCGGCGGGCCTTTTATCCAATGCTGAGCACGCGCTTTCCCGGGTGAACATTATCAGCGCAGACATGGAGGCGCTCTATCAGAAAATCTCGGACCTTATGTACAGCGTCCAGGACGCGGCGGACGAGCTTCGCGCGATGCGGGATGATTTGAGCTACTCGGAAGGGGAACTTGAACAGATCGAAGAGCGGCTGGACGCCATTCACAAGCTCAAGCGCAAATACGGCGCGAGCGTCGAGGACGTTTTAGCGTATCTTCAGAAATCCGAGCAGCGGCTGGACGAAATTGAATTTGCGTCTGATCGGATCGAAAGCCTTAAAAAGCGGCAGGCAGAGCTTCAGAAGGAGGCTGTACGGCGGGGTGAACTTCTCCGCGAAAAACGATTGCAGGCCGCAAAGGAAATGGAGACAGATATCTGCGAGGAGCTGCGGCAGCTCGATATGCCGAAGATTCGCTTTGTGTGTGAATTTACCCCGCAGGAGCCTGCGGAAACCGGGCTTGACAGCGTGCGGTTTTTAATGTCTGCTAACGTCGGAGAAGCCCTCAAGCCGCTTTCCAAGGTCGCCTCCGGCGGCGAGCTGGCCAGAATCATGCTTGCTATGAAGCAGGTGCTCGCGCAGCAGGACGGCGTGCCGACGCTGATTTTCGACGAGGTAGATGCCGGTGTGAGCGGAAGGGCGGCACAGAAGGTGGCGTACAAGCTCTGGACGGTATCGCAGGGGCGGCAGGTTCTGTGCGTGACGCATCTGCCGCAGATCGCTGCAATGGCGGACGCGGAATTTACGGTTGAAAAACGCGTCGAGCATGAGAGAACCTATACAAGTGTTCTGCATCTGGACGATAGCGGACGCCGTCAGGAGCTTGCAAGGCTGATTGGCGGCAGCATGATCACGGAAACAACGCTTGCCGGCGCGGCAGAGCTTCTGCGGCTGGCAGATGAGACGAAAGGAGAGCATACATGAAGCTTCGAAGACTTTTCCTCATCCTCGGAACCGTTCTGCTTCTCGGCGTAATGGTTTCGGCGGGCGATTATTCCGACGTAGCCGATACGCACTGGGCAAGCGGACAGATCGCATATTTATCGGGCGAAATTACCGGTTACCCGGACGGCACCTTCCGCCCGGACAAGACTGTCACACGCGCAGAATTTGTGTCGCTTCTGGCGCGTATCGCTTTCCCGGACGAACTCAAAAATGAGACCGGCGACACGTGGTGGGAGCCTGCGTTCCGCGTCTGTGAGGCAAACAATCTTCTGAGCGGCACGTTCGGATACAGTGCGCCGATGCCGCGCGGCGAAATTGCCAATATCCTCGGTACGCTTTGCCGCGGCTTAGACGGTGTCAATGCGCGCGCGGACGCTGCGGAGCAGTTTGTCATCAACTGGAACGAGCAGCGCATGCAGTCGCCTGCATGGCAGCCAATGTTCTCTGATACCGCAGATTTTGAGATGTTCAGCGATGCGCTGCGCGTCTGTGTTAATCAGGGCCTTCTGGCCGGCTACCCGGACGGTACGTTCCGGCCCAAAAACGGCGTAACGAGAGCGGAAGCCGCTGCGATTCTGGCGCGCCTGAAGGCGCAGATCGCGCTGCATAAGGCGGATTGCGCCTACATCTGCACGGTCGGACAGAACTGGTTGATCGCGCAGACCGGAAAGACGGAAACGAGCCTGCATCTTGTCAAGCCGTTGACCGGCGAAAAAACGCCGCTTGGCTTCAGCTTCCGGACGAAAACCGACGAGCTTGCTGGCTGGAGACTTTTTTCCGGCTCTGACGGAACCTACGTCTGGGGTGAGGCAGGTCTTTACAAGCGCGAGGGAGACACGCTCCGCACGATCTATCCCGAGCCGGTTCTGGATTTTGTCCAGTCAGGCGAGCGCTATTACATTCTGACGCATCCGGAGGAGGAATACCCGACGTATCTCTATGCTGCGATGTACTATCCCTGCGCGACGCAAGTTGTCTCTGTTGACCAGAGCGGAAACGAGACGCTTCTGGCTTCGCGCAACGAGAGCAATAACATGCAGAACCTGACGGATCTTTACGTCGAAAACGGGAAAATTTATGTTGCAGGCACGTACTGCATGGGCATGATGGACGTGCACTGCGCACTCTATGAGGTTGCGGACGGGAATCTCACCGCATTATTTGGAGAATCCTGATTGACAAACCGCGTCAAATCTGGTATGATGCTACCGTTATATGGACACAGCGAAGAAGGGAAGAAGTAGCCCGCTTTCCGTCCCAAGAGAGTTTCCGGTTGGTGCGAGGAAATGGACGCGGCGCGTGAATACATCCTGGAGCTGCCCCCTGAAAGGAAACGATTAGGGGTGTGTCGGTCGCGCCCGTTATCGCGCAGGATGCCAATCGGCACCCGGTAAGGTCTGCTTTGTGAGAAGCAGACAACCAGAGGTGGTACCGCGAGTTTTCGCCCTCTGCTCAACATTGTTGGGTAGAGGGTGTTTTTTATTTGCCGCTTCCAACGGTATGGGGCTTTTTACTGCTGTGCGTGACCCAGGGGTCAGGAGAAAACTGGCAGAAGCCTGCCAGCCTGGTAGTTCCAACCCCATTCTTCTTAGCTGCGCAAAGAAGAACGGCGTCGGCCGTCAAGAAGAAGTTGCCCAGAGGAAACCCTTGAAAGGGTTTCCTCTGGACTCCTTCCCAAACAGAGGGGCGGCGGCCCCTCTGGCACCCTGAGCTGCCCGGCACGGACAGTGTTACGAATCGAGCGTGCTCACGTACTTTTGAGTACTGGGTAGTCGGGAGTACGACAAATTTGCAAGACCCGACTCGGCGCAAAGCAAATTTCCTCTGGAAATTTCTTTGCGCGGGGGCTGCCTGCTCTGCGATGAGGACCCCCGTCCCCCATTGCAGCCCGCCCCGCAAGGATTTTTGCAGAGCAAAAATGCCTTGCGACGGACAAAGTGTCACAAATTTGCTGCTCGGCAGGAAGATCGTCAGATATTTTACAAACCAGTAAAGCCGTGCATACCAGAAAGAGAGTGCTTCCAAAATACGTAGAAGACGCTCGACTGGGTGGGCACTGTAAATCTGGGACTCCCGGGATCTCAAAAGGGTCGAAACCCTTTTGTATTTACGCGCAAGCGTAAAAAGCAACTTCTTCCCGGCGGCTCGACACGGCGCTTCTTTGCGCAGCTAAGAAGCGTGGGGTCGAATCACCCGGCTGGCAGGCTTCTGCCAGTTAACCTCTGGCGCTTGCGCCACGGACAGCAGAAAGTAAAAATCCCTTCTTGATTTGTTCACAAATTATTTATAGTAGAAGGTATTGACAAGCGAAGAAAGCGGTGGTAAACTGCGTTTAGCACTCATGGATAAGGAGTGCTAAATCGATGGGAGGAAGAAGCATGGAACTGACAGACAGAAAAAAGCAGATTCTGCGGGCCATTGTAGACAGCTACATCCGCACGGCTGAGCCGGTCGGCTCCAAGACGATCTCCCAGATGCCGGGCATGGACTTCTCGCCCGCAACCATCCGCAACGAGATGGCAGACCTCACGAGCATGGGACTTCTCGAGCAGCCGCATACGTCGGCCGGGCGCGTTCCGAGCGCGGCGGGCTACCGGCTGTATGTCGACGAGCTTATGCAGAGCTACCGCCTTTCGATGGATGAAACGAAGACCATCAATCAGGCAATGGAGGTCAAGATGCAGGAGGTCGACAAGATGATCTCCCAGGTCGGTAAACTCGTTTCCAAGATGACCGACCTTCCCGCCTACGCCGTCGCGGCCAGAAGCTCGGAGAGAACCGTTAAGCGGTTCGACCTGATTCTGGCAGAAGCAGGAAGCTTTATCTTAGTTGTCATGTTAAGCGACAATCAGGTGCAAAATAAGCTCATCCGGCTGCCGCTCGATGTGTCGCAGGAGGACTTGAGACTTCTTTCCGCGGTGCTCAACGCGAGCCTCACGGAGCTGACGGCGGACGAAATTACGCCGGAGCTTCTCGCGAGGGTCACAAGGAGCGCGGCGGGCGCGGCCAGTCTGGTTCCTGTGATTGTGGACTACACGGTGGAGCTTTTAAGAAAGACCCACAGCGAGGTTTACATGACCGGGCAGGCGAAGCTTCTCGGCCAGCCGGAGTACCACGATGTGGAGAAGGCGCAGGAGGTTCTGACGAGCCTCGATGAAGACGTCATTTCGAATCTCCCCGCGACGCTCTCGTCCGGCACGACGCAGATTCTGGTGGGTCCCGAGAACGTGGCGAAGGAGCTGAAAGATTCCAGCGTCGTCATTACGAAGTTTGACATCGGCGACGGCATGCAGGGCATGATCGGCGTCGTTGGTCCCACAAGAATGGACTACGCGAAGATTACCGCAAGGCTCAGCTATTTTGCAGAAAACCTTGGCCGGATGTTCGCAAAGCCCCAGCAGCCGGCGCTCCATGAGCCAGAACTCACAGAAGAACCGAAAAAATAACAGCCCCGGAGGCATTTTGATATGAGTCAGGAAACAAAGAATAAGAACGAACAGCCGAAGGACGAGGCCGTCAGCGAGCAGGTTTCCGAAAAGGAACTGCCCGTCGAGGAGCCGAAGGAGAACGCCGAGAACGCGCAGGAGGCCAAGGCGGAGGAAGCAAAGAAGGAAGAAAAGCCATCCGAGCTAGATACCGTGAAAGAGCAGCTTGCAAAGGAGCACGACGGATACCTTCGTCTGGCGGCGGAATACGATAACTTCCGCAAGCGCAGCCAGAAGGAAAAGGACGATCTGTACACGGTCATCAAGGCCGAGACGGTCGGTAAATTCCTTCCGGTCTATGACAATCTCGAGCGTGCGCTCGCGCAGGAAACTGCCGATGAGGCGTACAAAAAGGGCGTGGAAATGACGATGAACCAGTTGGTGAAGGTCATGGAAGGGCTCGGCGTGACGAGCTTTGGCGAGATTGGAGAGGCGTTTGACCCCGCGCGGCACAATGCCGTGATGCACGTCGAGCAGGAGGGACTTGGCGAGAATGTGATCGCTGAGGTCTTCCAGAAGGGCTTCATCGTCGGAGAAAAGGTTATTCGCTTCGCGATGGTCAAGGTTGCAAATTAGCATTCCCGCTTCTATTGCAGAAGCATTCACATAAATTCGCGAAACCAAAAATAAAGTTGTAAAAACATTCACCTGATGTAGGAGGATTTCAATTATGAGTAAAATTATTGGCATCGATCTTGGTACTACCAACAGCTGTGTAGCAGTTATGGAAGGCGGCGAGCCCGTCGTTATCGCAAACGCGGAAGGCAACCGCACCACCCCGTCCGTTGTGGCGTTCTCGAAGACCGGCGAGCGTATGGTCGGTCAGGTCGCAAAGCGTCAGGCGGTCACAAACCACGAGCGCACCATCGCGTCCATCAAGCGTCACATGGGCACCGACTACAAGGTCGACATTGACGGCAAGAAGTACACCCCGCAGGAAATTTCCGCAATGATCCTTCAGAAGTTGAAGGCAGACGCTGAAAGCTATCTGGGCGGCCCGGTTTCCGAGGCTGTCATCACCGTTCCGGCATATTTCAATGACGCCCAGCGTCAGGCGACCAAGGACGCGGGCAAGATCGCGGGCCTGGAGGTCAAGCGTATCATCAACGAGCCGACGGCGGCCGCGCTGGCTTACGGCGTTGATAAGGAAGCTGAGCAGAAGATCATGGTGTATGACCTTGGCGGCGGCACGTTCGACGTCTCTATTCTGGATATCGGCGACGGCGTTATCGAGGTTCTGGCCACCAACGGCAACACCCACCTCGGCGGCGACGACTTCGATGAGTGCATCATGAAGTACCTCGTGGACGAATTCAAGAAGGCAGAGGGCATTGACCTCTCGAACGACAAGGTCGCGATGCAGCGTCTGAAGGAAGCGGCTGAGAAGGCGAAGATCGAGCTGTCCGGCGTGACTTCCTCGAACATCAACCTGCCGTATATCACCGCGGACGCAACGGGCCCGAAGCATCTGGACGTGACGCTGACGCGTGCAAAGTTCAATGAGCTGACCGCGCATCTGGTCGAAGCGACTGTCGGCCCCGTGAAGCAGGCAATGGCGGATGCGGGCCTTACCGCGAATGATATTTCGAAGGTCCTGCTGGTCGGCGGCTCGAGCCGTATCCCGGCGGTGCAGGAAGAGGTCAAGAAGCTCACCGGCAAGGAAGGATTCAAGGGCATCAACCCCGACGAGTGCGTGGCAGTCGGCGCGGCGATTCAGGGCGGCGTGCTCGGCGGCGACGTGAAGGGCCTGCTGCTGCTCGATGTCACCCCGCTGTCGCTTGGCATTGAGACGATGGGCGGCGTGTTCACCAAGCTCATCGAGCGCAACACCACCATCCCGACCAAGAAGAGCCAGGTCTTCTCGACCGCGGCAGACAACCAGACCTCTGTTGAGGTTCACGTTCTGCAGGGCGAGCGCGAGATGGCCGCTTACAATAAGACCCTCGGCAAGTTCCAGCTGACCGGCATTGCTCCCGCGCCTCGCGGCGTGCCGCAGATCGAGGTCACGTTCGACATCGACGCGAACGGCATCGTGAACGTCTCCGCGAAGGATCTTGGAACCGGCGCAGAGCAGAAGATCACCATCACCGCTTCTTCGAACCTCTCGAAGGAGGATATCGACAAGGCCGTCAAGGAAGCCGAGCAGTACGCGGCGGAGGATAAGGCCCGTAAGGATGAAGTCGACGCCCGCAACGCAGCCGATCAGGTCATCTATCAGTCTGAAAAGACGCTGAACGAGATGGGCGACAAGGTCACCGAGAGTGATAAGGCGCCGGTTCTGGCTGCTATCGAAAAGCTGAAGGAAGCCCAGAAGGGCACCGATGTTGCCGCTATCAAGGCTGCGACCGACGAAGTGCAGAAGGCATTCTATAGCGTTTCCGAGAAGCTCTACAAGAATGCCGCTCCGCAGGGCGATCCGAATGCGAACTGCGGCGGCGACTGCGGCGGCTGCGGTCCGCAGGATGGCAACAAGCCGGGCGACGACGGCGTGGTCGACGCAGACTACGAAGAGGTCTAAGTTCCGATAAGAAGTCCATTGGGGCGGAGCGATCCGCCCCACTCGGCTTGTCTGAACACCTGACAAAGAGGTGAAGAATATGGCAGATCAAAACAAACGAGATTATTATGAGGTTCTGGGCGTCGAGAAAAACGCATCCGATGCGGAGATCAAGAAGGCTTACCGTAAGCTTGCCATGAAGTACCACCCCGACCAGAACCCGGGCGATAAATCGGCAGAGGAAAAATTCAAGGAGGTCAACGAGGCCTACGAGGTGCTGTCCGACGCGGACAAAAAGGCGCGCTACGATCAGTACGGCTTTGCGGGCGTCGACCCGAACTTCAACCCCAATGCGGGCGCGGGCTTCGGCGGATTTGGCGGGTTCAGCGGCTTTGGAGATCTGGGCGATATTTTCGGCGACTTCTTCGGCGGCGGCGCTTCGAGCTCCTCCGCGCGCAGAACCGGCCCCAGCAAGGGACAGAACGTGGTCGCGGAGATCGAGATCAGTTTCGAGGACGCGGCCTTCGGCTGCGAGCAGCAGATCACGTATTCGCGCATCGAGTCCTGCCCGACCTGTCATGGCTCGGGCTGCAAGGACGGCGCGCAGCCGGAAACCTGTACGTATTGCCGCGGCACCGGTACGGTGCGCACGCAGCAGAACTTCATGGGTATGACGATGCAGTCGCAGCAGCCGTGCCCGAAGTGCGGCGGTGCAGGCAAGATCATCAAGGACCCGTGCCAGACCTGCAAGGGCAAGGGAAAGGTGCGCCACACGAAGACGCTCAAGGTGTCCGTCCCGGCAGGCATCGACAACGGCCAGTCGTTCCGTGTGCGCGAAGAGGGCAATGTGGGCTCCAACGGCGGCCCGAATGGCGATTTGCTCGTGACTGTTTCGGTGCGCAAGCATCCGCTCTTCACAAGAGACGGGGCAAACGTCCTGTGCCAGATGCCGATCTCCTTTACGCAGGCAGCGCTCGGCGCGACGATCGAGGTACCGACGTTAGACGGCAAGGTGCGCTATAACATCCCCGAGGGCACGCAGACCGGCACAACCTTCCGGCTGCGCGGCAAGGGCATTCCGTACGTGGGCTACAAGACGCGCGGCGACCAGTTTGTGACCGTCGTGGTCGAAACGCCGACGAAGCTGACAAAGGAGCAGAAAGAACTGCTTCGGAAGTTAGAGAACGGCGGCGAGGATACCCAGCCCAAAAAGAAAGGCTTTTTTGAAAAGCTGAAGGAAGATATGGAATAATACCAATCCATGGATGATCCCATTCCATAGAAAAATCCGTTCCGGCCTACTTGCCGGAACGGATTTTTTGCGCCTGTTTGGGATTACTCGGTAAACGTATAGCGGATGAGAATGCCCTTGCCGTCGCCGGTTGTGATGACGCTGTCGCCCGCGGCGTTTTTGCCGGAGTCGATCACCGGGTAGCGGCCGTTCTGGGCGACGTAGCTTTCTGGGCTCTCGGCGAAGACTTCCTTGAATTCCTTCTTCGCGTGCGCCTCGCCGCCGCAGGGGTTGATGGTTTCGATCAAAAGCTCATATTCGTGCATGGTTTGCTCCTTTCCGCCCGAGGGCAGTTTTTCTTTTAGTGTACCACGAAATCAGAAAAACTTGCAAATGGGCAGAATGCACAATTTCAAATAGCGCTTAGTCCGGCTCCAGCGACTGCAAATATGTGGCCAGCAGCGCAAGCGCCGTTTCTTTCTCCTTTGGGCGGCAGCCTTGCAGGCGGGCAAACAGCGCGTCCTGGTCGGCGGCGAGCGGCTCATTTTCGGCGGTCAGAATTTCGTCGGGTGTAATGTGGAACGCGCGGCAGATGCGCTGGACGGTCTGGATGCGCATGTTGACCTCGCCGCGCTCAATATCCGCGTAGGCGCGACCAGACAGACCGCAGAGCTCCGCGGCCTCGCTTTGCGTTAGACCGAGCCGTTTGCGGATGGCAAGCAGCCGGTTGCCGATTTGCTGCGTATCGAAAAGAAGCATGGTTCTTCCTCCTGCGGTGGTTATGTAGGAATTATAGTTCCTGTTTTACTTGACAAACAGGAAGAGAACTGGCATAATCATAGGAAGAATACTGCCTAATTATAGGAAGGAGAGAGACGTATGAGGCGAATTCTGGCGGCAGCACTGGCGCTGGTGCTGGCGGTTGCGCTCTGTGCCTGCAAAAGTGCGGAGGCAAAGAGCGTGGAGGCGCAGATCGGACAAATCGGAGACGTGACGCTGGAGAGCGCGGTGGCCATCGAGGAAGCGGAGACGGCGTTTGCGGCTTTGACCGAGGAGCAGAAGGCGGAGGTCAAAAACTACGATGTGCTGCTTGCCGCGCGCGAGACGTATACGGGGCTTAAGAGCGAAGCGGCCAAAAGAACCGAGGCGCTTATTGATGCGATCGGAGAGGTAACGGCGGACAGCCGGTCGGCCATCGAGCAGGCGCAGGCGGCCTATGACGCATTGAGCGCGCAGGAGCGGGAGCAGGTGGAAAACGACGCAGCTTTGCAGGCGGCGCATGAGCGCTTTGCGGCCTTGAAGAGCGCGGCGGTTCTGGAGCTAGAGGCGCAGATCGGCGCGCTCGGCGCGGTAACGCTCGACAGCGAAAGTGCCGTTGAGCAGGCGGAGGCTGCCTTTGCCGCCTTGCCGGAGGAGGAGCAGGGGCAGGTGGAAAATCAGGCGGTTCTGCTCGCGGCGCGGGAAACGCTGGACGCGGCAAAACAGGAGTTGGAAACGCATTACGCGGTCATCGAAGGCAAGGTCGGAAGCGACGGAACCGGATATCTGCCGCGCATGGACGGGACGATGCTGGAGATCAGGGGAGACGTTGTGGCCCTGTGGCTGCTGAAGGACCGGAAAACGGCGGTGATTCTGGAGCGCGACGGGACACTTTACACGCTGGCGGGTGAGGAAAAGCAGACGCTTGCGGCCGAGGTTTCCAGTGTGCAGACCGTTCGCTCGAGCGGCGTATTGTATCTGGATGGGGAAGGCTATCTCTACCGGCAGCTATTTGACGCGGACGAGCCGGTCCGGCTGGGGCAGAATCCGGAGGCCATCACGGCGGAAACGTCGCTGACGACGCTGTTTGTCGACGCGGAGAAGAATCTTTATCTTCTCAAAGAGGATGCGCAGGAGCCGGAAAAAATATCGCAGTGCACGCAGGACGGCGCGGACGTGGAACTGGAGGCTGTCACCGACGACGGCGGCACGGCCATCTGGATGGAAGTCAACAAGACGGACAAGAAGAGCTCCGTTTATCTCTATGAAACCGGCGACCGGAGCCTTCTTGGCGAGGTGGACTCGGCGTATAGCAGCACCTACCCGGCCTTCTCGGCGGATGGGGCGCTTCTTGCCGTTGGAAATACGAGCGCTAGCACCCTCTGGTTCCAAAAGTCCGGCGGCGAGGTCGTGAAGGCCAAGCTGGGCGGGACGCTTTCCAGCGCTGCGCTCTATACAAAAGACGGACGGCTGGATGAAAGCACCGGCGACGCGGATGGGCTCTATGCGCTGGTCAAGGCGAGCGACAGCAGCGCGTATTTTATTACCCTTGACGGCGACCGCGAGAAAATTGTCTCCGATATCCGGGCGTTCCAGATCGCAAACGGGAAAATCTGCTATCTGACGACGGACAAGGATCTGTATCTGGCGGACATTGACGGCGCGCAGGCAACAGACGCGGTGAAGCTTGCGGGCGAGGTGGTTGATTTCGATATTGCGGCGGACGGCGAGACGGTCTACTACGTGAAAAACTTCGAGGAGAAGGAAAAAAGCGCATCGCTGTACCGCTATTCCGTGGCGCAGGGGGAGGCGGAAAAGCTGTCCTCGGATGCGTATACGCTGGGGTTCTGGGGCCTCTATTACAGCTACTATAGCCTGTCCTCCGACGGAAAGACCGTTTTCTTCTTCGAGCAGATGCAGAGCATCGGAGACACCTATTCCACCAGCGGCGTATTGAAGTGCGCGACGGTTGGCAGCGAGCCTGTGCAGGTTTCGACGGATATCATGGTGTCGCTTGAAAGCGGGTTGCTTAACGGCTCAATCGACCCGAAGCACGTGATGCTGGAAAAGTATATTTCGCTGGACGAGGAGAAGAATATCCTTGTGAACTGGATGTACTTTGACGGTACGCAGGCGCAAGCGTTGGCCAAGGAGATCTATCACAGCTACACGGAAAAAACGGTGATCGCCGACCCTCCGGCGCAGGAAGACGCGGAATAAGGCAAAAAAAGCGGGACTGCACACGCAGTCCTGCTTTTTTTCGGGAAAAACGGCTTGAAATTTTTGGCTGTTTCGCGTATGCTGGAAAAAGGATGCAAGGAGGTGCAGCATGGGACTTTTAGGACTACTATTGGAGTGGCTGTTTCCGACGCGCGAGGAGCCGCCGCATGAGGACTATCACATTGACGTCTATCAGAAAGACGGCGCAGATATGCTGAGCCTTCTGCGTTGGGAGCGCGGACAGCGCAATTATGCATTTTGGCTGGAGGTCATGGAGCGGTTGATGGCGGGAAGACTCTGCGTAACGCAGGTCGAACAGTGGAGCTGCATCGAAAAGCGGGAAGAACGGCGAAGAACGGAAATCACCTATTGCGAGACGTTTCCGATGCGCTATGGGCAGGAGCATTTGCTTGACAGCAAAACACACACGCGTCTGACCGACGGCTGGAAGGAGCTCATTGGCGTCGGCGCGGGGATCGACCGGGCAATGCTCGAGGAGATGTACAGCGATGACGGCGAAGAGCTGGGAATCCCGTGGGTCTGTACGCTGACGCTCTTCGCGCTCAAAGACCCGCCGGAGGAGATGACCTACGAGAAAGTCAAGGCCGCCGTGCAGCAGCCGGGGCTGTTTTCCATTTACTATGACATTGACGAGGACTGGCTGGATATGACGCTGCCGGACGAGGAAACGAAGCAGTGCGTGATAAAAACCATCCGGGAAATCATGACTGCGCACGGGAAAAGCTTGGATGAGCCGGAGGTGGCATAGCATGGGCTTTCTGGAATTTTTGAAGTGGATGTTTTCGAAGGACGCGCGTTATGTGCCGCTGCTGGCGCTTTCGGAAGGGACAGAGGACGGCGAGAAGGGGCTTTGGTTTTCCTGTGAAGGAGATTACAACAGCGAGTGCTGCGAGATCGTGGAGAGGCTCTGCGCAGGGCGGTATGCTGTAACCTGGATGGAGGATCTGTTCTGGAAGGACGAGCGGCAGGGGAAAAAGAAGCGCGAGATCATCTACCATACGACCTTTCCCATGTATTACGCGCGGGAGATCGCCGGAATGGACGATCTGCAGCGGATGGCGGGCGGCTGGAAAGAGCTCATTTCCGTCAGCGAGGGCTTCGACCGGACGCTTTTTGCCGCGTTTCTGGAAAAGGGATACGTCTTTTCGTGCGACAACCGGACGTATGTGCTGGAATCTGCGCCGCCCGTTTATCATACGCTTTCTGAGGTGCAGGCGCTGCGCGAGCTTCCCTGCAGGCTGACGATCGAGTACACGCCCTGTGACGGCGCGCTGATCTTCCGGGATTATTCGCTTGCGGTAAGGCGGGAGATCATCCGAACCGTAAAGGATGTTTGCCGCGAGCGCGGGCATGAGCTGACGGTGCTGCTTGATGAGACGCAAGAATAACCGCGGAGCTGCAATTTTGCAGCTCCGCGGTTTTTCGTCAGCCGATCTCCACGCGCTTTTGAGGATACGCGGGGAGCCAGTGGCCGAATTTGTAGTAGATGAGGAACATGGCAGACGCGGCGGTCCACGTGATGGGGTAGCAGAGGGCAATGGTGAGATTGCTCAGGTGCGGGAAGGTCATCGTGAACAGCAAAATCAGTCGCAGCACGCACGCGCCGAAGAGCGTGATAATGGTTGGCTTCACGGCGTTGCCCACGCCCCGCATCATGGAAGACAGCACCTCCGTCGCTGAGAACAGGATATAGCACGGGGCAAGATAGCCGATGATCACGCGCCCCTGCTCGACGACCGCCGGGTCGGAATTAAACAGGCGGATCGTCCAGTCGCGCGTCAGGAAAATTCCGCCGCCAATGAGCGCGCACATCGCGAAGTGCAGCAGAAACCCCACGCGCATTGTTTCAAAGATCCGGTCTTTTTTGCGCGCACCGTAATTTTGCCCCGCGAAGGTCATGACGGCGATGCCGATGGCGTTGTTGATCGGCCAGAAAATGCCGTCCAACTTCCAGAAGACCGACCAGGCCGCGACGGTGTCGGTGCCGAGCATGTTGATGGCTTTCTGGACATAGACGTTTGTGATGTTATAGAGCATGCTGGAAATGCCGGCGGGAAGGCCGATGACGAGCATGCGCTTGAGCAGCCACGCGTCCGGACGGATTTTTTGGAACTCGAGATGATAGTCCCCGTTTGCACGCCGGAGCGTATGGATGACGAGCCACGCACAGATGATCTGGGACAGGCTCGTCGCAATCGCTGCGCCCGCGACCTCCATCTTGAAAACAGCGACAAAGAGCAGGTCCAAAATGGTGTTCACGATCGTGCAGACGACGAGGAACAGAAGGGGCCGCTTTGAGTCTCCGAGCGCGCGGAGGATGCCGCTTCCCATGTTGTAGATCATGGAGGGGATCATGCCCGCAAAGTACCAGACGAGGTAGTCCTTCGAGTATTGCAGCGTATCTTCCGGCGTATTGAGCGCGGGAAGAAGCAAGGGCGCGACGGTTGTGCCAAGCAGCGTTGTGAGCGCGCCCACCACGACGGCCAGAAAAATTGCCGTATGCACGGCCCGGCTCACCTGCTCGTGCTCCTGCGCGCCCGCGTGCTGCGAGATGACGACGGAAGCGCCGGACGACAGGCCGACAAAGAAATTCACGATCAGATTAATGAGCACAATGTCCGACCCGCCGACTGCCGCGAGCGCGGTTTTGCCGACGAACTGGCCGAGCACGACCGCATCGACCGCGGAGTAGAGCTGCTGGAGAAGCGTTCCCAGCATGATCGGCAGGAAGAACGCCAGCATCCCCTGCAAAACGGGGCCTTCGGTCATGGAGCTCTGATGGAACAGCGTGCGCTTCATGAAAATTCTCCTTTCGGCGCAAATCGCAAATATTTGAGGTCAGTAGATACTATCATACTGATTTTTCGCGCGTTTGCAAGAGGGCACAGGAAATATTTCCGGCGGAAAAATTTTCGGGAATAGGGGCTTGACGAAACGGGGTGCTTTCCCTATAATAAGGAAGAATCGCATACAATCGAACACAGGGGCGCTGGGAAACCGGCTGAGATTGCGCATCGCGCTTGTCCCTTAACCTGATCCGGGTAATGCCGGCGTAGGAAGCTGTTTCGGACATATTTGTTCTGCCGCTCTACACCACATCCGGTTGTAGGCGGTATTTCTATTTTCTGAGGTGTTTTTCCATGACAAAACGCAAAATGACGCTCCGCTGCCTGTGCGAGGGCGCGCTTCTGCTGGCTCTGGCGCAGGTGCTGGGCTATCTGAAGCTCTGGGAGCTGCCGAACGGCGGCTCGGTGACGCTTTCGATGCTCCCGATTTTCCTGTTCTGTGTCCGCTGGGGCTTTGGCCCGGGCCTGCTTGTCTCGTTCGCGTTCGGCCTTCTCCAGCTGTTTCTCGACGTTGCGTACGCCGCGGGCTGGCAGTCGATCATCGGCGACTATCTGCTGGCTTTTGCTGTGATGGGCTTTGCGGGCCTGTTCAAGGGCAAGAAGAACGGTATCTACTGGGGTTCGCTCCTCGGTACGTTCCTGCGCTTCCTCGTCCACTATGTTACCGGCGCGACGCTCTGGGCCGAGTATATGCCCGATGAGTTCTTCGGTATGACGATGACCTCTCCGTGGATCTATTCCGCGCTCTATAACGGCAGCTTCCTGCTGCTCAGCCTCATCATGGTGCTTGTTGTTATCGCGATTTTGCAGAAGCCCCTCGGCAAATATCTCCGCGGCGACGACCTGAAGAAGTAATTACACGCAAAATTTTCGTCCGCCCCTACGAGATTCCTGAGAGTTTCCCGTTTATGCGTAGGGGTCGATGCCCACATCGACCCGGCAGAAGGTACCGTTTTGATGGAGATTTTTGGCGAATTCGATGGCGTCAAATGGGGCGATGTGGGCATCGCCCCCTACGAACCTCCCGGAGGTGCGCAGGAATCCCGTAAGGGCAAATTACATAAGGATCAGCGCCGGTTTTCTCTTTTCGGGAAGACGGCAACGCGCTCCAAGTCGATCTGGCTTGGAGCGCTTTTTTCTTATAACGGACTCTTTTTGATTTTCGCAAACGGACGGGGATATTTTGGCGGCGTGGCCGTTTCCTTGCGGATGACGACGGCACGATGGACGGCGCTTGATACCTCGTATTCAAACACGCGCTCGACTTTGCCGCCTAAAAGGGCGATTCCCTTTTTTGCCTCCTCGAGCTCCACATCGGCAAGCTGCCCCTTCATCGCGAGGAACACGCCGCCGACCTTCACATACGGAAGGCACAGCTCCGCGAGAATGTTCAGCCGCGCGACGGCTCGCGAGACGGCAATGTCAAAGCCCTCGCGGCAGTTCACGACATATTCCTCCGCTCTGGCCGTCACGACGTTGGCCTCTACGTGCAGCTCCGGCAGGACTTCGCGCAGCCAGTCCATGCGCTTGCCGAGCGAGTCAAGAAGCGTCAGCTCCATCGAGGACTCCGCGATTTTCAAGGGGACGCCCGGAAAGCCCGCGCCGCAGCCGATATCAATGACACGCTTGCCCCGAAAGTCCGCTGCGTTCAAAAGCGCGAGGCAGTCGTAAAAATGGAGCTCCGCGACCTTATCGGGCGCTGTAATGGCCGTCAGGTTCATGACTTGATTTTTTTCCAGAAGCGCCTGTCCGAAGCGCTCAAGCGTATCAAGCTGGCCGTCTGTGAGCGTAATATTCTGTTTTGGGAGCAGACGCCGGAGTGTTTCTTTCATAGTTTACCCTTCGTGAAGGAACAAAACGCCGATCGTGCCGGGGCCGCAGTGGCTCGAGACGGTGCACCCGGCGCGCGTGACGCAGATTTCCTCAAAGTTCTGATATTGCCGGACAGCTTCCTTCGCTGTCTCGATAATTTCCTCCGGCACGCCGGAGTGCGTGATAAAAACGCGGCGCAGGTTCAGGTCTTCTTTCCCTTGCAGGCGGTCGGCAATGTATGCCTTGACGCAGGCCTCAAATGTGCCGCGATATTTTTTGCAGACGTGCATCTTGCCGTCCGTTACTTCAATGGCCGGGCGGAGTCTTAGTAAATTCGCACCCAGAACGGCAACGGACGAGCACCTGCCGCCTTTTTTCATGTATTCTAAGCGGCTTAAAATGAAGCTCGCGTCCACCTGCTCGGTGAGCACCTGCAAATAGCTTACGATTTCCTGCGGCTCCATGCCCTCCCGCGCGCAGCGTTCGGCCTCCAGAACGACCAGACCGTGCCCGGTGGAGAGATTGCGCGAGTCTACAATGTAGACGTTCGGATACTCTGCCGCCGCGAGGCTCGCGTTCTGATAGCAGCAGGAAAAATCGGAGGAAATGCAGATGTGGATGACAAAGTCGTATTTCCGGGACAGAACGGAAAACAGGCGCACGTAATCTGCTAAATTGACAGCCGCCGTTGTGGCCAGATCTCCGCCATTTGCTACGTGCGCATAGATATCGTCCGGGAAAATGTCCACGCCGTCGCGGTACGTTTTTTCGCCCAGCTGGACATAAAGCGGCGTTAAACCGAGGTCATACTGCTCCAACAGTTCGCAGCTCAGGTCACAGGTCGAATCGGCGGTAATTTTATAATTCAAAGTCCTCACCTCTCGTTGGTTCGCGTAGTTGCTGTTTCTTTCTTTCGCGAAGCGAGCGGAAAAAGGTCTGCAAAAGCGCCCGGCACTCCTCTTCGAGAACGCCGGTTGTAACTTCGGGACGGAAACATCCCGGAAGACAAAGAAGATTCACGAGCGAGCCGCCCGCACCCATTTTAGAGTCCGCCGCGCCATAGACCACGCGTGGAATCTGCGCGCCGGTAATGGCACCTGCGCACATGCAGCAGGGCTCGAGCGTCACGTAGAGCGTACACTGCCACAGCCGCCAGCCGCCAAGTGTCCGGCAAGCCTCGCCGATGGCCTCGAGCTCCGCGTGGGCAAGGGCAGACTTTCCCTTCTCCCGGCGGTTTCGCCCGTGGCCGACGATCCGGCCGTCTTCCATCGCGACAACGCAGCCGACCGGCACCTCGCCGTCATCCGCTGCTTCCTGCGCAAGCCTCAGCGCCTCGCGCATCATGGCCGTATCGTCCATCCGTTCTCCTTGTCTTCGATCAAAAGCTGCCCAGAGGTTCATCCCGGCAAACGCCCGGCAGTGGACCGCTTTCCCAATCTGGCTGCACACACCTTTTTCAGCCGTCGCGCCAGTCGGTGGGGAACTTTTCCCATGCTGACTGACGCTATCATCATACCCGAAACAGGGCCGTTCGTCAATATGTGCGGGCAGGTTCGTCAGATGTCGATACATTTTTACAAAAAATGTAAAAATTAGCTTGACAACTGAGGAACGGCGTAGTATGCTTTGACTGTAAATAATTGGTATTTCGACAAACGAAATTTCAAGGAGGAGTATCCCTATGATGCAAAAACAAAGAGCCTCTCGCAGATCAAAGGACCGGCAGCAGGCGGCCGTCTTCGCTTATTGCGGCCTGTGCGGCGGGGAAATTTATCTGGGGCAGCTGTATTACGAGATGGACGACCGGCTGCTTTGCCCGGAGTGCCTGCCGGAATATGCAAAGTCGTATTTTCTCAGCCGCCAGCGCACGGCCATGCTTCCGGAGTGGATGGCATGACGCTTCTGGAGCTCTCGGCGCAGTATGAACAAAGCGCGCAGCTGCTGCGCGTCCGGCTTTCCGAGCTGCGGCGGCAGAAAAAGACGGCGGAAGACCGGCAGGAGCTGTTCTGGCTGGACCGGCGGATGGCCGTGCTATCGCAGATGCTGCGGCAGACGAACGAGCTGGCCGCGCTCACCGCGCACTATTATGAAAGGGGATATTACCGCAATGAAAGCTATCGGATATGAGGACTATCAGGGCCCGCGGCTCACGCGCCAGCAGCAGATTGCCCGCATGCACCGCGTGATTGAAAACGAGCTGACGGAAAAGCAGCGAAGAGCCGTCCTTGGCTACTATGTAGATAAAAAGACCATGCCGGAGCTTGCCCGGGAGTTTGGCGTGTGCAAATCGACCGTCTGCCGCACCATCCAGCGCGCCGAAAAGCGCCTGCGCAGATGTTTGCGGTATTAAATGAAATTTTGCATGCCTTCCGGAATGTTCGTAGGGGGCGATGCCCACATCGACCCAAGGGCAGTACGAATTCGCCGGAGATTTCCGTAAAATCGGCGCATCGTGCCGGGGCGATGTCGGCATCGCCCCCTACGCAATGTTTGAAACATTACCGAAGCCCGTAAGGACGGGCGGTTTTGATTTGTATTTCTTTTTCTTTGGAGGTTTTTATGCGCGGTATTCCTTCGCTGATTACGGACATTCGCAAGCAGGTTTTCGCCGAGGTGGCGCGGATGGCGTATTCGGGCGACTACACACAGATGGAAGACATTCCGTTCCGGATCGTCCCGGGCACGAACCCTTTGCACCGGGAATCGGTATTTCTCGAGCGTGCGATTGCGGGTGAGCGCGTGCGCCTTGCGATGGGGTTATCGCTGCAGCCCGTGCAGACCCGGACGCTTCTCACCGAGGGCATGGACCAGGCGGCGATCGCCGAGCAGTACTATGAAGCGCCGCTTGTAAACATCATCCCCTACGCCTGCCACGCGTGCCCGACGAAGCAGTACCGCGTGACCGAGCTCTGCCAGGGGTGTCTTGCCGCGTCGTGCCAGCGGGTGTGCCCGAAGGGCGCGGTGAAATTTGTAAACGGCAAGAGCCGCATTGACCAGAAACTCTGCATCAAGTGCGGCAAATGCGCCAAATCCTGCCCCTATCACGCCATTACCTATCTTGAGCGCCCGTGTCAGGCGGCGTGCGGGATGGACGCGATCGGCGTGGATGAATACGGCAAGGCGAAAATCGACTACGACCTCTGCGTCTCGTGCGGCCAGTGTCTGGTCAACTGTCCGTTTGGCGCGATTGTCGATAAGAGCCAGATCTATCAGGTTATCCGCTCGATTCTGGAGGGAAATGACGTCGTCGCGATTGTTGCGCCGTCGTTTGCCGGGCAGTTCGGCAAGGACGTAACGGCGGCGAAATTTGTCGCGGCAATGAAGGCACTCGGCTTTTCTGATGTGGTCGAGGTCGCGGCGGGCGCGGACATCTGCGCGATTGAGGAAGCGCGCGATTTTCTCGAGAAGGTGCCGACCGAGCAGCGCTTCATGGCGACCTCGTGCTGCCCGTCGTGGCGGATGATGGCAAGAAGACTGTTCCCGAATGAGTCCGGCAATATTTCCATGACCTACACGCCGATGGTCTATACGGCGCGGCTTGTCAAGCGAGAAAAGCCGGAGGCAAAGGTCGTCTTTGTCGGCCCGTGCGCGGCCAAAAAGCTGGAGGCCATGCAGGAAGAGCTCCGGCAGGACGTGGATTTTGTCCTGACCTATGAAGAACTCATGGGCATCTTTGAAGCGAAGGAAATTGACTTCTCGAGCCTCCCGGCAAGCGAGCCCCTCACGCAGGCGACGAGCGCGGGCCGCGGCTTTGCGCAGGCTGGCGGTGTAGCCGCGGCGGTCGAGGAGATCATCCGGCGCGAGCACCCGGATTTCGAGGTAAAGACCCAGCGCGCGGACGGCCTTCGCGAATGCCGGAAACTTTTGATGCTTGCCAAGGCAGGCAAGTTTGACGGATACCTGCTCGAGGGCATGGCCTGCCCCGGCGGGTGCATCGCGGGCGCGGGCACGGTCATCTCCAGCGACGCGGCGGCAAAAAAGCTTCAGCAGCACATGTCTGAGGCGGAGATCCAGTCCAGCGCGGACAGCCCGTATGCCGATCTTGCCGACCAGCTGAACGAGCCGTGATGCGCAAAAGCGCCAAAAATCAGAGACAGATTTTGTTCAAAATTGCCTTTGCAAACGGCGTTTCCTCCCGGTAAAATAAATAGGACAACGTGTGGCACTTTGCGTAATTCCGGTTGCAAAGTGCCCGCGTTATTTTTTTGCGCATTTTTTGGAGGAACAATATGGAACAAAACAACGCATTTCTCGGGACCGCGCCGATTGAAAGGCTCATGCGCGGCTACGCGCTGCCGTGCATCATATCCTTACTTGTCGGCGCGCTTTATAACATCGTCGACCAGATCTTTATCGCGAACGCCAGCTATTTGGGCTCCTACGGCAACGCGTCCAATACGGTCGTGTTCCCGCTGACGGTCGTGGCGCTCGCCATCGCGGTCATGGTGGGAGACGGCTGCTGCGCGTTCGTCTCGATCAGTCTTGGGCGGCAGGAGGGAAAGAAGGCGAGCCGAAGTGTCGGCAATGCGGTCCTTCTCTGCGTGGCGGCCAGCCTGATCCTCACCGCTGTCTATCTGATTTTCGCTGACCAGATCATCGCCATGTTCGGCGGCACGGTCAACGAGGAGACCTTCCGTCATTCACAGGAATATTTCTTCTATATCACCATCGGTATCCCACTTTACATGTTCGGCCAGGCGATAAACCCAGTCATCCGCGCTGACGGGAGTCCGCGCTTTGCGATGGTCTCGACGCTTGCCGGCGCGATTGCAAACATCATCTTAGACCCCATTTTCATCTTCTGCTTCCGCTGGGGCATGATGGGAGCCGCCGTCGCAACTGTCATCGGACAGGCCATCACAGCAGTGCTTGCGGTGTGGTATTTGTGTCACATGAAGATCGTATATCTCTCCAAGCAGGATTTCCGGCTGGATGGCGCGGTTTGCGGCCGGACGCTGGGGCTCGGCATAACGAGCTTTCTCTCGCAGATCTCCCTCGTTGCGGCAATGGCTGCGATCAACAACATGCTCCGCAAATACGGCGCGCTGGATGCGATTTTCTCGCAGGCGCAGTATGCGCAGATCCCAATGGCAGTCGTCGGAATCGTGATGAAGTTTTTCCAGATCGTCATTTCCATCGTCATCGGCATGGCGGCGGGCTGTATCCCGATCGTGGGCTTCAACATGGGAGCCGGGTTAAAACCGCGCGTGAAGGCTCTTTTTACGAAGCTTCTCATCTGGGAGGCACTCGTGGGCTTTGCGGCGCTTCTTCTGGTGGAGTTCTTCCCCCGGCAACTCATTGGCATTTTCGGCGCGGCCAATGAGAGCGCGTACTATACGGACTTTGCCATCCGCGCCTTCCGGGTGTATCTTTGCATGCTGCCGCTTGCGTGCGTCAACAAAGCCTGCTTCATCTTCTTGCAGGCGATGGGCAAGGCGGCGGAATCGACGGCGCTTTCCATGATCCGTGAGGTTGTCTTCGGCGTGGGCTTTGCGATGTTGCTTCCCAAGTTTTTCGCCCTCAGCGACGTTCTGTACTCCATGCCCGTCTCGGACGTTCTGACGTTCGCGGTCGCGGCAGTTCTGATTGCGAAAACCTACCGCGAGCTGGGCGCGGCAAAATAATTTACAAATCCGCGGTGGATTGGAAGCTACCCTTTGTGGTATGCTATGTACTACAATACGCATAAGGAGGCGCGTGCCATGTGTACGGCGGCAACATATCAGACAAAGGACTTTTATTTTGGACGAAACCTGGACTACGAATTTCCCTACGGCGAAGAAGTCTGCATCGTGCCGCGGAATTTCCCGGTTCCGCTGCGGCACCTGCCGGAGCTCACGCAGCACCACGCCATCATCGGCATGGCGCACGTGGCGGACAATTACCCGCTGTTTTACGATGCGGTGAATGAGACGGGGCTCTGCATTGCGGGGCTCAACTTCGTCGGAAACGCGGCGTATGCGGAGGTTCAAGACGGAAAGACGAATGTTGCGCAGTTCGAGTTCATTCTGTGGCTGCTCGGCACGTGCCGGGACCTTAGGCAGGCGCGCGAGGCGATTGCAAGCCTGAACCTCGTCGGAACGCCGTTTTCCGCCAAGCTCCCCACAGCGCAGCTGCACTGGATGATTGCCGACAAGACGGGCTGCATCGTGCTGGAATCAATGGCGGACGGGCTTCACGTCTATGAAAACCCCGCGGGCGTTCTGACGAACAATCCCCCGTTCCCGACGCAGCTGTTCGCCCTCAACAATTACGCCCAGCTCTCGCCGAAGCCGCCCGAGAACCGGTTCTCCGAGAACCTTCCGCTGCAAACATATTCCCGCGGCATGGGCGCGATTGGCCTTCCGGGCGATCTGTCGTCCTCGTCCCGCTTTGTCCGCGCGGCGTTTACCCGGCTGAACGCAAAATCAGAAGACGGCGAGATGGCGTCTGTCAGTCAGTTTTTCCACATTTTAACCGCCGTCGAGCAGACGCGCGGCTGCTGCGAGCTGGAAAACGGGAAGTTTGAGATCACGCTCTATTCGAGCTGCTGCAACGCAGACAAAGGCATTTACTACTACACGACCTATGAAAACCGGCAGATTACGGCGGTCTCGCTCTTCGAAGAGGATTTAGACGCGCGCGGGCTTGTGCGCTTTCCATTGGTGAATACCCAGTCCGTCCAGTACCTGAACGGGAAACACGCATAACGCTCCGGCGGTGCATCTCTCATGCGCCGCCGGTCTTCGTTTTTTGCGAAAATTTCCCGCGAAAGCGCATCCGGATATCGCGGAAAATGCCCAGCGGACGCGCGGAAAAAGATTTGACAGGCAGCAAAAAAGTGGATATGATATACGCGATCCGGCGGGCGCTTTTCTTCTCTTTGAAATCACCGTTTGCCCGCCCGCAGCCCAGAGATATGGAGGAATCCCGATGAAAGAATCCATTCACAAATATTTTAAGCTCGGAACGCTGCAGTGGATGAGCTTCCCGAACAGCGCTCCCTTAGACGCATTGACGGCGATCGCGCGCGACGACTTCTTTGACGCGGTCGAGATCAAGTCCTACGGCGCAGAAAAAGAGCAGGCCAAGGCGATTCTGGACCAGAGCCACCTGACGGTCTGCTTCGGCGCGCACCCGATGCAGCTCAAAGACAAGCTGAACCCGAACGCGCTGGACGAAAGTGAGCGGCAGAAGGCAGAAGACGCGCTCAAGGGCGCGATCGACGAGGCGGCATATCTTGGTGCGACGGCCATGGCCTTCCTCGCCGGTCACTGGGACGAGGCGACGAAGGAGCAGGCGTACGCGCAGCTTGTAAAGACCACGAACGCGCTTTGCGATTACGCGGCGGAAAAAGGGCTCGGTGTGGAGCTCGAGGTGTTTGACTACGACGTCGATAAGGCCGCGCTCATCGGTCCGGCTCCCTTGGCTGCGCGCTTTGCCGCCGATGTGTGCTCGAGGCACAAGAACTTCGGCCTCATCGTCGACCTCAGCCACATTCCCATCACGCACGAGAACACCCGCTTTGTCATCCGTACGCTCCGGCCGTATATCACGCATTTCCACTACGGAAACGCGGTCGCGGACCCCAACTGCGACGGCTACGGCGACAAGCACCCGCGCTTCGGCTATCCTAACAGTGCCAACGACACGAAGGAGCTTCTGGACTTCTTGCGCATCTTGAGGGAAGAGGGCTTCTTCAACGCCGAAGATCCCTATATCCTCTCCGCCGAGGTCACGCTTCGCCCGGGCGAGGACGAGCAAATCGTTCTTGCCAACACCAAGCGCGTCCTGAACCGCGCCTGGGCCCTTCTGGAGGACTGAGTTCGAACCTATATCGCTGCGCAATTGCGTCAGAAATTCACGATTCTTTGACATCTTCCGGGCTGCTCATAAGGGGCGATTGAACGCATCGACTTTCTCTCTTTTCGTAGGGGTCGATGCCCACATCGCCCCATAGTCACCAGCGGATTCGCCGAAAGTTTGCGCAAAATCGGCTCTCTTTGCCGGGTCGATGTGGGCATCGACCCCTACGCATAACCGGAAAATTCCCGGAAATTTTGTAACGCGCTTCACAAAAGGCAGAAAAAGGCCACGACCGATTGGTCGTGGCTTTTTGTTTTTCGATTAGATTGCTTTTTTGGCAGTCTCGACGAGAACCTTGAAGGCCTCTGCGTCGGTGATAGCCAGCTCGGACAGGGCCTTGCGGTTCATCTCGATGCCGGACTTCTTGAGGCCGTTCATAAAGCGGGAATAGTTGATGCCGTAGGGAGCGACGGCCGCGGAAATACGGGAGATCCACAGCTGACGGAACTCTCTCTTCTTCAGCTTACGGCCAACGTAAGCGTAAACGCCGGACTTCGCAACGGCCTGCTTGGCCATCTTAAAGTGACGGGACTTGGAACCCCAGTAGGACTTTGCGAGCTTCAGGGTCTTATTTCTTCTCTTGCGCGTCATCATTGCGCCTTTAACTCTTGCCATTCTTGTATCCTCCTATGTGTCGTCAATCCTTACCGATTATTTGTAAGGAATCATCTTTTTCACGATATCTTCCACGGTCACGTCGGCATAGCCGTTCTTGCGAAGGTTACGGGTCCGCTTCGTGGGCTTCTTGGTGAGGATATGGCTCTTGAATGCGTGCGCTCTTTTGACCTTACCGGTCTTGGTCAGATTGAATCTTTTCTTTGCGCCGCTATGGGTCTTCAGCTTAGGCATAGTGGTTCTCCTTCCGTGTTTTGCTTTTTCGCAGGTTATTTGGAATTCTTGGGGCTGAGGAACATGGACATGTTGCGTCCCTCGAGCTTTGCGCCCTTGGCCACAGTGGCAATTTCATCGCAGTCAGCGCCAAACTGCTTGAGCAGTTCTTCGCCGAGCGAGGTGTGCGCCATTTCGCGGCCGCGGAAACGAACGGTAACTTTGACCCGGTTGCCATCTTTCAGGAACTTCTGGGCATTTTTGACCTTGGTATTGAAGTCGTTGGTGTCGATGCTCGGGGACATGCGAATCTCCTTGACCTCGACGACCTTCTGGTTCTTTCTGGCTTCCTTTTCCTTCTTGAGCTGCTCGAACCGGAACTTGCCGTAGTCCATGATCTTGCAGACCGGGGGAACGGCGTTCGGCGCGATCTTGACCAGATCGAGATTTTTTTCTTCGGCCAGCGCCAAAGCAGCGGCGGACGTCATAATACCAAGCTGATCGCCTTCAGCTCCGATCACGCGGAGTTCCTTGTCCCGGATTTCCTCGTTGATCTGATGTTCTAATTTACCGATGGGAAAGCACCTCCAAATGCAAAGTGCGGATGCCGACAAGCACCCGCACAAAAACCCCCGAATGGGGACGTCTTCGTATCAACCTCTTCGCAAAGCTGGAGGTGAGTTGCGGTGCTTACCGCTCCTTCTTTGTTTTCTCCAGCTATTATACTGGCAAAGAAGCCGGATGTCAACACAAATTTGCGGAAATTACAAGGTTTTTTCGCTCAATCCAGAAAAATCGGAAGCGCCGGGGGCGCCATCGTAAAGAGAATCAGCGCCGCCCCGTAGAGCCCGGCAGCAATCACCAGCACCCCGCAGAGCCACGAAAGCCCGCCCGTTTTCGTAAGCCTCGCCATGAGCCAGAACCCCAGCGCAAGCGAGAGCACGTAGAGCGCAATATTGAGCCAGCCTGCCGTGAACGCAAAGCCGGACTCCAATGTGTAGTAAATCCCGAGCAAAAACGCGGGCATGAAAAGCAGTGCCGCCAGCGTCCCGCTCCATGCCGCCTGCGCGTCCTGCGCCTTCCGGTTCAAAAGAAAGCCCGATGCCAAAAACGGCCAGTACAGAAGCTTCAGATGCTCCCACACGCTCTCCGATACCGGGCAGATAAGCCCCACAAGCGGCGACGGACAAAGATCGTAGCCGAAATGCAGCGCGCTGCCGACCAGCGCCGTAAGGACAAACGCCAGAAAAAAGCGGCCCTTCATAAAAATCCCCTCCCGCCAATACAATACTGGCAGGAGGGTGAAATTATACCCGAAGATTTTTCTCCCGGCTTATTGGAAGAACTGCGCGTGGACGGCCCGCATCGCGCGCTCGGAGTCCTCTTTATCGATGAGTACGGAGAGCTTGATCTCGCTCGTCGAGATCATGTGGATGTTGATGTGCGCGGCGTAGAGCGCCTCGAACATCTTAGCGGCCACGCCGGGATTGCCCTGCATGCCTGCGCCGACGACGGAAAGCTTGGCGACGTCGGTGTTGATGTCGATGTGATCGAACTTGAGCGTCTCGCGGTTCGCGTTCAGAACCTCTTCGCAGCGGGGAACATCCTTGTCCGCGACGGTGAAGACGATGTCCTTGCACTCATCGTGGCCGTAGGACTGCAGGATCATATCGACGTTGATTTTTTCTTTTGCGAGCAGGCTGAATACCTTGTAGGCCACACCCGGCACGTCCGGCATCGCGGCCAGCGCGATCCGGGCAATCTTCTTATCCTGCGCCACACCGGCAATATAAGTCTTTTCCACGTTCTTGACTACCTCCTTGACAATCGTACCGGGATTTCCGGAAAAGCTGGACAGAACCTCCAGCTGCACGCCGTAGCTCTTGGCGAGCTCTACTGAGCGGTTGTTGAGCACCTGCGCGCCGAGCGACGCGAGCTCCAGCATTTCGTTATACGTAATTTCGGGAAGCTTCTTCGCCTCCGGGACAATGCGCGGGTCGCAGGTATAAACGCCGTCGACGTCCGTAAAGATCTGGCAGAGATCGGCCTGCAGGGCGACCGCCATCGCGACCGCCGTCGTATCCGAGCCGCCGCGGCCAAGCGTCGTCACATCGCCGTATTTATCAACGCCCTGGAAGCCTGCGACAAGGACGATGCGCTTTTTGTCGAGCTCTTCTTTCACGCGCTCGCACGTGACCTTTTTGATGCGGGCGAAGGAATGTGTCGATGAGGTGTTCATACCGACCTGCCAGCCGCAAAGCGACACGACAGGATACCCGAGCTTTTCAATCGCCATCGCCATCAGCGCAATCGACATCTGCTCGCCGCAGGCCAGCAGCATATCCATCTCGCGCTTGGAGGCGTTGGGGTTGATCTCCTCGGCCTTGGCGATTAAGTCGTCCGTAGTGTCGCCCTGCGCCGAGAGAACGACGCACATTTCGTTCCCCTTGGCGTAAGCGTCTGTGATGATTTTTGCCACGCGGAAAATGCGCTCTGCGTTGGCAACGGAGCTTCCTCCGAATTTCTGTACAATGCGTGCCATGTTTTCCCTCCTGGAGCTTATTCAAAAATCGGCCATGCGGACGCGGGTCTGGGGCTTGCGCCGACTGCGCGGCCTGCCTCGATGGGCGAGGTTACGCCGGCGAGATACCCTGCGCGCGCGGGAAGCCACGTGATCTTGCCGAGCTGCCGCTCCATCGCCTCTTTTTCGCTTTCCGGAACGCGGATGTAGAACCGCGCGTGGAACTGCGAAAAATCGGCGGGCTTTTCCGCGCAGGCCTCCCAACCGGCAGGCTGCATGCGGCCGGGGTTTTTGAAGATGTCGATGATGTCGCCGACAACCGCGCTCGCCGTGGGATAGCGCCCTGCACCGGGGCCTGCAAAGAGAACCTCGCCGACGGCGCTGCCTCTCACGCACACGGCGTTGAACACATCGTTCACACCCGCCAGAAGCGCGGAGGCTTTTATAAGATGCGGACTCACGAAGCAGAAACGCTTTCCGCTTTGCACAAGCGTCCTGCCGAGGAGCTTGATTTTCATGCCGCCGGCTTCGGCAAACTGCGCGTCAAGCGCGTCGACCTTCGAGATACCTTCAACATGAATCTCGTCTGGGCTCACGTTTTTGCCGAACGCAAGGCCGGAGAGGATGCAGCTTTTTCTCGCCGCGTCGATGCCCTCGACGTCCGCCGTCGGGTCGGCCTCCGCGTAGCCCAGTCGCTGCGCGTTTGAGAGCGCGTCCGCATAGCTCTCGCCGTTCTCTAACATCTGCGTAAGGATGTAGTTGGTCGTGCCGTTCAAAATGCCGGAGACCTCGGTAATTTCATTCGCGCCGAGGCAGCGGGTCATGGGGTTCAGGACCGGAATGCCGCCCGCGACGGACGCTTCAAACAGGAAGTTCACGCCGTTGGCCTTTGCGAGCGCAAAGAGCTCCAGGCCATGCTCCGCGACGAGCTGCTTGTTTGCCGTCACGACGTGCTTGCCCGCTTTCAGCGCGCGCGTCACAACATCGAGCGCGACCGTGCAGCCGCCGATGGTCTCGACAACAAGATCGATCTCCGGGTCCTTTTCGATCTCGGAAAAATCCGACACAAAATAGGGCGCAAACGGGCTGTCCGGCTTTTTCGTCCGGGTGAAGACGGCCTTGAGCCGAACCTCCTCGCCCGCGTTTTTTTCTATCACCGCGGCGTGATTCACCAGAAGATCGGCCACGCCGCCGCCGACCACACCAAGGCCGGCAATTGCGATCTGCTTCATTGGATTCTCCTTTTAGTGGTTCGCCATCGCGAAAATCTCACGTAATGCTTCATGGTCTAAGCTGACAAGCGTGCCGACGCGGCGTGTACCGTGGTAGCTGACTCTGGCGGCCAGGTCTTCGATCCCGGCCTCGTCCTGAACGCCGCAGGAGAGTTCGCCGATCGAAACCGGCATGCCAAGGCTCTTGAAATACGCCTCCGATGCGTCAATTCCGGCGTTCGCGGCCTTTTTGACGTCGGGCTCTGCGATGTCCCAGACGTTCCGCGCGTAGCGGGCGAAGAACTTATAATTGTCTTCATTGACCTTGCAAACATAGCGCGCCCAGCTGCACCAGAGGGCGGAAAGCGCTTCGCCGTGAATAATATCGTACTTCTCGCTCAGCGCGAAGCTCACGGGATGGACCGACAAGCCCTTCGCGCCGCCAAGGCCGGTGAGCCCGTTGTGTGACAGGCTGCCGCACCACATAATCTCGCTCATCGCGTCCAGATTTCCCGCGTCCGCGATCACGGCGGGACCGTTTGCGATCACGACGCGAAGCACGGCTTCCGCCAGCTGCATGGTCGTTTCGTTCCCTTGAATCGGATTAAAGTAGCGCTCGAGCGTATGCATCATGATATCGGTCACGCCGCAGGCCACCTGCCGACGGGGAAGCGTCGCGGCAAGGGACGGGTCCATGATGGCAAAGGCCGGGCGGTTGAACTCTGTGTTCAGGCCGCGCTTCTGCAAAATGGTCTCGTCGGTCAGCACAGCAGAGTCGCTCGTCTCGCTGCCGGAGGCCGGGATGGTTAGAATGACGCCGATGGGCGTTGTTTTCGAAACCTTCTGCTTTCCGAGCCAGAACTCCCAGATATCGATCTCGGGGTTCGCCTTGCCATGGGCGATGGCCTTGGCCGTGTCAATGACGCTGCCGCCGCCGATGGCGAGGATCAGCTGCGCGTCCATGGCGATGGCTTTTTTGACGCCTTCGCGCGCAAGGCCCAGGTGCGGGTTCGGCTGCACACCGCCAAGCTCCTGATGGGAAATGCCTGCACCGTCCAGCAGCGCAAGGGCCTTATCCAGAAGCCCACTTTTCTTCGCGCTTTGCCCGCCGTAGACCACCAGTACGCGTGAAGCGCCGCATTTTTCCAGCTGCGCCGGGAGCTTATCGAGGCTGTCCGTTCCGAAGACCACCCGTGTCGGAACACAATATTCAAATGACTTCATATTCTCTTCTCCTTTTTAACCCGCGACTGCCTCGGCACGCACCACGCCGCGCGTTTCGGCCAGCACGTGCGTGAGCTCCTCGATCGGACAGTTCAGCGCGCCCGTTTCGGCCGAAATCGTGACCATGGCCTTGCCGCCGGTTGGGATCGACTGGTTGATCGTCAGTATATTTGCGCCGCAATTGGCAAAAATAGATAATATCGAGGACAGAACGCCCGCCTTGTCCTTCAGAACCATCTGGAAGGTAATGATTCGTCCCGCCATCATGTTCTGGAACGGAGAAATGCAGTCGCGGTACTTATAAAACGCACTGCGGCTGATGCCGACGGCCTTTGTCGCGACATTGACCTTATCCGTCTCGCCCGTCTCGAGCATGCGCTTGGCCTCCGCGACCTTGCGGAAAATTTCAGGCAGAGCGGAGGAATCCACAATGAAGTATTTTGGAGCTTTTTCCATGCTGTTCACCTCGTTTGTCTTTGCTAAGAAATCAAATGTCCGTTTGATGTGACCACTATACAACACACTTCACAAAAATGCAAGAGCGTTTTCAGAAAAAATTACAAGAAAGGAGGCCTCCCGTATGCGCGCAAGAAAGCTTGGAACGATCGTCCTGATTGCCGTCTGCGCGGCGGGCGGGCTGTGGCTGTTTGCGGCGGTTCTGTTCCCGCTGCTGCTGCCGCTGTTCATTGGTCTGGCGGTAGCGGCGATGGCGAGAAAGCCGGTATCCATGCTGGAGCGCTGGACGAAGCTTCCCCGGGGGCTTGCCGCTTTTTTGTGCGTGCTGGGGATCTACGCGCTGGCGGGGACGGGGCTTTTTCTTTTGTGCCGGCTTTTGTGCCGGGAGGTCGGCGGGTTTCTCCATCAGCTGCCGGCGCTCGCCGCAAGACTGGAAGAGCCCGCGAAGGCCTTGCAGGACAGACTCTACGCCATCGCGGACAAATTTCCGGACGGCGTGGGCTCTGGTCTTCGCGCGGGACTTACGAGCTTTTTTGAAAGCGGCGCAGGACTCGGCGCAAAGCTCTATGAACGGCTTTTTACGCTCGCGTCCGGGTTTCTTGGAAAGCTTCCGGATCTGGTGCTCGGCGCGGTGACGGCGCTTTTATCGAGCTTCATGCTCACGGCAGAATTCGACGATCTGGCCGGGGCTTACCGCCGCCATGTGCCAAAGAGCTGGCAGGAAAAGCTGTCGTTTGCAAGGACGCATCTGTCGTCCACGCTTGGCGCGTGGCTGCGGGCGCAGGGAAAGCTCATGGGCGTGACGTTTCTGATCCTGACGGCGGGCTTTTTGCTGCTGGGGGTCGACTATGCGCTGCTGCTTGCGCTTCTGACGACAGTTATTGACGCGCTGCCGGTCTTCGGGACGGGAACGGTTCTTCTTCCGTGGAGCCTTCTGGAGTTTATCCGGGGAAACGCGCGGTGTGGCGTGGGGTTTCTTCTTTTATACGCAGCGGCGGCGCTTACCCGGCAGGCTTTAGAGCCGCGGCTTCTTGGCGGGCAGATCGGGCTTCCGCCCGCGGTGACGCTGGCGGCGTTATACGTCGGCTACCGCGTGATGGGCGTAGCGGGGATGATCGTGTTTCCGCTGCTTTCCGTCTTCTGCTGCCAGATCTACCGGGCGCTCATGAAAAAAACGCCGGAGGGGCAAAACGCGTCCTCACGCGCCGGAAAGCCGGAACGCGCGAATTAGCTTGCAGCTTTGGCTTCTTTGCGGTATGATAGGGGAGAATTTCTGAGAGGAGGCGGGCGCGATGGTGCTTTCGCATAGAGCAGAGCGCGAGGGAAAGCTTTTGACGTTTCTGCGGGGCGAGCTGGCGCTCTCGTCCGGCCTTGTCAAGCGGCTCAAATGGCAGAATGCGTTTTTCCTCGACGGCGTCCCTGTCCGCACCGACGCGCGCGTGCTGCCGGGGCAGAAAATCACCGTAAAAATCGAAGAAGCGCCCGAGGGATTTCTCCCCCAGACGCTTCCGATCGATATTCTCTATGAGGACGAGAGTCTGATCGCGCTCGATAAGCCCGCCGGTCAGCTTGTCCATCCATCGCCCAGAAAAAACGATGGGACGCTCGCAAACGCGCTGCTCGGCTACTACGCCGAAACGAACCAGCCCTGCGGCATTCATCCTGTGACGCGCCTCGACCGAGACACGTTCGGCGTGGTGCTGCTGGCCAAAAACGCGCATATCCACGCAAAGCTCTGCCAGATGATGAAGGATGGCCAAATCCATAAAACGTATCTGGCCGCTGTTTACGGCTGCCCGAAGGAGCATGCGGGCGAAATTTCGCTTCCCATCTACAAAATCGGAAACGGGAGCCTGCTCCGCATCGTCGACCCGCGCGGAAAGCGCGCCGTGAGCCGGTACCGTGTTCTGAAAACGGACGGAATCACGAGCGTTCTCGCGCTCACCCCCGTGACCGGCCGGACGCACCAGCTGCGGCTGCACTGCAAAATGGCGGGCTTTCCGATCTTGGGAGACCCGCAGTACACAACGCCTGCTTCCCTGCTGCTTTCCGGACAGCGCGGCCTGTTTACCCAGCAGCTCTGCGCAGCAAGGCTCGAACTTTTGCATCCGGTCACGGGCGAGCCTATCGTCATTGCAACGCGGAAGACCGTCTCAACGGGCAACAAACAGATCCATCTCGATCCGGTGTTCCTCTAAGGTGACGCGCGCGCCGTCCAAAATCTGCCCCACAAGGGCAAGCTCCGACGTGTCATCCGCCAGGTCTGCTCCGGCAAGCTCCCAGAAGGTTTCTGCCAACGCCGGGTCGCGAATCTCAGGCTGGAGAAGCTTTCCCAGCCGCTCGAGCTTCGGGCGGTTGACCGGAAGATAATCTCCCTGAACCAGAAGGCGCAGTCCTTCCGGTTCTTTTTTTAATCGGAGGGACACCTCCGTCGCGCCGCAGGCAAAGAGCGCGGCGCCGATTTCGTCAATGACCCGGCTCATCTTCTGCCGGGCCTGCGGATGTCGTTGTTTCATAGGTACTCCTTGTTACTCCTTCGAGCGGTTCTGGAATGCTTCGATGATCGGCAGCAGCAGCACGCACACAAGGCCCGCCGCAAAGCCGTTATTGTAGAGGTTCATGCCGCCATGCAAGATGGAGGTGTTCTGGACGATGGTCATGTGCAGAAATCCCGCGACCATGCCCCAGAAAATGCCGAACTGACCGGCGATTGGCGCAAGCCCCGTGCAAAACAGCACCGCAAGCAGCGACCCCGGCGCGGTCAGCGGCACGGCGACAAGCAGGCTCTTTGCCAGCACCGCGCCCGCCATCACGGGAAGCACATTTTTGGGGTGCTTGCCGAACGCGGCAAAACCCGTCATGCTCAGCACGCAGCAGACAAGCGGGCCATTGAGCCGCACACCAAACGGAGAAAGCGCCAACAGATATACATGCCCGATGAGCCCCGTGAGCGCCATGTTCACAAGCGTGGGCGCCGCACCGTCCATCAGGATAAAATCCGCGACCGAACGGCCGGAATGGCGCAGCAGCGGCAGGTAGTCCTTTGGTTTCCTGCATCCGAGATACACGCCCGCAAGAAACAGCCCCAGAAAAATCACGCGCAAAAGCCACAAAAATACCACGTGGTCCTCTGTGCCCCACCGGAGTTCCGTGACGAATTCCACGCCCAGCCCCTTGCAGATGCTCGCGATGCCAAGGCCGATGAAGCCCGCGGCAAAGCCGACGTTATAGAGATCAAAGCCCTGATGGAGCCGGACGGTGTACCCCGCGACAGGCGGGACCAAAAAGCCGATGGCCACGCCGCTTCCGAGCATCGCAAGATAGCTCCAGCCCGCCGGAAGATGCACGAGCCAGAAGCTCACGAGCGGCGACAGACACGTGGAAAAGAGCGTCTGATAGACGTATTTGGGAAACGGCTCGCCCTGAAACCGCGCGTACAGCCAGCCGCCGAGGAGCACGGGCAGAATGTTTAAAATGTTCTTTCCAAGCAGGCTAAAACCCGCCATCATAAAAAGACACGCGAACGTCAGGCCCGTCACAGGAAGATGCATCCCATAAACCAGCGCCGTGCTCAGCGCCAAAACCAGCGCTGCGTTCAAAAGTGCCGCGCCCGCGCCGCCGGTAACCGCAGGGTCTGTGATGAGTCCCGCATCAGAGATGAGAATCCTCCAGAAGCCCCGGAACAAATCTGCGGGCGGCTGCACGGCAAAGGCGAACACGGCCAGCACCACGCACAGCGCAGGCAATACCCCACGCAGAACAGGGCTTTGTTTCTCCGATCGGGAAGAAGCGGTCTTGTCTTTCATACTAGCATCCTTTTCCAGAAAATTCGGTTAATCCAGCATGGGCTGAACAGTTCTTCACAGTAGATGGATTTATTTTAACGGATAACGGATACTTTGACAAGATACATTGTGCGGAAAATCCGAACAAAAAGCTGGCGAACACCGATTGTTCCGTGTCCGCCAGCGCCTATTTGTGATATTTTGTCCCCGCCTGAATGGCCTCCGCGCGGTAGAGCTGCTCAAGCGCCATCACACGCGCCAGATGATGTGGAAACGTCATGCGGCTCATGGAAAGAAGAAAGTCTGCCTGCCGTTTGAGCTCCGCGTCTACGCCGAACGACGAGCCAATAAGAAAGCACACGCTCGATTTGCCGCTTTTTTTGAGCTCCGAGAGCTTCCCCGCCAATTCCTCGGAAGAGAGCAGCTTCCCCTCCGGGGCAAAAATGCAGAGCCAGCTCCCCTTCGGAACCTTCGCACGGATGATCTCCGCTTCCTTCGCCAACCCCTGCAAAATCTGTGTCTCATTCGGATTCTCCGGCAGCCGAACCTCCGGCAATTCCAGGAGCGTAAAATCACAAAATGCCCCCAGCCGCTTCTTATATTCCTCCGAAGCCTGTATATAAAACTTCTCCTTCAGTTTCCCCATACAAATGAGCGTCAAGGAAAACATACCGTACCTCCCAAAGCCTCGCAGAGTTTTGCGCCCGCAGGCGCAAAATAAAATGTAAATCCATTTTATCCGGCGGCTCCGCCGACCGGAAAAATACTTCTCAGCCCGCAAGTGTAGAATTTTTGTCCCACAGGGACAAAAATTATGCGCGCAGTCGGGCTGCGATCCCCCTCGGCAAAAGCCCCTGCTTTTGCCGAACGTAAAAAAATTCCGTCCAATGCGGACGGAATTTTTTTACGTTTTTATTCTGCTACGTACGGCAGCAGGGCGATGTGGCGGGCGCGCTTGATGGCGACGGTCAGCTGACGCTGATGCGCAGCGCAGGT
>ERZ772875.586-NODE-586-length-41462-cov-24.174222_pt1 | contig 41462 bp, 47 predicted proteins | sample MGYA00580585_ERZ772875 | MGnify/ENA primary metagenome ERZ772875 (study PRJEB29015, sample SAMEA2737736) | human gut metagenome | biome: human gut; feature: human-associated habitat; material: faeces | place: China | collected 2012 ... | reverse complement strand
GGGGGATTGTCTGTGGCTGCTCGTTCCACTGATACTGGGCATCCTGCTCTCCCTGCTGTTCCTCTCCGGGCAGCACAGCGCGGAGTATGTGAAGGGCAAAGTTCCAAAGCGCGGGATCTACATCACAAACACGCTTGCGAAAGCAGCTTTTTTGATCTTCATTCTGTTCTCTCTCACCATCGCCGTGCGGAACATCACGCAGATCTACAACACCTTCCATGCGGCGGAGTTCTGTTCGCAAAAGACAAAGGGCTATGTGACTGTCCCTCTGAACAATGTTAATTCCGGCAGAGCACCGGAGGGCGCGGATTATCTGGCGTTCTATTATGCCACAGTGGATCGCTACAATGGAATACTCATGGCAGCCAACGATTTTAATTACGACCTGTTTGAAGGGAAAATGCTGGGAGAGGCATACGGTCAGGATTATGCCCACATCAACCGAAACTACCTTGCGTTCAACCCCATCTATGCGCCGGACGGGGAGCAGATCGGTGACGCTCTGCTTTCCGATACCCATGTGAATATTCTGCTTCCGAAGTCCAAGGAATACAGGCGGGATGAGGTACGGGAGCGCGGCGCGAGCTGGGGAAATTCCGGGGATGTGAATATTGTCCTCTACGATGATAAAGCGTCTGACATATACTCCTATAACGCCAGCACAGGGCTTGGGGGAAACGGCGCTCTGCCCGCGCCCATCCTTGTAGTCAAGGAAGGTGACCTGCTGGACGGGCTTTTCATCGAAGCATGGTGTTCACAGGGGGCGTATTTCCTCTATGTTCCCACCGATGATCCGTATGCGGAGCTGCTACCTATCCTGCGGGAAACGGGTATTGACGCGGCGACCGTTTCCACACCGACCGTCGCCGCCACCTTTGATAAAATGGTCCATCATCTGACCTATATGCTGATGATTTGGGGCGTACAGGCTTTGGTGCTGCTGATTGGGCTGTTCTGCCTGATCTTATTCGGCGCAAGGCTCTACTGCGACAATTACAGGGACAGGATCGCCTGTCGCCTGATTGAAGGGCATTCCCTTTTGAGCTGTATTCGCACCCATCTCGTGCTGACGGTGCTGTATTATGGGGCGGTAGCGGCAGGGCTGCTGTTCTTAAAGCTCGCCATCGAGCTTGACTACAATATCCTGCTGGGTACGTTTCTCGCGGAGATGCTGATCACGCTGCTGGCCTGCGGCAGCATTGCCCGGAAAAACCTCTATCAGATTGTGAAAGGAGCGGAAGCATGACTGCCATTACTTTATCCAATATCAATAAACGCTTCGGGGAAAAAGTCCTGTTTCGGGATTACTCGCTGCATATTGAAGCCGGAGAGTTTGTCGCCATCAAGGGCGAAAGCGGAGCCGGAAAAACAACGCTCTTGAACATCATAGGACTGCTGGAAACGCCGGACAGCGGCAGCGTCACCCTCTGCGGCGCAAGAAACCCGTCCTTTTCCTCCCGCGCTGCGGTTCATCTGCGGCGGCACAAGCTGTCCTACCTGTTTCAGAATTACGGGCTGGTGGACACCGACACCGTGGAGGCCAACATGAAGCTCGCCACCCGGTTCGGTAAAGCAAAGGGCAAGGCAGAGAAAGAACGCATCGCGGATGCGCTGGCACAGGTGGGGCTTTCTGGCTATGAGCGTCGTAAGGTCTACACCTTGAGCGGCGGTGAGCAGCAGCGGGTGGCGCTGGCAAAAATCATTGCAAAATCCCCCGACATTATCCTTGCGGATGAGCCTACGGGCAGTCTGGACGAGCGCAACCGCAGCTATGTGATGGATATTCTCAAAGAGCTGAACCGACAGGGGAAAACCATTGTTGTTGTGACACATGATCCCTATGTGAGCGATTGCGCCACACGGCACATTGCGCTGTGAGAGGACGGAGGGTAAAGCTATGCGAAAAAAGAACTGGGCTGCCTTGCTGTGCTCGATCCTGATTCTTGCGAGCATAGGGCTTGGCGTTTCCATCATTTACTCGGACTACTATTTCAGCCCCGTGTCGGGCTTGCAATCCTTTACTGTCGCGGACGTCTCCCGGACATACCTTCATCCGGGGGAAGACGCAGGCACGCCAAGCGCCGCCGCGCCGTCCGATGAGCTTTATGTGCTCCTGGAACACTGGGCATTGGAAAACGAGGTGACAATCCTATACAAGAACGGGTTTGCCGCAGGCTGCGGCATTCTGGACGGTTCGGATTGGCTCCGTGAAGCCATCGGGCTTTCGCTGCCTTGTGATGCGCAGGGCGTATTAACCGCAGAGGACGCGGCTTTTTCGGAAACCTATGTGCGCGACGGACGGTTTTTGCCGGACGCGCTGGGGCTGCCTGTACTGGGAACCTATCGGGAACGGGATGTGCCTTCCGTTATCTCCAATGCAGGGTTTCTCTATCCGTTGTCCATGAGCGGGGCGAAGGATGGAATGTACTTCACAGATGGCACGGACACCAGTGGTCTGACGGCACTATTTGAGAATAGCGGCTATACGGTCACTGACCAGCGGCAGCGTTTGAGCCTTCCCGCGCTGGCGGCGAAGCTTCTGACGGACAGCGTTCTTTCCAGAGCGATTTCCGCTGCCATGCTCGGTTTGATCTTTTGCTTCTCCTATGTGGTGCTGACCGTGTATCGGGAAAATGACCGCCGCTATCAAATCTATCATTTGTTTGGACTGTCAAAAGCACGGCTGTTCCTCCGCTCCACCCTTACGGCGATGGGTATTGCACTGACGGCTGCTCTGCTTTTCGGCGTGGTGCTGTACCGGGGGCTGACCTATATGCCGGACAGTGATCTGACCACGCTGCTGATAGGTACTACGGCAGGGTTTGTACTGTTCTCACTGATTTTGAACTGGGCGGGCTACTGCGGAACAGCCGCACGGTTGGGGAAAGGGGGAAGATGATATGACACTGATCAGGCAGGTGATCCGGGATTTGGTCAAGGATGTTGGATGGGTCGTTTTTTACGGCTTTTTAACCGCAATGTCCATCATGGCTTTCGTGCTGGTGGGATTGAGTTACCAGCATGTCGCGTCACAAAATGATGCAATCCGTCGCTTTACACAAAACGATGTGAGCATGGTGCGGGTAAAGGATTTGAGCAGTCTTATGACAGCGGCAGACCGGGAAACTACCGCACAGCCTGTCAGAACAGGCAGCGGGCGGCAGCAGAGCCTCGTGGAGCTGTTTCAAAAGCATGACAACCTCGGCAGCCTCGTCCTTCTCCCCGGCATCGGCGGGTATCAGCAGACCATCGTTTATGTGGGCGCCTATACCCGGCTGACAGCATTCCCGTTTCCGGCAGGCAGTGATGCACCCATCGCCGCGGTTTCGCCGGACTGCGCCGGGGACGAAGGAAAGACGCTCCGCATCGGAGATCACGAATGCACAGTAACCGTTGTTCCATCCGATATGGATGTTTACCATCCGCTGCACTACAGTCCCCCCGCATCGGAGAATCTGAAGAAAACGCTCTATGTTTTCTCGCCATCCTGTGAGGATGCCCTTTCCCTCGCGGCGTTTCCGCACGTATCGGTGGATATGTTCATAGACCGTCTGATTCTTGCCGAACCCACAGAGGAAAGCACCGCCGATGTCAGGTCGTTCCTGTATCAAAACTATTCCGCCTATGCGGAGATACAGTCAACGGAAAACTTTTTGCGGCTTTCCGCCGCAAGCAGCACCCGCACCCATCAGGCGTATCTTCTGTTCTACATCATGTCCACGCTGGTTTTATTCGGTGCGCTGCTGCTGAATACCTATCGCATCCTGCGCCGCCGGATCCCGGAATATGCGGTGCATCATCTGTTTGGCGCAACACAGCGGTTTATCTTTGCAAGGATGTATCTGTTCGTGTTGGGATACCATGTGATCCCGCTTGCGGGAACGCTCCTGATCCTGTCATTGAACAGGCTCGCGTCGCCGCTGAATCTTCTCATGGTATTCGCAGCCACCATGGGCTCGGCGTTTCTTGTCACAAGTATTGTGCAGCAGCGTTTTGTATCTAAATTTTCACAGGGATTAAGGAGGGAATGAACTATGCCGGGAATCACCGTTACACAAGCCTGCAAGAGCTATGAAACCAGCCACTATACCGTAAAAGCGGTGAATCACGCCAATCTTTCCGTGGAAAGCGGCGAAGCCGTCGCCATTGTCGGACCTTCCGGCAGCGGCAAGTCCACACTTTTGAACATTATCGGTCTGATTTTGAAGCCGGATTCCGGAAGCGTCGCCGTGGACGGAGAGGAAGTTCTGAACATGAGCGACAGGCGGTGCAGCGCTTTCCGAAATGCCTCGTTCGGCTATATTGTGCAGGACTTCGCCCTGCTGGACGATGAAACCGTATATCGCAACATCCGAATCCCCCTGCTTTACAACAGGCAGATCAAGCGCAGGGAGCACAAGCCCCAAATCAGGGAGATCGCGCAGAAGCTGGACATATCAGACAAGCTGAACCGCAAGGCAGGCAAATTGTCCGGTGGAGAGCGGCAGCGGGTGGCAATCGCCCGTGCAATCGTCTGTGACCAGCCGATCATCCTTGCGGACGAACCCACCGGATCACTGGACGCGGCGAACAAAGCGAATGTCATGGACATCCTCATGCGGCTCTGCAAGGAAAGCGGCAAGACGCTGATCATCGTTACGCACGACCCTTCGATTGCCGAACGCTGTGACAGGATCGTTCAGATGACGGATGGCCGCATTGAGGGAAACGGAAAAAACTTGCCGTGAGAGGGTGTGCGCCCATTACCATGGATTTCAGAGTCAAACAGCCGCAAGCCACCATTTTTGATGACTTGCGGCTGTTCTGTTCAGCAGCTCTTTTGGTAACTCTCCATCTTGTACGCTTTGCTTCGCCGAAGCGCTGGAAATGCACGATTTCCCGGGCGCGCAGGAACTTGATGACATCGTTGACATCCGGGTCGTCGCTGAGCCGCAGGATGTTGTCATAGGTGACGCGGGCCTTCTGCTCTGCTGCCAGGTCCTCGGTCAGATCGGCGATGAGGTCGCCCTTGACCGCCATGGATGCTGCGTTCCACGGGAAGCCGGAGGCGGCGGTGGGATAGATGCCGGCGGTGTGATCCACGAAATAGGCGTCGAAGCCGGCGGTCTTGATATCCTGCTCCGACAGGTTGCAGGTCAGCTGGTGGACGATGGCGCCGATCATCTCCAGATGCCCCAGCTCCTCTGTGCCGATGTCCGTAAGCAGGCCCTTCAGCTCCGGATAGGGCATGGAGTAGCGCTGGCTCAAATAGCGCAGGGACGCTCCCAGCTCCCCGTCCGGCCCTCCGTACTCCATTAGACTACGATTTTTCACAGATCAATGCAAACAAAGGCAGTGTTCCTTTCGGGGTACTGCCTTTGTTTTATTTGACTTTCTGCCGTAATTCGTCTATCGTAAGAGTATATTACCGATAAGTGGAGGAGCGCCTTATGCCGTACCAGACTATCGCCAACTTCTTTTCTAACCATTTCGTAGAGTCCTGCATCATTATGTTCCTTCTCATCTGTGCATCTGCACGCATTTTCAACGATGTATCCGGGTTCAAAAGGCTAAAGAAAGAACGTGAAGAATTGCAAGCCGCGAAGGATGCTTTTGAAACGTACAAGTTATCGATACAGTCTGACAGGAAGAAGCTGGACGAAGATGCCGCATCCCGCTTGCGCACTCAGCAGGCGCAGTACGCAGCAAACGAAAAGCGCCTTGCTCAACAAGAGGCCGCGATGCACCAGAGTCTCGTACATATCCGTTCCAGCCTGCGCAAAACGCTTCTCGATGATCTCCGCGCTTTTCCGGCCTTCGCATCCCTGTCAGAAGATGACAAGCAGCTCAGCAGCGCCATCACCTCGGATATGTGGATATTCCCTCCGTTTGAATTTTCAGCCTGCGTAAGTTCCGGCAGCGGGAAAACCTACCACACCTCTCTGCGCGGCTGTGAGTGTGAAGACTTCAAATTTCGGAAGCGTCCCTGCAAACACATGATACGTCTCGGCGTATCCTTAGGTCTCCTTCTCAATTACGACACAGACGCCCAGAGAATAGAACTCTCGCACATCATGACACAGAAAAACGAGCTTCAGACCGCACTCGCAAAAAAGGAAAAACTCATCGCTGCGAAGGAGGAGCACCTTCGTCATTTAGAGAAAACACAAGACCAGACTTACCCATGGCTTGCCGAGCTTCGCGCCGACGCATACGAAACCGCCGACACGCAGTGGATAGATTATCTGCAAAGTAAAAGCCGGCCCGCGATGCAAAAAGCCGCTGAGGTCAGCAACATCATCCACGGTGAATTGCGTCAAGCTCGTATTGCCGCCAAGCAGGCCGAGTATCAGGTGCATTTCTATGAATCGCTGTTCCCTTGGCTGCTGGATTACAAGGAACTACCGCCCGCTGAGGCCTTCTCCTATGTGCAAGACGACTCTGCCACTCCACCGGAGGAGGACACCGCCGTTGCCAACAAATACCTTTCACCGCAAGAGCGGGCCGAACTCTCCGATGTGGAACGCTACCAGCTTCTCCTTGACCGTTACATCGCACGCAGCAAAACAAACTGGGAAATCGGCATCGAATACGAGCGTTACATCGGTTATCTCTGTGAGCAGCGCGGTTATAGCGTCACCTATAATGGTGCAATGGCAAAGCTTGAGGATATGGGACGCGATCTCATTCTTCGGCATGGAAATGATGTAATTCTTGTCCAGTGCAAACGATGGGCCTCCGAGAAGGTCGTTCATGAGAATCATGTATTCCAGTTGGCAGGCAGTGTATTTGAATATCAGTACCAGCACCCGCAGCAGTCCGTTTCCGGTGTACTGGTCACATCCACTACTTTATCAGAGGTCGCACAGCGCTGTGCCGGCTATCTGGGTATTCAGGTTTTCTCCGGTGTCCCATTTCAGGAATACCCTCGTATCAAGTGCAATATCGGCCGCGACGGCAGCAAGATATACCACCTTCCTGTTGACCAACAATATGATACCGCGATCATCGACAGTGACGGCGAGTTTTACGCTTCTACTGTTGCAGAAGCAGAAGCCGCCGGATTCCGCCGTGCCTACCGTTGGCACGGCACCGCACAAAAAGGATGAGGAGCCTCCCGGCCCCTCATCCTTTTATCTTACCCGCGCCCCCGCAGGAATGGATTCGCCTGCGCTGTCTCACGCTGCTGCATAGCCCGCAGGAACGGATTGCTCTGCGTCGGCCGTGTGTTCTGCGTCGTCCCTCTCTGCTGCCTCGCCCGTACAAAGGGATTGTCAGACGCGGCCGCACCCGTAGAGCCGGAGGGCGTCCGCAGGAACGGATTGCCGCCGCTGGCGGAGGTGCCGGTGTACCCGCCGGAATACCCGCCGCGCCACGGCGCCTGCCCGATGGTGCTCTGCGCCCACCCCTCCGCGTAGTAGAGGGCGTCCTTCTGCGCGTTGGTCAGATCAAGGCTGTCGATGGCCTGCAGCTTCTCCGTTTTCTTGGACATCCCGCTGCTGAGGACTTTGTACTGGTAGAACTGCTCCGCCGTGATGCCGGCGTCAGTCTCCAGCACCGCCTGCTGCCCCAGTGTTTTGTCGCTGGCCATGTCCGCAAAATAGATCTCCGCCTGCGCCGTCAGATCCATGCCGGAGTTCTGCATCCACTCGAACTTCTGCGTGGCCACGCTCTTCTGCGCCGTGGACTTGATGTCCTTGGTGCCGAAGTAGTAGGTGTAGAAGTCATCGTAGCTGACGCCGTTGATCTTGGCCGACTTGGCTCGCTCGTACACGTCCTTGTTGTAGGTCTGGATGGCGTACTCCGCACCGAAGCACTCTTTGTTGGCAGCGCGGTAGGCCTCGTCCGTCTCCATTCCCTGCCGCAGGTACTTCTCTGCGGCGGCACGGTAGGACTCCTCCACCGCCAGCGCGTTCTTCTGGATACCGGTCACAACTGCCTTCAGCTCCCGGGTCTTCTGCCGCTTCTCCTTGTCGGACAGTTCGGAGGACTCCACCTCCCTGATCTCCTTCCACAGGTCGGAGCAGGCAGACTGCTGCTTGCTCCAGAACCGGCTGACCACCGCCGCTGTCTCATCGCCGCCGTTCTTGGCATAGGTCAGCTCGTCCGCTTCGTCGAAGAAGTCGCCGCTTACCCGGTTGTTCGTCACCGCATCCGTGGTAAAGGCCTTGGCGAACATCCCCCGTTCCGCCTGCGGCGTCAGGATCGGCAGCAGGAAGTCGCCCACCACGCCGCTGTACTGATCCAGCACATAGTTCAGCTTTTTCGGCGAGATGCCCAGCGCACCGCCCACCGCCTTGGAGAACACGTCCGTGCTGCTGTCATACCGCTGGCCCGGCGCGTAGCCCTGAAGCCGCTGGTTCTCGATGTCCCCGCCGTACCACGTCCGGCCCGGGCTGTCCGGATCCAGCAGCGCCGAATCCACCAGCGCCGACGCGATGTTGCTGGTCAGAGGATTGGCCGGCGCCACCTGATTGCCCATGGTGTTCAGCGTGGCAATAAGGTCGATGTCCTGCCCCCGCACGGCGTCTGATACGCGGTCTGCGGTGATGCCCAGCAGCGACAGCTCCCGGCCCTTGGGGATCTTCAGCCAGATGCCGTCCTTCAGCTTGAACATGTAGTTGGTGTCCTTGTCGCTGTCCCGCAGGTCGTCCCACTCCTCATCGTCGTGGTATAGCAGCGAGTTGATGAGCGTCGGCGCAATGCCCAGCACGGCGGCCCTGCCGATGAGTTTGGCCCACTCCCGGCCGCCCTTCGTCTCCGTCACCCGCCGGATCATCTTGTCGAAGCCCTGAATGCCCGGATTCAGGAACGGCACATAGTTGGCGTTCAGCACCTTGCCCAGCGTACCGGCGCGGCCGAAGTTCACCGTTACGTCAGCCGCCGCATAGAGGGCGTCCGCCAGCGTCTCCGAGTTGACGCCGCCCTTTTCCACCACGCTCATGAACTCTGCCAGACGGGGCGCCTGCTCCGTGACCATGTTCAGCGACTCCAGCCGCGCCACGAGCTTCCCCGCCTTGCTGGTAGGCTCCTTCACTGTTCCGGTGGCGTAGTCGAACACCGAGGAGTAGGAGCCGCCCAGCGCCTTGTACATCTGCCAGTATTCGCCGTTGTTTTTGATCTGCGCCAGCGCCCGGGGATAGTTCCGCAGGAACGCCTTGCCGTCCCGGGTGTACAGGCCCGCCGTCTGCAGGTCGCGCACCGTGTTCCGCACGAGGAACGTGGGGTTATAGCCGGTCACAAGGGACTTGAACAGGTTGTTGCTGGCCCGGATGATCTTCGTTAGGGTGTTGCTCTCCACCGCATCCGGCGAAAGGGCCTTCAGCGCGTCGAAAAGGGTGTCGTCCACCGTCAGCTCCCACAGCTTACCGTCCCGGAACACTGTAAAGGTCTTGTCCTTTGCAAGGGGCTGACTGCTTACGTCGTTCAGCGTATCCGGGTCAAAATCGCTGCCGTCGAACTCCTGCGCGTCCTTGATGTACCGATGTACCGCCGGCAAATCCCCGGCGCTCACATAGTCGTCCAGCATGCGCTGACCGAACCGGTTCTTGCTGCCCTCGCGCACCGCCTTCATGGTCTGCTTGCCCAGCGCCTCGTGCAGGGGCACCAGCTGCTCCGTGCCGCCCTGTGCGCGGCCCACCGTCCTGCCGATGCGCACGGCGCTCCGGTCGCGCCCCGCTCCCGCATCGCCGTCCGTGACGCGCAGCGTCGGTACATAGTTGGGATAGTACCTTTTCAGGAAGTCCGCGTTCTCCTGCGTCATCAGGCCGCTGTCCACCCGGTACTGCATCAGATTGTCGATGTAGCTCCGCACCTGCTGCCGGTATTCCTCGAACTCCGGATGCGCCTGTAAGGCACGGCGCGCCCGTTCCCGGCTCACGTCCGCCGTGACATCCACGCCGAACACCGGCTTGTCCTTGATGGCGTCTGCCCGGTCTACTGCCCGCAGCAGCTGCATCCGCTGCCTTGCCAGCGCCGCCGTATCGGGATCCGGGTCTTCCGCCAGCCGCCGGAGCTGTGCTTCCGTGTCCGTGCGTATCTCCGGGTTTTCCACATCGAACTCCCGCAGCGCCGCCCGGGCCTCCAGCATGGCCTGCTCCTTATTCTGCGACAGGCTCATGCGGTCAATGTTGTGCAGGTTAAAAAGATACATCTGGAACTCGTGGTAGTAGTCCTCGCCCTTCTGCCGGATGGGTGCAAAGATGGCGTTCAGGCTCTCCCCCACCTTCCGGGCGTTCACGTCCGTCTGCGCATCCGCGATCATGCTGACGCCCGCAGAGGCCGATGCCCGTGCCTGGTTGTAAAACTGGTAGAGGTACGGGTCGTTGACCGCCTCCGACACCTTGCTGACACTGTGTCCGGCGTCCACCATCTTGCGGTAGAAATAGCTCCACGCCTCCCGCGCCTTCTCCCCCGCGCTCCTTCTCTCCGGCGTCGTGTGGTCTGTCACCATCGACTCCGTGTCGTGGATGCGATCCTCGCGGGAGCCGATGGGGTCTGCCTGATCCGCGTACAGCCGCACAAGGTCGTCCAGATCGGCCTGCGTGGTCTGCTCCACCGTCCGCTCCGGAGGGGCCTCCTGCTGCTCCAGCCGCCGGAGCTGCGCGTCATACACCGCGTCCGACACGGTGTACGGGTCGTCTCCGATGATGTTCTCATCCCGGGCCAGCTGCTCCATGTAGGCGTTCTGCTCTGCCGCGTCCTGCGCCGATACCGGCTCCGCCGTCACCTCCGGCGGCGCCATGCGATCGGAACCGCCGTACAGCGCCTGCCACGACATGGCGTCCTCCGACGTTGCGTCGCTGGTATCCCGCCGGTACACCCCGTTCTCCTGCACCATCCGTCCGGCGTCCTCCCCCGCCATCTCGTCGATGCTCCGCCCGGTGGAAAGTTTTTCCGTGTTGACATTCAGCGCATTTCGTAGTATATCTGTAGTATAGAGTTCGCTATTTGTGGTATCTGACCCTCTATGGGTTTTGAGGTGCTCGGTACCACGAATGTCGAACTCTTTTTCTGTAATCGCATCATGCAGATATAGCCTCTGAGTCTGCGGATCACGCTGAAGCATAACGGCAGTGTACATTTTTTCGGCAGGTGTTCCAACCGTGACCGGAGCGGCCACAATGATTCGTTCAAGGCCGCTGTTGTTTTTGTTTATCGTATAAATTACCTTGCCGTATTTGATCACATCAGGCACCGCAGCAAACGTGACCACTTTTACAGGGGTCATCCCGTGTCTGAATTCGGAGTTAATGCTTGATTTCCCGAGGGATACATCGCCAAACTGCTCGCTGTACACGTTGTTTCCGATGGAATCAAAAAACATCTTAACTCTTTTATCAAGCGGTATGCTTCTGTCCCCCAACTCATTCCCGGTAAAACGACCGATGGGTTCCATGTTTTGGAGCGCAACAGAATTTTCCCGAATTTCTTTCTCCGTGTATTGCGGGTATCTGATCTCATACCCCACGCCGCCGTCTGCGAACACCGTGGCCTCGTTGCCCAGGTCAGGCCGCAGCTGGCGGCGCTGCTCTGCGGTGTAGCTGCGGCGGTCAGCCGCGTCCCGCGCTTCGATCTCGCCCGCCGTGTTGCGGTAGAGCTCCAGCGTGTTGGCATTCTTGAAGTAATCCACTCTGGCTCTGCGGTCAAAGTCGGCCTGCGTATAGGCGGAGTACTCGTCCGCATACGGGCCGTTGTATAGGCTCTCCTCAAGCCGCAGCACCTCGTCCCAGTTCTGGTCAAGCTTGGCCCTGTTGATTTGCCTGACCGTCTCCTGCACGGTGTCTGGCATAGTGTCAAAAGCGTTACGCACGCGCCTTTCCGCTTCCAGATACCGTCGGTCGCTTTTGTACGCCTGTCTGTCCTTATTCTTGTACTTCCAGTAGTCGGGGTTGCTGCCGCCGGCGAACTCCTCTGTGCCCTGAATGATGTGCTGGATCTCGTGTACCAGTGTGCGATCAGGCGAGCCTACCAGATCCTTGCTCAGCACAATGGTGTCCGCTCCCGCATCGTAGTACCCGTTTACGCCCGGCATCGTCTCCTTGAACACCACCGAAGTGTGCCGCAATGCCGGGTATGCTTCAAACAGGTCTCTGTGGCGCAGGAAGTCGGCCAGCTCGTACTTCTCCGCCCATGCGCGGTCGTAGTATTCGCCCTCCAGCCGTTCGCTCTCCGCCGCTTCTTCCGCCGTCAGGGGTTCGCCCCGGTTTTCGGCGTTCCGCGCCCACTTATCCGTCAGCTCCTGCAGCCGCCGGTATCCGCTCTCCTCCATCAGTCGTGCATCGCCGTCACGGCGGTACTCCATGCCGCTGTCGTCGATCTCAAAGCGCCACTTGCCGTCCATACCCCGGAACCAGCCGGTCGCTCTGCGGATGGTCTGTGCGTCCGTGCCATCCGCTTCCATCTCGGCCGCCCTTGTCAGGGCGTTCAGGTCTGCCGTCTTGGCATTCTCGCCTGCATACAGCAGCTGCGTCGCTCTGCCCTGTGTCCCGGTCTCCGCCTGACGCAGGGCTTTTTCATAGAGGTTCTGTGCGTCGATGAGCCGCCGCTGCTCCTGCGTGCCCTGCAGCTTCGCCACGGTGTCGCGCAGCCAGTCGTAAATACGCTGGAACAGGCTGCGATCCTGCACCAGCAGCCGCCGGACGGTGGCCTCGTCGGTAAACAGCTTCTTCTCGGCGAACTTGGCCACGATCTCCCGCGTGGCCCCGTCCTCGTCCAGCGTCACGCCCGCCCCGGCATAGTCGGCGATCACCGCACGGCGCAGGGTGTCCACATCCGCGCCCATGTTCTCCGCCACGAACCGCAGGGCCGCGTCGGAGAACCTGCCGTACAGGCCGCTGCGCTCCATGTGGTGGGTCAGCTCGTGAATCAGCACCTGCCGCACCGGGTCTGCCGCCGACGGGTCGATGGAAATGACGCCGTCCTGATAGCTGCCCCGCACGCCCTCCTGCATGGCCCGGGCCTGCACCGTCGCGCCGAAGCGCTGGGCAATGTCCGCCGCCGTCTCGAACTGCATCTGCTTTTCCTGCGGCATCTGCGCCAGCGCCCCCAGCCACGCCGTGCGCTGCTGCGCGTCCATGCCGTTGGCGTCCACCAGCCGGGGCAGCTGTGCATACTTGACACCTGCCGTCTCTTGTGGTATATTATCCCCAGCGAATTCAACGTTTGCCAGCAGCTGGAGGGATCGTATCTCTGTGCCGGGCAGCAAGCGATTGAGTTCGCTGCTGTTTTTTACCAGCACAGTAGCATCACTCCCCAGATTCTGCAGAAGGCCCTCCATGGATCCTCTGTTGTGAATGCTGGTGATTTTGTGCGCCTGTTCTCCAAACAGATCTGTGTCTACCTGCACGGCCACAGCCAGCGGTTTTCCGCTGGCTTTTCCTTTTGTCAGGTAGACCAGCGCCCGGCGTGCCGGATTGTATACTACGGCGGCGCTGCCGCGCAGCTCATCCTCAAGCGCCAGAATGTCACCCCTGTTCATGCTGTGCGCCGAGCGGCTTCCGCTGCTATCACGTTCAGCCTTCGTGATCACGCTGGTTGGCAGGTACAGTGGTGCGTCCGCCACGCCCAGTCGTGTACCGATTTCCGCACCGGTAGTTCCAAGATAAAGGCTATCGCTGCTCTTCAAATTACCGTTGTAATAGCTTGCAATTTGGCTCTGCCACGGCATCGTTCGCGTTTTTTTGATGGAATACTGCGGTGCCGCGTCCCGGCCCTGCGGGTCAGTGTCGGTACTCCCCTCATTGCCGTCATACCTGTATGTGCCGGGGCTGATAAGAGAGCCCGCTGCGCCGGTCATGCCTCCCACCGCGAAATCGTACAGGGAGTTCGCCAGCACCTCGCTGGCGCTGTCCACCTCTCCGCCGTATATGCGCGGCATCTGCCACTCCATCCAGTCGCCGATCAGTTCCTCCAGACCCTCGCCGGTGCCGGAGGCGGCCACCTGCAGCAGCGCGTTCAGCGCCCGCTTGCCCGTCTCCGATTTTCCCAGCTTGTCCACCGCCTTGGAGATACCTCGCTGTACGGCGTCATCTATGGTGCCGCCGCCATACGCTTTCGCAAACGGCGCCGCGATGTTGCTGAACATTTCCGTGACAACTTCCTTTGCGGCCACCGCGCCGCCATACAGAAGCTGCCCCTGCAGATCTGCGCCGCCCTCTCTGGCCGCCTGCGTGCCGCCGCCGAAGGCCCGGAAAGCAAACGGCAGCTTGCTTCCCTGTGCCCCCATGGCCGCATTCAGGAGCATATCTCCCGCCATTTGGGTCATGGATGCACCGGCGTCCACCACCTGCTGTCCGAATATGCCCAGTCCCTCCTTGGCCTTCTCTATATCCCGGCCGCCGGATCGCTGTACCTGCGCCGCAAGGTCGCGGGCAGCCTCTCCCGCCTGCTGCTGCACCCCCGTCCCCTGAACGGGCTGCACATTGCCAAGACTTCTGTAAAGCTCGTTCAGGTCTTCCGTTCCGAACTTCGCTGCGGCGTTATAGGCCGCTTCCAGCGCCTTCTCATATGCTCCGTCGCCCAGCACCGTGGCAAGCGCCCGCATCTTTGTCAATGCACTGTCCAGTTCCGCCTTTGCCGCAGGCGATCTGCCCCCGTCGTAAGCGTACTTGGCGCGGGCTACCGCCCACTGGGCATCCCGCAGTTCCTCTGTATTCTGCAGCGTCCGTTGTCCCTGACCAGCCTGATACATCGCTCCCATGGCGTCCATATTGCTGGCGAGGCTGCTCTTTGCACCGCCGGAGACTGTCTTTCCCGCACGCGCAAAGAACCCCTGCCGCTGATCCTTCTTATTGCTGCCGGTGTCCGATACCATCGTGCCGGTGTTCACCAGCTGTTTCCCGGCGCTCTGCGCCGCCTTGGGCTTCACGATGGGCGTTGTCTGCCGCGTTGTCGGCGGCGTGATGAGCTTCATGCCCCCCTTGCCGTCCGCCATGGCCACGCCCTCCCTTGTCAGCAGCAGCGGCGCGGGCAGGGCATTTTTCTGCGCCGAAGGCAGGGATGCGCGCTGCACCCCTGCCTGCTTCTGTGTGTTCTTCTCCCGGTCGTCAAAAATGTTCATGGTGTACCTCCCAGCCGCTTACACGCGGCTCTGCCGGTTGACGCCGCTGTAGTTGTATCCGTATCCGCTCTGGCCGCCGCCCTGCGCCTGCTGATACGCATTCCACGCTTCCTCCGCCGTCATGCCGTCGGCCGCCGCACTGGACTGCGACCCCCACATACCGTCGGCCGTCACACCCAGAGCCTTCTGCATCGCCGCCACCTGCGCCGGCGTCAGACTGCCGTTGTTGTACCCGCCGCCGTAGGAATAGGAGCCGCCGGAGCCGCCGGACGCGGCCTGCTTCCGCTGCCACTGGGCGACCTGGTCCGCCTCCTGATCCTTCTGCAGCAGGTACGCGGCATACTGCCCCTCCACCGTGGACTTGCGGGCCGCCATCTGCTCCGCGATCTCCGTTTCCCCTGCCAGCCGGGCGGCCTCGATGGCCTGATCCAGGTCGGCCAGCGTCTCGATATACTGCCGCTCCAGATCCGATACCTCGTTCTGATAGCTGGCGTCCAGCGCGATACGCTGGCTGTCCGCCATGCCGCCGTACACGCCGCCGGCCGCCATCTGCTGATCCAGATTTCGCTGCGACATCATGCTGTTGACGTAGGCCTGCCGTGCCGCATCGTCGTAGTTCGTCTTCGCCTGCTCCTTCTGGCGGTTGTATTCGTCCTCCGACTGCTTTATCCTGGCCGCCACAGCCGTCCGCACGTCCGACTCGAACGAGTCGCCGCCCATCGTTTTGTAGTATTCATCGTAGCTCATGGGCTCCGAACCTCCCCCGCCGCCGTAATAGCCGCTGCCGGAGTAGCTGCCGCCGGAGTAGCTGCCGCCGGCAGAGGGCTCATAGGTGCCCGCAGCCGACCCGTTGCCCCCGCCGCCGGTGCCGCTGCCGCCGCCCTGTGACGCGGCAGCCACCCGGCGCTTGACCTCCTCCTGCACGGCGGACGAGTCGCCGGTGCCGGAGGTGCCCGTCCCGCTGGCAGAGCCGCCCACAGACCGGTTTCCCTGCAGGCCGCCGATCTGATAGCCCCCGGAGCCGCCCAGCATGTCCTGCGACAATGCAGGCACTTTCCCCGCCGCCCTTGTCATAACGCCGTTCTTCTCATAGATATTCACGCCCGTCCCCCTGTCGCTGGACGCATCGGAACGGGACGGCACCCTTGACGGCGTCTGCGTCACGGTGCGGCCGCCCCCGTTTCCCCCGTAGTCCACATAGGCCCCGCCGCCGGAGATGGGCGTCTTTTTCTTTGTCCCCTTGATGATATCAGGCATAGTATGTAACCTCTCTTTCATGCAGAAGGGCGCTCCCGCATCACGCGGGGGCGCCCCTGTTGTTTATACCCCCAGCAGCTTGCCCCAGGTGCCTTTCCCGGCGATGCCGTCCGCACCCAGCGCGTACTTGGTCTGGAACTGCCGCAGCGCCGCGTCCGTACCGCCTCCGAAATCGCCGTCCGCACCGGCCTTGCCGCAGTCGAAGCCGCGGGCCATCAGCGCCGCCTGTAGCGTCTTGACATCCGCGCCGGTCATACCCCGGCGCAGGACGCGAACCTTCATGTCCAACTTTTCGTCCTCCTTTTCCACTGGCGTGACGCTTGCCCCGCCCTGCATGGCCGCCGCCACGTCGCGGCGGAAGCCGTCCATGGTGTAGGCTGCGCCCAGCCCCTTCCAGTAGTGCTCCGGGTCAGTGTGCCCCGCGCCTACGCCGCTGAGCCGCGCTTCGTTGTGGGAGATGATGACGCCCTTTTTCAGGGGGTCGAGGGCGTATACCTCACACAGGTGGGCGAACAGCTCCACAGCGGCCTTGTAGGCCGTCTCGCAGTGCTTCAGCGCCGCCGCGCGGTCACGCACGCGGAACTTGTCGCCGCCGGTGTAGGTGATCCGGCTGCTCTCGCACATCTCAATGCCGCAGTGGGTGTTGTTGGCGCTGCCGCCCACATGGGGCAGCCGGAAGTTCCACGGTGCGGTCTGGTATACGGTGCCGTCGTTGGCGTCGATGAAGGCGTGAACGGCCACGTCCTTGCTCTCCTTGTTGAACAGCTTGACGAACACCGCCCCGGATGGCTGCGCACAGCCCACCGAGTGCAGCACCAGCCCCAGCGGCCCCCGCCGCTGGAACGTGGTGTAGCGGCTGTCCGCGCCGCTCAGGTTGGCCTTGTAGTAGGGGTTGCGGGTGGTGTAGCTCTCAATAACTTTCATTGCCGCCCGCCCCCTTCGCCAACTGCTTGCCGATCTGGTCAATGCCGGTGGCCGCAAGGCCGCTTACGATGCCCACTGCGGCGCTGGTGATGTAGTCGCTTGCCGGGTAGTCCGGGATGACGAACATGCCCGCGACGCCCAGCAGCAGGCCGCACACGCCCATGATCACCGGGATCCACTTGTTGTCGAGGCCGCTGGCCTTGACGCCCATGCCGATGAGATAGCAGATGACGGTGATAGCCGCCACGCTTGCAATGCCCAGAGATGCGATATCCATAGTTCTATTTCCTTTCCGGCCTTACTTGGCCTGTCCGTGATTTTCGTTTTCCAAATCTGCGATGCGCTGGTTGATGACCTTGATCTGCTCCTCCACCACCGGCATCCGCCGTGCGAAGTTGTTGTGCTCCCGCACCTCGCGGGTCAGCTCCTCCAGCTTTGTCTCCGTCACGGCCTGCGTCTTGCGGTTGCTGACCAGCACCCCGCACAGACTCAGCATCCCCGTGATGACCGCCGCGATGATCGCTTCTGTCACGCCTTCACCCCCCTCACAGCTCCGCCGACAGCAGGGACACCGCGCCCGCGTTGAGGGCGGCGGCGGTCATGCCGTGGCTGGCCTTGGCGGCGGAGATCATCACGCCGTTGGCCCGCGCCGCCGTGACGGCGAACGTGAAGCCCGTCTGATCCGTGCCGCCCATAACGCTGCGCACCTTGAAATCATCCACCGCGATGGTGGGTTTCGCCCGCATGGTCACAGGCAGCGGCACAAAGAAGAAGATGGTGCCCGTGCCGATGATCACGGCCTGCACCAGATCGGACGACAGCGGCACCAGATACCGCTGGCACCGCGCCAGCTCCGCGCCGTAGTCGGGCAGCTGGTTCAGCACCCACGCGCCGCCGTACAGATGCGCCAGCGTCTGCACATCGCCCAGCTCCAGCTTGGCGGCGATAAGCTTCGTGCCCGCCGCCGTGACGGTGAAGGTCTTGGTGGTGCTGTCGTAGCCCACGGGAACGACGCCCTCCTCCGTCAGGACGGTGGCCGTCACCGCGCCTACCGGCGCGTCCTCCAGCACCTGCGCCATGGTGCCGTTGAGGGTGATGCCGTCCGCCCCGATGGTCACGGAGCCGCTGACCAGCTTCCACCCGTCCAGAAAATATCCGGCGGTGCTGATGGTGCCGCTGACGCCCCGCTGGTTCACCGGATGGCCAAAGTACCAGTTTCGCAGCAGATTGGGCGCGGCGTAGGCGCCGATGCCCGCCAGCGCCCCGCAGAACGCCGCATAATCGCCGGTGTAGCCACCCCGCCTTGCGGCGCCGTAGGCGCTGACAAGGCCCAGATTCAACCACCTATTAACACTGCCGTACACCGTAAAATTTCGCAGAGGGACGGCGGTGGTGGGCAGCACCTCCGTACCGTCGGCCATGAACCAGTAGCGGATGCCCTCCACCGCGGGCAGTTCCCCGAATACGTCCCCCGGATGATAGGTGTGGCTCTCGATGGTGACGCCGCCCACCTCAAACGCCACCACCATTTCTGTGATTGCCATAAGATTCCTCCTCTCGTTTATGTTTTTATTTTGACCGTCCCCGTCACATCAGGCGGGTAGTCGCCGGAGACGGCCAGCTCCGTGTGGACGGGGTAGCTGGGCAGCGTCCCCAGCGTCACCGTCTCCGTGGCGGGGGTCGCCAGCGCATACCAGACCACCGCGCCGGTGGTCAGCTGGCCGGTACTACTGGCCCATGTGTTGCCCACGCTCTCGCCGGCGTAGCTGTCTATGACCCCAACCCGGCGCGTCACCTGCCACTGCCCTCCGCCGATGTACGCCATCTCGTCGCGGATGTCGCTGCCGGGTATGGCCCTCAGCACCGGCAGCGTCACGGTGGTGGGTGTGGTGCCCGTCCGTCCGCTGGCTGTCAGGCTGCCCTCGGACGCCACCAGCGGCTGAGGGTAGTCCGGGCTTGGGGACGGCTGCCCGCCCACGTAGGGTTCGTAGGCGGTGGGCGTGTCAACCGACACCATCAGCCGCAGCGCCACGTCTACAGCCTCGCCCTCCGTCAGGATAAGAACGCATGCAATAGACGTCTCCTCTGCGTTTCGCAGTCCGTAGACCTTTTCGATGCTGCCCTGCAGTAAAAATGGCGTGATCACATACCCCTTGCCGCTCAAGTCCGCGTTGGGCGACCACAGCAACACGAAGGAGTACCAGCCTCCAACGTCGCCCGACACCGCAGTGCTCTGGATCCTGACCACGTCCCCGTCGCGCGTGATCGTTAGGTTATAGGGTTTGACACTGTTGATTGTGCAGGTGCTGATGTCCAGCAGCTGGGCGCCGCTGTACGTCTGCTGCTTCCCCCGCCCCTGCGCCGCGACACCTACCACGTCGTCGTAGGTACCGTCCCAGCTGGCGGGCGCGGCCTTGGATACGTCCACATATCCTGCCACCAGCTGCGTTCCCTTGTAGAGTTTCCCGGGCTTATAGGCGCCCTTGTACAGCACGCCGGGCTTGGTGCCTCTGTAAAGCATCGTCAGCCCTCCTCGAACACGCCGTACCAGCTGTCGGCGTCAATCGTCCCCGCCGCCACCGCCGCGTCATAGGCGGCCTGCGTCATGGCGGTGATGCCCGGGTCGCCCTGCGGCCCCTGCGAGCCGGTGTCTCCTGTGTCGCCCTTGGGGCCTGTGTCGCCCTTGGGGCCTGCGGGCCCCGTCACCTTGCCGATGACCACCGACACACCGCTGTCCAGCGTGTAGATCAGATAGCCATCTGTACTGATGCCGAAGGCGGGCGGCGTGTCGCCGGTGTAGAATAGACGCAGCTCGCCAGTGTCTGCATCTACGTCAAACCCGTACAACCCGTCCGCTACGACAGATGCGCCGTCCTTGCCGTTCAGCCCGTCCGTGCCCCGCTCCGCGATCAGCAGCCAGTGGGCCGCGTCCGGCGGCGCGGTGCCGGTACAGGCCACGGTACACAGGTAGCTGCTGCCCTGCCACGCCGCCTTATTCCCCGGCACATAGCTTTTGGCGGGATCGTAGGCCGCATAGTCATTCCGGGCATTCTCCGACGCCTGCCGCACCGTCTCGTTGGCCTGCCGGATGGCCTCGTTCTGGACGCGCACCTTTTCGTTTGCCACCCGCTGGCTCTCCGCCGTCTTGCGGGCCGTCTCCGCCGTCTGGCGCTGATTTTCGGCGGTTTGCCGCTGGCTTTCGTTGGTCCGGATGCCCTCCTCCGTGTTGTTGATCTCGTTGATCGCATCCACCGCCGCGTTGTAGGCCGGAGCTACCAGCTCACGCACCATCTTGTCAAATACCGCCTTGTTCTGCGCCGGCGTGCCGGTCAGCACATCCGGCGCGGAGCAGACGCCGTTTGCGTCCATTTCTGCCGGTGTGATTTTTTTCAGTGCCATCGTCTCACCTCTTGTAATTTCCGCCGGATTCCTTCCACTGCACGCCGAAGGCGTACAGTCCGAAGGGCTCGTTGTTCTCGTTGTTTTGCAGGCGGAAGGCCACCTTGTCCACCTTTTTCAGCTTGATCTTGCCGTACAGCGTCCGGGGTGTCTTGTCCGCCGAGAAGCTGATCTTGCCGAAGTTCACATAGGTGTAGTCGAAATACCGGGCCTTGCCCTTGGCATCGTACACCTGCTGCCACAGGCCCCGTACCCGGGCATGTACCGTCACGCCCGTCACCGGCGACGCCGCCAGCCGTACCGCGATGCCCGTGAAGGTCTTCACGCGGAAAAACAGCTCGCCGTCGTAGTCCGCCGTCTCCCAGTAGGCGTCGATGGGGTCTCCGTCGTCGTTGTAGGCCTGGGGGTCATCCGCCGCCGTGCTGAACCGGCACAGCTTGCCCGCCGCCGTGCCGAAGCACAGCGCGCCCTCCGCGTCGGTGAACACCACCCGCGCCGGGATATCCGGCCAGCAGTAGCACTCGTACTGGTAGCTGCTGGCCGGGCTGTTGCGCTCGTAGGTCTTCTGCTGCGTATCCAGCAGGTACAGTGTGCCATCCAGCGCCAGCACATAGAAATCGCCGTAGATGCAGGCGCTGGCCGCCGGCCGCCCTGCCGCCGCCCGGAGGGCGCTGCCGATGTAGTAGCTGCGCTCCTGGCTGTACCGCTCGCCGGTCAGCTCCTCCGCCGTGATGGCGTACACGCCGCGATCCGTGAGGAACAGCGGCTCCTTGTCCGTCTGGCAGAAGCTGTCCGTGGCCACGGCGTCCTGCCCGATGATGGTGTTGATGATGCGGAACAGGGCGTTGCCGTCCTCGTCCAGACTGCCGCTGCGCACCACCACGTTCCGGCCATCCGAGCTGCCGCTGATAAAGGCCGCCAGCGCGTTGTTCAGCACGGCGTAGCCCTTGATCTCGCCGCCGTCCCGGGCCAGCTTCGTATAGTTGACGTCCGGGAAAAAGGCGGGATCCTCAAACTCGCTGTAATAGTCGACACCGGGCTTTCCCGCATTGCCGCTGAGAAATACCCGGTCTGTGCTGCCGCCCACGCCGTAGACCGCCGCCAGCGAGCATTGGTTGATGCTGTCCAGATAGCCGTCCCGTGTCTTGGCCGCCGTGATATGCACGTTGTCCTGCCCCGTCACAGGGCTCTCGCCCGGTGCGGTCATAAACGTCACCTTCCCCGCCGCCCGGTCTACGGTGAAGTCCGCGCCCTCCGTCTTGGCCACCCATACGCCGTTGGCATCCAGCACCTCCGCCGTCACGGCGTCGCTGTCCAGCCCCGCCGTGGTCAGCTGATAGACCGTGTCCTTCTCCGTGCCGAGGAAGCTCTCCGTCCATTTCCGTCCCAGCAGGTTCAGCCCCTTATAGGCCTGTCCGCCGCCTGTGGGACGGCGGGAGATGATGATGGTGGGCACGGTGGCGTGGGCCGACACCAGCGACAGCGCCGCGCCGTCGTACACGCGGTAGGCCGTGCCGTCCAGCAGGTACAGCTTTCCGTCGAACACAAAGCTCCGGCTGCGGGCATCGGCCATATTCCCGATGGCCGTCAGGCTCCACGCGCCGCCAGCCGCCACCGCCAGCCGGTACAGCTTCGTGCCGGCGTGGATCAGCACCTCGTCCAGCAGATGGTGCACGCCGTTGATGGCCGCGCCGCCGGGCGCTGTGACCATGGTGGTGTAGCCCGTGCGCTTGCGCACCTTGCCCACCTGATCCCGTATCATGTTGGGGGCCGACGGCGAGCGGGACTTGTCCACATTGGTGGGACTGTTGTTGAGGTCAACGCCCCGAAACGTCTCCACCACCGTGCTGTAGGTCTTGCTCTCCGCCGGAACTGCAAATTTTGCCATCGCTTACCACCACCCCGTCGTATTCCGCCGCGTGCCGGACAGCAGGCCGCTGACGCCGTCCTCGTAGGACTGCCGCAGCTTCTCCAGCCCGTCCTCGTACTCGTTGCGCAGCACGGTGGCCACCGCCAGATCGTCCTCCTTGTACAGCTCCGCCGCTATATACAGCGGCAGCAGCACCACGGCCTCCGGCGCAAGGTCGAGTTCCTCGCTGTCCGGTGTCTCCCGGGTGATGACCTGCGGATAGGCCCTGTACCAGATGGTGTATATCCCCACCGGTGTCCCCGGCAGGATGAGCACATCGTCCCCCTCCAGCCGCCAGTCCTCCGCCAGATCGTAGACGGCGCCGTCGTCAAACAGCACCTGTCCCCGGTGGATGCATCGGAAGCGGGGCAGGTACAGCCGCAGGCTGATCTTGTACGCCTTGTCCACGGCGGGCAGCACCAGCTTCTCCGCCGTCTCCTGCGCCTCCTCCGCCTGCACCATCTCCACCTGCCAGCTTTTCAGGATGGGACGGCCAACGGACGCCACCTGCTGCAGCGCCTCGTTGGCCTTGGCCGGCATGGCGTTTATGTACTCCTGGTTGATGTCGTCCGGCGTCAGCACCGCTCCCTCGTTGGAAAACATGGTCTGCAGCGCCGCCAGCTTCACCTCGCTCCACGTCATACCGTTCCCCCTCCCTCCGTCAGGTCAGATCCTTGCCGGTGCTGATGTTGCCCGCCGCCGCGAAGCGCCAGTCCACAAAGCCCGCGCCGAAGCGGGCACGGCCGCGCCAGCTGTTGTTGTCGTTGTTCTGGTCGATGACGGACTTGACATCCAGCTTCTTGCGCTCCTGGAAGATGGCGCCGTCGCCGGTCTCCAGGAATTTGCTGTCCAGCAGGATGAAGGGCTTGTCCGTCTTGCCCAGATCGGCCAGCGCCTGCGTCAGATACGGGTCGATGATGACGTTCCAGCGGCCGAACTGATGGTTGTAAGCGTTGTTGGAGGTGGTGGGTTCCTTGTCCGCGCCGATGGCAGAGAACACCGCGTCCTTCAGGGCGGCGTCGTTGGGGATGAGGATGGTGTCCGGGGACACCGCCAGCAGCTCGCCGTTGTCGCCGGTGATCTGCTGCATCTCCGTCTCGATCTTGCCCAGCAGGGTCGCGGTGAAGTTGCCCTTGTACAGGTTGCACTGCTTCTTGCCGTTGACCTTGTTGACGTGCTCCTTGTGGAACAGCGCCAGACCGTCCGCGCTGTTGCAGGCAAAGCTCTTGCCGCCGAAGCTGACGGTGGTGCCGTAGATGCCGCCGGCATACAGGGCGCGGCCGAACTTCTCCCGAGTGCGGCCGTAGGCGGTGATGAGCTTTCTGGCACGCCGCTTCATCTCGCCCAGCTGGGCGTCCTCCACCAGCTCCTGCGTCACGGAGAAGGACTGCTTGAACGTCATGTTCTCGATGATGCGGTCGTAGCCGGACTCAAAGCCGGTGCGGGGATACTCGCCGCCCTCGCCCACAGGCACGAAGTCGTCCATGGCCGTCTCGCTGGAATGCTGCTCCGCCCAATGGCGGCTGTTCTCGAAGTGGAACAGGTACTTCAGCAGGCTCTCCCGCTCGAAGGCCTCGCCCAGCTTCTCGATGTAGGATGCCAGGGGCACCTGGCACTTGCCGAAAATGGGATCCACCAGACCGGAGCCGATGGATACCGTCACAAAACCACTCATGTGTTATCTCCTTTCCTCTCTCAGAACCTCACGACCACGCGGTCGCCCACGGCCTGCCCGTCCAGCGCCACGATCTGCGCCACGCCGCTGGTCTTGGTGGCCGTCACCTGCATGCCGTCTGTGTGGATGGTCACCTTGTCGCCCACACCGATGGCGGCGGAATCCGCCGGAGCCACGGCCAGCGTGGTCTCAAACTCCATGTAGTCCTGCACCGCCACGCAGGGCACCTCCCCCGCGCCGTTGGCCGGGCCGACACAGACGAACTCCGGCTTCGTGGTGCCGCTGCACAGCGTCACCTTGCCGCCGGACAGCTTCAGGGCCTCGCCCACGCTGTAGCTCTCGCCGGCCGTGGCGGTCTTGTACTCAATAGGGGGCGTCAGCCCCACCTTCATGCTGCCGAGTCTGAACATTTCTGCTCCTTTCTCCGCCCCTCTCCGGGGGCGTCACTGATTTTTGTGATACCTGCCGTAGGCGGCGTTGATCTCCTTGTCCGTGGCGTCCGGATCGAACTCACGGTAGGCCGCCGCCTCCTCCGGCGTGGCCTGATAGCCCGCCGGGCCCGCCGACGGCGCGGGATTCGCCATGTGGCCCTTCCCCCGCGCCTGATTCACCCCCGCCTGCTTTGCCGCCGTCAGGCGCTGTCTGTCGATGGCCTCGCGGTTGGCGAGGTAGTAGGCGTCCTCCAGCGACAGGCCCTTTTCCACATAGGCGCTGAACGCCTTGCCGGTGGGCATGGCTACGATGTCCTCCACGCTCCGGGCGTCCCCGCCGTACAGCTGGCGGATGTTGTCCACCGCCTGCCGGATGGCCGTGTCTGCCTGTGCGCTGACCATGCGGGCCTGCTCACTGATGGCCGACAGCTCCCGCCGCTGGGCTTCCTCCCGCAGCGGGCGCAGCTCCGCGGCCATGATGTCCCGCACCAGCTGGGGGTCGACGCCGGACTTCCGCAGGCCCGCCTCGGCGCCCTGCCGTGTCATGGCATCCCTGTACGCCCGCCAGTCCGCCTCTGTGCGGATGGGCTCGTTGGTGTAGGGGTTCACCTGCCCCCGGAACATCTCCTCGTAGGCGGCGTCCCGCGCCGCCTGCCGCTGGGCCTCCAGCTCCCGCTGGCGGCGTCCGTGGGCCTGTCTGCGGCGCTCCTCCATGCTCTGGGGCTGGCCGGACGCTTCCTGCGTGCCCTCCTGCGGCTTCCCTTCGGAGGAACCGCCCTCGCCGCCGTTGTCACCCCCCTCGACGCCCGCGCCGTCATCCGGTGCGCCCTCCTGCGGCTCCGTGCCGCCGGTGCCCTCCGGTTCCGCCGGTTCCTCCGGCAATTCCACGCCGAAAGCCTCGGCGTAATCCTTCTCGGTCAATTCCATGGTCCATGTCTCCTTTCGATTTTCACGCTCTTCGTGCGAAGCGCCCCTTTCCCGCCGGGGCCAAGCGAAGATGCCGCGCAGAGGCGGCCATGTGCGGTTTACTTGCTCTTCTTGGCCTGCTTGCCGCCGGTGCCGGTGCGCAGATCGGCGCCCGTGTACCGCACGGTACCCTTGGGCGCAGGCGCGGCCTTGGCGCAGGGCGCCTCCACCCGCTGGCTGCCGGTGTTGGCGACGCGGCCGGTATAGCCGGTGTTGTTCTTCATGCTGTCGTCCTCCTTTCCCGCGTATTCGGGTCTTTCCCGCCGGCCCGCCGGCGTATCGTTGGTTTCTTCCTGCTCCGAAGCTGGGGCGGACGCCCCGCCGTAAGGCAGGGGCCGCCATTTGACAGGAGGATACTGTCCATGGGGGCGGTGCGCGATCCCGCCCGCCGCAGCTCCGGAGCCCTCTTCACTTCGTCTCCGCCCCGGCGTCCGCCGGTACATCGGAGATCTTCCGCCGCAGCCGCCGGTCGTAGCAGCCGCACCGGGGATTCCGGCAGGCGTACTCCACTTCCTCGCCGCCGTCTGCGTTGGTGGTGACCCGATAGATCATCAGCTCCAGCCCGCACTCCTGACACTTCATGCCGTCACCTCCCCGCCGGTGGGCAGGAGGTCTCCCGCGCCGCCGGTCACTCCGGCCCCGCCCCGCGTCTCCGCCGGGACAACGGGCGCAGGGGCGGCCTGTGCCGCCTGCGCAGCGGCCAGCTGCTCCTCCAGACTCTTTTTCATGTCCGCCGCCATGGGGTAGTGCAGCTTCTCCATCTGCGCCCAGAAGCGGATCAGCGTGGTCAGCTCGGCGGTGGGGCCCATGGCCCCTTCCTGCAGATTCATGCGGGCCTCCTTCCACAGACTCTGCCGGTCTGTGGCCAGCGGCGCCGCGCTGTCGCAGGAAAAGAGAAAATCCGTGTTGTACCGCCATTCCCCCGCCGCGTCCTGATACAAAAAGTCGTGGCGGTCGAAGGTCTGATAGCTGACGTCGCCGTTCTCGTTGGTGCGCCGGATCGACCGCTTTTCGTCGCAGTTGGCCAGGAAAAATTTGAAAATAACCTCAAACAAATCCTGATACATGGCCTGCTTCATCACGCGCTTGCTCTCCAGTCGGCCCGCCGCCTGCTGGGCGCTGAACTCCTTGGCCACGGCGCTGGTGGCCGTTGGGTCCTTCCGCCCCTGCATGCTGTCGGTGACGCCGATGGTCTGCCGGGCCTCCTCGTAGATCTGCGCGCGCAGCGCCAAGTCCGCCGAAACGTCCACCTGCGTGTTGAAGGTCTTGACCATCTGCATCTCCGCCGCGTTCCGGATGCGCAGCACCCGGTTGTCCCGGTCATCCACGATGGTACCGGCGCTCTCCGGCACGGTGGTGAAGGAGCCGCCGCCCAGCACCTTGGCATTGATCTTGGTGCTCAGCTTGTTCAGCGCGTTCTGCTGGTCGGCGATGGCGTCGATGTCCGAGCCGCCCCAGAACCGCCCCGGCAGGCTGACGTTCTTCCGGACGACCAGCGGGTACACGTCCGGCTTGTAGTAGGGGATGCGGGTGGGGGCCTGCACCAGCCGCCGGTGCCGCACCGCCGGGCCGCCGGAGGCCCGCAGCTGGGGCAGGACGTCCCCGCCCTCCGTCAGCTCCTCCAGCACCGGCTGGCCCAGCTCGTCCCGCACCGTGCTCACGGCGGGGATCACCGTGCCGTCCCGCAGCACGATGTTCTCCGTCAGCTCCTCGTACTCCTCCGTGACCGTCTCAAACTTGGCACCGCCGCAGTAAGAGCACCTCCGCCCGTCGCCCACGGCACCGCAGGCCCTGCACCGGTGTACCCGCCGCACCTGATAGTCGTCAAGGTCCTCCAGCACCGTGTCGTTTACCCAGCGCAGCCGCCCCACGCCGCCGTCCTTGTTGCGGTAGTACGCCGTCACCATGGTCACAAGCTCGTCGGTGGTGTCCGGGCCTTCTCCCAGCCGCCGGGTCTCCGGGTCGGACTCGTTCTCGTCCTCCAGCTCTACGCCGTAGTTCACCCGGATCTGCCGCTTGGTCTGGGGCGTCTTGATGAACACCCAGTCCATGTCCGCCACCTGATACACCCCCGCCTGCGGCACGATGCAGCGCGGATGCATCAGCCGCACCCGCAGGTCGCCCAGCCAGTCCCGGCCCGACACGCTGTCCAGCCAGTCCACCAGCAGGCCGTGGCCGCCCTGCACGGGACTGATGCGCTCGCCCTCGTCGTTGATGCGCTCCATGGGCAGCCTGTCCAGCACGTCCCGCAGCAGGTTCTCCACGATGTCCGCCAGCTCCTCGTCCTCCGGCCGCACCGCCGTCACCTTGGGGCTGGGGATGGTGCTGTCCACCTGCGTCTCCACCATCTCGAAGCAAACATTCCGCACATGGGTGGCCTCGCTGATGCCGCCCTCGCCGTCCGCCTGGGCCCGGCCGCCGGTGCCGTAGATGGTGTGGTCGCCCTCGTAGAGCTTCTCCCGCTTCTGCATCCGGGCCCGTTCGCCCTCGATGGCGTTCTCCGCCGCCGTCAGGCGGTCCTGCCACAGCCGCAGCTTCTTCTCGTCCTGTTTCATGGCACCCTCCCTGTCAAAATTCCCGGCCGCCGGAGGCGATCATGTCCTCGTAGCTGCCGCCCTCGTCCTCGCCGGCGCCGTCGCCGAGCTTGTCCAGCATCTTCAAAAGCAGCTCCTGCGCCTTGAAAAAGCCCTTGGCGTCGCACTCCCACGTCCCGTCCGGCTCGTACGCGTGGGTGGCGCTGTTCCACACCATGTGCGGCGTGCCGCCCTTGCAGCGCTGCATCATCTCGTAGGCCTCCGCCGCCAGCGAATGGGTCGTTACTCCCAGCGCGTCGAACTGCTCCTTCAGCAGCCGGTTCCGGTACGCCTGCACCGCCGGATCCTTCATCAGCCTGCTGGCCGTCTGGGCCGCGCTCTTCTCGCTGTACCCGGCACGGACAGCGGCGCGGCTGCCGTTAAAGTCCACCAGCCACTCCCGAACGAAGCGCCTCTGCTTCTCCGTGATCTGCTTTTCCTCCGGCACCGTCACCACCCCTTCCGCCGGCAATACTTTTCGTTATCAACATTGTCGCACAGGTAGACAGCTTGTTATCATCATTCTGATTTTGGCCGAAGCCCTTGTGCCGCAAGGCCCAGACGGAAAATCGCGCCGGAACAAAAAATGCACCGGGGTCATTTTCCCTCGGTGCATTGCTGTATCACTTTTTGTACCAGCTCTCGTAAAAATCCTTTCGCAGACGGTACAGCGTGCTCTCGCTGACATAGTGCCGCAGAGCGATGGCGGTGATGCTGTCCTCGCCGCACATCACCTCCCGCAGAGCAGCAGAATAAGGCCCTCCGCATTGGCGCAGGAGCCTGTCGATCTTATTCTGCATCCGCTTCGGCTGCTCGTCGTAGGTCAGGCAGGCGTAGCGGATGAAGCCCTGCCGGTTGCGGCTGACGTTGACGCCCCGCAGCTTCTTCACGCGCCGTCCGCCTCCTCCCCGGTGTCCGCAGCCATGGCACGGGCCAGCTCCTTTCGCCCTCCCACCTTCCGGGCCGCCCGCTCCTGCCGGTCCGCCGGCACATAGCGGACGAAGTTCACGCCCAGCTCCGGGTCGTACCGCGTACCCGCCAGCGTGGTGGCCCCCGCCGGCACCCGCAACTGGGAGGGGCTGACCACGTATGTATACTCGATCTTCGGCTTTATCATGTTCCGGCTCCGGCTGTACTTCTTCCCGTCCGGGATGCTCCGTGCCTGCCGGATCAGGTACAGGGCCAGCGGGTAATAGTCCGCCTGATCCCGGAGGAGCCGCACGTCCACCGTGCCGCGGCCCCAGATATCGTCCAGCGCCTCGCCGTACAGGGTGAACACCCGATCCTCCAGCCGCAGGCCCGCGCCGCTGACCACCAGATGGACGTGGATGCGCACCACCTCGCCGGTGGCGCCGTCCACCTCGCTGGGCACCATCACCCACTTCAGGATGTCGCCGTGCTTCTTCATCCGGTAGCCGATCCGGTCTAAAAACTTCCGGGCCTCCTTCAGTGCCCCCTCGAAACTGCCGCCGCACCGGGCCAGCGCCTCCTCGGCGAAGGTCAACGTCAGCAGGGCGTCCCCGTGGCGATAGTTGCAGTTCAGCACACGGGCCAGCTCCAGCGCCGCCTGCTGCCGGTTGTTCTCCTGCTTCTTCTCGCCGCTGTTGCCCTTGATCCGAGCCCCCCGCTTGGAGGGCCGCCGACCCACCCATGACTTCCGCCGCTCCACCACGCGGCCGCTGGTGATCTTCTTGACCATGTACAGTCCCTCCCGTGCTTCCATGACGTTTTTCCTCTCTCCCCCGAATTTTCCTGTATCCGCCCCCCGGCGGTGCTCGCCTCGCTCTCCTGTTGCGGTTCCCAAAATTTCCACGCTGCCTTACGGCGGACGCTGGAAATTTTGACCGCGGCCACTCGCTCGGTTCGCTTCATCCGCCACCGGCGGCGCCCGGCTCGCTCTCACGCGATAAAATAGCATAGGTCGCGCCCGCATCCCGCGCGGAGGCCTTCGCATTTCTCGCACCGACATGGGCCCCTTGCGTTTTCCCGTGCCACCCGGACGGCGGAAGGCCGCCCCGGTGTCCCTCGCAACGCAAGACGCCATCCCGGCAAACATAGGCTTTTAACCAGCGCACAGATACGCGCGTGCGCGTATTTGTATATGTAGGGCTTGTCCTTCAGGCCCTCATATCGCCGCCCCAACGTGCCTACGTCCGTACCCCGCGCATCCAGCGCAAGCCTTCGACCCATCAGGGCAGCGATATCAAAGCCCGCTTCATCGCCGCAGCCCTCGCCCCTGACAAGGGCGAGGGCTTTTCCATTTTTACGCCTCCGCCGGCGTGGCCATCAGCTCCACCAGCGTCCCCGGCGCCTCCGCGCCGATGAGCGTTTCCACCCGCAGGTGCATCTCGGCAAACCGGCAGCCCTTGACCTCCAGCGGCACGTCGCCGTACCCGGCCGCCTCCGCCGCATCCAGCAGCACCCGCAGGCCCTTCACCGTCACCGCGCCGGGCGCTGCCGTCCGGCAAGTCTCCTGCGCGTCCACATTCTGCTTCTTCATGCTCTGTTCCTCCTGTACGCCGCCGGCCTGCGCCGGCTTTTTCGTTGTGTCCTCGCGCCGCGTCTGGGCGGTGCGGGGCCGCAGCAGCCCCACCCGCTGCCGCCACTTGGCGAACCGCACCACGGGGATGCCCAGCTGAGCCGCGATCTCCGTGTCCGTCAGGCCCTCGCTCCACAGCCGCCGGGCCAGCTCCGTGTCGAAGGTCATAGGCCGCCCGCCCTTGTTTTCAAGAGGGGCTTCCAGCGCCCCCGCCTCGGCCAGCAGATCCTTGATCTCCTTCCGGGTGCACACGTTCAGATCGGCCAGCACGCCGATCTGCGCCTGCCGGTTCCTGGCCTGCCGGTAGCTGGTCACGATCTCGTCCACCGTCATGGGATATTTCCGCGCCGGCATAGCATCACTCCTCCGTCATCTCCAGCGCCACCTTGCTGGCCGCCGTGATCCCCAGCCAGTTAGCCGTCATGGTCATGCTCTCCCGCACCATCTCGGCGGCCAAAGCGCCGTAGCTGTCCGGGTCGTTCTCCCGGATGGCCTTCCACATGTCCTTCTGGACTTTTTTCACATTCTTCAGCAGGTCATCGCACTCCTCCACCCGCTTGGTCAGGTCCGCCCAGCTCTCCTTGTCGCTGGCGTAGCCCCGTCCCCGCTGCTCTGTCATGGCGGCGACCGCCTCGGCCACCGCCGCCTGCAGGTCGGCGTATACTTTGTCAAGCCCCATGCTTTACTCCTTTCCATATCACACTTCATTTTCCCGGATGATATCCATTGTCACATCGCTCTGGATGTGGTGGGCGAAAACCGCCTTGTCCGTGGCATCGGCGTTGTAGTAGCCCGTGAAGGTCTCCCCGTCCGGCGAGGTCGCCGCGATGCACAGGCACGCCGGGCCGAACTCCGAGATCACCTGCAGCGACTCCTCCAGCCATTTGGCATACGGCTGTTTCGTGATATCAGTCATCGCCGGCGTCCTCCGTCATCAGTGTCCGTTCCATCCATGCGATCGTTTTCCGCAGGATCACGCATCCATGGATGCCGCAGTCATGCTCATGCCCGCACCCCAGACACGCAAGGCTGCCCGTCTGCACCTTCAGCCGCCGCAGCGCGGCCAACAGATCTTCGTCACGCATGCTCAGTCTCCTCCTTTGCGCCGCTCTCCACAAAGTTGCAGACTCTGGCCGCACAAGTGAGGCACAGTTGTTTCTCCGCAGAAAATGGTGTCTTAAAATTCACAACGCCATAGTGATTGAAATCCAGATTCACGCCGTCAACCTCGTAGTCGATCTCGCGCCCACACATATCGCAGAACACTTTAACCATCAACTATTCCCTCCATCCATCTTGGCCCCGCAATCCTCGCAGTATTTTTTGGTAGGTTTGTCCCAACTGCCTTCAGTGGTAATGACAAAGCCGCACGCAGAGCAGCACCACTCGTCCCCGCCAAGGTGCGCCCACCGCCCATACACCACCGGGGCAACATCAGCAGCGTGCGTTGTCAATAGATCTCGCTGGATAATGGATAACATGCGATTTTGTGCTACGCTGTTTGTTGGTTGTCGTTGCCGCAAAACTGCTTTTACAGCAGCTCTCTCAATGTATTCAGCCATTGTCAGCCCTCCTGTTCTATTCTCCCACGCCAAGCTCGTCCAGCATTGCTACGTAACATTTCACGCACACATAGCAAAGCGTCTTTACTGTCTCGTGCGGTTTCCGAATCATGACGCACACGCTGTTCTTTTTCAGCCGCTCCTGCCCGCACCTTATGCATCTGCAAATAAATCTCTCGTCAGCACGAACGCAGTCGCAATTCACATCATACAGGCCCATCACTCCACCTCCTGCACATAGCACCAGCTCTGGGGCGGGCGCTTGAGGCGCAGGCTTCCGTTGCTGCAGGTTCCGTTGTTTTCCCAGTGCATAGCGCAGCTGTCGCAGTACCAATCATGCGCACACGCCCTCCGGAAGGCATCCAGCCCCTTCGGCTCGTCGTAGACCTTCAAACCGGAGATGTGCAGGCCGTAGCCGGTCTTCGACTTCAAGTAGGCGTGCATATCGCCAAGGCCGAGGCACGACTGCCGCGCCACATTGTTTGTTGTCGGCTGACCCTCGCCCTCAACAGAATAGGAGCCGCCGGGGCCGGGTGTCACGAGGCGATAAATACGGTCACACACAAACTCGCCGATTACCTTACCATTTCCCAGTGGGCAGTTCAGTGATTTCATCGACCCCGTATCTAAGTAGTCCTGCATCAGACGTTCCGGCGAAATAGGGATGTTCAGGTCAGGTCTACCGCTGGTGCAGTAGATATAGCACTTAAACGGCGTTTGCAGTTTCGGGCGGGTCTTGCGCACTTCGATGGTCTTTTCGCCGTTGCAAATCTTCTCACACCACTTGGGCCGGATGCTGACAAGTACAGCCTTACTCATGGCCAGACCTCCTTCCCCAGCATCTTCCCTGCCCAACCGCTTACCGGTCGAATATGCCCTGCCGTGACATTTTCCAGGAAGATTTTGTACGGCTGGTGGAACACGATCCCACATCGCACATAGGCCACAGCAAAGTGGAGTCTTTCCATCATCACAGGTCTTTCGAGGTCGCTCATGTCCAGCATGACGCCGCCGGGCTCGCACGGCAGGATCGCTATGCGCCCATCCTTGTCAGCCTTGGCGAGCTCCTTAATGCGGTCAAGGCCGCCGCACTCACCAATGACCGTACACAGGTCACTCCACTCCTTTTGCAGCACCGCGATCTCCTCGGCGTAGCGGGCACAGCGGTCTACCAGCTCCTCCAGCCGGTCGGCGGCATCCACGGCAATGCGGTCGCAGTCGCAGCCCGCATAGTCGACACCGTCAACCGTCTCTTCCATGTGATAGGAGCAGGTTCTGCAATCCAACTGCGGCCCCGGCACCTGTGACGAGCACCGCAGCGCCGCCGCGATCTTCTCAGTCTTCATCCCTGTATTCCTCCTCCAGCACGTCCATCAGGGCCTCCATCACGAAGTCCCACTTCCGGGCCGTCAGCACCACATAGGCACCGCCCAGCGTCCACAGCAGCAGCGCCGCGCCCGCCAGAATTTCCAGCACATTCATAAAAAGTTCCTCCTGTCATTTTTTATCGGCGGGTAAGGCAAGCGGCGCTTACCTCGCCCATTTCTTTTCCAGATATTTCCGCGTCTCCGGGTCGGCCCGGCGCCAGTCCTCCCACATGTCCGCCGTCCAGTGCTTCCGGTCGGCGGCGTCCTCCGCCGCCGTGTACCGCTGCTGGGTGCGGGCCGTGTGGGTGATGGCCGCCGCCATCACCAGGTCGTCGTGCTCGCCCACCGCCGCCTGCGGCTTTCCGTGGGCGTCGTAGACAAACATCACCATCTCCCCCAGCGTCCACCGGGACACCACCAGCTCCGGTGATTCTTCCATCACCGTGTGCAGCTCCGCCAGCGCCTGAGGCCGCGTCTTGCCGCTGGTTTCCCAGCCGAAGGCCTTGACCATGGTGTTGGCGTAGGTGTCAAACCGCTCCCGCTGGTACAGGTTTGGGTACTCCCACTCCTCCAGCTTTCGCTGCGGGTAGGTGGAAAAGTTGACCTCGATGGCGGCCAGTGCGTTGTTGTAGTACCGCCCCAGGCAGTAGATCTGCCGGGCGTACAGGATCTCAGACTGCCGCTGCTGCAGCTCCGCCACCTGTCGCCCCGTTCGGTTGTCAATGACGAAGGCCGTGAAGCAGTCGCTGCCCTCCCCCGCCGTGTCGCCGCCCAGAACATAGGGCACGCCCTTTTCCGGCTCCTGCCAAATGCGGATGCCGCCCTTTTCCACCTCGGCGAACCGCCAGCCCTCCGGCTTGGCGCCGGTCTCCGCCGGCGTGTCGTAGGCGAACCACCCCACCCGCAGCGGCTTCGGCGCGTGCATCCGCCGGACGGCCAGCGCCCGGTTGTCGAAGAACGGACGGCCCGACAGCAGGAACGCCTCCTCCGGCGTGTTGGGGTACTCCTGCCGGAACTTGTCCACATTGCCGCCGCAGTTGGCCTTGATGCACCAGCGCCGCCACTGCAGCTGCTCCGCGTCCAGCCCGAAGTCCTGCTGCAGCTGCCGCTCCTCCTGTGTCCACACCTCGCCGCCGGTCACCGGCATCCGGTAGCCCTTCTCCATGTACCACGGCAGGAATACCGGCACCCACTCGTTGTCACCGGCCACCGCCCCGTCCCACAGGGCCTTGAAATGCTCCACGCCGTTGGCGGTGCTCTCGATGACCACCATCGTCCCCGGGTCGTTGGGCACGGTCTGCATGATGCCCAGCAGCAGATCCTCCTTGTTGTTGGGCCAGAAGGCGTACTCGGATATATGTACGTTGGTCAGGGTGTCGGAGCGGCCCACGCCGCCCTTGCCCGCCGTCTGGCACCGGATGCTGCTGCGCAGACCGGGGCGGCGGCGTTTTTCGCCGTCGTCCCGGGTGGGGTTCTCGAACACCAGCTCCTTGGCGTTGCTGTTCTTCCGCAGTGGCCGTGCCCACGAGGGCAGGCAGTCGTAGAACAGCTTGTTCATCTTGAACAGGTTGCCCGTGGCCGTGGTGTCGTGGGCCACGATAAGGGTCTTCACGTTGGGGCGCGTCACGGTGTCCTGAAACATCAGGCCCTCCGTCACGGTGGAAATGCCCTCCTGCCGCCCCTTCAGCACGATGATGCGGATGGGCTTCCCTGCCGCCGCCTGCTGGCGGATCACGCCGTACAGGTGCTCCTGCGCCTCGTTTAATACCAGCGGTGAGAGCTTCTGCTCCTTGGTACGGATGCGCAGCAGGTGCTCACAGTACGCCTTGGGATTGCGCAGGTTCACGCCGTTCACGCGCTCACTCTCCGCACCTGCTCGGCCAGTGCTCCCAGCGCCCGCCGGAGCTTTTCCTGCTCCCCGTCCGGCAGCCCGGCCAGCAGCTCCGCCAGCTTGTTCACATTGGCCACCGTCTGGTCGAACACCACCTTGAAGCGGGTCAGGCCCTCGTTGGCGGCCATGGCGGCCCGCTTGGCCGCCGCCTCCGCCTCGGCCTTGTAGCTCTTGGCGGCGTCCATGGCGGAGGTGCGCTCCCGCTGGGCGTCCGCCTCCCGGGCCTCCGCCGCCTTCTTGTCGTCCAGCGCCCTCTCCAGCGCCCTTTGGGCCTTGTCCAGCTCGGCGGCCAGCTTCTTCTCTTTGGCCGCTGCGGCCTCCTGGGCCTCGGCTCTGGCGGCGGCGATCTGCTCCTCGCTGGCGTTTACCGTCTGCACCGCCACCTCCACCGGGCGGCTGCGCAGCTGCTCCAGCTCGCCCCGCACCCGGGCCAGCTCCTCCTGCGCCGCCATGGCGGTGTCCTTGGCCTCCTGCACGTCGGAGGCGGCCTGCTCCGCCGCCTCCCGGGCGGCGTTCCGTTCTGCGATGGCCTTTTCCAGCTCCTTGGCCGTCATGTCCCGGGCGGTCTTTTCCGCCCCATCCACAACGTGCTTTTCGGCGGCAAACTCCTCCCGCTCGGATTCCGGCAAAGCCAGTAATACCAAGGCTTTGCGGACGCCCAAATCCGCAACGGTTGCGGATTTGCCGTACTCCTTCCAAAGCCGGATATACTGCTGTGCGGAGCGCTCGGAAAACTCCACCTTTTCCTCCAGCCACGGCAGCCACTCCCCGTGGGAAAGCTGGCTTTTCGCCTCCGCCAGCCTCTTCCCGATCTCCAGAATGGCCATACCGGCCTGCTGCTTGTAGAAGTTGATCTCCTCCGTGATGATGCCGATGTCCCGCACCGGCGCCGCCGGGGCCGCGCCGTCAAATATCTCGCGCAGGGCCTCGCCCTCGGTGTACCCCTCCGGGGTCACCTCCACCATGTCATACATGCTCATGCCGCATCCTCCTTGTTTGTCTTGTGTTTGTGTTTCTTGCCGTGGACCACATCCCGCAGCCATGCGGTCACGAAGTCGTGCACGGCCGGATTTGCCTCATAGCCGGCGTTGTGCAGCGTCCGGCACTGCACAACCGACTGGTTTCTTAATTCCAGTGTGTAATAGGGGTCGTCCGGTGCATCCAGCCGCCGGACGAAGAAAATGGCCGTCTCCCCGTCTGCCATGCGGTCGGCGTAGCCGCCCACGCAGTGGTGCAGGCTGGCGCCCTCCGCAATAAGCTCGTCCGCATCCGCCGCCGGCCGGATCAGCAGTCCGCCGGCCTCATACCGCCACTTCTCCAGCTCCCCGGCCCTTTTGTGGAACTCAGCCCGCTTGGCCTCATTGGCCTTGTGCTTCACCTGCGCGATGGTGCGCCGGTGCGCCGCGTCCAGATCCTTCGGCAGAAGCACCTCCCTGTCGTGCAGATCCAGCCCCAGCGTCACGCAGTCCAGCAGATAGTCGCGGAACAGCTCCTCCGTGTGGTCACTGAATGATCTGTTGTAATACGCCGGCCCGCCCTTTTTCGCGGCCTCGCGGCGCTCCTGCTCCTCGCGGCAGAAGCGCGCCTCTGCCAGCCCCCGCTGTCTGTCCAGCCACGCGGCGATGCGCCCCACCGGCGCGAAGCCCAGCGCGGCCCCCACCATGTTCAGGTCCATGCCGCTGTCCAGAAACGGCTCGATCTCCGCTTCGCGGAACCGCCCGTCCGCCACCCGTGCCCACAGGCTCCTCACGGTCTGCACGCGCTCCGCAGTCCAGTCCCTCGGCGCCAAGAGCTTCAGCAGCCGCCGGGGGAAGCGTACCGCACCCTCGATGCTGTCCGCCCGCCAGCTCACGGCGTAGCGGTGCTCCTTGCCAAATCCCCAGCCCCGCTCCTCCACCAGCCGCACATACCCCGCCTTGTAGAGCTTTTCCACCGCCGGGTAGCGCGGCCAGTCCACGGCCATCCGCAGGATATCCGCCTCGCACCGCCGCTTTCCACGCTCGATCAAAAAGTCCGGCAGCGGGCAGTATGCCAGCGGCGTCCCGGCCACCAGCTCCTGCCATTTTTCAGGCAGATAGAAGTAATAGCCGCCGTCATAGACATCCGTCACATTCCGCATGCGCTCCCAGTCCGCCAGCAGAAGGCGTTCCGTCTGCATCATGCTCACCCGATATTTTGTTTCGTGCTGCCACTTGGCCACATGGCTGTCCCGCAGCATCCATCGTGCCGTCTCCTTCAGCCAGCGGGGGATATCCTCCCACTGGGCCGCGGGGTCTCGCTCCAGCCGCCACTCCCGCAGGAACAGCACGCCGTCCTCAAGCCCACGCTGGAGCGTCACCACATTTTCCACGGCGTCGGCGGCGTAAAGGGCGCCGCCCTCCAGCACATGGCGCACCTTCATCCCGCAGACAGGGCAATAGCTGACCTTTCCCTGCGCGAACCGATCTGATGCATCCGGCGCCCGCACCTTCTGCCGGCAGCAGAAGCACGTCCCGCGCCAGCCGCCCTTTTTGTACAGGAGCACATGATCCTCCTCCAGCACCACCCGCCGGATGTAGTCCACCAGCCCCTCCGGCAGTGCCGAAGGGCACAGAGCCACATCCTCATCCATGATCTCGCCGCGCCGCTGCTTTTCGGCCAGCGTCTCCGCCTCAACGGCCTCCTCCACCCAGCGCGCCAGCTCCGGCATCCGGTGGTTTCGCGTCTTCTCCCTGACGCCCAGCCAGCGGGTCAGGGCCGCTTCCGCCGCATCGTCGATCTCCGGGTAGCAAATTTCAGGCCGTGTGGCCGCGCTGCCGTACATGGCGGTGGACAGACTCACCCGCCGGTATGCCCTGTCGCCGTGGGCCAGTATCGCCGCCGTCCGGTGCTTCTTGGAGCACACCAGCCGCAGATCCTTCCCGCTGGCGCTGGTCCAGCGCATCGCGTTCCGCCGGGCCTCGTTCATGGTGAAGGTCACCACCAGCAGACGCTCCCCGTCCGCCACCGGCCGCTGCACCGTCACGCGGAAGTGCATGGTGTCGATGCCTGTAAACGGCTCCGGCCACGGCAGTTCCCGTACCTTCTTCGGTATCCGCATTGCCCCCGCCTCCTTACAGGAAGTCTGTCAGATCCAGCGATACCGCCGCCTGTGCAGCCGGTGCCTCCGGTACCGCAGGCGCGGGTACTCTGCCGGTGCCGCGCATGGCCCGCAGCTGTGCCGGCTCATCCGCCGGAAAGCCGAAGTACCTGTCTACCTCGCCAAACACAGCGTCCGGCGTCAGAACCGCACAGCCGTTCACCGCTTTCTTCTTTGCCGCCGCCATCACAGCGTCCATGGCGCCCGCCAGCGTCTTTTTCTCCGCCGCCGCCTTCCGTTCGCAGTCTGCGTCCAGCCCGCAGCGGTCTATGATGTAATGACCGATGATCTCCGTATAAGGGTCATCGGGTCTTTTCTGCATTTCCGTGTTGATTTTTTCCACAGCTCCCATGGTCTGTTCCTCCTGTCATTCCTCACACCCCGGCGTGCATCCGCCGGAAATAGTTTTTCTTCGCCGCTCTGACGCGGCGCTCCTCGATCTCGGCCTCGCTGCGGCAGTGGTCGCACACCACGCCGCTGCCGTGGAACCATGTGCCGCACTTACAGCACACGTTCTTCACCACCGGCCGCTTCTCCTGCAGCTCGCACAGGGCCGCCACGGCGCCCCACCGGACGCCCCAGAGCCGGGCAGCCTCCACCGTGGCCTGCTCCCAGCTCTCCGCGATCACCGGCATCGTGGCGTGTCCCTCGCAGGCCACGAACCACAGCCATTCCTTCTTTGCCGCCATAGGGCGGTCACCTCCTCTTCGAATCCAGATTCCGCCGCTGCATCAGCCGCGCCGACCGCGCCCTGGCGTACCACCGCATCACGTCCGCCGCGTCCTTGGTCTCCCGCTTGGCAGAGCGCAGCTTGTCCAGCTCCGCCTGATACGCGCCGTACTCGGCGCACCGGTATGCGCCGCTCTCATCGGCGCCGTGGCACCCTACCCGCCGCTTCGCGCAGTCCCGGCAGGGCGCCGCAGGTACGCCGTTTCGCCCGTTATCCATGGCGGCCACCGCCCAGCTTGTCCACCAGACGGAGCACACCGCAGGCCAGCGCAGCCGCCCCTATGTAGGTGCAGACCCACCCGAATACCATCATGCCTGCACCCTCCCCAGCGTCTCCTCCTGCCACGTTTCGATGCGGTCGGTGTCCTGCACCTGCACCTGATACGCCCAGCCGCCCCAGTGCCGTGTCACACGCAGCACCGTGCCCATCGGCGGATAGCCGCCGTTCCGCTCCGCCGCCAGCGGCGCGAAGTTTAAAACCTGTTCGCCCTCGGCGTAGACCGCGCCGCGCTGCTTCTTCCTGCTCATAGCTCCGTCCTCCTTTGTGTGTCGTCCTCGCTTGCCGGATAAAAGCGGACCTGCCCGGCGAAAAGCTCGTTGAGTATCGTCACCTTGATGGCCGTCCCCAGCCGCCGGCGCTGCTCCTCGTTCAGCGTGTCCACGTCCGTCTCCACGCCGTTCACCTTGACGTAGGCCTTCACCGTAATGGGCGGCCGTTCCCTTTTCGCCATGCCGTCACGCTCCTTCCTTTTATAATTGATTCCTATGCCCCGCCGGGGCTGTCCTATGGCACTTGCCACCTTTTCGCAAATGTGCTACCATACCCCTCGGAAGGAGGTGTTTCCAAATGAAAAAGCACAAACCCGCACCATTTTCCCTGGCACCCGCAGATGCCCCTGCCGTTCTCGCCGCGCTCCCACTCGTCTCCGCTTTCGGCGCCGAAACTGAATTGCAGCAGGAGATAAACAACGCTCTTTCGCTTGCCGTCGTTCAAAAACTGGTAGGCGGGCAGTCCGTCTCATTTTCAGCACAAGAATGCCGAATCATCTATGCCGCTGTTTCCGCAGCTAAGCTTTACCTGTCCGGCTGGCTTCGTGACAGCGATCTTGCCCTTGACCTCTCGGTCGATGAAGTCGCGGAGCTTCGCAAGCATCTTTTCACGTATAACCGCTTGGAGCCGCCGCTGCGTTCCCTTGTCGAATCCCTCGAAGGTGATCCACACCGTTGACCCATCTGTATAGTTGGTGTTGAGCAGCCGTCTCAGCTCATCCGCTGGGGCGGCCACTCTTTTTTCTCGCCGCATTCTTCCCTCACCTCCTCCCCTCGGCTGTTTTTTCATGCCCTCTTTCAAGAGCACTTGCATAAAGTCATCCAGCATTCCTGTACGTACACGGGTCAACGTTCAGCAGCAGGCAGAGTGACAGATATGCATAGACATTCAGCTTCGTCCGCCCCGCCAGAGCGGATTGCAGCGTCGAATACTTCACGCCTGACCGCCTGCTTGCCGCAGCCATTGTCATGCTGCGCTTATTCAGCTCCCGCCGGATCATTTCTTCTGGTGTCATAGTTTCCTCCGTTTACACTTCGTATCAGCCGCCGCCGGATCGCGGCCTGCTCCTCTGCGCTGGCCATGCGGAAGTCCTCAAGAAAGCGTTCCTCATCCGGTGTCAGTTCTGCTCCATCCTCGAACAGCAGCCACCAATCAACACCGAGCACTCTCCCGATTTTTTTCGCACTGTCCACGGACGGAGCACTCTTTCCGTTTTCGATGTTGCAGTAGGTTGCCTGTGCGACTCCCACTGCCTTTGCTACTTCGCCCTGCTTGAGTCCAAGTCTTTCGCGTACATATCGAATGTTCACCACTTAACATCGTCACCTCCTTAGTTAGGTTTAACCTAACATAGCATAGGTTTGTCCTATTGTCAATAGGTTTAACCTAAAATATTAGCCTTGCCCTAATCTATTTGCCGTGTTAACATATGCCTTAATGAAAAGGAGATGATAAAATGCCCGCTTGCCCCAACAATATCCTCAAAGCGCGTGAACGCGTCGGCATGAGCCAAAAGGAGGTTTCTATAACCT
>ERZ772875.581-NODE-581-length-41711-cov-10.511979_pt1 | contig 41711 bp, 37 predicted proteins | sample MGYA00580585_ERZ772875 | MGnify/ENA primary metagenome ERZ772875 (study PRJEB29015, sample SAMEA2737736) | human gut metagenome | biome: human gut; feature: human-associated habitat; material: faeces | place: China | collected 2012 ... | reverse complement strand
ATAAGTCGGGTGATGATAGGTTTTTCAAAGAACACTTACCTAATCCCTTGCCAGTGGGATATTTACTAAGCAGCTTGTACGGGCGCACAGAGGTACTTGATGTAGGAGGCCATGTTCGCCGAGGCGATGGCCTTCCACGCCTCCTCGATAAGTATCATCTTGCGGATACCTTTCAGACGGCGCATCTTATTGATGAACAGCTCCATGATGATAATCGTCGTGACGGGAAAGAGAATCGGGTGGTCTTTGATGGCGTCGATCTCGAAGACGATGAACCGCTTCTGCAACAGGTCTAACTGCTTGTCGCTGTTCAGCAGGTAGTCGTACTCCCCGCCGCGATAATAGGGCTCCAGTACGTTGAGAAAGCCTGCGATGTCGAAATCCTTTTCTCGTACTTGCTTCTCTTCCAGCACAGTGCGGTAATCGCTCTTCACAAACTCGTAGAACGTATTGAACGACGGGATGACGGCGGTGTCGCGCTTGATGCGTTCGATGTAGAGTGCGACGGCGTTCGAGAGGGCGACCTCCTCCGCACGGGTGGCAGGTTCGGTGTCCTTTTTCCACAGCGTCAGCAGCAGCGTCTTGATGCTCTCCCTCTTTTCGATGTCGAACACCTTGTCGTCCGTGAAGAAGGGGTTGAACGATATGGGGTTCTCGTCGGTATAGGTGTAGTAAATGCCGTCCTCGCCGCCCGTCTTGCGGCGGATCATCTCGCACAACCCCTGATAGGAGTTGCCCGTGTCGATCAGCACGATATGCGTTCCCTGCTCGTAATACTGCCGCGTGAGGTGGTTGGTGAAAAACGACTTGCCGCTGCCCGAAGGCCCCAGCACGAATTTGTTGCGGTTCGTCGTAACGCCGCGCTTCATCGGCAGATCGGAGATGTCCAGATGCAGCGGTTTTCCCGTAAGCCTGTCCACCATCTTGATACCGAACGGCGAGAGCGATGAGCGGTAGTTGGTCTCCTCGGTAAAGAGGCAGACCGCCTGCTCGATGAAGGTGTAGAACGATTCCTCGGCGGGGAAGTCGGCCTCATTGCCCGGTATAGCCGCCCAAAAGAGCGTCGGGCAGTCCACCGTGTTGTGGCGTGGGGTGCACTCCATCGCCGCGAGTTGCGACCCCGCGTCGTTCTTGATATGCTTCAGCTCCTCGCGGTCGTCCGACCATGCCATGACGTTGAAGTGGGCGCGGACGGATGTGAGACCGAGGCTGTGGGCTTCGTTCAGGTACTCGTCGATCCACTCCTTGTTGATTTGGTTGGAGCGCGAGTAGCGCGAAAGCGACTGCATGTTGCGGGCGCTCTTCTCGAATCGCTGTAAATTCTCCTCGCTGTTGTCGATCAGCACATACTGGTTGTAGATATGATTGCACGGCAGGAGCAGCCCGACGGGCGAGGCGAACGACAGGCGGCAGTCGCTCCGGTCGGTCGAGAGTTTCTCGTAGCGGGTGTCTGTCGCCACCGACGAGGGCATATCCTCCGCGTCGGACAGCGTGTGCAGGCACAGAATGTTATCGCCGATGCGCATTTCGTCCGGTGCGAGGGCGATGTCCTGCAAACAGGCTGTATTCTCCGGTGTGAGGGAGAAGTACTTCTCGATCAGTCCGGCTTTGTTTGCCGTGCCGGTAATCTCGTCCGACGTCAGGCGGCGCAGACGGATGAAGCCCGAATCGTTCATGATGCGCTCGAACTGCTCCGCCGCCTCGATGAACTTGGCCGCAGCGTCCTTATCGCGGATTTCTTTGGGAACGATATGTCCCCGACAGAGGGTGCTCCAGTTGCTCTGTCGGCGGCTGCGCTCTTTGGTCGTCTTCGTCAGAAACAGATAACACGTGTGGTCAAGGTAGGGTCGTTCGTTGAAATGCCGCTCGAACGAACGCGAGAGGAAACTCATCTCCTCCTTTTGCAATTCGGGGCGGTACTCCTCGCGCACGAACCAGTCCTGCTTGTGCACGATACTGAAATCGGGCAGCACGCGGATCGCCTTGCACCACGCAGCGTGTATCGCCTCGTACTCGGCAGAGGTTACGGTGTACAGCTCCGGCAGCTCCACCGCGAAAGCCACCGTGATGTCGGCGTCTTTGGAGAGGATGCACCCCTCTTCGACAGCCAGCAGCGGGAATTTCGATTCGAGCGTCGCAGCTTTAAGTGTATTTCTCATTCGTTGCTTTTTTACGGGTAAATAATCGGGAGATGCGGCGGCGGTTCAGGAGGTACCGGGGGCGGCTGCGCTGGGCGCCTAACTTCATCAGTCCGTGTTCGCCGTATCGGGCATTCAGGGCGAATGTCTGCCACACCAGAACGGAGGCCGACACCGCCCCGAAGCCGATACAGAACCATTGGTCGATGCCGACCATGTACAGGATGACGAACAGGACGAACAAGGCGAGCAGACCTCCGCAGAAGATGAAGAGGTATTGCGCCTTCAACCCTTTGAACTCTACTGAACGGCCGATCCCCTTGTTGATAGGGTACTCTGCCATCGTCTGCCGGATTAGAGGAAGAACGAACGCAGAATCGTCGCCGCCACGATAAGAAAGATACACGCGCCGAACCACGAGGCGGCGGTCTTCGACGTGTCGGGATCGCCCGACGAGAATTTGCCGTACACCTTGACGCCGCCGATCAATCCCACCACTGCGCCGATGGCGTAGATCAGCTTCGTCGCGGGGTCGAAATAGCTCGTTACCATACTCGTGGCTTCGTTGATGCCCGAAAGGCCGTTGCCCTGCGCAAAGGCCGAGGAGGCAGCCAGCAGAAGGGCTGCCGAAAAAAGAAGATGCTTCTTCGTCATAGATTGTTCTCGAATTGTGCCGGACGGGTGGATAGTCCGCCCTGCGGGTTGATACTGATTTTTACTTGTGGATTTAGTGGCCTGTTTTTTCGCGGGATAGCTACCCGTACTCTTTTTCTTTCATCGCTCGTTCGTTTTTAATCGTTACACAAAATCCCGAATGTCGAACCCGTCCGTATTGTCCGGCGCATCGGTAATGTTTTGGGGGCGGACTGCTACCGCCTCCGCGTGCCCTTCCATTGAGATCGGCTGGCTTAAATAGCAGTCCATTAACCCCGATATTTTCTCTCCGATAGCGGTGGAACTACTGACCAGACGGTCGTATAGCTCCGTGCCCTCTATCTGCTCGAAGACCCGTCCCGCTTCTCTGCGCTCCGCATCGGTCGCCGAGGTGTCGGAGGCGGTTCTGACCGCTCGGTCGATCTGCTCGAAGCTCACGCCGGAAGCGTAACCCGCAGGATGTACCGCAAGCGGCATCTCCTCGTCCGCACCTGCCGCCTCGTCGTCTTCGTATTCGAGCGGAACATCGGGGATTTCCAGATGCTCGAACGCCGCGTCCAGCTCTTCGTCGGTGAGGCGTGCGGGGCTTTGCCTTTCGGCTTCGGGGGCAAATGTAGGCGCTTTTTCCGCCGCTGATTCCGTTTCTGAGGGCGTGACGGTTTGTGGCGTCGGAATGATAGGCTTTGGCGTCGTCGGCTTCATGCGGAAACTGCTCTTGCCGACAATATCCGGCATGTCGTTCCCGCGTTTCGGCAGCGCGACATCCGTCGTCGCCGCGGTATGTTTCGATTGCCGCCTCTCCCAAAGCAGATACGCCGCCAACCACACGCCGTAACCTGCGAGCAGGCATACCAACAGTGTTTCCATAGGCTAAAAGATGGAGCGGTTATGCTCGTTGTACAATTCGGTAATTTCAGCCTGATAGGTCTCGAAATGGTGCGCCAGCACATTGTCTATGTAGCTGAACAGCGACACCTCGTCCTTGCCGATGACCCGCAGGATAAGTAGTATCCGCTCGTGGTACTCCTTGCGGATATAGACCGTCTTGCCGATCCGCGCGGGGATGACCGCCTCTTTCAGAAACAGCGAGCGGTAATCCGTCTCCTTATTTTTGGTTTTTCGGCGGCGAGGCTCTTCCCGTTGCAACGGCTCCGCATCCTCGTTTTCGGAGGCGACTTCCGTAGCCCGTGCCGACGGTGGAATCGTCAAATCGTCCTGACGGAACGAATTGATGATGAAATTTTCGTCGATACCTTCGATATTCGTCTTCTTCGCCATATTTCTATTGCTTTATGATGTTCAGTATTTCATCGACGAGCACATCGAGGTTGCTGCCCCGCACGAGGGCCTTGTCCGCCGGAAAGAGCGTCGAACGGAATACCGCTTTGCGCTCCGTCGCCGCTTCCTTGCGGAATCGCTTGCTGTCCGGCAGAAAGGTTTTCAGAATAGGCAGTGCCAATTCGGCGCAGATTTTCTCATAGGCGGCATACAGTTCCGTCTTTTCGCGTCCGTCCACCATGTTCCATAGTAGATGCAATCCCTTGATGGCGGTTTTGCCGGTGCTTATCATGTGCTCGTTGATGACGGTGGCGAACTGCATGGAACTCGTCATGACCACTCGGTCGGCGGCAATCGGGCAGAAAATATAATCCATCGCAGCGATGGTCTTCACGACGCTCGGATTGTTGATCGTACCCGGCAGGTCGAAAAAGACGAAATCCAGCGGGACACCCGATTCGGCAAGGCGTGTTGCCGCGTCCACGGCATCGTCCGACTTGCTGCATACCACCGGATAGGCTTTCTTAGCAAGGCGTTTGAATTGCTCGTAGGCCAGCGCCTTGTAGTGGTTGTCTTTCATCGTCATGTCCATATCCCGCTTGCGCATATCGTGGATGCTGTACTGCGGGAAGTCGCAATCGACCACTGCGACATTGTATCCCTTGACATAGTGCAGGTAGCTTGCGACCAGCACCGTGATGGTCGTTTTTCCGGCTCCTCCCTTTTGCGTGGAGAAAGCCACATAGGTTGGTTTGCTCATACCGTTGTAAGTTTTAATCGTTATACATAGAGTCATTCGTTTCTATCGTCATACGGACGCAAAGCCAGCCGTAGGTGCGGACGGATATTCCGCCCCATAGCCAGATGGCTCGACCGCCCAACGTCGGTTGGTTGCAACATTGGGCGGTCGGTTGCAATCATCCTTGCGATGCACGTTCGTCGGTCGAATTATCCAGTTGTCCGTCGAGCTTTCTCGCTCAACTTTCGTCCGTTGCATCCAACTGCCCGTTGTCGGTTCGTACGGCAAATAAACGAGGAAAAAATGTCGGTTGTATCGTTTCTGCCGGAGGTGGCAGCTTGTGGCGTCAGGATGGCAGCGTTTGGCGTTTTCGGCCTCGGAAAAGCCGTCTCGGAAGCCTCTACCTTTGCACCCGAGCGACAGGGCGCATCGCGCGGCTTCATGCTGCGGTCGGGATCGGTTCTCCCGCAATCCGTCTTCGGGCGGATTTTTATGTTCGTCAGAACATAGCAAGGTGTGTATCGAGTTACTCGATACGTTTCGGGTTACTCCCGAAAACCTTGCCCTTGCAGGGGGCTGGGCTGTCCCTCCGAAGTCGGGCAGCCTATTCCCGAACCTGCGGTTGGAAAGGGCGTGGTGGCTTATGTCGCGCAACCACTAAATCCACATTAAGTATGAACGGAAAGAAAAGGAACGTCGGGGGTAAACCGCCCAAACCCGACAAGGCCAGCCACCCGGTGATGGTGCGCTTCACGAACGAGGAATATGCCCGATTCCTTGCCATGTACGAGCAGTCGGGCGTCTATGCAAAAGCGGTTTTTATCAAAGCTCGCGTCTTCGGAGCCGAGTTTCGCGTGCTGAAAGTCGATAAGACGCTCGTCGATTACTACACGAAACTCTCCTCTCTGCACGCCCAATACCGTGCCGTCGGCGTGAATTACAACCAGACTGTCAAGGAGCTGAAAAGCCGTTTTTCGGAGAAAAAGGCGATGGCACTGCTCTACAAATTGGAGAAAGCGACGGTCGAATTGGCCGCATTGAGCCGTCAAATTCTCGACCTGACCCATGAATTTCAGCAGCGATGGTTGCCAAAATTAACGTAGGAAGCTCGCTTTACGGGGCATTGGCCTACAACGGCGAGAAGATCAACGAGGGGCAGGGACGGCTGCTCGCCACGCACAAAATCTTCGACGAAGGAACAGGACGCCTCGACGTCCGGCGGGCGGAGGAGGACTTCGCCCGCTACCTTCCGGAGCAGGTGCGCACATCGAAACCAGTGGTGCATATCTCCCTGAATCCGCACCCCGACGACCGCCTGACCGATACGGAGCTGACGGCCATCGCCGAGGAGTACCTCGCACGGCTCGGTTATGGCGGCCAACCTTATGCCGTATTCAAACATGAAGACATTGACCGCCACCACCTGCACATCGTTACGCTCTGCGTGGACGAAACGGGACGAAAGATCGGCGACAGCTTCATCCACCGCCGAAGCAAGAACATTACCCGCGCGTTGGAGCAGGAGTACGGGCTGCATACCGCCGAGCGCAAGCGGCAGACGCAGGCTGAACCGCTCCGCGCGGTGGATGCGGCGGCAGGCGACGTGAAAAAGCAAATCGGGAACGTCCTGAAAGGCATATCCGGCAGGTACAAGTTTCAGACGCTCGGAGAGTACCGCGCCTTGCTCTCGTTATACAATCTCACCGTCGAGGAGTGTCGCGGCGAGGTGCGCGGCAGGGAGTATCGCGGTTTCGTTTATTCCGCTACCGACGACAAGGGCGAGAAAATCGGCACGCCGATCAAAGCCTCCCGCTTCGGCAAACGGTATGGGTACGAGGCGTTTGAGCGGTGGAGCATCGCAAGCAAGGAACAGATCAAAGAGCGAAAACTCGGCGATATGACCAAAGCGACGGCGATGGCCGCCTTACGCCGCACGAAAGACCGTGCGGAGTTCATCGCTCTGCTGAAAGCCAAAGGAGTGGACGTCGTGCTGCGCGAGACCGATACGGGGCGTATCTATGGTGCGACGTTCATCGACCACCGCACGGGATGTGTACTGAACGGCTCCCGTCTGGGCAAGGAGCTTTCCGCGAACGCCTTGCAGGAACACTTCGCACCTCCGGCGGTAGGCATACCGCTCCCAATTGCCCTTTCGCAGCAATCGGGCACGGCGGATGTGCAGACGCAAGCATCCCTTTACGACGATGCAGCGGGCGGAGGCTTGGGGCTGTTTACCGCTGACACGCATGGCGTGGACGCCGAGGAGGAAGCCTTCATGCGCGAGATGCAGCGACGCAAAAAGAGAAAGAAGAAAAACAGAAAATTTTAAGAATTATGCAACAGGAAGATGATTTGAGGGCATTGGCGAAAATCATGGATTTTCTGCGTGCCGTAAGTATATTATTGGTCGTGATGAATATCTATTGGTATTGTTACGAGGCTATTCTCACGTGGGGTGTGAATATCGGCGTGGTCGATAAAATCCTGATGAACTTCGACCGCACGGCAGGATTGTTCCGCTCCATTCTCTACACGAAACTTTTTGCCATCGTGCTGCTCGGTCTCTCGTGCTTGGGCACGACGGGCGTGAAGGACGAAAAGATTACGTGGCCACACATCGGCACGGCACTCGCAGCAGGCTTCGTGCTCTTTTTCCTGAATTGGTGGCTGCTGGCTCTGTCGCTTCCGCTCATGGTGGCGACACTGCTTTACGTCGCAACGACGACCGCAGGATATGTCTGCCTGCTGATGGCCGGGCTGTGGGCGAGCCGTCTTTTGAAGAACAACCTCATGGACGACCCGTTCAATAACGAGAACGAATCGTTCATGCAGGAGACGCGCCTTCTGACCAATGAATACTCCGTGAATCTGCCCACCCGTTTTTACTACAAAAAGAGGTGGCACAACGGCTGGATCAACATCCTTTTGCCGCAGCGAGCGTCCATCGTGCTGGGTACGCCGGGCAGCGGCAAGTCGTTCGCGGTGGTCAATTCCTATATCAAGCAGCAGATCGAAAAGGGCTACTCGATGTATATCTACGATTTCAAGTTTCCCGACCTCTCGACCATTGCCTATAACCACCTGCTGAACCATTTGGACGGATATGCAGTGGAGCCGAAATTCTATGTAATCAATTTCGACGACCCGCGACGGTCGCACCGCTGCAACCCCATACACCCCGACTTCATGGAGGATATAACCGACGCTTACGAGAGTGCCTACACCATTATGCTCAACCTCAACAAGACGTGGGTGCAGAAACAGGGCGACTTCTTCGTCGAATCGCCGATCATCCTCTTTGCGGCAATTATCTGGTATCTCAAAATCTACGAAGGCGGAAAGTATTGTACCTTCCCACACGCCGTCGAGTTCCTGAACCGCCGTTACGAGGATATTTTCCCGATTCTCTCCTCGTATCCCGAACTTGAAAACTACCTCTCGCCCTTTATGGACGCATGGCTCGGTGGGGCGGCGGAGCAATTGCAAGGCCAGATCGCATCGGCCAAAATACCGCTTTCGCGCATGATTTCGCCACAGCTCTACTGGGTCATGTCCGACAGCGAGTTTACCCTCGACATCAACAATCCGCAGGAGCCGAAAATCCTCTGCGTCGGAAACAATCCCGACCGGCAGAACATTTACGGAGCAGCACTCGGCCTGTACAATTCGCGCATCGTGAAACTCGTCAATAAGAAAGGCAAACTCAAATCCTCGATTATCATCGACGAGCTGCCGACTATCTATTTCAAGGGGCTGGACAACCTCATTGCCACCGCCCGCAGCAACAAGGTTGCGGTATTGCTGGGCTTTCAGGACTTCTCCCAGCTTGTCCGCGACTATGGCGACAAAGAAGCCAAAGTTGTGATGAACACCGTCGGCAATATCTTCTCCGGTCAGGTGGTAGGCGAAACGGCGAAGACGCTCTCCGAACGCTTCGGAAAGGTCTTGCAGAGGCGGCAGAGCATAACCATCAACCGCAACGACAAGTCCACATCCATCAATACGCAGATGGATTCGCTCATCCCGCCCTCGAAAATCTCCTCTCTGACGCAGGGTATGTTTGTCGGCTCCGTGGCCGATACGTTCGATGAACGGATCGAGCAGAAGATTTTCCACTGTGAAATCGTCGTGGACGCCGAAAAGGTAAAGCGGGAGGAGAAAACCTACAAGAAGATTCCCGTCATTACCGATTTCACGGACGAGGAGGGCAACGACCGCATGAAAGAGACGATACAGGAAAATTACAATCGGATCAAAGCCGACGTGAAACAGATTGTCGCTGACGAGTTGGAACGCATCAAGAGCGATCCGGCACTGGCGCACCTGTTGCAGCAGAAGTAATAAAAAATAAAGGTGTAAATAACTACACCTTTATTTTTTATTGTTTTTCAATCTCTTTATCTATGTCTATTTCTCCCCAATGGCAATCGGTATCGACTTCAAAAGTTTCAGTATTCAACTCAAATGCCTCCATTCTATCTTTTATTCGACCATAAAAATCGCCTGTAAAAGGAAAAGATTCATACATTGTCATACCATCTCCTCTTCTTAAATCTCCATCTGAACCATATTGCAATTTTACACCAACATATCCTTCTGCCTTGAAATAAACTGTAGTGTCATCAATACCCAATAATTTTATATTATTAACTGAGTAGTTCTCAATATTATAGTGTGTTGCCAAACAATCGATTGTGTCAATTGTTTCATAAAATAAATTATCTATAATAGATTTATCTATATGAGTCTCTAATTTGTTAATTAATAAGGACCGGCTTTCGTCAATTGTCTGAAATAGTAATAGTACGGCTTTTATTACATCTTTAGAAAAATTTCTAATAGTAACTTCTTGTATATAAAACGATTCTGGATTTATGTGGGTATATTTACTTAATAAATCAATGCTATCATTTACTTTTTTCCCAATCTCATCTACATCTATACCTAAAACATCAGTAACATAAACATCTAATAACCCTCCTTGAATTGCATATTTCATTCGTTGTTTCCGGGTAATTTGTTTAGGCTTTTCATGTGTGGCAGGTATAAACCATGCTGTATTTAATACATTCTTATCCGGTGCTAACCTCGCTAATATATGTCTCGTAAGTTCCCGCAAAGAATATGCGAAATTATTAAATCGTAATTTATTATCTACGTCATTAAGATTGTATAATGCAGCATTAAACAAATCATGTTCAAAATCGCCACTTAAGCGTTTCCCTATTTCTATTTTGAATTCGTTTATATCCATCTTATAAATTCATTTTTTTAATTGTAATACTTGACACCTTATTCTTCTTGCAGCTCGCTTGTATTGTGTTGCAACCGATAGAACTCCTTTTGCCGCTCTATTTCCTCGCGCAACTCCTGTTCAGTCGGCATATAGAGCATGTACTTCGAGGCGAACAGACGGTCGTTGTCGTGCAGAACAGAGTAACGGGCGATGTCCTCGTCGGTCTCCGAACAAAGGACGATGCCGATGGTCGGGTTGTCGCCCTCGCCGCGCACCCGCTCGTCGTACATCCGAACATACATATCCATCTGTCCTACGTCTTGGTGCGTGATGGTCGTCGTTTTGAGGTCGATCAGCACGAACGATTTGAGTATGTAGTTATAGAATACAAGGTCGATGAAGTAGTCTTTCTTTTCGGTGCGGACTAATTTCTGCCGTGCGACGAACGAGAAACCCTTGCCCAATTCGAGCAGGAATTTTTGCAGGTTGCCAATGATGGCTTTCTCCAAATCCGATTCCGTGAAGTCGCTGTTGGGTTCAAGTCCTATGAACTCGGCAACGGTCGGGTTCTTGATGAACTCCATGCGGTCGTGCTCGAACGGGGCGGTCAGAGCCTCTATTTCGGACTTGACCGTCTCCTTGTGTTGCGAGAGCAGCAACCGCTCATAATACTGTGAGCCGATATTGCGGTCGAGCGTGCGGTAGCTCCACATCTGCTCGGCGGCCTCTTTCAGATACCACGTGCGGGCATCGGCATTCGCAACCTGAAGCAGACGTTTGTAGTGCGACCATGTTAAAATTCGCCACGGTGTAGCGAATATTTCGGGAAAGGTCTGATAGAATTGACGATAATAGTATAACGAGCCGACAGAAAACCCTTTGCCGAACTCTGCCGTAAGCTCTTTCGAGAGCGATTTCAACAACTGCGAACCGTAATCGGCTCGGTCTTTTCCCTGTTGCTCCTGCTCCACGATGCGCTTGCCCATCTGCCAATAAGCCTCGACCATCGCCGAGTTGATAGCTGTATATGCCTTTTGACGGGCTTGCGTTACGATGCGTTTGATTTCTTGTATAAAATCAGAATTGTATATGTAAATATCGTCTTTCTTCATTGTATTATAATCATTTATACGCAAAGGTACATAAATAAACGGAAGAACTGCTTTGCTCTTCCGTTTATTCTTAATATTATCGTCTCATTCGTTCTTTTTCGTCGTCGCGCTGCATCCGCAGGTTCAGCCGCTCACGCATTTTGTCGAGAAAGTATGTTCGGCTATCGTTCTTGCGGCGTTTGATGTCCAAATAGGTATCGTAGCAGGTTCGTTCCTTAATTTCCATGTCAAATATTTGACTGAAAAAGGATGCCAGTTCTTTAATGTCGTTACAGCCATCATTGATACAGTGTACTTCCTGTAAGCCATAAATCAGTTCTACCATTTCAACAAGCGTTCCTGTCCAGCGATGCAGTGTTTTCGGGGCTATTGCTTCTTGTTCGTTGTCATAACGACGTAACAAGTCTAATTCCGTATTGATATAACCGAGCGCTATCTCCAAGAATCGGTTTTGCGTATTGTATGGTAATGTATCTTTTGGGGGCAAGTATCTCCGCAGAACGTGCAATCGGATTCGGGTATAACGCAAGGTGCGGAAAACAACTATTCTATCTTGTTCTTCATTGCAAAACGATTGCAAGGCTTTGTCAAATTCACGGAAGAGTTCCTCCGTAACGGCTTTCGTGGCGGCATCGACCAGATGTTCCGTTGTAATATAATGTGTCATAATCATTCATCTTTTAAGTTGTAAATCTTGTAGTTGCAATTCTCGTTAATGATACGGAATCGATGGTGGAGATTTATTCCTTAAAAGGTAAATGATTTTTTATCAATGAGCATTTGTTGCTACCCCAAACGCAATGGTAAACTTTATTTGCATCGTCCGCAATTGCTGCATCCGTTGCAGATCAACCGGCTGCCGCATTTGTCGCAACTCGTTCTGTAAAAGGGCTTGTATAGTTGTTCCTGTTCCAAAATGCGTCCGTACTGATTACGCAACACAAAGTGCATCGGTTGTCCTATATGGTTTACTCCGGCTTTGCACGCCATCTCACTTTGTGTGCGCTTGCTCGGGATGCAATAACGCTTTCCGTCTTTGATGAACTCGGTTCCGGTTTCGATGAAACAAAACGTAACATCATGCGTACGGCATTGTTCGGAGAGGGACTTTACCCAATCGAAATTACAGGGGCGTGCGCCATCGTAATTCTCACCTCCGGCAATGACCTGTTCGATTTGTCCGGTTGCGAGGTATTTCCCGATTTCAATGCTGCCGATCAAGGGTGCGGTCATAATACCTTTGTACTTGAACGGCAGCTCCAGCAAAAGCGGAATGCGCTCGTCGGCACGCTGCTGGTTCTCGCACGTTACATTGAAAAATACATTTTCCCAGCCATCGCCCCAATCCGAGGGCAGTGCTTCCCGCACACGTTCAGGGCGTTTGGTCAGAAGAAAAAACTTCACATCGCTCCGGGCTTTGATCATCCGCCACGCCTCTTCGCGCCACGCATCCGCTTCGTCCAGAAAGAAATCCGATGACATACAAACCCGTATCAGTTCGCCGCTCCGGATTTTATATCTCCCGTCGCGCCCTTTCTGCAAAGGATAGGAAAATCCGCTTTGTGTCCGGAAAACACTGCTCCCGTCCATACCGCGTTTACTGTCGAGAAAATACATATAACAATGTCGGCAACCTTCGCTGATTTTCGTACAGCCGTGCCACGGGTTCCATATATCGTGCATATCCGTTTATTTCAGTATATCGGTTATAATCTTGTTCATATTCTCACGGAACGGAATGAAAGAGCGCACTGAAGCCTGCTTCTCGGCATAGTCCCGATTGATGCGTACCAACGTGATGTTATCCGCCTGCGAAGCCATACGCTCGAAAGGAAAACGAATGATGGCCGGAGTGTTGTAACCTACGCCCAATTCCAAGAATACTGTGTTTCGGCGACACGCCTTTTGCATGAAATCCCGATAACGCTCGTGGCTCTCGTACCAATGTGCATCCTGTACGAAGTTGCTGTCTTTCCGTAAGTTCTCCTCCATCAGACCGCCGCATACGGGGCATCGGGGCACGAGTGAAGAAGGAATGCGGCAATCTTCGGTACTCCGAGACATTTCATACACAAGTGATTCATTGTAATAAAGCCGGTCATGGCACGCTTCGGCGCATTGCAGATAGGCGTAATCGCCCTGTACGGCGAATATGCGCTCACGGTCGAACCCTGCTTTCTCGAACTGCCCGTCCACGTTGGTCGTAATCACGAACCACTCTTTCCGTTCTACCGCCTGCAACAACAGACGATACAACTCCGTGCCTGCTTCATCGTATCGGTTCAGCCGGATATGGCGTGCCCAATATGCCCATCGCTCCTCTTCCGTCTTGAAAGGATAAAACGAGGAGGTGTACATATCCGTAAAACCATACCGGGCGATAAAATCCTCGAAATTGTCCGTGAAACGGCGGCCGCAATACTCCAATCCTGCGGCGGCGGAAAGTCCTGCACCAGCTCCAATAACGACATATTCCGCCCGGTCGAGCGCATGGCGCAATTCTGCCAAACGGTAGGAATAACTCTCTCGAATCGGCATTTTACGACAATAGGTTTCTATAAATGGATAAGTCATCATTTTTGAATACGTTGAATATAACGGTGTTTATATGGGTGGAAGCAGTCATATCGAGATACGTCCGCACAGTGCCGACGGCAATCTCGGCAGCTCGCTTTTGAGGAAATCTGAACTCTCCTGTAGAGATACAGCAGAAAGCGATGCTTTGCAGACCGTGCGCATCCGCCAAAGCAAGACAGGAGTTGTAACAGTCTGCCAATTCCTGCTCTTGTTTGGGCGTCGGCGCGTCATTACGGACGATGGGGCCGACCGTATGCAGCACATGACGGGCAGGCAGGTTATAGCCGTCCGTAATTTTTGCCCGTCCCGTCGGTTCCGGATGCCCCTGCGCCTGCATCAGCCGATTGCACGCCAGACGCAACTGCACCCCGGCCGCCGAGTGGATGGCATTGTCTATACAGCGGTGCATCGGCACGAAACAACCCAATAATGCGCTGTTGGCGGCATTGACAATGGCATCGACTTGTAACCGCGTGATGTCACCCTGCCACAAACGCAAACGCCTGTCTTTCCGGCATGGCTCAATATCGGACAGTGCGACAATGCCCTTTTCTGCCGCTTGCCGTTGCAGTTCCATATCCTGCGCTTTTATAAAATCTTCGCCCACTGGATATGGTGGGCGAACATTCAGCAAGGAACGCATCATCGTCTGTTGCTCCGGCAATGAATCGGGGATTTGCCACTCCGCATATTCCGCCCGCTCATCGAGCAATGCCCGAAGGAGATAATTCAAGTTAGCTCTGTACGGCAAATCCATAATTTCATTATTTGATAAATTTTATACGCCCCTCTTTTCGCGGTTTAGCCGTTCCCGTTTCTCCGTCCGGGTAGCCCAAACAAAGACAGACGAGCGCTTTGTAATGCTTCTCTATGCCGGCTTCCTGCATTAGACGTTGCCCCGGTTCACTGGCGAATGTTTCTTCCGCTCGGCTGACATAGCAACTGCCTATCCCCAGCGACCATGCGGCCAATGTCATGTTTACGGCTGCTGACGTACAATCATTCACTCCATAAAGCCAATTGGCGGGAGCGAATAGCGTTACAACGGTCGGCGCACCGTAAAAACCGCTTTTGATGGAATCATCATCGGCGATGCTTTTTTGTATCTGCGAAACGAAATGAATACCATCGGAGTTGGCGTGTCCGAAAGCGGCTCTGTTGATGCGTCCGAGCCGTTCGTTCATTTCCCGGTTCTGACAGACCAGCATCACGGGCGACTGGCGTCCTCCGGCTGTGGAAGCATATAATCCGGCTTGCAGGATAAGTTGCAGTTCTTCCTCTGCAATCTGATCCTCCTTGTAATGCCGGATCGTCCTGCGTTCCAATAAATTGCGTATTACATCATTCATAATTCTGATTTATTTCTTTCCAACATTGCGGGTCTGCCGCAAAAAAATCGTGAGTGTAACCGTATGCCACAGCCGGACATCCCCGACAGAAACGCAGCAGTTCGCAACGGGAGCATTTTTTGAATTTCTCATACTGGCGGTAGGCATTCATCTTTTCTCCGTTGTATATGTGATGTATATGTTCGCGGAACAAGTTGCCTACTGGACTGTCAAACCGTCGGCAAGCCATTACACCGCCCGTCGGCAGAATCGTCATGTGGCAGTCGCCGCAATGACAGCCGTCGTAAATGGTATCGGCATCCGTTGCATCTGGAATCCGGAACAGCCCCTTTTCGTAAAGGAACAGTGTCCAAAGATGATCTTTCAGGTTAAAGGTCGTGCCACAATCCTTGTATTGCTCGAATTTCTGCCAGATTCGTTCCAAGAAATCCCTGTATTCCAGCGGTTCAATGTGTGTACTTTTTTCAAAAGAGGTCGGGCAATAACGTCCGAATGCGAAAATATCGACCTTCTGCGCCACCACCAAGTCGATGATGTCCGGTATTTCACGAATATTCGTCCCGGAAACGGTTGTCATAATGGCACAGCGGATACCGGCACGGCGGATGACTGCGATTTTCTCGACGGTCGTATCGAATGAACCGGGCTTGCGAATGGCATCGTGCGTATCCCGAAGCCCGTCGATGGAAAGCTGGTATTTGTCGCAACCGTATTCTTTCAGACGACCGCATACTTCATCGGTCAGATGAAACGGATTGCCCAATATCGTGAATGGAATACTCCGCTCCCGAAGCAACGCAAGAATATCCCAAAAATGACTATGCAGAATCGGGTCGCCGCCCGTAATATAGAAATAAGGCAGATGCTTCATGCGGCGGCACATTTCCACACAATCCGCTACGACCTGTCGGGCTTTCGGAAAAGACATCTCGACTAATTCGGGATGTCCTTCCGAAAAGATGTAACAATGCTCGCAACGCTGGTCGCAACTGTCGGTAATGTGCCATTGGAAAGCGAAGTATTCCATAATTCGCTACTATTACGGTTATTGTTGGGGAGCGGGAGCCGGAATAGCACCGAGCTGTTGCAACATCGTGAAAATATCGGGCAATCCGTGCTCGCGGACAATCTTGCCGTCTTTCAGCTGATAAATGTTCATTGCCGTTACCTTGACGGGCTTTCCCGTGGCGGGCATTCCCATGAACGGCTGGGTCTGCGTTCCGCTCATCGTAAAACGGATCATCACTTTGTCGCCTTCCGCGATGAACTCCTCCGCGTTCCACTGGACATCCGGCATGGCTCCGCGCATCATGTCGAGAACGGCGATATAACCGTCGAAGCCGCGCAGGGGTTCGGGAGAGGTCGGAGCATAGAAGATTACGTCGGGAGAGATAATGGATTCTCCGATGGTTCGGTCGCCCGTGTTGATGAAGCGGATGAACTGCTCCATTACCTGCTTGTTAGCATCGGTTACGGACGTCTGATCGTTAGCGGTATTTCCGCAGGAGGTCATACAAATTGCCGCCACGATTACGGACAGCATGGTCATTACTTTTTTCATTGTTCTGTTGTTATTTTATTGATTAAACGGAATTTCTTTTGAAATCCTCCAACGGGAAAACTTATATCCCCGTCGGAGGAAAATCTGCGAAACGGATGATTATTTGTCGCCTGTACCGCAAGCCGAGCCACAAGCGGCGGGTTTGGGTTCGGGCTTGGTATCGCCATCGCCCGCACCGCAGGCAGAACCGCAAGCTCCGCTCGGAGCCGTCGTTTCGTCTTTTGCACAAAGGTAGCCCTGTGCGCTTCTCTTTGCGGAATAAACTCCGCTGGCAGATGTTCTCTTCATACTCGTTGTTTTATTAGTGAATACTGCAAGGTGAAATCGACTGTACTAAACAATGCTTTCATCCTTTTCTCGATGCAAAATTATACCACATAATACTATCTCACAAGAAGTTACATTTTTAGCTGGTAGTAACCTTTTTCTCGCTTTTGCGGAAAATCAACGCCTTAACCATGTATTAAAAAATGTGATTTTTTTATACGACAGGCTGTACGACGAGTTTTATTACTAATTTTGCATTTACAAGTAACTTTTAATTTGTAAGCGATGCTGAGAAAAGAAGAACGGAACTCGATTATTGAAATCTGCCCTGTACGGAATGTAATTGCTCGTTTCGGCAACAAGTGGGCGTTGTTGGTCGTATTGGTTTTAAGTGAACACGAGAAAGTCCGTTTCAACGAGTTATGCCGGCTGATCCCCGATGTTTCATCACGTGTTTTGTCAGGCACGTTGAAGACGTTGGAAGCCGATGCACTCGTTTCCCGAAAAGTCTATCCCGTAGTGCCTCCGAAAGTAGAATACCAACTGACGGATATGGGGCGCTCTCTGGTTCCTCTTATCGCCCAACTGACAGAGTGGGCACAAACCAATATTAAAAAAATTGTGGAACACCGAAAGGAATTTGAAGCGGAAGATAAAGAGCAATCTATTATTTAGGAAATCGTATTGGGACAGATAATTTTTTTTACAAAACCATCTGCCCCAATTATTACATTTTCAGACTATTTATGGGTCTGACAATTTGCACGTGCTCCCGTATAAACTGCGACTGATTAGACATGTCGGAGGGTGGTTCTGTCGTTGCCCGCTCTCCGGTCGGCGGCGATTGCGTCTGCACCGTCTCGCAGTCGGTCTGCTGCCCCTGCACGGCTTCGGGCTTGGGCGGAGCCAGCTCTAACTGAATTTTGCGTTCCAGTGCCGCGACTTCAGATTTCAACTGCTTCAACTCGTCCTCCTTTTTCCATACACCTCCGACGGTCTGCTGTAAAATCGGAATATCGCGCTCGTATTCGACGTTCTTCTCACGATATTGCTCCACGAGCTTGGGGATGCGCTCCAAAGCGTTGAGGAAATTCATCGTCGCGGCTTTCGTGTCGGCCATCGCTATCTGCCCGTTGTTGTAGGTGTACTTGTAGGCCCCCTCCACGAAGAAACGGTTCTGCTTGACCTCCACGCCCTCTTTCAGGGACGATTCGGTCTTGACGAGAATCGGGAAGCCGTACAGCTCGCCGATACGCAGATACTCGCCGCCCGTCGTGGCGTTCTTGGCAATCTCCTGTAAGTGCGTGCCGAGGCTCTTGTGGTCGGTAGCATCCAGTCCGTCGAGCCGCAGGGCGTTGAGCTTGTTGCCCTCCTTGTCGGTCTGTACCCTCGCAAGGAACGTCTCATAGTCCGCAGACATCTTGACGATGCAGTCGTTATTGTGGGCGAGCGTCTTGGTGTACTCCTCCAATTTCCACGCGGAGCCGCTCTTGGCCTTGTAGAACGACTTGCGCTCGCTCTCCAATGCCGCTACTTTCTTTTCCAACCGCGCCTTGTCGAGCAAGTCCGTGTTACCTGAAAGAATAGCCATGTACTCCGAGAAGTTCATACCCGACTTCTCGTCCATTGCACCTTCATCGATGGTTCGCGCACCCATCGCGCCGCTTTTGAGCTGCGAGATGAACGTCTGCTTGCAGTGCAGCAGGTTGAACTTGTAGCTGTCGAGCGACTTCTCGACGGCGTAGATGATTACATCGACCTTGTTCCCCGCGAACTGCTTGGCGATTTCGTTGCCTTTGCGCACGGCGCGTCCGTCGCGCTGCGCGAGGTCGGAGGGTCGCCACGGCGTATCGAGATGATGCACCGCGACGGCTCGTTTCTGCGCATTGACGCCCGTTCCGAGCATGGAGGTCGAGCCGAAAATAACCCGCACCTTGCCCTCGTTCATCGCGTCGATAACGGCCTTGCGGGCTTTCTCGTTCTTACACTCCTGAATGAAGCGAATCTCCGAGGAGGGGATGCCGTAATCCTCCACGAGCTTGCGTTTGATTTCGCTATACACGTTCCATTGCCCCGGCTGGAACGTCCCCAAATCCGAGAAGACGAACTGCGTTCCTTTTTGCTCGTCGTATTTGCGGTAGTATTCGGCAATCATGCGGGCGCAGTGGCTCGCCTTATTGTCCACGTGGTCGTCGTAGTTCGGGTCGATCAGTCGCATATCGAGCGCCATCTTGCGGGCGTAGTCCGTTGCGATCAGCATCTTGGCCTTTTCTTCGGTATCCGACAACTTGCTGCGTCCGAGTATCGTCGCGTCTCCCGACTTGGCGAACTGCATCAACTTTTCGATGAACTCCTCCTGCTGGGGCGTGGGCGGGATGTTGTGGAGCACCTCGTTCTTGTCGGGACGATCCACGCCGACGTCCTCCGCCGTGCGGTAGTCGGTAATCTCGGAGTAGAACGCCGCCAGCTCCGGCACTTTGATGAAGTAGCGGAAGCGCTCTTTCTGCACGATGTTGTTCGTTACCGAGAACTCGAAATCGGTGGATTTCTTGGCGAAGATGGCGGCCCACGCATCGAACGAGTTGATGTTCTGTCGCTCCAATTCTTTCGGACGCAGGTATTTGAATAGCAGGTACAACTCCGTCAGCGAGTTGCTGATGGTCGTGCCCGACAGGAACGTCGCGCCCAAATCTTTGCCTGTGCGTTCCTGTATGGTACGGATCGCATAAAGCATGTTGAGCGCCTTCTGGCTGCCGTCCTGATTGCCCAGCCCCGCCACGCGGTCGTGGCGTGTGTTGAACATCAGGTTTTTGAACTGATGGCTCTCGTCCACGAAGATATGGTCGATGCCCATTTGTTTGAAGTCCACCACGTCATCCGTGCGCGACTTGATGGCGTGGGCGATACTCTCCAGCTTCACGGAGAGGTTGATTTTGCGCTTCTCCAATCCCCGCAGCATCCCCCGCGAAATCTCCTTGCCCTGCCTGCGCAGCACCTCTAAATTTTCTTCCACCGTGTCTAACTCGGCTTGCAGAATCCGCTGCTGCATTTCGGGCGACTGCGGAATTTTGCCGAACTGGTCGTGCGACATGATGACACAATCGTAGTCGTTGTTCTTGATGTTGTTGAAGAACCGCACGCGGTTTTCGGGCGTGAAGTCCTTTTCCGAGGCGTAGAGTATCTTCGCGTTTGGGTAGGCCGTGCGGTAACACTCGGCGATCTCCGCGACGTTGGCTTTCAGCCCGATAATCATCGGCTTGTGCGCCAGCCCCAGCCGCTTCATCTCGTGCGCCGCCACGCACATGATAAGCGTCTTTCCCGTGCCGACCTCGTGGTCGCAGATGCCGCCGCCGTTCTGCTTCAACATCCAGATACAATCCTTTTGGCTCTGATAGACGTCCTTGATTCCGAACCGTCGGTCGAGGGCTTTCAGGTCGAGGTCGGGAAATGTCTGGTGCGAACCGTCGTACTGCGGGCGCACGAAGCAGTTGAACTTGCGGTTATACATATCCGCCAGCCGCTCCTTGAACTCCGGCGACTGCTCCGAGAGCCATTCCACGAACCCGTTTCGTATCTCGTCGATCTTGGCGTTGGCGAGCTGTATGCCCTCGCTGTCGCGCACCTTGATGTCGTGGCCGTTCTCGTCCTTGCCGATGCTCTTGGTCATGTCGGGCACGGTGTTCACGAGGGCGTGTTTCAGCAGGGCGATACCGTCGTAGGTGCGATAATAGCCCCGGACACAGAATTGGTCGAGGATTTTGGCGTTTCGCATGCTGCACTTGACGGCATAGTCGTCCATACTTTCCGAATAGCCGATGTGTATGTCGGTATCGAACAAGTAGGAGGCATAGGCCGAGTAGATGCCCGTCGGTATCCACCGCTCGCCGAGGTTGAAGTCCAGCTCATCGAACGTAATCGGGCGCGGCGCGGCCTCCTGCAAGGCGGTAAGCGCTTCTCGTTCCCTCTCGCTGTGCGGGTTCTCGGCCATCCATGCCTCAATGCGCTCCGCCTTGTCCACTACGTTGCCTGCGATGAAGCGGTCTTTGATTTCGTAACCGCCGGAGAGCGGATTGTAGAAGATGCGCCCTTTCAACTCGTCGATTAGCTCGTTGCGGCTGTTGTCCGAGAGGGATTCCATGTAGTCGAGATTCACGCTGCCATAGCGGTTGAGCGAGGCCGAAAGAGCCTCTTCGGGCGTATCGACGTGCGTCGTCTCGTTCACGGCGAACGCTACGGGATGATCGAAAATGTCGGCTTTGACGAACTGTCCGTTCTCCGCTCGTTCGAGGGCGAGGATGTCGCGCCCCGATGCGTCCATCATCAGGAGTTTGACGTTCGCTTTGGCATTCAGATTACCGTAACGGGCGACGAAGTCGTCGTAACGAATATTGAGGTCGTTGCGCATGGCATCGCCTTCGTCTTGATACTCCGCTTCGTAGGCATAGAGCCGTTCGTACGCATCGCGCACGGAGATGTAGGCCGCAATTTTCGCCTGTTGCGCCTTGTCCAAATCGAGCGGATGAAATGTCGCCCCGTATTGGGTAACGTCTTTCAGATAGCCGATCTGATAGCGTGCTCCGTCGGCATCTACCTTGACCAGCGATCCCTCGCGATGGTGCGGCTCCAGTAATTCGTCGAACGGTCGGGGCTTCATCTCCTCCTCGTGTCTGCGCTGCCGCTCGGCTTCCGATGTCTGCCTGCTATGTCCGCTTTCGATAGGATGATCGGCCGTTGCAGTTTGGACGGGTTGCGCCGTTTTCGCTGTCTCTCGTGTCGGCGTATCGAACAGCGACGGTTGACGCGGCTGCGCCAGCTTGGGGCGGTTGCTTCGGCGGCGGGGTTTGCCGCCCGTCTGGGCGATGCGTCTCTCCTCCGCCGTGAAGCCGAACAGGTCGTAAAGGCTTATGACAGGAGGCTCGATTTCGGGCTTCTCCTCTTTGGGTTGGGTCGCGGCTCGTTCCGTTTCTTTCAGAACCGTTGTGGTCGGCTGCGCCTGCTGCTCTTGCAGCCGAGCATTCCGAATGCCGCCGGAGTAGAGCCGCATCGTCAGCCGTGCATGCAGGTTGTGGTCGAGCAGCTCACGCAGCTGCGTGGCGATACCCTCTGCACCGCCGTCGTGCTCGTAAACCATTGCTGGCCTGCCATAAGGGTCGGTGTCCAGCTCCGCACTCGTATAGATGATCTGCTCTTTATGCTCTATGAAGTATCGGTTGGTGCTTACGCCGTGCAGCGTTCCCGTTTGGGTAAACAACTTTTCGTCCTCTGTCAGTTCCTCTTTGCGGGTATCCTTTTGCAGGACGACGAGGTCGCTGCCGACTTCTGTTCCGGCGTAGTCGGTAAATAGGTTGTTCGGCAGGCGGATCGCCGAGACGAGGTGCGCCTCTCGGAGCATTTCGAGCCGTACCGCTTCGTTGTGCGGGGAGTTCATCACGCCTTGCGAGGTGATGAACGCCACGATGCCGCCGTCGCGGACGGCATCCAGCCCTTTGAGGAAAAAGTAATTGTGAATAGCTTTCGCGGCATTGCGGCGGCCGACCGATTCGCTCGCAGAAAACGCAGGGTCGAATACCGCCACGTCCCCGAACGGAATGTTGGAGACCGCCGCATCGAAATAGCCGTCGAATGGTCTCTCGATGCGCTCGAACCCCTCCGCCCGCACCTTCTTGTCAGGATATAGGTGCGCGAGGATTTTGCCCGTCAGCAGGTCTTTTTCAAAGGCCATGACGTTGGCATCGACGTTCTTTCGAGTAAACGCCTCGACGAACGCGCCGTGTCCTGCGGAGGGTTCCAGCAGGCGGCGCGGGCGCACGTTGTAATCGTCCAGCACATCGGCCAATGCCTCCGTAACGGCAGGAGGTGTGTAGAACGCCGTCAGCACGGAGCTTTTCAGGCTGTCGATATAGCGTTTATATTCGTTGTCGCTCGTGCTGTGTTCGCGGATCAGACGGTGCAGCTCCGCTGTCATGGGGAACAATTCGAGGTCGGATTTCGCCCACTGCACGGCATCGGTCAGATCGGCGGCCGGATTGAGAATACATTTCAACCCGCCGAACCCGCAGTAGCGGGCAAGCCGTTCCCGTTCTTCGGGAGTGGCCGCCCGCTGTGCGCCGTCCAACTCGAAAGCCGTGCGTATCGCCTCGATGTTGTCCCGCAGCTTGGCTTTACGGTTAAATGCCATCTTCTTCGAGACTGATCGAGACGGCTCCCGTAAGTTCTGTGTAGAGCTGCTCGTATTCGGGCGAGTAGGCGAAGTCGTCCGAGAGCGGGTATTGCGTGAAGATGCCCTCTACGTAGGGTAGTAGTCGGAGCGCGATAACGGGTGCGTCGCTTTGGGCGATCTCATCCGGGAACTCGTTCCAGAGCACCTCGATGATCGTGTCGTACTTGGAGAAGCGAAGCCCCTCTAACAGGGCGGACATTGCCAGCTCCTGCGCCCCTTCGGGCAGATAACCTTCGCGCCGCGCCTGCTCGAATGCTTCGGCAGCACGGTCGGCACGCTCCTCGACGAAGGTCGCGTTGTCCGCCTTGTCGGGATGATGTTCCCGAAGGTAAGATAAGAGATACAGCCCGTAATAAGATAGTTTGAAGGGCTTGGTGTTTTGATTCATATTCTTGTGGATTTAGTGGTGGATGTAAATGCGGATGAACGAAAAAGGCACTCGACGTCCCCGCCGAGTGCCACCACTAAATCCACAGAGAATAAATCGGTATCGGCTATCGAGATAGCAGGTGCAATCTATGTCTGCGAATTCAGTGGCGAAGATACGCATTATTTCCTTTTCTTGGGTTTGCGCGGTTCGTTTTTCATCTCGGGAAACTCGAAAACGGTGTTGAACTCTGCATCGAAAGCGACGACGGCGGAAAATACCTTACCCTGCTTGCTGTTGAAGCCTTTGATTACTCCGGTTCTCCCCTGCGTGAGCAGTTCGGTAATTTCCGCATCGGAGAGCGTCTTGCCTGCTTTGATGCGGAACACGGGCAGTCCGCACGCGTCGTTGTCGCAGCGCACGACCTTACCGTAGAACTGCATCCGTCCCGTCTTGCACTTGGGGCAGAGATACTCCGATTGCGTATGGGCAAAGAGCTTGTCCGAGGCGAGCAGTTCCGAGGTAATCTGCTTGGTGTAGATTTCGATCGCCTCGCGGAACGTCTCGGCACGCATCTCGCCCCGCTCGATCTTGGCGAGCGCAGCCTCCCAATCGCCCGTCAGTTCCACGTTGGCGATACGCATATTCTTGACTACCGAGTGGAGTGCCAGCCCTTTTTCGGTCGGCACGAGCGACTTTTTCTGTCTTACCATGTACTCCCGCGAAAAGAGCGTTTCGATAATCGCCGCACGGGTGGCGGGTGTACCGATACCGCACGCTTTGAGTGCCTGACGCATTTCGTCGTCTTCGATTTCGCGGCCTGCCGTCTCCATTGCCGCCAGCAGCGTCGCCTCCGTGTGCAGCGGTTTGGGCTTGGTCTTGCCCTCGGTCATCGAACAGCCGCCGACGGGAAGCGTCATGCCCTCCGTCCATTCGGGTAGTACGGTATCTTCCGTCTCCTCGTCGTAGATGCCGCGCCAGCCCGCCTGACGGACGATCGTTCCTTTGGCGACGTACTCCACACCGTCGCATACGACCGTTACGGTCGTTACATCCTTTACGCAGCGTTCGGCGAAGGCTTCGAGCATACGCCCGACGATCATGTCGTACTCGGTCTGTTCGTCGGCTGAAAGCATCTTCGGCTTTACGTCCGTCGGCAGCAGCGCATGGTGGTCGGTAACTTTGCTGTCGTCTACGCTTCGGCGCGCGAGTGGATCGCCTACCAGCGCAAGCCGTTTCGCCCACACGGGGTTATTCTTCTGTGTACGCAGCAGGGCGGGAATCTCCCCGAAAACATCTTCGGGAATATAGCGGCTGCCCGTGCGGGGGTAGGTGATCGCTTTGGCCTCGTAGAGCTTCTGCGCGATGGAGAGCGTTTTCTCCGCCGAAAACCCGTACTTGGTGTTGGCCTCCTTTTGGAGCGTGGTCAGGTCGTAGAGCAGGGGCGGTTCCTGCACGGTTTCCTTGCGCTCGACTTTTGTAACGCTGACCGTTCGCTGCGTATTGAGTGCTTTGTAAGCCGCTTCGGCAGGGGCTTTTTCCTTCCACTTATCGACGGAGGAGAATTTGACGACCGTATCGGCGTCCGTTCCGGGTATGCCGAAATGCACCTGCCACACGGGTTCGGGCGTGAAACGTTTATTATCCCAGTACCGTTCGCAGACCATAGCCAGCGTGGGCGTTTGCACGCGGCCGAGCGAATACGTCCCGCGCCCGGCGGCTATCGTAATGGCCTGCGTGGCGTTGATGCCCACCAGCCAGTCGGCTTCGCTGCGGGCTTTGGCCGCGTAGTAGAGATTGTCGTACTTGTTGCCGCTCTCGATGCGTTCCAGCCCTTCGCGAATCGCTTTGTCCGTGAGTGAGCTGATCCAAAGGCGGTCGAACGGCGTGGCGCAGCCGATGTATTCGTACAGGTAGCGGAAGATCAGTTCGCCCTCGCGTCCTGCATCCGTCGCCACGATGATGCGCTCGCTTTCGCGGAACAGCCGTGCGATGACCTTGATTTGGGCCGCCGCCTCGCTGTCCGGCTTATAGCCCTTATCGGCCTTGACTTGACGTGATACGAGCTGGAAGACGGGCGGGATGATCGGCAGGTTGTCACGGTGAAATCCCTTGATGCCGTAACCGTCCGGCAGGGCGGGCTGCACCAGATGACCGAAAGCCCAAGTTACATTATACTCCGCTCCGGCGTAATAGCCGACCTCGCGTTTGCTCGCTTTCACGATGCGGGCTATTTCCCGCGCCACGCTCGGCTTCTCTGCAATAATAGTTTTCATGTTCGATTTATTTTACTGTGGATTTAGTGGTGTAGGACTAAAAGTCCCGATGTTGATGGATGTCGGGATTACATCTTCATTCCTGTTCGTTTGCGGGCGTTCTGACTGCAGTTCTCCCGCTGTTCCTGCCGTTCCTGCTGTTTTGCGTCGGCAGGCGCGGTCTGCTCCTTTTTCATCGGTTTGCCCGTGTACTTGGTCGCCTCGTGCGTCTTACCCTCCGAGTTGACTGCCACTTGTGTTTCCGATGCGTGAACGGGTTTGATTTCGTAGATCTGCGACTTGTCGGCTACGGTACGACGGAAGTCGTATTTGCCCTTCTCGTGATTCGGCCGGACGTAGGCGTTGAACGTGCGGCCTTTCTTGTCGGTAAGCCCCTCCATCAGCACCCATTTGTTTTGTGCCCAGCCCTGTCGCATCTCATCGAGAATCGGCAGCCCGAGCAGCGTTTTACCGATATAGACCTTGCGTCCGTCATCCTGCGTCTGCCCGTTTCGCTGTTCGGCGCGCTGCGTTTGCCGCTGTCCGCCGAAGTGAAAATCCAATCCTTGCTTGTCGGCGTTGATCTGAATCGTGGCATTGAACAGTTTGCCGCTCTTGGATGTCATGCCCTCCAAATAGACGCCTTTGCCTGCGGCCAATTCCTCCTGCTGCTCCTTGTCGAGCTTGACGCCTTTTACTTCGTCGGGAATACGGAGAGCGCTGACAGGTACGGAGATCGTTTCGTTCGTCTGGCGGTCGAGGCTGATATAGGAGGGGACGAGTTCGCCCGTGTTCTTGTCGAGCACCTCGGCGACACGTCCCAGATTGCCCGTCTTTTTCAGGTTCTCACGATCCGCATCCGTGAACTCGATGTTCTCGTAAGATTTGAGATCGGGCTCGCGCCGTAGCGGATGCGGCACGAGCGAAACCGTACCGTCGGGATTCTCGCGCAGCGACAGGCGCGCTTCGACCGGAAAACGCACGCCTCCGATTTCGGGATAACAGGTTACAAGAGGCGACTTGCCGTGGCCGAGCATACGATCCCAGCATCCTGCTTGACGCAGGTCTTCGACCTTTACGCCCCAAAGACGCTCGAACGCTTCGCTATCGACCTGCGTTTCGTCGATAGACCGATACCTCTCATCCTGTCGTTTCTCCGTCTTTCCGGGTTCGGACGGTGTTTCCTGCACTTGCTGCGCAGCGGCCTGTTCGTACTTGGTCGTATCGACCTTGTGCGGTGCAAGTACATCCCGAAAGCCGACGGGGTCTTTCAGCAGGTCTTTCATTACCGCCACGACATTCTCCACGCCCTCTGCGGCAACGCGGTAGAAGCCGAACCGTTTCGGCTCCTTGCATTGACGGTAGAAATTCGCGAAGAAGTTGTCCAGCACATCTCCGTGCCTGTCGAAACGCAGGAAGTCCTGCGCGTGTTCTGCTTTGGCGGGTCGTAGATTCGGCGTGCCGTCGCTTTTCAGCCCGGCGACCACTCCGATTTCACCCGTCTGCTCGTCTCGGACGATCAGAACATCTTGGTCTTTCTTTTTCTGTTCCATACATGATTGATTTATAAGCGTGCACGATGCACGACTGCGAAATTAGCGGCGGAATAAGCCGTCGATACCGGTTCTGTCGCGCCTAACAGCTTGTGGCGTCGGGTTGATAGCAAGTGGCGTCGTCAGTGCTTCGGAACGGAGGAGCGGCAACCTGCCGAAAACGTCTCCAAATGTTTTTTCAGGAACTCCTGTACGTCCGATTCGGTGTAGTAGGTTTTGTGCCGCAGCTTCCGATAACGCAGCATACCCGAACTGCGGTAGCGTTGCAGGGACTGCTTGCTCGTTTGCAGGAGCTGGCACAAATCCTGATTGTCCAACAGACGTTCGCCGTTCACGTACATTACCTCCTTGACCTCCTTGCCTGTAAGCGAGGAGAGCATCCGCTCGTGGCGGTCGAAGCGTTCCATGATCTTCGACATCCACAGCTCGAATGTTTCGGTGTCGAGTATCATAAGGCAGGCGATTTATGGGTGAGATAGTAGTTCTTGCGAAACTCGTTCAATGTTTGTGGCGCGCAGGTAACGATGCGGCGGGAGATGCACTCCTCGACGTCGGAGAGCCGATAGAGGCATTTGCTGCGCACCATCGTGTAGGGAATGACACGTTCTTTGCGCAACCGTTGCAGCGTGCGGGTGCTTATTTTCAGCAGGTCGGCCAGCTCCTCGCTCGTGAGCCAGATTTCCGGCGTATGTTGCGGTTGTGCCGCTTTCTTGAAAACGTAATCGGCGATTCGTTCGATCTTCTCGCTCAAATCCTGATAGACCTTGTGGTCGAAAGTTATTATTTCCATTTCTGCTACATGTTGTTCCTTGCAGCAAAAATCCGATATTGCCGGACGGCGGATTCCATTGTCGGTAACGACACGGGAATGATTTCGGGCATAATGCAAAGACGGCGGAAGAATTTGATCTCCTTCCGCCGTCTTTCAGATTAATTGGCTTGACTTATATGCGAGTGGATTTGCAGAACAATAGGAATTGTCGGTCTTGTCCTTATAGCTCGAACAACTTGTTCTGTAATCCATCGTCGGAACGCCTTGCTCGAAGGCGTATTGATCCGAAAACAGAGTGCAATAATCATATCAAGATTATAGTATTCGGCAACGTATCGGCGGCCATTACGCATTGTACTTTGTTCTGTCCGCACCTTGCGTTTATCCAATTCGCACTCGGAGAATAGCTTTGCGATATGCCGTTCCACGCTTACTCCCGTAACATGAAATATCGACGCGATTTCTTCGACGGTCATCCATACCGTTCCATCCGAAGACAATACAACCGCAATACGATTGGGTTCTATGATAATGGTGCCTCGCTTCATGGCTATGCTTCTAATGCTATTTTCTCAATATTTTCTAATTGTCCCGCCAAAAGCTGCATGTCCCGGCCTATTTTGTCGTTGGTAATTCGGGCATAGATTTGGGTCGTTACGATATTCGTGTGCCCCAGCATCTTCGATACGGTCTCAATCGGTACTCCTTTGGCCAGCGTCATCGTCGTCGCGAACGTGTGGCGTGCAAGGTGGAACGTAATATTCTTTTCGATGCCGCATAGGTCGGCAATTTCTTTCAGATAGGAGTTAAGTTTTTGATTGCTCAGCACAGGCAGCAACCGGCCATCGGGCAGCGTCCCCTCGTATTTCTTCAAGAGCATTTGCGGTACTTTCAGCAGCGGTACATTTACCGGCGTCTGCGTTTTATGTCGGTGCGTCATGATCCACAGCTTGCCGTCGAACGAGGTGCGGATGTTTTCTTTGGTTAGATTCCGTACGTCGATATAGGCCAATCCCGTAAAGCACGAAAAGATGAATATGTCGCGTACTTGTTCCAGCCGTCCGCACTGCATCTTCTTTTGCAGGATGCGTTGCAGTTCTTCTTCGGTCAGATAGCCGCGGTCTACTTTCTTCAATCGGATTCGGTAGTTGGTGAACGGATCGTGGAATATCCATCCGTTGTTCTTCGCTTCGATGATAATCATGCGGAGCGTTTGCATGAATTTGGCCGCTGTATTTTGACAGCATTGTTTTTCCGTCCGCAGATATTGTTCGAATCCCACAAGAAACGAATGCGTTACTTCTTTCAGCGCGACGTCTTTGACCCGATACTTCGCTTGAATGAACTCTTCCAACCTTCGGAAGCAGCGGTCGTATTTGCGATAGGTAGCTGCACTCTTGCTGATGCCTACCAGCTTCTGTACATCTTCGTTGTGTCTGCGGAATGTTCCCAGCAGCGTTTGCTGGCGAATCGTTATCCCTAAAAAGGCGTTGCGTACTTTTTCGGCTGTTACATAGGCTTCGTATTTTTCGATTTCCCGATAGTGGTTGCGCAGGCTCGTCCGAATGTCGTCGAGCAGCGCGTTGAACTCGCGTGCGGCTTTCGTCGTGCCAATCATCTTTTGATTCGTCGCATCCCACAGCTCCGGCTCGATGTCCAGCTTCGAGCTGAATTGTACGGATTCGCCATTAACCGAGACACGAATCATAATGCCCGCTTTACCAGCTCTGTTTACTTGATTCTTTCGGGCATAGAAAAGAATCGTGAATGTGCTTTTACTCATAATACCTCTCGTTTTGTTCCTGCCGGGCGATTTCTGTAACGACCGCCGTCGGCAAATGAACGGTTAATAATCGGGTTATGAGCAGACACTTTCAGGACAATAGACGACAAATCAGTGACTTATGTCGTAAATCGTTACTAAAATTCCAAAGCCATTTTAGTAACGGTTTTAGTAACGCGATTTTGTCCGAACGGGGCTTTTTCGTGTCTTTCGGATGTCGTGGAAATAGAAACGAAAATCCCGCAAAACCTTGATTTTGCGGGATTTGTCTTTGATTGGCTCCGGTTTGTCTCGGATCGAAGTGGAGAATACGAGATTCGAACTCGTGACCTCTTGCATGCCATGCAAGCGCTCTAGCCAGCTGAGCTAATCCCCCTTGTTGTGGATGCAAAGATAATCGGATTTTTTTATTTCCACAATTTTCGGCCCGAAAAATCGGCTCCGGAATTGAACTTTTTTCGAAAAAACATCCCGAAGCTCTTCGGAACGCTTCCGGAAGCCCGTCGCTGAAGGGTTTCTCCGACATCTGGGCCTCGGCCGAGAACATCAGCCATTGGGACATCGGGCTGGCTGGCGGGGTGCTGATTGCCAAACCCGGGAACCGGGCGATGATCTATGCCGCCACGACGCTCGACAACGGCCGCAGATGAAGCGGCTGGGTGCGGCATACGGCATGGCTGGCAGTCCGGTGATCGCCAATATGCAGCGCCTGCTGGAGAATATCGTCCGCAAATCGGCCAATGTCTATTGATTCCCGGTTGCGGGGGGCCTCCACCTGCCGAAACCCCTCTCTCCTGCCGAAACCCCTCTCTCCTGCCGAAACCCCTCTCTCCTGCCGAAACGAACGGCGGACCCCGGGAAAGGGTCCGCCGTTTCGTTGTCCGGATGCCGGCTTCCCGGCTGCGGGACTATTCCACCTCCCAGGTGGCTCCCGAGCGGAGCAGGTCGTCCACGCAGTGAATTTTGCTCGTGGCTTTGACCTCCTCGACCTGCTTCTCCACGGCGCGGTCGTAGACCGAGTCGTCCTCGACCGAGCGGATTACGCCCAGCGCTACCGGGTAGTCGGGGTATTTCATCGCCGCCAGCATCGAGTGCAGCGTGGTGTCGCGCTCGTGGGCGTCGTGCGTCAGCACATCGTCCAGCGTGTAGCCGTCCTGGCCCACGGTCACCACCTTGAGTTTCATGTTCTCGAACACGATGCCCTTTTCGTTGTTGGCGCCGAAGAGCATTTTCTCTCCGTGGCGCAACGTCACCGTGCGTTCGGCGCGCGTGGCCTTGTCGGCTGCGAAGTCGGCGTGGGTCTTATCGTTGAAAATCACGCAGTTCTGCAACGCTTCGATCACCGACATGCCCGTATGTCTGGCCGCGGCGATCATGCACTCCTTCGAGAGGGCGACCTCCATGTCGATCGTGCGGGCGAAGAACGTGCCCTTGGCGCCGATGACCAGTTCGCCGGGGTTGAACGGCTTCTCGACCGTTCCGTAGGGCGAGGTCTTGGTGATCTTGCCCAGCTTCGAAGTGGGGGAGTACTGGCCCTTCGTGAGGCCGTAAATCTCGTTGTTGAACAGGATGACGTTGAGGTCCACGTTGCGGCGGATGGCGTGGATGAAGTGGTTGCCGCCGATGGCCAGCGAGTCGCCGTCGCCGGTGGTGACCCACACCGAGAGGCGCGGGTTGGCCGTCTTGACGCCCGTCGCCACGGCGTTGGCGCGCCCGTGCACGGAGTGGAACCCGTAGGTCTTCATGTAGTAGATGAACCGCGACGAGCATCCGATGCCCGACACGAACGTGAACAGGTTGTGGGGCGTGTCGAGCGCGTCGGCGATTTCGGGCAGCGCGCGCTGCACGGCGCTCAAAATCGCGTGGTCGCCGCATCCGGGACACCAGCGTACCTCCTGGTCGCTCTTGAAATCCGCAGGGGTGTATTTGTAGTCTGCCATGGTTACTTCAGTAAGGATTCGAATTTCTGTTTAAGTTCTGCGACCGTGAAGGGCAGTCCCTCGCACTTGTTGTACTGTTCGTAGGGGAACTCCTGGAAGTTCTGGCGCAGATAGGCCGCGAACTGTCCTTCGTTCAGCTCGCAGACGACGATCCTGCGGAACTTCGCGAAGATGTCGCGCACCCCCTTCGGCAGCGGGTTGATGTAGTTGAAATGGCACAGCGAGACCTTTTTGCCCTCGCGGCGCATTTCGTCCACGGCGTTTTGCAGGTGGCCGCGCGTGCCGCCCCAGCCTACGACCAGCAGGTCGCCTTCCGCATCGCCCCAGACGGCCTGTGCGGGAATGTCGTCGGCGACTTTGGCCACCTTCGCCGCGCGGGTGTCGGTCATCTTCTGGTGGTTGGCCGGGTCGTGCGAGATGCAGCCCTTCACGCAGTCCTTCTCCAGTCCGCCCACGCGGTGCTCCAGACCCACTTTGCCGGGGAACGCCCAGCCGCGGGCCAGTTTTTCGTTGCGCACATAGGGCATGAACCCTCCTTCGGGAGCCTTGTCCACGATCGGGGGCTGAATGGCGGGGTAGTCCTTCATCTCGGGAATCCGCCACGGCTCGGAGCCGTTGGCGATGAATCCGTCGGTCAGCAGGATCACGGGCGTCATGTGCTCCATGGCCAGGCGTCCGGCTTCGAAGGCGTAGTGGAAGCAGTCGCTGGGCGACGATGCCGCCACGACGATCACCGGGCACTCGCCGTTACGGCCGTAAAGCGCCTGCTGGAGGTCGCTCTGCTCGGTTTTCGTCGGCAGGCCCGTCGAGGGACCTCCGCGCTGTACGTCCACCACGACCAGCGGCAGTTCGGTCATCACCGCCAGTCCCAGCGCCTCGCTCTTGAGCGACAGTCCGGGGCCCGAGGTGGTCGTCACGGCGAAATTGCCCGCGAAGGCCGCGCCGATGGCCGTGCAGATGCCGGCTATCTCGTCCTCGGCCTGCACGGTCTTCACCCCAAGGTCCTTGCGTTTGGCCAGTTCTTCGAGGATCACCGTGGCCGGGGTGATCGGGTACGAACCGCAGAAGAGCGGCAGGCCCGCCTTCTCGGCCGCGGCGCAGAGTCCCCACGCCGTGGCGACGTTGCCGTTGATCGACCGGTAGGTGCCCTTTTCGCGGGGAGCCGGGGCCACGGTGTAGTTGTTGGCGAACTGGTGGGTGTTTGCGGCGTAGTTATAGCCTGCCGCTATGGCCAGTTTGTTGGCCTGGGCCACGGCGGGATTTTTCTTGGCGAATTTCCCGTCGAGGTATTTGAGTGCGTAATCCTCCGGACGGTCGAACAGCCAGAAGCAGATGCCCAGTGCGAACATGTTCTTGCACTTGACGACGGCCTTGTTGTCGAGTCCGGTCTCTTTCAGCGCCTCGCGCGTCATGGAGGTGATGTCGGGAACGACGACGTTGTATTCGTCGAGCTTGAGTTCTGCCAGCGGATCGAGGGTTGCGAATCCCGCCTTCTTGAGATGTTCTTCGGTGATCGAATCGCCGTCGAGGATGACCGTCGCGCCCGGCTTGAGCCACTTTCGGTTGGCCTTGAGCGCCGCGGGGTTCATCGCCACCAGCACATCGCAGTAGTCACCGGGATTCAGCTCGCGGTGGTCGCCGAAATGGACCTGGAAGCCCGAAACGCCCGCAACGGTTCCCTGCGGGGCGCGGATTTCGGCGGGGTAGTCGGGGAAGGTCGAGATGCCGTTTCCCAACAGCGCCGAAGTGTCGGAAAAGAGCGTGCCCGTGAGCTGCATGCCGTCGCCCGAATCGCCCGAAAAGCGGATCACGACGTCCTGCAACTCCCGCACTTTTGATTGTTCCATGATTTTGGTTTCAGATTATGGGTTAACAACGATTTCGCAAATATACAGTGACTGATTGGGGCAAAACGGCGAATTTGTTCGCAGCCCATGCCGAACCGATCCTGTCCGTTATGCAAATATATTAAATAAATTGTCATATCGGACTTTTTCGGGCGATTTTTTAGTTTTCCGTTCCGTGTCTGTCGGTTTTTTGCGTCCCGGATCGCTAATTCCTTGTAATTCAGAAGATAACTTTTTGTTGCGATCGTCGCTGAAAAACCTTTTCGGACTCCGTTCTTTCGGATGCGCTCCGCATGCCGCCGGGATTTCGGGCCGAAAAGCGGCGATCCGGCCGATTTTTTTCATTCCGGTGCGGTTTCCTCGTTCTTTTGGGCTACTTTTGCAGTTTCAAATTCAGATTTTAAGGATGATTACAGTTTCGAATTTAGAGGTACAATACGGAAAACGGGTTCTTTTCAAGGATATCAATCTCAAATTCACCCCGGGCAACTGCTACGGTGTGATCGGGGCCAACGGGGCGGGGAAGTCCACGTTCCTCAAAGTGCTCAGCGGCGAGGTGACCCCGTCGCGGGGCAACGTGGCTTTCGGCCCGGGCGAACGCCTGTCGGTGCTCAAGCAGGACCACTTCGCCTATGACGGGTTTACGGTCCTCGACACGGTTCTGATGGGGCATCAGCCGCTGTGGGAGACGATGAAGGAGAAGGAGGCGTTGTACGCCAAGCCCGACTTTTCGGAGGAGGACGGTCTCCGGGCCGGGGAGCTGGAGGAGCGGTTCGCGGAGATGCAGGGCTGGAACGCCGAGAGCGACGCCGCCAACCTGTTGAGCAGCCTCGGGGTCCGGGAAGCCCTGCACGGCCAGCTGATGCGCGATTTGAGCGCCAAGGAGAAGGTGCGCGTGCTGCTGGCGCAGGCCCTGTTCGGCAAACCCGACAACCTGCTGCTCGACGAGCCGACCAACGACCTCGACCGGACGACGATCGCGTGGCTGGAAAACTACCTGTCGAACTACGAAAATACGGTGCTGGTCGTCTCGCACGACCGCCACTTCCTCGACTCGGTGTGCACGCATACGGTCGATATTGATTACAGCGACATCAACCTTTTCTCGGGCAATTACAGCTTCTGGTACGAATCGAGCCAGCTCGCCCTGCGCCAGCAGCAGAACCAGAACAAGAAGGCCGAGGAGAAGAAAAAGGAATTGCTGGAATTCATCCAGCGGTTCAGCGCCAACGTCGCCAAGTCGAAGCAGACGACTTCGCGCCGGAAGATGCTCGAACGGCTCAACATCGAGGAGATCAAGCCCTCGATGCGCAAATACCCGGGCATCATCTTCCAGCCCGAACGCGAGGCGGGCACGAAGATCCTCGGGGTCGACGAGTTGAGCAAGACGGTGAACGGCGAACGGCTTTTCAGCGACGTCAGCTTCACGGTCGAGAAGGGCGACAAGATCGCCTTCCTGGCGCGCGATCCGCGTGCCGTGTCGGCGCTGTTCGACATTCTGGTCGGCGACGACAAGGCCGATTCGGGCGTCGTCGAGTGGGGCACGACGATCAATTACGCCTACCTTCCGCTCAACAACGCCCCCTGGTTCGAGAGCCAGCTCTCGATCGTCGACTGGCTGGCGCAGTTCTCGTCCGACACCTCGGAACTCTATTTGAGGGGGTATCTGGGCAAGATGCTCTTCAGCGGCGAGGAGATTTACAAGAAGGTCAGCGTCCTCTCCGGCGGCGAGAAGGTGCGCTGCATGGTGGCGAAGATGATGATCCAGCAGCCCAATACGCTCGTGCTGGACTCTCCGACCAACCACCTCGACCTCGAATCCATCCAGGCGTTCAACAACTCGCTGATCAATTTCAAGGGCAACGTGCTGATGAGTTCGCACGACCACGAATTCGTCAATACGGTCGCCAACCGCATCATCGAACTCACGCCCAACGGCATGGTCGACCGTTATATGGAGTACGACGACTACATCACCGACGAGGTCGTCGCCCGGCGTCTGGAGGCCCTCTGGGCCTGAAACGCGCGGCATGCCGGCCCTGAAAACGAAAACAGCCCCCGCTTCGGTTAGCGGGGGCTGTTTCATGCGGAGGTGTGCGGAACCTACTGCGGCTGCTTGCCGATGTAGGCCAGAATGCCGCCGTCGACGTAGAGGATGTGTCCGTTGACGAAATCCGAAGCGTCCGATGCGAGGAACACGGCGGGTCCCATCAGGTCTTCGGGCGTGCCCCAGCGTGCCGCGGGGGTCTTGGCCACGATGAACGAATCGAACGGGTGGCGCGATCCGTCGGCCTGACGCTCGCGCAGCGGTGCGGTCTGGGGCGTCGCGATGTAACCCGGGCCGATGCCGTTGCACTGGATGTTGTATTCGCCGTACTCCGAGGCGATGTTGCGGGTCAGCATCTTCAGTCCGCCTTTGGCTGCGGCGTAGGCCGAGACGGTCTCGCGGCCCAACTCCGACATCATCGAGCAGATGTTGATGATCTTGCCCTTGCCCTTCTTGATCATCGAGGGGATGACGGCCTTCGAGACGATGAACGGGCCGTTGAGGTCGATGTCGATCACCTGGCGGAACTCCGCGGCGGTCATCTCGACCATCGGGATGCGCTTGATGATGCCGGCGTTGTTGACGAGGATGTCCACGATGCCGACCTCTTTTTCGATCTGCGCCACCATGGCGTTCACCTGCTCCTCGCTGGTCACGTCGCAGACGTAGCCTTTGGCCTCGATGCCCTCGGCCTTGTAGGCGGCCAGGCCTTTGTCCACCAGCTCCTGTTTGATGTCGTTGAAGACGATTTTTGCGCCCTGACGTGCGAAAGCCGTTGCCAGTGCGAATCCGATGCCGTAAGAGGCGCCCGTCACGAGCGCGACCTTACCTTCCAGTGAAAAGTTTACCATAATTTTGAATTATGAATTTTGAATTATGAATTATTTCAGGTCCGTTATTTTCGAAAAATCCTGGTCGCCGTAGTCGAGGTTCTCGCCGCCCATGCCCCAGATGAAGGTGTAGTTGTGCGTGGCTGCGGCGCTGTGGATCGACCATTCGGGCGAGAGCACGGCCTGATCGCCCTTCATCCAGATGTGGCGCGTCTCGTCGACTTCGCCCATGAAATGGCACACGGCCTGGTCTTCGGGCACTTCGAAATAGAAATAGGCCTCCATGCGGCGCGAGTGCACGTGCGCGGGCATCGTGTTCCACACGCTTCCGGGCAGCAGCTCGGTCATGCCCATCTGCAACTGGCAGGTCGGCAGCACCTGGTTCACGAGCATCTTGTTGATGTTGCGGTCGTTCGACCCTTCGAGCGAACCCATGTGGGCCACCACGGCGTCGGCTTTGGTGACCTTCTTGTCGGGGTAGTTGCGGTGTGCGGTCAGCGAGTTGAAATAGAATTTGGCGGGATTCCCGGCGTCCTTGCTCGCGAAGGTCACCTCGCGGTCGCCCGAACCGAGGTAGAGGGCCTCCTTGTAGCCGAGTTCGAACACGGCGTCGCCGGCCTTCACCACGCCGGGGCCTCCGACGTTGTAGATGCCCATTTCGCGGCGCGTGAGGAAGAACGGAGCCTTCAGCGGGTTGATGGCTTCGAGGCGGAGCGTCTCGGCGACAGGCATGGCGCCTCCGACGACCATGCGGTCGTACATCGAGTAGACCATGTTGACCTCGTCGGCCGTGAATACCTTTTCGATCAGGAAATCGCGGCGCAGACGCGCCGTGTCGTAGCTTTTCGCATCCTCGGGATGCGCCGCATAGCGGATTTCGTAATTGGTTTTCATAGTTATAATTGTTGCATTCGTTGTATTCCGGAACGGCGGGCCGCAGCCTGGAGTTTGACACGGTCGAAATTGGCAAACCAATTCGATCTTTGCAAAGATAATAAAAAATCCGGAATTGGTTACCCAAAACCGGATTTTATTTGCGCAGCTTTGTCCGATTGCGTTTTTTCGCCCCTTCGGTCTGCCTCCGCTGTTTCTGCTAACGGATCGAGTTCATCCTGATGCTCGCCTTCACGAGCGCGATGGCGCGGATGCGCGAGATCTCCACGTCCTTGTCGGCGTGGTGCTGGTTCTGGCTCACGAGCTTCACGTAGCCTGCGCGGTCTGATTTCTGAATGTACTTCACCGTCACGTACTCCTCGCCGTCGATGTCGATCGACAGCAGGTACATGTCGCCCCAGAAGATGTCGTTTATGTCGCGCAGCTGCTTGTACAGCACGATGTCGCCGCTCTTGAGCAGCGGGTACATCGAGTCGCCGACGATATAGATCGCCCCGTCGCATTTCGGGAGGTTGGGAATGTGGATGAAGTTGACGGGCTTGCTCTGCGCCTGGTCGGTGAACAGCGGGACCAGGCCCGCCGTGCCCTCGATCGAGTAGAGGGGGACGCTTTGCAGCGGCAGCGAGTTGTCCGTGCGGTGCATGTAGGCCGTCAGATCGGGTTCGGCGTTGAACATGTTGCCCTTGCCGGTTTCGAGCCAGTCGGGATTGACGTTCAATTCCTGAACCAATATGTTGCGGTTGCGCGCCGAAAGCCCCGCCTTGCCGGTTTCGATCATCGACAGCGCCGCTTTGCCGATTCCAAGTCGTTGTGCCAGTTGCTCTTGTGTCATGCCGAGCTGCTTGCGTATCAGTTTTACCCGTTCGTTCATCGCTTTGTTATCGGAATTATTTATATAAAATATTTGAACTTTATTGCAGAAAATTCAAATTTTGAACTTATCTTTGTTCTGCAAAGTTAAACAATTTATTCTCTTCTGCAAACTCTTTTGCGAAAAAACGATTAATTATCAATGATGTATTCGGTTTCATCGGAACTTTACCTTGAAGTGGCCGCGCGTCTTGCGGAGGCCATCGGCGGGGGAAGTTACTTTTCAGGCTCGCTCACGTTTCCTTTCGGCGATATGGAGTGCCGGCTCACGGCCTCGGTGATCGTCTACCGGCGGCGCGAGCGGCTCCCCGAGGGCGACCGGGACGCGATTGCGGACCTGGTTCCCGTCTGGTGGGAGTTTCACACCGTCCGCAGCGACGGCGAAGCGCTGAACGACTTCTCGTTTTCCGAGGTGCGCGCGCTCCTCTGACCTGCCGCCGCGCTCCGGCCCTCCTTCCCCGGCACGGCGCTGCCGCCGGAGCGCACCCCGACAAAAAACCTGCCCGCCGCGGCGCCGCGCATGGGTTTTTCAAAAAATTTCAGTAAAATGCTCAAACCAACCGAACCGACCTCTGCGGAGCGCTCCTCCGCAGAGGTTTTCGTAACCGGCGGGAACGCCTCTCCGGATGCTCCCGCGTGCGATGCCGTATTTGCAGGCTTTTCGCTGTTTTCCTGCGGCTCGCCGTTTCCCGAGGGGCTGGTGCTTCCGGACGATGCGCAGACGGCCGCGCCCCCGTCCTTCGCCGATTTCGCCCTCGGGGTCTATCCCTTTCTCGAACTCGAACCCTTCCACCGGGCCTATTACCGGGTGCTGGAGGCCTTTGCCGCGGGGCGCGTCCGGCGGCTGATCGTCACCATGCCGCCCCAGCACGGCAAGAGCGTCGGGGCCACGACCCTGCTCCCGGCCTACGTGCTGGGACTCGACCCCGACTGCCGGGTGGCGATCGCCTCCTACTCGGGGACGCTGGCCTCGAAGTTCAACCGCCGCGTGCAGCGCATCCTCGAATCGCAGGAATACGCGGCCTTTTTTCCGGACACCTCCATCAAGCGGGGGGCGAAACCGCCCGGCTACATCCGCACGGCCGACGAGGTCGAGATCATCGGCCGCCGGGGCGGGCTGCTCTCCGTCGGCCGCGAAGGGTCGCTGACGGGTAACCGCGTGGACTGCTTTGTTTTGGACGATTTATATAAAGACGCGCTTGAAGCCAATTCGCCGCTCGTCCGCGCCAACTGCTGGGAGTGGTACACCTCCGTCGTGCGGACCCGCATGCACAACGCCTCGCGCGAACTGGTGGTCTTCACCCGCTGGCACGAGGAGGACCTGATCGGCGCCCTCGCGGCCCGCGAGCCGGTCGAGGAGCTGCGCGCGTGGTCGCAGCTCGACACGTTGCCTGCCGACCGGTGGCTGCACCTCAATTTCGAGGCCCTGAAAACCGCGCCGCCCACGGAGGTCGACCCCCGCCAGCCGGGCGAGGCGTTGTGGGAGCGACAGCACGGCGCTGCGCTGCTGGAGGCCAAGCGGCGGCTGGACCCGCTGCAATTCGAGGCGATGTATCAGGGGCGTCCGTCGGCCCGCGAGGGGCTGTTGTACGGGCTGAATTTCGCCGAGTACGACTGTCTGCCGCACGAGATCGTCCGTCGCGCCAATTACACCGACACCGCCGACACGGGAGACGACTACCTCTGTTCACTCTCCTATGCGGTCGATGCCGACGGGGTGATTTACATTACCGACGCGGTCTACTCGCGCGAGCCGATGGAGGCGACCGAGCCGCTGGTGGGGGAGATGCTCGTGCGCTCGGACACGCGGCAGGCCGCCATCGAGAGCAACAACGGCGGCCGCGGTTTCGCCCGGGCCGTGCAGGCACTTGCGCCGGGCGTGCGCGTCGAGTGGTTCCACCAGAGCGGCAACAAGGAGGCGCGCATCCTCTCCAATTCGGCCACGGCGCTCCACCTCGTGCGTTTTCCCCGCGGCTGGAACCTCCGCTGGCCCGAACTCTACGCCCATCTGACGACCTACCGCCGGAAGTTTCGCGCCAACCGATGGCACGACGCGGCGGATGTCGTGACGGGCATCGTCGAGCGCGAGGCCGCCGGCCGGGGGCAGAAACGGGTCCGCGGCATCCGGTTTTTGTGAGCGGACAATGTGAAGTCTGCGTTAAATATGTTCCCGCGCGGAACCAAACGCTCCGATTTTCCGTACCTTGTACCCCGTTACGTCACTTATTCTTTTAAGTAAACAGCATGAAATCATTGAAAATCGGAAATTTATGCGCCTCCATGCCCATCGTTCAGGGCGGTATGGGCGTAGGCGTCTCCCTTGCGGGCCTGGCATCGGCCGTGGCCAATCAGGGCGGTGTCGGCGTCATCTCGTCGGCCGGTCTCGGGGCGATCTATAACAACTATTCGAAGGACTATCGCGCCGCCTCGATCTGGGGGCTGAAGGAGGAGCTTCGCAAGGCCCGCGAAGCGACGAAGGGCATCATCGGCGTCAACGTCATGGTCGCCATGTCCAACTTCGCCGACATGGTGAAGACCGCCATCGCCGAGAAGGCCGACATCATCTTCTCGGGTGCGGGGCTTCCGTTGAACCTGCCGTCGTTCCTCACGGAAGACGCCAAGACCAAACTGGCTCCGATCGTTTCGTCGGCGCGCGCCGCGAAGGTACTGTGCCAGAAATGGTTCTCGGAATATAAGTACATCCCCGACGCCATCGTGGTCGAGGGTCCCAAGGCGGGCGGCCACCTGGGTTACAAGGCCGACCAGATCGCCGACGAGCACTATTCGCTCGAAGCCATCGTTCCGCAGATCGTGGCCGAGGTCCGTGCCTTCGAGGCCGAGCACAACTGCCGCATTCCGGTGATCGCCGGCGGCGGCATCTATACGGGCGAGGACATCTACCGCATCATGGCGCTGGGCGCCGACGGCGTGCAGATGGGGACGCGCTTCGTCACCACCGACGAGTGCGACGCCGATCCGGCTTTCAAGCAGAGCTACATCGAGGCGCACGAGGAGGACATCGAGATCATCCAAAGCCCCGTCGGCATGCCGGGCCGGGCCATCCGCAACTCGTTCCTCGACCGCGTGAAGGAGGGCCTGAAGGTCCCCAAGGCGTGTCCGTTCGACTGCATCAAGACGTGCGACGTGACGCACAGCCCCTACTGCATCATGCTGGCCCTCTACAACGCTTTCAAGGGCAAGCTCCGCAACGGCTACGCCTTCTGCGGCTCGAACGCCTGGCGTGCCGAGAAGATTCAGTCGGTCCGGGAGCTGATGACATCGCTCCGCACCGAGTACGACAGCTTCGCCGCGAAATGCGAAGGCTTCTCGCTCCGGGAAAAACTCTTCGGCGCGAAGTGATCCGCCGCCTCCCAATAAAGACAAACCCCTCCCGGCCATTTGGCCGGGGGGGGTTTGTCTTT
>ERZ772875.557-NODE-557-length-43048-cov-10.275789_pt1 | contig 43048 bp, 60 predicted proteins | sample MGYA00580585_ERZ772875 | MGnify/ENA primary metagenome ERZ772875 (study PRJEB29015, sample SAMEA2737736) | human gut metagenome | biome: human gut; feature: human-associated habitat; material: faeces | place: China | collected 2012 ... | reverse complement strand
ATCTGCGCATCGTCTGAATTTAAAGACAACTTTAAAACGGTACCTTTCGCCCAATATCCGTTTTGAGATATGTGCAACGCACTGCCTTGTATCGCCTCGGCTGATTTTTCTAATAAGCCAAATACTTTTTGTTTGAATCCATTTACTTTGTATATATTTGCAATTCCGGTATCTACTTTTACCCAACTTCCATTATTGTTTTTAAATATATATACTTCATCATCTAATATTTGGTTTGAAAAATTGACATACTGACCGGGTAATGACGCAATCCAAAATACATTTTGGTCGGGTGTTCCGGGATTTGTATTTGGCGTTGCTATTCCTGCAAATGTTGAATTTGCACCTACCGTTGAAATAATAGTCAATAAAGCATTTTGCAATATTGCTCCGGTAATTTCTTGGTTTCCATTTGTTTTTATAACATCGGAAACCGCTTGTTTTAATTGTTCATAATTTCCCATAATTTGAAATTTAATTGTTGTTGAAATCATTATTGAAATCGCCGTTGAAATCTCCTTTGTTTGCTATTATATAGCCACGTCCTATTTTCTTGACGACGGTATTTGTTTTGAACTCAATTTCTACGCTTGCCAAATCTCCCTGCGTTTGCCATTTCGGGGTAATTAAAAACGTGTCGCAATCGTATTCCCTGCCGTATTTATCCGTTATATGAATGTAATCAGCCATACGGATAAAACGCATAACGTCGCAAAGGAACTCCGGTGCCAATATCGTACATTTAAACGTTTTGACTGATATTTGTTTTTCCGGGAAAAAATACCCGTCCCGTTCTTCGCCATCTTCTTCAAATTCATAATCCGGCTTTCCTAACTCCGTACAAAGGTACAACGTATTTTTGAAATCCGGGTTTTTATAGACTATTTGCCCGGCGTCAAATACCAAATTTTCTATATCCCACCATTGTATTTTTAAATATCCGGAAACATCTTGTACGACCGTGAACATTTCGGAATACCACGTTTGCACGCCATCCGATAACGTCATATAATATATTCCGTCCAACTGATTTAATGGCATAGGTAAAATTGACGGGTACAATATAACATCATAACCCAACGTTTGAAACCGGACAATCTGCAATCCGGTTTCTTTCATGTACGTTGTTATGTTTGCAACTTGCTTTCCGGTCTTTTCATACAATAACACTGACGTAACATTATTTGACCGTGTGTTTCTGATTATCTGAAACGGTAACAATCTATCAGCCGGGGCAAACAACGGATAAATTGCGCCGTATGCGTAACTTTTACGGTGGTTCTGTTCGTTTATTGACGTGTACCACGGTAAAACGCTTATGTTGTTATTCTGTATCATATTTCAACGTTGCTTTAATATTGCGACTACACAAATTTACTGAAAGTTTATCAACTTGACCGTTACCGATATATGTTTTAACTAACTGCATCGGGTTTGGGTCTATGGTTCCTGCCGGGAAATTTAGTGTTTGTTTTTTCTTTCTCTCAATCCCGATTGCATAATTTGGGGAATTATTTATTTTAAAATTCCGTGCGGGCATATCATAAACCCAATACGTCGGTTGTATATTGATAAATGCTAAATAACCATTTTGCAAATAGTATTCTACATTATCAACGGTTTGTCTTGTAAACGGCAATTCCAATTGTCCGCCGCCGGACGGTGTAACCGCCGCAAACAATGCGAATCCATCCGAACTAATTGCACCGGGGTTTAACAACATCAAATCAATATCAGACGTGAAATTGGAAATATTTATTTCTTCTATTTTTCCGGCTGTTACATATTTTGACGTAATTTCTATTGGCAACCCCTCAAATGGCGTTGTTACATCATCCATCCATTCAAATTGGTAACGTTCCGGCATATCTACTTTATCAAATGAATATTCAGACGTTGCAAAAGCTAATTTTTTGCCATTCCTAACGTTTTCTAACTGCGTTAAATCATAATCAATAATTGGGTTATATCCATACGAACCGCCATTTCTGAACCAATTTATTTGTTCAATCTTAAATTTTCCGTCCTCAATATACCAATAACATTTGTAAATATCCCGTAACATCGTCATAATTTGTTGTAATGTAACCGGGGCTTTTTGCGCCGGGGTCTGATATTCGCCATTAATGATATTACTTTTCTTACTTATTAGCAACTTAAATGACTGCCCGGAAATAGGATTGTTTTTGTTATAAAGAAATTGGCTGTATTCCGGCGTCGCTTCATGCGTTACTCTGGGGGCAAATTCTTTTAACAATACATTGATACATGACGATAACGTAAACGCATCACGCAAAGTATATGCTTTTCGGGCTTTTTCCTCTAATATCCAATCCATCAGATAAAACCCAAACCATAACGACGCATAACGCCACGTTGACCGGGCTATTGGATAAAACGTTTGCCCGTATATGGAATAAGGCGGCGCAAAATACTTTCCGTTGTCCGCTAATCCCCACTCGGTCGGGGTATCTGAAAAGTTGTTTGAAATAAACGCCACGTCGATTGCGTAACCAATCGCACGCCTATAATTACGGTTATTATCAACTATATCATCGGCGGGCAATGGATATGTATTAAGGTCGCCGATTTTCTCCACGTCGCACAAATACCGGGCGTATATATTATAACTTTTCATATCGGCGTGCATTGTACCCGTTGCGCCGGAACCCTCAACAGCGGTTAAATCAAACTCCAATGTATCAAAAGGCGACGTTGTAACCTTTGTATAACGAAACATTGCCGTATCATCGGATTGTTTGCGTATCTCGACCGCAACAGCCCCAAACGGTAAACCGTCAATTCTTTGTTGCGTAATATAGATATAATAATTTACGTTTAATTCCGGGTATAATTTTCCCTCGAAAACGTCTGCACTTGCACCCGTCGCCATTCGCCCGGTATAAAGCCCGGATATTACCGCCGGGGAACCGTGAGACGTAATTTGTATTTCTTTCAAAATATTACATAGTGCAAAATGATAGGTTTGTACTAATGCGTTTTGGTCGGTCGTGGCGTTTGCGTCTTGTTCCCAATTCGTACCGCCCAAAAAGCACGAAACAATACTATCTCCGGGAACGTATATTTGTATCAATGGGCGTTTTCTTATTGTAAGAAATTCGATTTGTGGGGCTAACTCAATTAAATTGTATTCCTTTTCCAATCCTGCCAAAACGTCGTTGTATTGGTCTATTGTTTCCGGCTGTACCGTAACCAATTTATCATCATCATTAAACGTACAATCCGTTTTCATAAACTTTGCTTTATAGTATTGATTGTATGTTTGTCCCCAATCATCGCTTTTTTCGATATATAGGAAAAATTCAGAATCAAACGGGGCGTTATTGATAATATCGTAATCAGCACGGACAAAGTTTATTTTACCGGACAATTTAGCCCGGTAAAACCTTTGATTTGTTTCCAACTCATAATCCAACGTTAAATCATCCTTATAATTGGGGCGGACGGTTTGTTTGGTTCCGTCCTCCCCTATCTGCAAAAAGAATCTATATTTTGGTGTCATAGTCTTTTTATTTTACGTTTCAAATTCTTGTAACTTTCAATCGTATTTCCGTCGCCATCCACGTAAACCCGTCGTCGGTTCTGTTCCTTAATCTCCCTTACATCATCCGACAAACTTCGTAAATCCGGGCTTTGTCCGGTAACATTCAACGTCAAACCGTCGCCGTCTGAATAGGATTTTAAATACTTATGTGCAAATGTACCATTGTTTAGCGAATTGATAACGTCCGGTATTATCTTTCTGAAACGGCGTGAACTTCGTTTATTTATCACGGCGAAAAATTCGCCTCCCTCGGCACGTCGTCGGGTTCCGTCCGGTTTCGTCCCTAAATCAATATCATTTCCGCTTTGGTGCGAACCGCCCTCCAATAGTTCAACGGTACCGTCGCCGTATGTTTCCGTTCCTCCGGTTCCTCCGGTCTGTTTTGCCAATTGCGCCGCCTTGATTTTAGACGCTGCAAAACTCGCCCACATTACGGCAATTGCAGGTATTGCAAGCGGGAAACCTAATTGCGACCAAATCAACGCCGTTGCTGTTACCATGTTTCCGATTTGCTGCAATGTTTGTATTGCTGCCTGCTGTTTTTGCGCTTTCTGTTGTTCTTTCAACGCTTTTTCTTGGTTTTTCTTTGCCAAATCCAACTCCTTTTGCGCTTGTACAACATTATTGGCGTACCCGTTTGCCCTTGCTTCCAATTCTGCATCCAACGCCGATTGTGCGGCGGAAACCTCTTTATCCGCTTGTTCAACGGCTGCATCTGCTGCGGCAACACGTGCCGCCGTGAATGTATTTAACGCATCCAATGCGTATTGCATAGACGTATTAATTGCCTCTTTTTGGTCGTCGTCCAAATTAAGCCCAAACAAACCGTAAATGTCTGTTCCTCGTTCCTCGCCTTTGGATTGCTCAATTTCTTGGTCTATTTTTTTAATAGTGTTTTGAATTGTTTGTACCTCAACATCAGACAATTTATTGGCGGCTTGCTGATTTAATTCTAAAACCTTTTGCAAACGTTCCTTTTCTGCTTGCAAACGGAATTGAGTTTTCCGGGCTTCTGAATTTCTCAACAAATCAAATTCCGATTGTGCCAACGCTTGTTGTTGGTCGAATATCTGTAATTGCGCTTGCAAATATTCGTCCGCAATTCCGGCTCCCTTTGCGTCAAAACTTGCATTAATCGCCCCGGCGTCCTGCTGTTGCCCGGTCGGTTTCTGTTGGTTCTGTAATAATGCGGTTTGTCTTTCGTTTTCCAACAACTGCATCCGCAATTGTCTTTCCTGCTCGCTTCCCTCTTTGACTGCTTGCAAACGTAATTCAATGCTTTCTTTCTGCAACGCCAATTCCTGCAATTGTCGGTCTTGTTCGATTTTCAATAACGCCTCGGTTTGTTGCTGTTCCAACGCCGTAATTGTGGCGTTTATCGCTTGGCGTCCGGTTTCGTTCAAATCCTTTTCGGTCTGCAATTGGTGTTGTAAATCCTCAATTTGGCGGGAATACTGATATTGCGTTTGTTGGCGACGCTTTGCCCATTCGTCGGTTTCCAACTGCAATTGTGCATCCTGCAATTTTCGGGTTGCTTCCAAATTCTTTTTGTATGACGCCTCAATTTGTTTTGCTTGCTGTTCTGCTGCCTTTTCCGCATCGCTTTTACCCCTCGGCGTTACGGTTGGGTTCTGTGTTGTTACGGGTTTGTTCCCGGTCGGTTCTTTTGGCGTATCTCCTACGGAAACGGGGATTGTTATCGGCTTTATTTTCTTTTGCATATCATCCAACCCCTCTTTGAAATTTTGGGTAATGTCCTTTACTTGTGCTTTTACCAAATTTCCGTATGCGGCTGCATAATCTGACAACCCTTTTTTAACGTCGTCAAAATCCAACGTAAACGCTCCCTTTAATGCGGTTCCGGTTGCTTTGACAATATCAATAAAGAATCCAAACAAATTTCCTAACGTGTCAAATGTGGTTTTAAATCCGGCAACTATACCGTTCCAAATGGCACGTATCAAAACACTTTCATTGTACAACTCAATAAAGTAATTGATTATATCAATGACCCCTTTTATTATTGCTGTTAAACCTTGATTTACGAAAACTTTTGCCTGCGTTGTCAACGTTTCAAAATTTCCTCCGGTTGCATCAAATAGCCCGGATAATGCGTTTTGCAATTCAATTTGGCTTTGCAATTGTTCCTCCTGCAATTGCGCTAATATCCCGGCTTTCCCTTTTACTTCGTCCATATTCGTTGAAATATCTTTCAACGTGCGCAAATATTGCAATCCTGCATCCTCTCCGGCTCCGCCGAAAATATCAGCAATCGCCGCCCCTACGGTTGCCGCATTGTCCGGCAATTCTGACAATTTAGCGGAAATTTCTTGTATTACATCAAACGTTGTTTTGGTTCCGGTCTGCAAATCCTTTTGAACTTGTTCCGACGAAATACCGATACCATCCAACGCCGCCGCCGTCGCTGTTGTCATTTCACGTAAACGCAAATTAGCCTCTTTAATTGCGTCAACGCCTTTGTCTGAAAAGATACCCATTTTGTTTGTTTGGGTAACAATTGCAACAAATTGGTCTGCTGATATTCCCGCCTCTTTGAAATATGCCGGGTATTCTTTCAACGTGTCTAAAAATTCCCCGTTCGCATCGCCTCCGGCTAAAAACCCATCCTTAACCAATTGCAATGCCTCATTTGCAGAAATACCAAATTGTTTTGATAATGCGTTTGTTGCAATCAATGTTTCCCGGAAATCTGCGTTGAATGAATCGGCGACGGCTTGCACCTCATTTCTAAATGCTTTCAAATCATCGCCACTTTTCCCGGTAAATTGTTGCGTCAATCTCGTTGCCTCAACTAACCCGGCGTTATAATCGTACCACCATTTGAACGCCGCACCCGCCGCCGCAATTCCGGCAATCGCCAAAAATACCGGGTTTGAAAGTAATCCCAACAAAGTTTTTCCCAATGCTTTTGCCCCGTCGCCAATAGCTGTAAAAACTGCTTTACTTTCAGCCCCGCCACGTCCTAACGCCAAAAGACTTTCGCCAAATGCGCTATTTAAACCTAACGTTTCTTTTAGTTTGTCGCCATACGCAATAATTGCGTCGGACGCCTCCGTATAATTTCCGACGTTCAATTGAAATTTTCCGGTTGCCTCCTGCAAACGTTTCATTTCTTCGTATATTTCTTTGGTCTGTGCAACCAATTTTCGCCCCTCCTCGGTGTTTTCCCGTTCGGCTTTAGTCATGTTGTTTAAATAAATCTTATTCAATGAATATTGCGCCGATAAACGGTTATAACTACCCTCGGCGGATTGATTTATTTTCACAATCAGTTTATTAATTTGGTTCGCTTCCTGCTGTGCCAATTTTAACTCTGCTAACTTTTTGGCGTTCTCGCTTTCTGCAAACGCCAAATCACGTTGCGCACGTGCCAAACGTTCGGCATCGTCTGCGGCTTTTTTGGTTGTATTTCGCCCATCCTCCGTTGCGCCGGAAACCTTTTTCAGAATCTCCGCCAATTGTATTGCCTCGGCTTTGATATTTTTCAGCGCATTTGTATAGGTGTCCGAAAGTTCATCCAATTGTTTTATCAAATCTGTAATCGAATTATCCGGGCTTATTAAATCCGAATATTTGATTGGGTTGTTATTATCTGCCATACGCCGATTATTTAGTTATTTACGGGAAATTTCCCGTCTGTTGCATTTTCTTTTCTCAAATGTGTAATTTATCGCCTAAAAATAAAAACGCCGGGAATCGCCTTATTTTGCCCTTTTTTGCTTGTTTGCTTTTTTGGCTTGTTCCTTGATATACTCAAATGCGTTGTAATATTCCAAAACGGTAAATTTCTTTGGGTCAACATGCAAATTTTGGGACAATATCAAACACATATTTTCAAATTGTCTGTCATGCCTAATTTCCACGCTTTCCGACCCGGTAAACGTCTGCGGGTTGAAATAGGTTATCAACTCCGCCGTAATGTCGTCAATCTCTTTTGCGTCCGCCTCGGTTGCCCGACCGTCTATTATTGTGCGTAATACAACAATCGTTCTTTGTTTCAATTTATCGTAATACTCTTTCAATGTCGCATCATCGAACAACCGGGGAAAATACAAACGCAATTCATCGTCTATTTTTTTTTTAACCGCTTCCAAATGGGCGGTTATCTCTGAATTTGCAACGTCTTTAAAAAGACTGATTGTTTGTTGCAATCCATCATCTGACAAATCATTTCGGGGTTTACCATTTATTGATTTAACCAACACGGCGAAAGCCAAATGCCGGGGGGAAACCTCGGATTGAATGAAATATATGTTTTGGCGCATATTTTCCAACTCAACGGTTGCCATGTTTGGCGTTGGGCTGTTCAAATAACGTATTACCTTTTCAATATGTCGGTCAAAATCCGACAAATCGGAACCAACCCCGGCGTCAACCAAAAGCATTTTGTTATACTTGTGGAAACGCATAATTGGCAAATCCTCGATTGAATCATACAACTCAACGTTCATTCCTTTTATTTGTACATTCTTCATAATAAAACACGTGTTATCATTGTACTACAAAAGGGAACGCCCAAAAATGCGGGGTTCCCGGTAAATATCAACGCAAAGAAACAAATCAAAACGCACGTCCACCACGACAAACAGAAATCGCAATTAAACATCTTTGAAAAGAAATCGTTCCCGTAAATCTGTACCCATTCAATGACGCCCCATTTGCGTAATAACGTCAGCACAAAAGCCGCTATTAATGCGACAATAATAATGTTATAAATAAAATGTTCCATATACTACAATTTACATGTTTCTCCAATACTCAATTCGCCCTCAAACCGGAATCCGCCGAACGGGTGCATTAAAAATTGGTTGTCTATTTCGTCCAAAGAAAACCCCCGGTAAATGTTTTCCGCCAATTCATAGACTTTGTTTATTTTATAGCCTCCATGACGCAACCAAAACCCGCCGTTTAATACGTCCAATATTTGACGTTTTAACGCCTCTTTGTTTCTGTTGCTTGCTTCGTTGAAAATCTTTCGATAATCAAACCAAAAGATAATCGAAAACGCTGTATTTATTCCAATATCAACGCCGGGTTCCCAACTTATGTTTTGCGGGTCGTCAACCCAAAAAAAACAGAAATTACCAATATTTGCATCCGGCGTCACTTCCATATAATCGTTATTGCCGGAATAAACATTTGGCGTATAATATCGCTTTTGGTTCCCGTTGTATTTAACAAGTCTTTCCGCCCTGCCAAATGCAAAGTCCAACCACGGCAAATTATCAACCAATCCGTTTTGAATGTTCCCAATTATCCGGTCTAACAATTCCGGGTTGTCAATAACCGGGGCTTTTACGTTATTTGCCATAAATTTGTTTTTTTGTTTCTGCCATTAAATCCGGGAAAATATATTTCCAAATCAATATTGAAATATTTTCGTCGGTTAAACCCAATATTTGACGACCGTATTTTTTTATTAAATCCTCTGTTTTAAAGTCAGACGCTTTAATTTCAAATTGTTTGTCGCCAACCTCTAAATAAAAACTACTTTCAAAATCTCCCTCATCCCGTAACGTTACCCGGTTTGTCGGCTGTCCCTTTGCCTCTTTAATTGCGATTGTTACGGGGCTGTATGGTGCATAATCCGAAATTTCGACGCCCAAACGGTTAATACCTTGTTCAAACAATTGTTCCTCGGCGTTCAAATCAACTATATATGCCTCATTGTCCCATATAATGTTTTGTATTATCCGCCCGGACGTCAAAGCCTCGTTGAAATCCGCAACCCTTTTTCGCAAATCGGTTATCCGTTTCATAAATACAACTTTTACATGAAATTATATACAACTTTCCCTTTGAATTATATAATTACACGGTTCTGTATCTTACCCCACGGTTATTGCAGGCTAAACAGATACGGTCTAACCCTTGCGTATCTATTTGCAACGCCTCATAAGACTTTTTAAGGTCGTAACCTAAACCGCCGGGGCGAACGCCGGACGTGTTGCCATCCAACTCATACAAAATATCCATCCGGGTTGCGTTTGATTGATTGCGGTTAACCCTTACGTTGGGGTTCATTGCCAACGTCCGCAATGCAATTGCAGCAACTTGTCTTTGTATTACCGTTTGGAAAATCTGCCTTTGGGAAATAATGAAATCCGTTAAATCGCATCCAATAGTAATTTCGCAATTCAGCCCGTAATTTTGGGTTCGTGTGTACATCGTGTATGCAATATCCCACAACTCCGGGTATTCTGCGAACGTTTCCGGCGCATTATACATAAACGGCGTTACTTGCAAATACTTTGTCAACTCTCTCCAAAATTGAACGGAACCAATGTTGCATGTTCCGCACGGTTCCCGGCTCCAATCCTTTGATACGTTTATTGCCTCCATTCCGGCGGGTAATTCGTCTTGATTGTAGCAAAGGAACCACGAACCCCCGGCGTTGTTTTCGTCGCTTATATACGGCAAATAACAATCCGTTAACGGGAACCATTGAAAACCGCCATTTGTTACGGTAAAATCCAAATCAAAGGTCTTTACCGGGTCAATTTGGGACGAATGAAAAAGATACATTCTAACTTTTCCGGTCGCCCCGGTCATTTGCAAACCTATCTTTTCAATTTTCGTTGTCACTCCCATTGCACGAACCGGGACAATTTCAAATCCAACCAATTTATGATTATTTTGCAGGGTTGCCCGTATGCGTCCGGCACCATCAAAAAACGTTCTGCGTTCTAACAAATTGCGTGTTTCTTTATCCAACTGCTTAATTTGGGTAAATGTCTGAATTGCGGTTGCAATCCCGTTGCGTGTCATTCTTTCCAAAAAGTCCGAAAGAATATTGTATTTGCTCCAAAACAAAGAATCTTCCGTTGGTTCCTCTCCTACGTTATCCGCTTTCGCTTTCCAAAACAATTTGCTCCCGTTTGTATCATTACCATACTGCACAACCTTGTTTTGTTTCCATTGCGTCAGCGCATCCCATACGGGGTATTGTATTCCCCAATCATCCGGCATAATCGCCGCCATATTATCCAACGTCAAAAGCGGGTGCGCACCTTGAAAATACAACCCGCTTTCCGTCTGCGTTAAATCCGTGTTAATTGCTTTTGCCGGGTCAAAGGATTGTTCCCACCCGACGACGTGCAATAATGCGTCTTGTATTTCTTTTATTCGATACATAGTTATTGATTTTCTACGGCAAAACTAATTCGTGTAATGCTGTCAATTTTGACGACCAAATTATTATCAGTAAACGACGTTACGGCTTTGAGCAAATAACCCCTACCAACCGCCAAACTTGCATCATCTGCAATTGTCATTAATTCAATTGTATATGTTCCTGCCGTTTTGTCGCTCGGCAACGTTATTTGGTCGGTAACATAAAATCCGCTGTCCGGGTTTACCAAAAGAAATTGCAATTCGCCGTTGTTTCCCTGCGCTTTATTCTCATAACTTCCGATTATACGCCAACGGTGCGTTTGTCCGGGAATATTGTTTTCCCTCAATCGCATTGTTGTTGGCGGGTTATCTCCGGGAATAAACATTGCAGGGTTATACGTCGTTTCGCTTCCGGTTGGATATTGTGTTGTTGGGGCTGCAACGACCGTTGGCGTCGCCGTATGCAATGGCAATTCGTATTGTTGGTTGGCTGTTACATTTGAAATCTGCAAACCATTGTAATTTACTTTGATTTGCCCGGCGTGATTATATATTACCGGGATTGCGCCGCCCCCCTGCTTAAAACTTCCGATATTTGCCAAATGCTGCATACACTCGGCTTCCGTCTGATACGTCGCCCCATCAATTGAAACCGTGTTAAATTGTGCCGAAAAACGTTTCTGCGTTGTTACTGAATTTATCAAAATCAAATTTCCGTCCTCAATTCTTGCACTATAAACGGCGTGTTCCGGTTTTCCGCCGGACGCCTCATTGATTATAACGGTTTTGTTGGCTGCATCTGTTGTAATTGATACTAACGTTTCCATATTGCTATAAATTAAAAAAGGGACGGGGGATTTTCCCCGCCCCCATGTTGTTAATACCGAAACCGAAATTAAACGGTCTGTGTGTAAATTGGCGTTTCCTCTGAATTGGTAACATATACGGGCATACCCAAAGGAACGTTTTCAGCACGTGCGGCAATCTGTGCTTTGACAATCGGATTTGCAACGGTTGCCGGGTCGCTGTTGTATGCGATAATAAACGCAACGTCAACACTGAATCCGAAATATTCCTTAACGTTACATGTCATGTCCGCACTCGCTGCGCCCGCAATCTGTGATTGGTCGCCTACTGCTGTGTAATAATGCGAACCAACGGGCAAATCAATGTACGGCAAACGTACAACGTCCCATTCGTGGAAATTGGCACGTGTGCGGCGCAATGCCTCACGGTCAACACGTGTTAACACGCCAACGTTTCCGTCCTCAACTGCAAAGAATGTACCGTTTTTGCCTACTTCGTTGACAACGTTGTTTGTGTAATGGAAAACTTTGTTGTCGTATTCCATGCGCTTGTTAACGTCGTTATAAATACCGTGCTGTGCCAATTTTCTAATCAGACTATCAACCCCGGCATTACCGATAATATGCGCCATACGTGGGTAACAATTCGCCCTCATAATCGGGTCAATATCGCCCATAATTTCGGTTGCCATCTGTGTTGGAACTTCGATAACGTTTGCGGCGAAATTGTAATTCAATTTATCTTTCAAAACTTGGGCCTTTCCGGCTTCCAATGCGGCAACGGCTGCTTTGTCTAACGCATCAGCCAACGCACGGCAATTCTTTTCCATTTTGCGGTTAAAATCGTGTTCATACGAAATTTCGTTGTTCATGTACAACGCCGGAACCATAGTAAACCCAATTGTATATGTAGCCCAAACAACCGTGTAAAGTGCTGACGTGTTTTCATCGTCCGGGATAACGCACGAACGAACGTTGCCAACGGTAACGTCGCCGTCGTAATTGATAACCGGAACTTGTACCGTATTACCAATTGAGGCAAACGCACGTTCACGCAATGTTGGGGACAAAATAGAATTTGCGGCGTTGGTCTGTTCAATAAAGAAATCCAATGCGCCATACTCACACGGGCGGGTCATATTGCGGTCTAATTCCGGGTTTTCAACTCGCCAATTCTGTAATCTTGTAGCAATTAAACTCATAGTTAATTAATTTTTAAATTGTTATTAAATGCGGGGTTCCCTTTCCCGTGTTATTTTTCCGGTAACTGATTAATATTATTGTCTTTCCATGCTTGGCTCATTGCATCATCAAAAGCCTTTGAACCGTTTGTTAAACCCTGCTGCATCAAAGAATTTGCAATTATTTCGTATGCCTCTGTTCTTGTTTTGGCTCCGCTTGCATCAACGGTTATTGAACCGCTTCCGGGCTGATTTTTTGGCGGGTTTGTTCCGCCTCCGGGCTGTTGTCTTTTAGGCTCCAATACTCCCATTGTTTCCAACTCTTTTGTCAGCAATTCGCCGGGGGTATATGGGTTTAACTGATTGTTTGGGTTTCTCATAATTGCGCCGCTTGCATCATTAAACGCCAAAATCTTTCCGCCGTTTCCGTCGTCTATGTATTCCGGGTTCATTCCTTTGATTTTTTCGTTTGCTTGTGCCAAAATTACCTTTGTCACGCTTTCCGGGAATCCGGCTTTGAATGTAAGCCCGGCGGCGGCTGTCTGCAATGCGTTGTCAATCTTTACTCCAAACATTTCTTTTTCGTGTTCGGTTTTCATTTGCTCAAACTTCGTGTTCAACTCTGTATATTGTGCGGTAACGTTTGCCAAATCCGCCTTTGCTTGCTTCAATGCTTTTACCGTTTCCGCATCTGCCGAACCGTCCGCAATCGCTTTTTCCAAACGTGCCTTTTCTTTTGTCAACGTATCAATCTGCGATTGTAACCCGTTTGCGCTTTCTGCTTTTGTTTTGAACTCCCCAATAACACGTTTTGCGAAATCATACGTTTTTTCGGTGCTATTTTTGGCGATACCGGACGCCGCCAAAATATCCGCATCCAAAGCCCCGTAAATTTCGCTCGTTTTCTTTGCAATGACGCTGTTTTCGTCATTCTGCGATAATGTTGTAATCGCTGTAATCTGTTCGTCAGTCAATCCCGACAAAGCCGCATTTGCAACTAAAATTTCTCTCGTTAACATAATTCTTTACCCTTTCTGAATTAATTAAGTGCAATTGTTTCAATTGACGCACTATTTGCGTTTACAATGTAGATTGTGTATTTTGGTGCGTCCTCGCTTGTTGTATCTACTAACCAACTAACAACCTTTGCATGGCTGATTTTGTTTTCTACTTCTTTTGTTACCAACACGACGTCGGCAATTGTGCCGCCCTCAATACATGCAATCAATTTTGCTTTTGTGTCGCCGTCCAATGCTGCGACGGTTGTGGTTACTTCAATAACCAAATTGTCCTGCTGTGCAATCTGTGCCATATTCGTAATATTTAATGGTTAAACGTTCTCGTTATTTTCCGGGCTTTCGGTTGCCGTTTCTTCTGTCTTTTCGGCTTTCGTCTTTCTTCCGGGTTTCTTTGTTTCTTCCGGGATAACTCCGGCGGCTTTCAGTTCTGCAATAATTTCCTCTTTCATCTGCGCACGTTCCGCCGCTTTTGCCTCTGCTGCTGCTTGTGCTGCGGCTTCTGCTTTGGCACGTTTATTGGCTTCAATCTTTTCTTTGTTTGCAGCCTCCCAAACGTTCGGGTCATGCAAAATATCAACTTTATAACCCTGCTTTCTCAAATTGTGCAAACCAAATGTTTCAAAGAATTTCTTTCCGAAAACTTGAATACGTGGTTTTGACAATCTTTCTCCGGTTTCGCCGTGGAATTTTACAACCTCAATTCGGCAATGATAAAAACTTTCTTCCCCTTTTGGGACAATGAAATTTTCCGGGGTAACGTCCAACAATCCGACGTCCTTTGTTTTACCCTCTGTTTCTGTTTTCACTCGCATACTCATTAAATTTATCTGTTATTACTTTAATTTTTTGGTCGAATGGTATTTGACTGCCAAACTCCAATATATTAGTATTTTCTCGTTCAAATCTGCGAACAAAATTAGCGAAATTCAGTTTAATACGCAATTCGTTTTCAGAAATTAGATTTTTTCCGTATAAATCCAATACCTCGGCACGGCTTAAATGCTTGTACGGCTCCAATTCTGACAATACCAACATACGTTGTAATTGTGTGGGGTCGTGTCTGTATTCCGTTTCGATTATTTGGTTTTGCAATGCGTCCAATTCTGCCTCGCTTGCTCCGTTGTCCTTTGCTAACTTGTAACGTTCCCGTAATTTGTTGGGGTCGTACAAATAAAATTCCGTTCCCAAATTTATTTTTGCCGATATAAACATATTTCCGTATCTCAAACGGCATATTGTTTCATCAACAAATTGTTGTGCTTCCTCAAATCCTTTTTTAACCCGGTTTAATACCGTGCTTTGGCTCTCAAAATTGGCTTGTATCTGCTGTTCATTCAATGCGTCCCGTGTCGTTATTTCCTCATTTGTTCCAACGACCGCCGTAATTATGTTTGTTTTTAAACGTGTTTCCTCGGAAACATTAAAGTCCAAACTATCACGGTCAACGGTCAACATTTGAATAGGGTTGCGCAAATCCGGTTGTTTATCGCCATCCGGTACGGGTATTTCAATATACGTTCCGGCTCCGGCAATTCTTTTGTCGCCACATTTCGGGCATGGTATCAATAATCCGGCTTGGTCGAATTTGTAATTTCCGGCTTTGTCTTTAATAAAACCGCCGTCGCAATGGTCGCCGTTTTCTGCGTTTGAGTAATCGCAATTTTGCTCATACCCGGAATAAATAGGGTACGACCCGTAAATATCCAAAATCCGTTTCGATATATGGTAAAACAGAAACCAATCCAAACTCTCCAACTCCTTTGTCAATGGCGACGCCTTAACATCGGGTTCCTTTAGGCTTAACGGTTCGTTCCAAAAGAAACGGGCGGGGCAATATCCCAAATCGTGCGGGCTGTCAATCAGCAATTCCCCAACGTTTCCTTTTTCCTCTCTGAAAACCCTATATCTTTCATCGTCTATTACTGCAATACGGTTGTCGTCCTGCTTGAATATAATCCAACGCATAACGCCCGTTGTTTTATCCGCATCGAAAGTAATAATACTTTCTATTGGCAACCAATAGAAATACGGTGCCGGGTATTTATCGCCGGGGGCTTGTTCTTGTGGTAAATCAACAACTAAAACGCTGTTTATTTCGGTTTTGAAAAACTCCCATCCTTTTGTTGCCCAAATTTGCGGCTCCCCTAAAACGCTTTGTCGGTAATACTCCCAATCGTCCCGTTGTTCGCTGTTCATAAACTGATAATTGAACGCCGGGTTTCTACCGTCAAAAATACGGCTCAATTTAGCAAAACAAACGTCCGTCACCTCGTTTGTTTTAACGGGGTAACGGAACATTGTTTTAAACAACCTTACTTTGTCGGCGGGCAATATATTAGAAACAAAAGCAAAGAAATCATTTAACGGCTGCATAATATACGGCGTCAACACGGTTTGGGCGTGAAAACGTATGCGGTTTTGGTGGTAAACCGCCCTACTAATCGCCGTTTTTTTCCGTGGCTCCGCTATCTGCTTTTTTATTTCTCTTATATCTAAGCCCATTTTCTTTGTCAAATTCAAATTTACTATTTTCCGGTAACTGCCAACCGCCGTTGTTTCGCATCCTCAACAATCTTTCGGCGTGCGTTACATCAAATTCACGTGTTGTTTTCAGTGTTGTACACTCCAACAAAACTTTCGTCGTTTTATCATTCGGCATTTCTCAAATCTGTTAATGGGTTGAAATCCTTCGGGGCTACAATTACCAAATCATCCGACCAATTGGGCAAAAACGACCATTGTACGTTGTTGCTGTCCGGTGCTTCCAATCCTCCTAACGTTTTATCAGAAAAGAACAAAGAACGAATTGGAATAGGATAATACGTTGTTGCTGTTGTTTCGTCCTGCAATGCTCCGATATTTCCGTTTTCGTCAAACAGATAAACGCCCAAATTTTGGGAATCGCTTTCGCACTGCAATTGCTTCAATGCTTTAATAATCTTTTGCGGAACTCTACGCAATACCGCCGTAAATGGGGTTGGCTCACGTCCTATTACTTCCTCAATACCTCCCAACGTTTCATTTCCGCCGCCAAATGTACGTGCCGCCCCTGCTTCTGCTGTTGGTGCTTGTACGTATGGGGTCAAAACAATTTTCGTGTCGTCCTCTGCTGACAACAACGGCGTCCATGACGCTTTAAGTTCTATACCCGCCGCCTTGGTAAATGAATTTCTTTCCCCGGTGCTTTTGTACAATCTTTGAAACGCTACTTTCTGAATCTGTCCGAAACTCTCGGCACACGTAAAGTTCGGAATGTTTGGCAGCGACGCCGCCGCCGGGCATTTACAAATCGCCATACTCTTTAAATTTTTAACGTTAAAACTAAATTTATAATCTCCGGGGCTATCCCTTTGCCCCTTTCTTTTTGCAAAGTTATAATATTTTCCGGCTAAATCCTTGCATATATGAAATAAAATACTAATTACGACGTTTAACGCCCCTTGTTGCTTGGCTGTATGGTCTTATATCGCCGTCCGCCAATTCCTTTTCATAAATTCCGGTTAAACCGTCCTCCGGGTCGTCATGGGCATTTGCAGAAAAATCACGCAAAAACCCGGTCAAATGTTCGTGTATTTTTGGAAAACGTTGTTCCCATCCAATCGGCATTATTATTTGTGCATTTACCATCGCTGAATTTGTTATAATACGGCTTTCCTTGTTTGCCCCTTGATAAAATGGTTCTGTTACTGCTTTTATCTTTTTCCTTATAACCTTTTCAAAGCCGGAACCGCCGTTGTTACTTTCAATCCATGCTTTTTGCGTTCCGCATCTGTTTATCATATCCGGGACGGTAACGGCTGTTATTTCCGTGTTTTCCTGCGTAAATACCATGTCAGTAATTAGCGCATACAAAATCGGTTCAAACCGTTTCTTTTGTTCGTTCCATGCCTCATTACCGGATTTGTAAATGTCATAACATGCCGAAAATGTAAAGTCGTCGCCCTCGTCGGCAACGTCGGTATAATTTCCGCTACGTACATACGTCCCCCATTCGGATTTGTCAACGTATGTTCGGAACGGGTTCCGGTACAATTTACCCTCTGCGTTTCCGGGGTTGCCTTGATACAAACATTGAAATTGTACGGGGTCTAACGCTCTTTGTCCCTCCAATTTTGCCCGGCTGTGTCGTCTATCCCATAACGCCGCCCCCGGTTCCCGTGGGTCAATCTCTGTTGGTTCCCCGGTTTTCAGTCCCTCAAAATTTATTCGTACCCATGCGCCCGCCGGAATGTCTTTTACATCATCCCAACTTTTAATGTCAATTACGGTTTCCCCGCTTTTTTCAATACGCCCAATCAAATCATCATCATGCCAACGGGTAAACACAATTAATTCTTGGGAATCATTATGCAAACGGGTACGTACAACGGTCGTGTACCATTTCCACGCCGCATTACGTACAATCGGGCTGTTGCCCTCGGCATAATCTTTGTAAACGTCGTCCAAAATAGATACATCAACCGTTTTTGACGTCAACGAACCGCCACGACCAACAACACGCAACGAACCCTTATGTCCAACCATTTCTATGACGTCAGAATTTCGTAAATACGTATTAGCCATTGTTACGACGTTGGAACCGTTCAAATACGTTTCCGGGAACAATTCCCGGTATCTTGGGGTATCAATTATTCTTTGTACGTCCCGGTTAAAATCTCTCGCAATGGTTGCCGCATACGACCCGATACAAATCTTTTTGTCCGGGTCTAAACCTAACATAAAAGCAGGTGTTTTCCGGCTTGAACCCTCGCTTTTCCCATGTTGGGGCGGCATTTGCACAATCATTTTTCGTATTAATCCGTGCGCAAACATATCTAACAACGTGTAATAAACGACGTGAAACGGTTCCAAAGCTAAATCCGGTTGCATATACCGGGAAAAGTTTATCAGCCTATTACGGGACGCCGCTTTTACAATTTCGTCGGGATTGTTTTTTATTGCTGCATACATTTTAAGCAATTGTTCTTTATCCATTTTGTTTAATTCTTAAAAATAGACTACTTGTTTTTGTATTTTCCCCGTGTTTTTTCTGACGCAAAAACCGGAAATCTAAAAAACCGACCAATTTATTGTTTCTTTTTCCATTTGTCGCACGCTTTTTCCGAACGTATCATACTGCGATTTTCGACAAACGGGCATTTTAAACAAATCGGGTTCCCGTCCATATCCAAATTTGAATGTTCGTAATAAAATTTGCCCCAACCACAATCCCCGCACGTGTGTACGGGTTTCGGTTCATCCTTTTTCTTGATATTATTCTTTGTTGTTCGTGCCATCGTCAATTACTCCTTTTTCCGCTAATTGTTTTTTATATTCTGCTGTTTGCAATTTATCGGCGACCGCAAACAATAGGTCGTCCGGGATTGCTGATACATCGTATTTCGGTGCATCGCCGTTTATGCTTTCTTTTATTCCCGGTATTTCAATTTTAATTGGTGCATCAAATCCCAACATCTTTGCCCGGCGTTGTTGTACGTTCAAAAGCAAATCCAAAAACCGGGGGTTCCCGGCGGACGTTTCCGTTGTCGTTTCCTCATACCCGTAATATTCCGGGTTGTCGCCATCCTCCAAAACTTTACGGGGCTTTGCGTTCTGTCTGTTTTTCTCTCTCGTTTTCCCGGTCTTGGAACGTTCCCACGCCTCCCACAATTCAACCTCCATTTTATCCAACTTTCGCAATTCCTGCGTAACGTAATCGTCAATATTATCCATACGCTCACGTTTCCACTCAATAAGCAATTGTTGCATATCCCAATAAACCATCTGTTTACTGATTGTGTAACCGACACCACGACGGGCGTTTTCTTCATTCAGTCTTTCGGAAATCTCTTTGTACGTGTAACCACGCAAAAACAGATTTGAGCAAAACGACAAATCAAATTCCCTTTGGTCTTTCGTCCTTTTGCACATTTTCGGGCGTCCGCCCCTTTGTCTTTTACTTGCTTCCATTTTCCAACCTTTTTATAACGGCAAAGTCTTTCGCTTTGCTTTCCTCTCAAACGTCGCTTTCCCTTTGCTTGTTATTTTCGGGGAATTTTCGTTTTAAGCGGGTTTTATTTGTTACTTGATACTTTTATTGTCTTTTGTATTTTCGTCGCCCTACGGGGCTAATTTTGGCTTTCTTTCGTTCCGGTACCTAAACGGCAAAGCCCCGGTTATAATTCCGGGGCGTTTTTTATGCCTTTTCTATTTCATCAACTTCGATTGAGTTCATTAAACTAATTCTTTTGTACGGTGTACCATCCTTTTTGTTTTTTACCCATTCAATAAAAAATTTACCGTCGCTTTGTGGCTGTACATTTACTATTGTTCCGGTTTCATTTCCTATTCTGATACAATCGCCATTTTTGAACGGGAAATTTTCTTTCATATAACTTTCATTCGCTTTCGCCTTTTCCTTGTCGTTATACTCCAAAGCCCTTTCCCTTATATGGTTTAATTCTGCAATCCTTTTTATGTATGTTTCTTTATCCATGACTTTTTATTTTTCTGTTGGTAAATCTACGGTTAACAATACGGGTTGCAATGGTTGGTTAAACGTCGCAACCGACAAATGTATTGTTCCGGTTTCTTTTACTCTCTCCAATTCTTCCGGGGATAACTGCCATTTGGTAATTATAAGCCCCTGCGGGTCATTGGGGATTTTCATTGCAGGTAACGGCATATATTCCGGTTGGTCTTTTGCAAAGACTACATTCACGCCGGGAAATTCAACGGGTTTCATTGCCTTGCTCCTTTCTTGGTTTCTTTCTAAACTTACGTTTCTTTTCCGGTATCTCAATACGGTGTATCTCAACACGTGCGCCAAAAGCCTTTGCCAACTTTCCGGCAACTTCTTTTACTTCTTCCGGTATATCATTTTGAGGCTTTCCCGACGCATCGGCGTTTATCTGTTTTAGCAATCCGGCGATTGCTGTTTTTTCCTCTTTGTCCGTTGTCGTCTTGAAACGCTGAATCAGATTTGTAATTGGTTGCGTTTTCATAAAGTCAGCACATTTAAAACGGTCTTTGCAAATATTGCAATCATCCGGGTAATTGTGTTTTGCATCCTGCGAACTCTTTTCGTCTGCCTTTCTGAATCCGTGCCATTCGTCACGGCGGGCGATTGCTTCCGTATATACCGCCATTGCATCAATACAAATTTCCGCCAAAATATAATCCGGGGTATCTCTCATTTCCTTTTCTAAACCGTGTTTATTAATAAGTTCGGTTAGTTCTTTTTTAAAATCCTTTTTCATACGCTTAAACTTCTACATGTTCAACTTGTGGTAACTTCTTTATGTATTCCAACATCGCCGTTTTGCTTTCCTCGGTTTCGTCGGTTCTGTTTATTACCAACTGAATAACTTCCAAAAGATAATCGCTATCAATACACGCATCATATACGTCGGTAATATCGTACATCGGTTCTGTTATTTCCTTTGTGGCTTTCAACAAATCCTTTGCCAACTTTGCGGCTTTCTTGAGCCTCATTTTTTCGTCCCTCTGAAAACATTTTCCCAATTTGCCCAATTTGCTTTCCGCATCAATTGCGCACGAATTAGCCATGTCAGCCAAAAGATATGCCGTATTTGTAAGGAACAACGCTTGCTTTCTTACTTCTTCTTTTTCTTCGTTTGTCATAGTCTTTTATTAAAACGTTCATCAAAATGTTTGTATTCCTCGGCGGTCTGTCTTTCCTGCCACTGATTGCAGGATAAACAATTGCGGCTCTTCATTTTTTTTTGCTCTTTGCAAAATCCGCCGTCGTCGCCATCCCTAATTTCAAATTTATTGCAATTTTCGCAAACATATTTTCCCGGTTCTGTGTGCGGGTGTTTTCGCATAAAATCCGGGTTTTTCTCACGTCCTGCGATTTTCTTGTACGCCATTTCCTGCAATTCTTTTTGGGAATATCCAAACAATGCTGCAATATGGAACAATACGGCGTTCAAATCTGCTAACTCGTCTATAATTTCAGACGTGTTTTCCGGTATTATTCCATTTACCAACATATCATCAGCAACAACAAACAATTCGTGGTATTCCTCTGTAAGTTTTAAAAATCTCATTTGAAAGTTTTTGCCGAAAAGTTTATTCATCTTTTCAAACAATCTCTTTTCATCAAAGGTCAATCCGGCGGTATTGGCGTCTTTTTCTTCAAAATTAGCCATAAACGTTTGCATATCCATTTTGCCAAATTTTCCGTCCGGTGTCAATACAATAAAATTTCCCTCCGGTACGTCCAACATTACGCCGTTTTCGGTCGGGAATGAATAAACCGCCAAACCGCCGGGCGTTCTCGGAATCTGCATTGTTCCGCCTCCGGTAAACATCAGCAATTTTTCCAAATTATCACGCTTTACGGGTAATGCACGAATTTCTAACAATCGGCGGCAATAAATATCCCCGGCGGTTTCGTCCGGCATACCTAAATTTGTGCGCAACTCATTTGGCAAATTTCCCGCCCCTTTTTCGTATTCAACAAAGAATATTGCACCACGCAAAAGGTTTTGTTCTTTAATCGTCCTTACGTCTTTTATTCTTTTTCCGTATCTGCCTTGAACTGCATATATTGCGGCTTCAATTATTCTTTCCTCTTTGTCCGGGGCGTACATTTTAAGTTCAAAGTAATTTTCTTTCTCTGTAACTTCCGGTTCTGTTCCCGTTACATCTTCAATCATCAAAAACGTTTCCGCATCAAACGGAATAAATTCTCTTTTTTCCATCGCTCTTTTCTTTTATGTCATACAATTTTCTAAAATATATTACTTTGTTATCGCTCCGGCTTGTTCTGTGGCATTTAAGCCCAACCGCCGGGCAATCGTCTTTATGGATAACGCAACATGCGCATCTACTCAAACATACATATTTGCCAACATTTTCAATCAGTTTATCAGACGGTTTAACCCATCTTTCCGCAATTATTACCATACCCCGGTAAACTGCACGTTCGCCGGGATTGTATTCACGTCCGGGTTCAAACGGTTGTGGTTTCTTTATTCTCATTATCCAAAGGGATTTTTACGTTGTCGAATAGTGTTTTCAGATTTTCGTCAGTTCCGGCAACTGATATTCTCGCATTGCCTCCGCCAACAACCGCCAAATCAGTAATCCGGCAATCGTAATTTCCTGCCTCTGTTTGTAACTTTGCCGCCTCATTGAACGGCAATATTTTTGTAACTTCTTCCATCGCTCACGTTTTTAATTTACTACCGTACAAAGTTAATATTTTCTTTTGGTTATCCATATAAAACGGAACCCCAAACCAAAACAAAGAAATTTCAATTCCAAATCGGCGTATCGGTCGTAACCTTTTACCGCATCCAACGCCAACGTTGGCAACAACACGAAATGTTTGTATTTCCACACATTACGCATAAAAAGGAAAATTCCTATTCTCCAAAATTTGAATCCGATACTTTTCATTTCTCAATCTGTTTTTGAATCTGTTCCCAACTAATTTTATCAATTACAACTTGTATGGGGTATTCAATTATTTCTCCCTTTGTATAAACCAAATTGTAAATTCCCAATTGCCCTTTAATTGGCATTTCTATAACCCGGCGGGGGTTGCGCATCAGCCAACCGAAACCCTTTGTTATCTTTTCCCGCTTTTCTTTTGGTATTCGGGTGTTTTCCCAATCCTCCGGGGTAAAATCCTTAATTGGTTTTATGTCGTACAACTCAACCAATCCCAAAGTAACGCCGCTTTCCATTCCGGGATAAACCGGGTTTGCCGACGAACAAATAAGAACGTCGCCACGGTATGACGTTTTTTTGCTTCTAACTTCAATTGATTTTCGCCCGTAAACAACGCCGTTTTCGTCTTTGTATGCCGCCGTTACCAAATCATTTGCGTATGGCTGTTTGACGGTCAACGCACGCCAACGGTCGTGTTTTTCGGGGTCATATTCTTTGCTATTAAACTGCATAACTTTATTTTTTATCTTTCCCGGCGGGTTCCTTGTAATGGGCAAAACCAATTGGTCGTATCGGTTCCGGCTCCGGTAACGGCTGCGTCCTCCTTATGTATTCAAAAGAAACAATAACCGTTCGCCCCTTTGTCCGTGTCCCAATCAGCCGGGAACCCTCCGGGATTTGAATTTTAATTTCGTTCCTCATTCTCAAAATGGCAAATCATCTTTGTTTTGGTCGGGAATTGGCGGCGGTGTTGGTGCGCCTCCCTGCTGCGTTGTTTGTCCGTCTTTCTTTGGCGACAACATCTCCATATTATACCCGTAAACTTCCGTAACGTATCTTTTTACGCCGTTGTTGTCCTCATAACTGCGGGTTCTTATTTTCCCCTCAATATAAAGTTTATCGCCTTTTTTTACATGGTCTTTTGCAACCTTTGCCAATCCATTTTGCAAAACAATATTATGCCATTCGGTGCGCTCCGGTACTTCTGTACCATTTGCCGTTTTAAATGCTCTGTCGGTTGTCGCCAAAGTGAATTGCGCAACCGAACCGCCGTTGTCGAAATCTTTATACTCCGGGTCTTTTCCGACGTTACCCATTAAAATAACTTTGTTTACACTCATAGAAATATTGCTTTAAAAATCCAACTTCCAATACTCCATAACGTCCAAATGTATGACGCAACCGTTAACGCCACGAACGTATAAAATACAATTTTATATCCGGTTTGTTTTTTGATTTTCATCTACTTAAATTTTACGCCATCCAACAAATATTCTTTTTTCATATCCGACCATCCGGCGGCATGATTTATCGCTTTCCGGTCGTCGTCGTGAACAAATTCAACTATCCAACCGCCGACGTTTGATTGCTTTATTAGTCTTACCAATTTGCCGACGAAAAAAGAACGGTATCTGTAATATGCTGAATTTTCACTAACAAACAAAACACGTCTTTCTGCATTTATTTCGGGCGGATTTTCGATTTGCGGGCGTTTCTCCCTTTCCGGGTACCTTTGTACCATTTTAAAATCATTTTGGATTGAACGGCGGGAAATTGCCCCGTAATCGGGTGTTCTTTGTTTCGTTCTCATAATCTCAAACTTTGATACTCTTTTTTTAATATTTCTATAACCCTAACGTTGCCGGGATAAATACGCATCTTTTGGCGGTCGCCATTTTCCCAACGATTGTGCATTTCAAAACACAAAATATTAATATTGCGGGGGTCGTGTGCCATTTCCGGGTATGCGCCACGGGTCATTATATGGGAACAATACACGGCGGAATAATTGTATAACGGTCGCAATGTTTCCTCGCATCTGTGGGGCTTATGCGCCCAAACCCACCGGAAAAACCTTTCATTGGCAACGGGAATGTCGCCACGCCCCAAAACGCAATGTCCGAACAATTCCCGTTGTATTTGAACCCGTAACCGTATATCTAAACAGAAATTACGAATATCCAATAATGGCTCATATCCACGTTTAACGCAATAATCATATTCGCAACGTTCGGTTAACAATATAGGTTCCATTAATCATTTTCATTTGCCGGGTCGTCAACGTCCGGGAATAACCCGTCATCATTTCCGCCATCCGCATCATTTACATAAACCAAATCGTTTGCCTCGCCATCAGCCCCGAACAATTCCAATTGGGCTTTCTTTCCCTCAAACAGAAATGCGTAAACTTCGTTTTCTATTCCGCTAACGGTTGTTTCCAATCTTTCCTCAAATCCAAATGTTTCTGTATTGTATTTCAAACGTGGGGTATTAATCGCCGTTTTCTGATTATTGGAAACCGTAAACAATCCGGTCAATACAACGCCAACGTTATCATCCTGCCCGGACAAATAAACGCCCCTTACTTCGATATTATTCAAACATTCCTCGGCGAAACTTTCCGCAATATATGTTTGTTTCTTTGTTGCTTTAAACTCCGGCGTTGCCATCATGGTTTTAAATGACGTTATGTTGAATACACGTCCCATAATCGGGCGCAAATCATTAAACAAATTACGCAAATCCGGGTGTATGTCTTTTTCACTCAATACATGGTATTTGTTAGTGTAACTCTCATTTCCGACAACTTCCGTTACTTCATAATGTACGTCTAACCCGCCATCTTTCAACAACTTCACTTTCGATAATGCAAACTTTTCCTTTGTAGGAATCGGCATAACATTTTGTTTTTTTTCGCTCATAGTTTTTAATCTTTATTGTTTCCCGGTTCCTCCGGGTCGGTTTCTTCTTGGAAATACTCGCACGGTTCATCATCAGCGCAACGACCGGATAAACAACATACCGGATAATCCACGCAATCAATGCACATTTTTTTTTCGTTCATAATTTAAAAGTCTGTTTCATTTAACAATTTTGCAACCTTGTTTTCCGGCTCTGCATCCGGTGCCAATCTCGGTTTCTGGTCGTGAACTAAAACTTCCCTTTTTACCTTTTTGGTCTTTGCGGGTTCCGGTTCCGGGTTAAACTTCAATTGTTCCGCCGGATATTCTTTTGGTTTCAGTTCTATAATACCATTTTCCACCAAAACCGGAATACAACGTTTGCAGGCTTTCACGTCCTCCAACGCATCATGCGCCGGGAATGTTTCGCCGGGGAAACATTTATTATAAAGTTCTTCCAACGTCGGATATTTGATACCTTTCCCGTTGCTTTTTTTTGCACCGACAAATTTAATTGTTTTCATCATGGTATCAATTCGTTTTCCCTTAAACAATGCGTCCTCCGCTTTTGCGTCGTAATATTCACGCCCCATAATGCGCAATATCATTGCTTTTAAAATTGACGTATCAAAATAAATATTGTGTCCGACCAACAAACGGGCTTTTTCGCAATCCTCCAAAAATTCGTCTATAATATCAGCAAATGGGACGCCCTCGGCGTTTGCTCTTTCGTTTGTTATTCCGTGAACTGCTATTGCTTCATCCGGTATTATCCATCCATCCGGCTTAATAATGTAGGAACGTTCCTTTCCATTTATCGACCATGCCAATTGTACAATATTTGGAAACTCGGCAAAATCAACGTCCCATTTTGCGCCTTTTCTTGGAACTCCGGTTGTTTCGCTATCGAACGTCAAAACATCTTTCATAATGTCGTTTATCTCATTTCCTTTGCTGTCTTTCAATGTTACTTTTTCCATAATCAAATAATCTTTTTTGCCCGTCAATATTGGGCGTTTGTTCAACATAATTTGCCCGTGTAATCCACACGCAACCGCATTTCAAACATTTAACCCGGCTATATCCGTGCGGCGTATATTGGTACCGGATAACCCGCCAATCTTTCAACGGGTAACATTTACGGGGTTGGTTACACTTACAAAACATATTATTTTTTCTTTTTCAATCTCATTTCTTTTTTATGTGTGTTATACCCGGATTTAAAAGCCGACAAATAAATAAAATCGCACGCCTCAATAATCATTTCATTTTTCCGGCATAACTTATAAATGGGACAATCCCCGCATTTTATATTTTCGCTTTTCTTTCTTGCTTTTTGTTCTAAAACGCTTAATTCAATAAAAGGTTTCATATTAAATGCTTTTAGGGTCGTCAATAAATATGCTGTATTCCTCGGCGGCAATCTGCTTTAAATGCTCAATATGTTCTATCAATTCCGCATTGCTCAACTCCGGTATTTTACGCAAACGGGTTTCATATTCCCCAGTTTCAATATTCGGTATTTGCTCATACATTACCGGGGACAACTCACGCAATCGGCGTTCGGTTTGTTCATCTGTCAGACGTTCGCCCGCCTCCCAAATTCCGGTTCTAAACGTTGGTACAACGTAATTGAAATAATAACCTTTTAAAGCCTCTGACGAACCGGGCGACGCTACAATAAAACGGGCGATTATGCGGCTACCTTTGTGCATTGCAAAGAATTGATTTAATTCCCCCATGTACATTTGTAAACCGCCGTTATTATTAATCATTCCCGTTGCTGTTATCTCTCTTTTTTTCATCGTCCAATTGTTTTACATACAACTCCGTTTTAGTTCCTTTTATAAGCGGTTTTTCTTTGCTCAACGACGCCAAACATTTATCTAAAAAATCGCTTTGAAATTCGTCCATGTAAACCGGGGAAAATGTTCCATTATCATTTTTAATAACCAACATCATCATTCCCGGTTTCAAATCATTTACACTCTGTTTCATTTTCTTTCTTTTCCCGGTCAACAAATTGTTTCATGGTCTTATTAAAAGCCTCTCCGCCTACATTCAAAATAAACGTTCTTTCGCTGCTTGAATACCCCTGCAATTTTTTATCCATCGCCGACGCATAAAGAACGGTCATTTGTCCCGGTTCAAACACTCCTTTTTCCTGCAATCGGTCTATCGGGTGCCGTTTCAATGGGGCGTTTGCGCTTATTCCTGCATTTCTCCGGGTGTTTTCCAAATCGGAAATAACCACTTTCAGATTATTATAAAATTCGGGGGTTTTCAAAACGTCCGAAATTGTCATGTCTTTTACTTCCATATTGTTTTTGTTTTATGGGGGTCTTTGATTTAACGACCCCCTGTTTATTATTATTGTTCTGTGTATTCTTCAATCAACAAATCGTCCTGCCCTCTCTTAACTTCTTCAATGAATCCTTGAAAACCGTTTTTCTTGGCAATCTCAATAATTGCTTGCAATCTCTTTTCTCCCAAACTTTCGCCCCTCGCAATGCGGAATACTTTCACGGTTGGGTTACTTGCAATAATCAGTTTTGCGGCAACTTCCATTATTTGCGAATCTGAAACCTTTCCGGCAACAAATGGGATGTCATTCAATACCAACCCATCATCACTAAACGAAAGTCCGGAAATCGGCAATTTCGCCGACGAAATAAGTTTTTCACGCTCGGCGGATAATTCCGCAATTTCTGAATCCATCTTTTCCGCTTCTGCTTTTTTGTCGTCTGCTTGTTTTTTCTTTGAAAGATAATCGGCAACCTTTGCAGCCTTTTTGTTGTGTTCCTCGGCTTCTTTCAATTGTTTTTCTGTATCGAAATTATTTGGGTTCAAAGCCTCATAATCTGTTAACCATTTTTCGGCATTTGTTATTTTTTCCTCATAGTCTTTCTTTTCTTCCTCAATATCCGAAACGGTTTGTTTATATGTCTTTTCCGCTTCTTCAATTGCTTTCTTTGCTTCTTCAATTGCTTTCTTTGCCGCCACAATTGATTTATTGTATGAATCTTTGGCGGTTGTCAAACGTGCGGGAATTTCTGCCAATTTTCCCTTTCTTTCTTCCATACGCAAACGCACGCCCTTTGCTTTCTCAACCAACTTTGCGTTTTCCTGCTGTTCTTTCATCAGTTCCGTAATGTCCTTTGGTTTGGCATACGTTTTCAAATCCTGCGTTGTCAATCCCTGCCCGGCTGCATCTGATATTGATTTGTAGGTTTTCAAATCTCGGTTTACTCCGGTACGTTCTGTTTTAAGCCCGGCAACGGTTGTATCAATTTCGGCAATCCTTGTTCTTACTTCTTCCGGCAACAAAGACTTTACAACCTCAATTTGCTTTCTGCGTCCCTCGGCGGTTTCCGACCAACGGGAAAATTCCACGGCGTCAAAATCTGTATAACCGAAAATCTTTTGCAACATAGAAACATTATCGCTTTTCATTCCGGTTGTCTTTGATTTAATTGATAACGTGCCACGTGGGTTTGCTTTTGTGAATTTCAATTCAACCTCGTATTCCTCGCCGTCGTCGCCTACAATCATTTTTGCAAAACCTTTGCTTTCTCCATTCTTCAATACGGCGTCACGGTTCCCGGTCAACAAAGCCCCAATTGCTTTTAATACGGTTGATTTTCCCAACTCATTATCTCCGGTAATGAAATAAACGTTACCGTCAAAATCTGCGTTAAACTCTTTAATTACTTGGAAATTTACCAATTCTAATTTCTTTACTATCATAATGCTCTCGGTTTGTGCCGGGGTTTCCCCCGGCGGGTTAATATTATTTTTTTATTTCTCTGCTTTTATATTTAATACAACTCTTTTGGTTTCCTCCCCATCCATGTATATTACGTATTTCACAATATCCGCCGTTATATGTTTCCTTTGTGTAAAACGTACATGAATAGCAACGTTTAAATCCCTTTTTTCCCATATAATTTTTTGTTTTCTCTTATTCTTTGGTGTATCAATGTTTGCACCTTAACAAATGCGTCCCGGTTTTCTTTTGCTTCTTCAATTGTGCAATCAGCAATGAAATTTTCCAAACGCTTGTATAATTCGTTCAACTCTTTGTCGCTCATTGCGTGCCGGGTTGCTCCTACTTCATCAATAAACTTTCCCATCAGAAACCCGGTTTTAATTTCAATTGTTTCAAAACTTCTTTCAACTCTGAATCTGTGTAATTTTGCGCAATCTCTTTTGATACGCAATTGTGGTTCATAGCAATTGTTATTGCTCTTTCTCTGCTAATCTTAATTTGCTTTCTTTTAATCATAGCTTTATATTTTATCCGGGAACCCGCCCGGTCGGTTCGTTGTATCTCAACGGCACAAAGGTACGTATATTTTTTTAATTACCAAATATATTTCTTTTTATTTTTCAGAAAAACGAATAAACCCGGAACGCCTACACATTCCGTGTCAATCTCAAAATATCCTCAATTGTTTATCAAATAACTTTGCAATAACTGCATCAACTTCGCTTTCCAATTTCTTGCAGGTCGCTAATATTTCCGGGCGACGTTGCGCAAAATATCTGCGTTGGTTGTGTCGCATCTGTTTTACTAACTCGGCGAACTCTTCCAACGTTATTTTTCCCGGATTTTCGATTTGCGGGGCTTTTTCTTCTTCCATATACATTTTATCCATTTTGAAATTAAAATCGCTCTACGGGGCTAAAATAAACGTTCGTGCATGTTGCTTGGTAAATTCTGACGCACCCAACCGGGGTTGTTGCGCAAAATGTATCGTCCAAAGTGCATTATCAACGTGGCGTCGGCGTTCCACAATGTCGGTTCCAATTCCGGGTACAAATTCCCGGCAACTTCTTTGTATCTGCGTTTTCGCTCGTTCTTTTCTTCTTTTTTTCGGGTCGTCTTTGCTCGCAACTTCAATTCGTTTTGCCATTTCATAGGGTGTACCATGACAAACGGAATATCGCAAACCGAAATTGTCGCTTTTAGCTGTTCAAAATTTGCAAGCATTTTTTGTATGCGATACAATTTGCCCATATTGACGCCATCGGCACCCGGCGTTATATCATCCGGGCGCACGCTCAATTTTTCCAAAAATACAATCGGCGAACAAATGCTTTTCAGATACTCCAAATAATTACGCAATTCTGTTAAATCCTTTGGCATTTTTATTGCTTTGATATTTTGGTTTGGTCTCCATGTTACAATACCGCCGTTACTTGTTCCTGGGTCAATTCCTACTATGCAATCAATTTTCATCTTTATTTCCTCTCACTTTTGTAAAATAACCTATTACGCCAATTATAAAGCTAACAATAAATAATTTCATTTTTTATTTCGTTCCTCTCTTAATCTGATTTGTTTTTCTATTTGTTCCGCCGTCTTTTGCTTGAAATTCGGGCATTTATATACATCTCCATACTTTATTAAAACTGCCAACGGATATAAAAGCCCATGTTCGCAACTTCTTCCGTATGCGTCGGCAAATGTGCAATCCTCACATCTTCCGTTTACATTATATGCTGCTGCCATCAGACAAATTTTAAATAGTTATCAACTTGCATTTCCTCGGCAATCATCCGGTCAAATGCTTTTATAATCTCTTTTTTCCGGGCAACCTCAAACGCCGTAAAATCAATTTCCGGGCTTTCGGTTCCTTTTCGGCGAACTTGAAACGCCGTATATTGGTTTATCATTCCACGGGCTACACGCTGCATATACCGGGCAAACGCTTCTTTGCGGTCGTCCTCTTTAACTTGTACATCATCAGCCAACCCGCATTTTTGCAACCATTCATACAAAAACATATCATCAGTTAGCCCCAATATTAATTTCCCGGTGTATTTGTAGCAAAGGAAAATATAACGGTTCCGCCATTGTCTTTGTATCTCAAATTGCCGTATTTGCTGCGGCGTCATTTCGCCTTTTGGTTCCGGCAATACTTTAAACGCTTTATCAATTACGACGTTCTGTTTTCGTTTGTATGCGTTCAATATCTTTGAAAGATATTCGGCATTAAATTGCTGATAATGGTTTTTATCCGGGTTCCCTTGTTTGTCTTTCGGCAAAAATTCGTCCAACTCTCCGGTCGTCGCCAATTCAAAAGCCAATTTAATATCCGATAACGTGAAATTTGAATAATATCTTTTCAGTATATCCAATGTACGGGCTTGTATGTATTGCCAATCATCCGTAATCTGTGGAATTATAAACCCAACGTCCATTGCTATATATTTGAGCATGTTTGCCAATTTATCAACCAACGTTTCGTCGTCAATTTCTGATATTTGAGTTTTAGTTGACGCCGCAAATATATATTTCTCAACCGGGTTTAATGCTTTTGCAACCTCCGGCAATTGTACCATTTTACGGCGAATCTCAATTGCTTTTGTTCCGGGCTTTGGGTTGTATATTTCCAACGCCACATTTTGAACATTTGCTTTTTCCGGTAAATTCTCCATAATCAAAAATCATTATTTAAAAATTTGACTGCCTCCGATACGTTTATTTTAGATTTGCTTTGTTGGTATTCGGGTTTCAAATGTAATTTCCCTTTTTCCTTGTCGCCACGTATGAAATTACGTGTTTGCGCAATCCAATCTTTTTGCATCCTGCCTTTGCTTGCGCTCCAATCGGCGACGGAATGATAATAATATAAAATATCAATCTGTTCAAATTCCGGTTTATCAAAGCATTTTTCAAAATCCTCAAACTTTGCAAATCTGCTATTAGCAAATAAACATTTCCGGGGTTCTGTTGTACCTCTTAATTTTTGCGGCGTATTCGATTGTTGGCTTTCGTCGAAAAATCCCGGAAATTCATTTTCGGGTTTTATATTATCATCAGATATATTATTATCTATATTATTATTTACGGTGCCGTTTTGATACCCGGCTACGGTGCTGTTTTGTAACTCGGCTACGGTGCTGTTTTGTAACTCGGCTACGGTGCTGTTTTGTAACTCGGCACATTCAAAGTTGAATCTATAATAACATCTTTTCGCTTTGTTATTGACAAATATTTCTTTCTTTTCCAAAATTCCTTTTTCTGTCAGACTTTTAAGACTGCGCAAAACGTTTTTATCAGTAATTCCCGCCCATTCTGCAATATATTCGGTCTTTCCCATAAACCACGAATTGCCATCCTGCGAATACCCATAAATAAGGGCTGTTATTATCAACTCACTACCTTTCAAATCTAAACGTGTACGTAAAAATCCGGGAATTGTTATGTAATTATTTTCTTTCATTTTCTCTGCTGTTTAAATATTCTACCATTGAAATATAATCATCAATAACGTTTTTACATATCCATTTTTTCCCTTGATATGAAAATAGTTTTTGATTTTCCCCGTTTGCCGCATTATATGCTTGTATAATACTTTCCAAATCATAATTATTGCAAACCTCACGCAATCGGTAAATTGCTTGCCCAAATGTATAAACATTAAACAATCTTTGCCCGTCCGGGCTAATATCCGAAATCATGCTATTAGCCAATATTTCGGCTTCTTCTTTGTCGTCAACTTGGAAAAGAATTAAATGTGTTTTATCGGGTATCTTTGCCGCTATCAAATACGGGTTCTTTGTTATTCCTACCCTCAAAATGTCATTTGAAACATCATTGCACAACCAATAAACGTGCAATTGTCTTGGTACAATGTTAAAATCTAACTTTGCGTACCCTTTTTGTAAATACTCGTTGTATTTCATAGATAAAAAAGAAAAGCCCCAATTAGAGCCGTTACACATCTAAAAGGGGCTTTGTAGCTAATTAGCAAATGTCTTTCAATCGGTAACGGTCGATTGTTTTACGCCACAAATATAATACTTTATTTTTGTTCCACCAACTTCACGGGCTTAAATGCTTCTTTTACCTTGAACAAATTTCCCTCGCTTTCGTTCGGAACAATCGTAACGACCGGATAACGGGAACGGTCGCCGGGCTTTTGAGAAACCGCAAATTGTACGTTCATATCAAAGATAATTCCTTTTACAAATTGCTTTTCTGCTAATATGGCGTCGAATGTATCACGGATATTTGGTATTGTTGACGCTGTTCCCTTTGTCGTAAACTGCCAAACCCCGCCAACGCCACGCACCAACGGAATAATGAAAGTTACGGTTAACGTTACAATCCATCCGTCGCCGCCGTTTAATACGGCACGGTTGGGGTGCTTTTCCGCAACCCCCGCCATCAAATTGGGATAATCCTTTGTACTATATTGACAATATTGTTTTCCGTTCCATACAAAGAACGTTTCCCCGTCGCCGTATGCTATGCGTCGCCCGTCGTCGTCCCGGTATTCGTACATTTCATTGCAAACCTTTTCCGGGTCGTCGTCCGGGAAAACAATCTGTATTGTTTGCGGTTTCTCGCCGTATGCTTTCGTAAACAATCCTGCATACTTTCCGGTTGGTATGAAATAATCAACGCTTTTTGGGTATTCTTTGCCGTTTGCCGCCTTTTCCTTGTACCCTACTTTGATAAACCCCACACGTGGCAAAACAACACGTTGTATTCCGGGGGTTGGTCTATTTATATTTATACGTCCTTTCATAACTGCAATTTAAAATAAATCATTACTTTTGCTGCATCTTATCGCACATGCTGCGAAAAAGATACGGTGGCGGGCTTTCCGCCCCTTGCTTTTATATATCAATTTCAGTATTCAACAAATCTTTCTTTGTCACGGTTTCCGGCTTTTTAGGCTGTTTTTCTTCGATTTTAGCCGCTTTTTCTTTTTTTGGTGCAATTATACGTTTTGCGGTTTTCTTTTCCTTGACGGGCTTGTTTTCCGCCGTTTTTGCCGTTTTTCGTGTGGTTCTCTTTACGGTCTTGGTTTTCTTTTCCTCCGGTTCCGGTTGTGGTTCGGGTTCCGGTTGTGGTTCGGGTTCCGGGTCTTTCTTCAAATCCTCAACGGTAACGGCTTTTTCCGGTTCCGGCTTTTTCTTTTCCGCCGGGGCTTTGCTTTTAACAAGTTCCGCTAACGTCAGCGAAACAATATTATTTGTCAAATCCGGTTTGTTATCCAATAATATTTCCCCGGAAACAGCCGTAAATGTATTATCCCGCTTTTCGTCCTCAATTGCTGCCAATCCTAAAATATACGGGATTTTCTTTGCGTTCGGGCTGTCGGTTTGGTCTTTCAAATTGTATGTCGGTTTCTTTCTCCAATCTTTCGGGCTGAAATTGAAAACACGGTCAATCGGAATATCCGGGAAATTCTCGTTCCACATCATCAAATACAAATGCAACTGAATTTCGGCTTCTTCATAAAATCCTTTGCGACCGCTTTTAAAGTCAACAATTGCGTTTATGCGTTCTGTGGAACCCGGTTTTACCAACATATTACACGGAAAATCAATCATTCCGGCATAATTATAAACGGGGTGTACCAAAGCAATTTCCACGGCTAACGGCTTAACGTCATAATCCAACATAAATTGCGCAAACGCCAATATGTCCTTTTTCAAGTCGTCCGCATAATATATAAAATCGGCGGGCAATTTGTTGTTATCAATGTAATCTTTCAATTTGGCTTTCAGTCCGTCCAAATCATAAACCCGGTTAATTATAAGTTCCTCAAATTGGGCGTGCATAAATGTACCATACGCCGCCCGTTCTGCTTTGTATCGTTCCGCCTCGTCAATACCTTTGTCGGCAATCCATTTTATCAGAAACGGCGATTGTGGCATTGTTTGGGACAAAATTGTTGTAACTGACGGATAAAATTCCGGGTTTCCGCTGTCGTCAAACTTGTAATAATATCGGTGTCCTTTGCTGTTTAACTGCCATACTTTATACGGCGGTTCGATTAATGCGCCATCAAAGAACATTGCCGTCATTTCCTCAACGGTCATTCCCGGAACAATTTCAAAAGCCCCGGCGGGTTGTTCTATTTCGACCGCATCCAATCCGGCGACAATCTGTTGTTCCTCGTTTATCTCCGGGAATGTATCGGCGGGCAATTGTCCCATTGCATCAGCCAATTTTTTAACCGCATTTGTTACCCCACTAATTGCATTTGTAACGCTTTCTTTCGGCGTTTCTTGCTTTGTTTTTTTCGCTCCCATATTGTTTTAAATTAAAATTACTGCTATTAGATAAAATACTGCTGCATATATTGCGACGTACTGCCAATTGTCGGCATAAATTACGTTTTCCGCTTTTTCCAAAACTTTAATTACTTTCTTTTTCATTGCCTCAATCCTCCAAACCAAATAAATAATCGGCGGAACAACCGCACATTTTGCAAATTATCACGACCCATTCCGGCAATATTCTTTTCGTTGTACCGTTGCAAAGATTTGTCATATTTACCTGCTGTGCGCTTTCGCTTGCGCCCTCAAATAAACGGGCTGCAATATCCTTTTTCAATACCTTTTTTCCGTTCGCCTCGGAACGGGCGATTGCTTCATTTACTCTTAATTTCATATTGTTTATTTTTATGGTTATTATTCTACGTGTCCGCAATGTTTGCATGTTTTTTCCTCAAATATCGGTTCGTATTCATACGGGGTTAAATACCCATCGCCCCCGCAACATTTATAATCGGCGTCGGTAACTTCCATTTCGCCGCCACATACCGGGCAATCTCCTTTTCCAACCAATACCAAATTTACAAATGCGTCCAAATGTTCCGAACGTACAACCGAAATTCCGGTTGCTTTGATAATGCCGACAACATCAGAAACCGGAACGTCACGTTCGATACTATCAAACAAAGTGCATCCCCAAAATTCCGGGTCGTCTTGTATCATTTCCTTTTGGATTAATTGGTTTACAATGATTGTTTCAACTTCTGTTGCTTTCTTTCCGGCTGCTTTCGCCAAAATGTTCAATTCTTTGTCTTTTCTGATATTCATATTATTTCGCACTATCCCCGTGCGTGGGCTTAACTTCAATGCAAAGGTACAAATATTTCTTTAATTACCAAAAATAAATACTTTTATTTCAAATTTATTTTTGCGGGTTGTTTTGCAATTTACGGCAAACAATATATTTTTGTGGTACCGCATCAACCAAATATCGCTCTCGGTTACTGCGTAAAATTCCCCCGGTGCATATTAATTTATGACGCCGGGGGTCTTTTTATTTCTTACTCTGATAATACAACCATTTGTAAATTTCGCCGTAATATCCGGTTTCCAATACTGCTTTTCGTATGGTCTTTGCGTCGTACTCGCCAAATGTTACGTACTCATATATTGACGGGTTTTCATGCAACGCAAATTCAAATGTTATGTCAATATATGCGTCGCCGACCTTGTTAAACGCATGGTCAATCGGTATTGGGACGTTTGTTTTTCCCTCACAATAAAGAATCCGTTCAGGGAACGCCTCGCAAAGTAAATGGGAATTTCGATAACATTCTTTCGGCTTTGGCTTAATTACGTGCCGTATGTAGTCCAATTCGTAATCCTCCAATACATCAGCCGCCGGAACAATTGTAACGGGCTTTGCAGCGTTTAATAAGTCTTGGAAATACGCTTTTTGTCTTTCGTGCAAAGGTAGTTCCAACATCATTTCAATTTCTTTTATTATTATGCTTTCCATCACGTCAATATTTTTATTCATGTATTCCAAAATCGCAATCGACCAATTGGTCGAAATCCGCCCCATCATAACTAAACGGGTAACGCTCCGTTTCTCGGTAATCAGTCCAACATTGACGCCGGACGTTATTTATTGCAACCCGTTTTGGGTTATATCCGGGTTTGCTTTTTTCTCTCTTTTCGGCGGCACAACTTTTGCAGCAACATAACCCCCAACCACGTTTTAAATTTCGTGTGTCTGCTGTGTATTCTTTTCCGCAATTGTCGCATTTACGTTTAATCTTTCCCATTCTTCAATTTCTTTGTCTTTTATATAGTCTTTACAACGGTAATATCTTAAATGTTTTAGGCAATATCCGCCAATATATGCGCACGTTGCACACAATGGTATTTTGCCCCTCCAATTTGTACCATATTGTTGTAATATTGCTTGGTATTCCTCATTACTTTTAATCATAAATCAACCTTTCATTCTACCAACATAAGACAAATTCAATACATCGTACATTTGCCCCATAACGGCAAATTCTAACATTGCGTCGCTGTTTGCAACGTCGTTTATCCTCAACAATGGGTATTTGTTGCCGTAATCCGTAACGTACCCGTCCGGTTCAATGTCTGAATATATCCGGTCGTTGTCGCTGTTTTCAAAGTATTTATTGAGGCTTTGCAGAATATTGTTTTCCAAATATTCATTGCCCAATACTGCTTTTATTTTATCCTGCTTTCTTAATGCGTATCGCATGGCTTTTAAGTATTAAACCGGGGATTGCTCCCCGGCTGTTTGTTATTTTAAATATGCAATTGTAAGTCCTTTCAACATCTGTTTTCCGTATTCTATAAATTCATAAACTTTTTTTTCTATTGTTTCCGGGTCTGTTGGGAAACGTTCGTCTATATCTCTGTAAATACTTGTAACGTACTTTTGCAACCATTCCTGCGTATGCCCTATTCTTTTTTCAATGGCAATACATTTTTTCGCCTCCTCCAAAGCCTTACAACGGTCTGACATATACACAGACGTTGAATAATAAGCCATTTTTTGAGCCATAGAAAAACGTTTTCCGTAATCGCCTTTGCCTACTAAATCCAAACGTCCAAAATAGAAATCGCCGTTTATGCTACATGCTACGTAATCACGTGTTGACGTTCTTTTTGAAATAACGTTTCCGTTTTCGTCCTTAACTTCATATAAAAACTTTTTTCCCTTTGTTGTCTTTGTCAAAATATACTTTTCCATGTCTTTGTTATTTTATGCCGGGGAAATCCCCGGCGTTGATTATGCAATACGAATTAAATTAGCTTTTTTGAAACATCTGTATTCCTGCTTTTCTGTATCGAAATACGTTTGTACCGTGTCGGCGGGTTTCCGGGTTCCGGTTGTTTCCGGAATTGTTTCCGGGTTTGTGGTTCCGTATGCCTCACGCAATGAACCGTCTATTTTCTGAAAATAGAATTTTACAATTCGTTTTTTCATTTCGGCTTTTAGCTTCATGTTTAACCATGCACATTTTAAAGCCTCTGAAAGTTTGTAACCATTGCGTTTTACGAATTGCCACGCCAATTTGAAAATCTCACTTAATTTGTTTCTTTTTTCCGAACTCATAATATTTACCGGGAAACCGCCCGGTCGGGGTCTTATTAGAAATTTAAACAACAAACAGACAAATCACATTCAACGTCAAATTCATATCCGAAAAGTTTTCCTTTGAAATAGTTTTGCAATTTATCAAAAACGCTTTCATTTTCGCCATCCCAACAGATAGTAATCATGTTTACACGTGCAAAGGTAATTTCAACACTAACTCCGGCAACCTTTGATAATACGTTTTCTAAATTCTGTTTTCTTTCTTTGATACTCATATTGATTTTCTTTTGGTTCCGGGAACCCGCCCGGTCGGATATTATTTAACGTAAAATGAAATTTTGATACCACGGCGCAATTTGCAAACGGTTTTATCATCGGTGCCATTAAATGCACGGCGCAACATCTTATTAGCCATTTCAACGCCAATCAATTCAATCAATCCTTTAACGCCTACCAACTTGTTAACCTTTTTACCGTCAACAATACCGTTGATTTTAATGCGGAAATTGCGATTAATTTCTTTTGTTGTGTATTCTAAACCGTTGTAAATTGTTGTTGCCATTTTGATTTTCTTTTAATTGTTCGGGGAAAACGCCCCGTCGTTGTTGTTTGACAATGCAAACATACAACATTTATTTTAATTACCAAAAGAATTTCTTTTTATTTTGCGCAAAATGGATAAAAATTTTCTTTTTTGGTTCAAAAGATAGTTATTTTGGGAGAATTTTCGATTTAAGCCACTTTTTCGGGCGAAACGTGTAATTTATCCATCCGGGAAAGAAAAGCCCGCTACGGGGCTAAAAATGGGCAAAACTAAAAAAGCCGGGGAAAACCCGGCTTAATCCTGCAAAACAATCTTTTTTTTATTTTCTATGGATAAAAGTATTTATTGCGATACAAAGATAATCATTTTTCAATCTCAATATATTCAACCCCGATAATTTTTGTATGTGGGTTTTTACTGATAATGTCAATTTCCCGGTTCTTTACTTTGTTTGTTTTCCAAAGAAACCCCAAAAAACGTTTATATTGTACGGTCGCCGCAATTAAAATGCTGTCCCGGTTTATAAATGTTCCGGTAAACGTTCCGTCCGGGGTCGTGCATCCGTTTAAGGAAAACCACGGGTCGGAAATATCAACGCATTTCAAAACGGTTGTTGTCGTATCTCCGGGCAAATAAACAATGCTGTCCCGGACGGTTCCCCGTAATTGGGTTATTGTTTCCATTTGCGCGGTTGTTACCGCCTCCAATTCCCGGTTCTTTGTTTGCAGGGTTTTTATTAGTTCTGCATCGCTCGCCCGGTATCTTTCAAACTCTGACAATTTCAGTTCCAAAACCCCAACTTTTGCGGCGTTCAAACTATCTTTTGTTTGGTACCGGGAAACGTCCTGCAATAACGTTTCCGTGTTGGTTCTGTATTTGTCCCTTTCCCCGGTTAACTGATTAATCCGGTAACGTTGCACCCATATAGTGACAACGGCGGCAACCGCTAAAGCAATTGCCGCAATTATAATATACTTTTTCATGGTTCGTTAGCTGTGTAAACTAATTGGCTGCTTTCCTCCGTTGTGCTTAACGTCAAAATGTATTTGCCGCCATCAACAAAGATTAATCCGTTTATTTCGTCCTCTGATACCTCAATTTGAGTAAATGCCAAAACAACCCCATCAATGAAAACTTTCGGCATGTTGTGCAATGGGTCTGCATTTGCCGCCGTAATGAAATTGTTTATATCCTCCTGCGGGTTGGTTACTTTCTTTGTGTTTTCGGCGTTGTCCTCAACGGTAACAACGAAAATATCATCATTTCCGTTTATTATCGCCTCCAACAACGGCGTAATACTTAACCCGGCTTGTGTTCCTTGACTTGCAACGAACTTTTGCAAGTATTCTTTTTGTTCCTGCTTTGTCATTTCAAAATCTCTTTAATGGTTAAATAATGAATTTTGGCGATACGTTCACGCCCGGCGTCCGATAACATCAAACGGCAATCCTTTTCCGTATCCATGAAAAAGTTTTCAGATAATACCGCCGGGCAAACCGTATGTTTTAGAATATAAAATTGGCTTTCTTTGTCCGGGTCGCCGTCGTAATAATCGAAACGCATTTTCCAACCATCCGGGGCAAACTCTTTTTCCGCCTCCTTACAAAGAACGGTTGCGATTGCATCCGCTTTCGTTTGTCCTACGCTTGTGTAACATTCCCATCCGGTTCCGCCTCCGGCGTTCCCGTGAACGCTAAACAAAACGGCGTTGTTGCCGCAATCTGCATGGATAACGTTTGCACGGCGGCAACGTTCCGGCAATGATACGTCGGTTTCCTCCGGTACCAAAATTTCAAACTTTACGCCATCGGCTTTTAACATCGCCGCAATACGGCGTACAATGTCACGGTTAAACTCCCATTCAAACAATTGGGAACCGTCCCCCCAAATGGGGGAACGTTTTCCGGCTGTTTCTTTTCCGTGTCCGTTGTCTAAAATAATAACTTTACTCATTTTTGTTTTCTCCTTTCTTTTTATTGTTTTTGTCGGGGTCGTCCCCAAATTCTTTTTCCAATCTGTCAATTATCGGTTGCAAATGCGAAGGCAAAGCCCTTGTAAACTCCAAACGGATAACATGGTAAATAATGCGTAACGCCAAATTACGGGGGTACGCAATAATCAGATTGCGGAACGCATTTTGCAAATACACGTACATAAACACATAAGTAAGCGATTTAACAACGACAATTGCCGCTTGGTCGTCGCCGCAATTTTTCATAATGATAAAAATCGCCTCTACAATAAACAGATACAAAAGCAATTCGCACAATGCGTTTTTAAACTTTCGGAACGAAAAGTTTTTGCATCGCACAATCGCCACGCCGTCCGCCCTCATTCCCGCCCAAATATTGAACGCAAACATTACTACTAACGCATAAACAAAACCTTTTGTCGGTGTCAAATAACCCAATAATGGGCTAACCGTTGAAACTGCGATAATACGCCATTGTTCCCAATTAATTAATCTTTCCATTTTATAAATTTTTTATGTAGTTATATATTTGGTCGCATATTGAATCCATTCCATCTATATTGGGGTGTCCGCTTTCTTTCCCAAATTCTGATAAAACAATATTTTCAATACCATAATATTGCGTTGCTTGCTGAAATCCGGAAACTATTTCTTGTTTCAATCCGGTATTTACTACGTTCAATATTAATGCTCCGGGGTTCCATTTCTGCACATAATAAAACATATAACATATTGCGGGTAAAACATTTTTTAAATCATCATCCGTCCAATCGCTATATTTTAATTCTCCCAATGGGGAATTTGCCCAACTATCATTTGTACCTCCAAACAAAACAATTATGTTTGGCTTTGGTTTAAGCGCATTTTCTTGCCCCATAGAATTTACCATTCTATGAACAAATGAATATCCCGACCCATCGCCTCCACTATATCCCGTATTACAAATTGTTGAACCGCTATAACTTTCATTTAGCATTAAACTTACGCCTAATTTTTTACACAACTTATACCACCATGTTTGCGTAACAGAATTTACGTTGTTTGTTTGTGAATTATTACCATCTTCGCCATCTATACCATACCAAACGGAATTTCCTGCCGGAATCCAAAGCCCATAAGTTGAATATGAATCTCCCAAAATTGACATTGAACCTCCGTTTATTTGCACCGCATTTATTTGTGGCTCCGAACTTATAATAAATTCAACATTTCCTGCCGATACTACGTTGTGTATAAAATATCTTATATTAGTACAATCATCCTCTAATACAACGTTAAATTCTCTGTTTATTCCACCATTGTATAAATTTCGTATTTCTCCATTTGGGTATTTTAATGCAAATACCGCATAATCTATTTGCGCCGTTCCATTGAATGTTATTTTTACATTTGTTCCCTTTCTTAAATTTACAGACAATCCTTTTTGGAAAAATGTTCCAACATCATTTGCGGTATCTTTTCTTTTATAATATGAACCAAATATATAATTACTTATAAACTCATTATTCCTTACGCCTTTTGTTTCAATTTTCATTGTTGCGGTTCCGGACTGACTGACGGTTCCGGCGTAAAGCCTTATACGTGTGCAATCGTCCGTCAATGTATATTTACCGAC